>Ga0123339_10003134_pt1 | contig 11056 bp, 12 predicted proteins | sample lystaG_FD_89956 | JGI IMG/M metagenome (GOLD analysis project Ga0123339, IMG submission 89956) | Glacier valley bacterial and archeal communities from Borup Fiord, Nunavut, Canada, to study Microbial Dark Matter (Phase II) -... | ecosystem: Environmental > Aquatic > Freshwater > Ice > Glacier ... | reverse complement strand
CTGGCCATTTGCTCTTCCAGCTGCTGGCGCCCTTGTTTGGCCACGACGATCAGTTTGGCGCGGTCTTTGTGGTGCGGGTACAGCTGCTCCAGCAGCGCCAGGTTGTGTTGCCTGAAGCGCATGGCGTTTTGCCGTGCTTCGTGGGGCGGCTGGCCCAGCAGTTCCAGCACGCTTCTAGCGCTTCGCAAGCTGGATTCGAACAGCTCGCGCTCGACCCGCATCACGCCTTTGTCGCGTAGCTGGTTCAGGTGTGTCACGTCCCGGGCTCTGGCCACAATTTGCAGCTGTGGGAAATGCTCTTTGGCCAAGTCAATGATTTTCATCGACTGCTCAACGCTGTCGACGGCCACCACCAGAATTTTGGCGGTGGCCGCGCCTGCGGTGCGCAGCAAATCCAGCCGTGTTGCGTCGCCGTAAAACACGCGGTAGCCAAAGGTACGCACGGTCTCGATCATTTCTGCATCGTGGTCCAGCACAGTGGGCGCGACACCCTGGGCCAGCAGCATGCGGCCAATGATTTGCCCGTAGCGGCCAAAGCCGGCAATGATGATGGGTGCGCTTTGCTGCTCGGCTATTTCGTCCATTTGCGCCGCGCCTGTGCGTGCATAGCGGGGAAGAATGAGCTTGTCGACGCCCAGCAGGAGCAGCGGCGTGATCAGCATCGACAACGCAACTGCACCGATGAGCAGTGACGACGTTTGCATTGAAAACACGTTCGCCCCGGCAGCGGCCTGAAACACCACAAACGCAAACTCGCCGCCCTGCGCCAGTAACACGGTAAACACCGGGCGCTCCTGAAAAGGCACTTTCATGGCCCGGGCGATGCCGTAAATGATTGCCAGTTTCAGGCCCAAGAAGCCGAACAAAATAGCGGCCATCAAGCCGGGGGACTGAAGCAGTACGCCAAAGTCAATGCTCATGCCCACGGCGATGAAAAACAGACCCAGCAACAAGCCTTTGAAAGGCTCAATGTCGGTTTCGAGCTCGCGGCGGTATTCACTTTCAGCCAGCAACACACCGGCTAAAAAAGCCCCAAGAGCCATCGACAAGCCGACAAAATGCATGAGTGCGGCAATGCCGACCACCAGCAGCAACGAGGCAGCGGTAAAAATTTCAGGCGTGTCGCTCTTGGCTATCCAGCCCAGCACCGGGCGCAGCAAAAGGCGGCCACCCAGGATGATGCCGCCAATCACTGCTATGATTTTAATAGCTTCCAGCGCTCTATTTGATTGAGCTACAGCCTCATTTTCTCCTGCCAACGCGCCTAAAAGCGGCAACAAAGCCAAAATCGGGATGGCGGCCACGTCCTGAAACAGCAAAATCGAAAACCCGGCCTGACCGCTGGATGTGCGCATCAGGTTGCGCTCGCCAATGGCTTGAAGAGCGATGGCTGTACTCGACAGCGCCAGCCCCAGGCCTGCGACCAGGGCAATCTTCCAGTCGACCCCAAAAGCCATTGCCACGCCCGTGATGACGGCCGCACACGCCATCACCTGCGCGCTACCCCAGCCAAAGATGGGGCGGCGCAAATTCCACAGCCGCTTGGGCTCAAGCTCCAGGCCGACCAAAAACAGCATCAACACGACGCCAAATTCAGCAAAGGCCAGAATGTCCTGGACGTTGGTGACAAGCTTCAAGCCCCAGGGCCCAATAGCAATGCCAGCGACCAGGTAGCCAATGATGGAGCCAAGACCGAGTTTTTTGGCGACCGGGACGGCAATGACGGCAGCGGCCAGGTAGATGAAACTATTTACTAACCAGGCAGGTGAGTGCTCCATCACATGGCCTCTTTTTCTGTTGGCCTGTCCTTCATTGGCACGACGCAGGCTGCGCATTGCTCCAGGTCATCCATTTCAGGCCAATTTGGGTAGCTTTCTAGATGCTGGCTGAAGGTGGCGATGTGCTGGGTCACTACGTCTTGCGCAACCGCATGCGCGCCATGCAAGATGAGTGGCGGCAGAAAGCGCATACCGCAAAGCGCGGCGGTTTGCTCATAGAACGGCAGAAATGCATCAAAAAAATAGCGGTTGTAGCCCTGCGGGTGATACGACGCATCCGGTCCGCCGGTGGTAGCCACCAGCCACAGGTCTTTGCCTTGCAGCTTGTGTCCGCCCTCTCCGTAGGCCCAGCCGTAAGTCAGTACCTCGTCAATCCACAGCTTTTGCAGCGCGGGCATGCTGTACCACTGGATGGGGTGCAGCAGCACCACCATTTGGGCTTTTTCAAGCGCGGCTTGTTCGGCCGCTACGTCTATCGTGTAGTCGGGGTAACTTGAATACAGGTCTTGCACTTGCACGCGCGGCAAGGACTGCGCGGCTTGCATCAGCGGCCGATTGACCCGAGATTCGCGCCAGGCGGGGTGGGCTGCTACCACATAGATATCTTTGTTAATCGATTCCATGCCGTTACCATAGCGCAAAACGACAGTTCATTTACACATGAGGAGTTCAACATGCCAGTTGTCGTGATTGCCAATCCCAAAGGTGGTGTTGGTAAAACAACGTTAGCCACCAATGTTGCAGGTTACTTTGCCAGCAAAGGCCATGCGGTCATGCTTGGCGATGCCGACAGGCAGCAATCGTCGAAGCTGTGGCTGGGGCTGCGTCCGCCAGCAGCCCGGCCGATTGCTACCTGGGACATCACGGCCGACCAGATCGCCAAACCGCCCAAGGGCACGACACATGTAGTGCTGGACACTCCTGGCGGCTTACATGGCTGGCGGTTTAACGATGTTATCAAACTGGCCGACAAAATCATTGTGCCGCTGCAGCCCAGTGTGTTTGATATTTTTGCCACCCGCGCGTTTTTGGACCAGTTGGCTGACCACCGAAGCGCAGGCAAAGTGCAAGTGGGCATTGTGGGCATGCGGGTGGATTCGCGCACGATTGCAGCTGACAAGCTGCGCGGGTTTGTTGACAGCCTGGGTTTGCCCGTTCTGGGCATGGTGCGCGACACGCAAAACTACATTCACCTGGCGGCGCGCGGACTGACGTTGTTTGATGTGGCACCTGGCCGGGTTGAAAAAGACCTGGAACAGTGGAAAAGTATTTGTGAATGGCTCGATAAATAAACGGCGGGACAGGTAAATTGATGAAGACTTTTCAAACCATTGCCGAGCTGACCGCGTATGTGGGCCAGGAAGTCGCTGTCAGCGACTGGCTGCTAATTACCCAGCAACAAGTCAATTTGTTTGCCGAAGCCACGGGTGACCACCAGTGGATTCACGTCGACCCTGAGAAAGCCGCCAAAGGCCCGTTTGGCGGGCCGATTGCGCATGGGTTTTTAACTTTGTCGTTGATACCGAAATTTTTTGAATCGTCGTTTGACATCGCCCAATCGCGGATGGGCGTTAACTACGGGCTGAACAAGGTTCGCTTTACCTCGCCTGTGCCTGTGGGTAGCCGCTTGCGGGCGCGAATGAAGTTATTGGCCAGTGAGCAGATTGCCAATGACGGCGTACAGATGACGTGGGAAGTGACGGTAGAGCGTGAAGGCACTGACAAGCCGGTATGCGTGGCCGAGTCGCTGGTGCGGCGCTACCCGTGAAGATGCTCTGAGTTACTTTTCAAACGTGCGAAAGCCCGGTTGAATTCTGGTCAGCTGGCTGGCCGGCAGCCAGCCTTCAAAAAGTCCCGCGAGGTCGTTGATACGTGAAGCAGCCACTCGCTCGCTGTGAACCTGAGCAATGCATTGATGCAAGTCGCTGCGCAATGCCCACAAATCGGCAGGTGTCTTGGCCTGGTCAATTTTGTAATTGACGCGCTGGGCGCGGATGTCGGTGCAGTCGCACACCGCAGCGTGTAAGGCCTGTTGAATCTGTACCAGCGTCAGTTTGTCGCGAGAGTTGCCCCCGACAGCGCTGTGGTCGGCGCTGGATTTAAAAAAATGTCTGAACATACGTTGGAGCATCAGGTTCATGGAAGGCGTAGACCCAGTCTTGTGAACCGGGTTTTTTTGGGGGTGGGGTAGTTGCTCTTCAGCGGAAAGCTGAAAAAGCTATTTAACTTTTGGTCAATAGCGATTTTACGCTTTGTCTTTGATCGCTACAAGACGTTTAGCGGGCAAAACGGTGGGTTTAGTTGGGCGAGCCTATTGCGGTGTGATTTAAGTCAGCTTTCTGCAAGCTGACCAGGCGTCAAGGCGTCAAACGGTCAGGTGGTGGCTGGCAGTGACAAGCCACTAAAACCGTTTTGCCGCCAAGCCTCAAACACCGTCACGGCTACCGCGTTTGACAAATTCAGGCTGCGCTGGTCAGGCTGCATCGGCAGCCGCAGGCGCTGGTTGGAGGCAAACGAGTCGCGTAGTGCAGCGTCCAGGCCCTTGGTCTCAGAGCCAAATACCAGCCAGTCGCCCGGCTTGAAGGCGACCTCAAACAGATTGTGCGAGCCGCGTGTGGTCATGGCAAACAACCGTGTTGCGGCGGGCTTTTCCTGGTTTAAAAACGCTTGCCAGTTGGCGTGACGTTTGAGTTCAGCGTATTCGTGATAGTCCAGACCGGCGCGACGCATGTGTTTGTCGTCCATTGAAAAGCCCAGCGGCTCGACCAAATGCAGGCGGCAACCCGTATTGGCGGCCAGGCGGATGACATTGCCCGTGTTGGGTGGGATTTCGGGCTCTACTAAAACAATATTGAACATGGGTTTATTGTGGCGTTCTGGCGAGCACGATGCCCGTGATGTGCGCGGCACCGGCTGCTCGCAAAACAGCTGCCGCTGTAAAAAGCGATGCGCCGCTGGTCATCACGTCATCCACCAGCAACACACGTTTGCCTTTAATGGCGGTAGCGCGTAGCGGGTCGATTTGGAAAGCACCTTGGACGTTGGCCAGTCGAGCTTCGCGCTTGAGCTCGGTTTGTGGCCGTGTGTTTTTAACCCGCAGCAGCAGCGTGCTGTCTGTCGCTGCCGCGCTGCGCGCTTGCCTGGCCAATTCCCGTGTCAGCTCCCAGGCCTGATTAAAGCCGCGCGTCTGCAGGCGTTCTTTTGACAGGGGAACGGGCAAAATGAAATCGGCGGCTTGCAAGTTGTCAAACGCCTCACCAACGCCCGGCGCTTTTAACAACAAGTTCGCAAAAAACGCAGCCCAGCCGGTTTGATCTCCAAATTTGTAGGCGCTGATCAGCGCCGACCAGGGGTACGCGTAGTGAAGTGCAGTCAGCGTAGCGTCCAGCGGTGGGGACTGCCTGATGCAGTCCATGCACACATCGGCCCTGGCTTGCAGGCCGATAGACAAGCCATCAGCCAAGGCCAGAGCGCAGAAGCGGCAGCGCGGCGTGCTGGTTGCGAAACGCGCCATGCAGGGCACGCAGACGGGCGCTGCAGGCCAGGTACGGCACACCGCGCATTGGCTGGGCAGCAGGCTTGAAAGGCTTGAAAAGGGGTTTTGCAACAGGCGCTTGAACACTTGGTCAATATACTCGGGCAGCATCGACGACTGAGTTATGAAGACTGAACGCCCTCCAACCCTTGATCCATTGGCAGTTGCCCGATGGCAGCGCACAGCGCCGCTGGCATCGCCCTGGCTGCATGAGGAAGTGGCCAGCCGTATGCTGGACAGGCTGCAGTGGATCAAATTGCAGCCGCAAGCCTGGGCGCACTGGGGCGCGTTGCGTGGTGGGCTGCAAAACCATAAAAAACTGGTTAAAAAGTATCCAAAATCAGTATGTTTTGTGGCTGAAGCCCAATTAAATAAAGCGCGAGCAGCTATTAAAAACATAGCATTTCCGTGGTGGCACCCGGTCGGCTGGTTTGGCAAGGCGCCACGGTTTGAAGCACCTCCACCGGCAAGCGTCGACATGCTGTGGGCCAACATGGCGTTGCACGAAGCCGCTGACCCGCAGGCGCTACTGGCCGAGTGGCACAACGCTTTGACGGTTGGTGGGTTTTTGATGTTTTCATGCTTGGGGCCAGACACAGCTGTTGAGCTGCGTGAGATTTACAGGCAGCTTGGCTGGCCGCCTGCCGGACATGACTTGACCGACATGCACGACTGGGGCGACATGCTGGTGCAAGCTGGTTTTGCCGAGCCTGTGATGGACATGGAGCGCATCACGCTGACGTTTGAAACGCCGGCCCGGTTATTACAAGAATTGCGGGAGTTGGGCCGCAACTTTCACCCTGCGCGGTTTGCGGGTTTGCGTGGGCGTAGGTGGCGTGCAAGCCTTGAGAGGGAGCTGGCCAAGCACTTGAGCGCCGGGCCTGATGGCAGGCTGTCGTTAACCTTTGAAGTGATTTACGGCCATGCGCTCAAAGCCCAGCCAAAAGTCAAGGTCAGCGCACTCAGTGCTGTGTCAGTGCGAGACATGCGCAGCATGCTGGCGGCTGGCAGGCAGGTTAATTCATAGACGCGTTTTTATAGGCCTGTTGGGTAGTCAGGTTTGCACCGGTTTGTAAGCTGGCGCGCGGGTAAACCCCGCTATAATCTTAATCACCGTTTTGGGTATGTTCCCACCTCTCAAGCAGCGCGCTTGCCAAGCTGTTATTTTTTAGAGTGTCGCTTCGTGTCGCACCCTCCTTTCAGACCAGAATCTTCCGAGTTTCGTTTTGCCACCACTGTTCAAGGCGATGAGGAAAGCCATCAAGGCGTGCAGTGGTTGCTCAAGCGCAACTGCTCTGTTACGCCCGCGCAACTGCTGGGTCTATTTGCATCGCTCAGCGTGGTGTCCTTGGGAATTGCCAGCTTTTTCTGGATGCAAGGAGCAACGCTGGTCATGCCGTTTGCCTGGGCTGAATTGATCGCTGTCGGCGTCGCTTTCACCGTCTACGCACGGCATGCCAGAGACGGCGAAAAAATTTCTTTGCAAGGTGGGCAACTGGTGGTTGAGCTTGAAACTGCCGGGCGCTTGCACCGCGCTGAATTTAACCGCGAGTGGGTTCGTGTGGAACCTAAAAACGGTGACGGTTCATTGATTGAGGTGTCTGGCCAAGGACGTTCAGTGAAGGTAGGGCGGCATGTGCGGCCTGAACTGCGGCCAGCGCTGGCCAGGGAAATACGCTTTGCGCTGCGCGGCTGCTAGGCCCGCGTGCGCAGTAACTTTATAATCAGAGGTCAGGTTCGATCGGCAAGCCCGATTAGCATACAGATTGGTAAATTGAGGTATTCGAAGTGATCACGATAAACGTACGTAAAACCATCAAAAACTCTGCGCAGCGGTGCGTGCAGCGTGCGGTCGCAGCCTCGGCGTTTTTGGCCGCATGGGTATCGACCGCTGCCTATGCAGTCAACGACCTGCCTGGCGGTCCAGGAGTTAGGCAGTACAACCTGCACCCTGCGGTGACCAAGGTAGCAGAAGATCAAGCTTGGCTCCACTGGTTCATGCTGGCAATTTGCCTGGCAATTTTTCTTGCAGTTTTTGGGGTGATGTTTTATTCGATTCTGAAGCATCGCAAATCTGTAGGTCACAAGGCGGCAAACTTTCATGAATCAGCGCTGGTTGAAATTGCCTGGACTGTGGTTCCTTTTTTAATCGTCATTGCAATGGCGCTGCCCGCAACCAAAGCAGTCGTGTCAGAAAAAGACACGACCAACTCTGACCTCACCATAAAGGCAACCGGTATGCAGTGGAAATGGGGCTATGACTACATCAAAGGCGAAGGTGAAGGCATTGCGGTGCTATCCACCCTGGAAAACAGTCAGCGCGTCATGTCAAACTCTGGCGGCCCAAAAGCCGGCGACTCCACAGATGATTATTTGCTGAAGGTAGACCATCCACTGGTCGTGCCGGTTAATAAAAAGATCCGAATCATCACGACAGCCAACGATGTGATTCATGCCTTTATGGTGCCTTCGTTAGGTGTAAACCAGGACGCTATCCCGGGCTTTGTGCGCGACACCTGGTTCAAAGCTGAAAAAGTGGGTGATTTTTATGGGCAGTGTTCCAAATTGTGTGGAAAAGAGCACTCCTACATGCCAATCCACGTCAAAGTGTTGTCGGCGCGAGACTATTCGGCCTGGGTGTCCGGTAAAAGCAAAGAAATGTCGGCCAAAGCTGATGACCCTTCCAAAGTCTGGACGCTCGTCGATTTGAAAGCGCGTGGCGAGAAAGTTTACGCTGCCAACTGCGCAGCCTGTCACCAAACGACTGGTAAAGGCGGTGGCGCTATCAAAGCGCTGGACGGTTCGGCTGTCGTGACGGATGCCGATCACGCCAAGCAAATCACTATCTTGTTGAACGGTGCAAATAACGGAGCCATGCCGTCTTGGAAAGCGTTGAGCGACACCGACTTGGCCGCTGTGATCAGTTACACCAAGAACAACTGGTCTAACCAGACCGGGCAAATTGTGCAGCCCGCCGAACTACAAGCGGCCCGCAAGTAGCTGGTTGAATCGCAACGCAAACATTTGGATCAAAAGATTAATCTAAAGCGTGGGGCCATATCGCCCGACGCCCAGAAGAAGGAAGCAAAATGAGTGCAGTACTAAACCCCCACGGACACAGTGGTGACCACGCACATGATGATCACCATGGCGCACCCGTGGGCTGGCGCAGATGGGTGTATGCCACCAACCACAAGGACATTGGCACGCTTTACCTGCTGTTCGCCTTTTTTAATTTGATGTTTGGGGGCGTTTTGGCGCTGGCGATACGGGCTGAGTTGTTTCAGCCTGGTTTGCAGCTGGTCAATCCAGAGTTGTTCAACCAATTAACCACCATGCATGGTCTCATCATGGTGTTTGGGGCCATCATGCCGGCGTTTGTCGGGTTCGCTAACTGGATGATTCCACTGCAAATCGGCGCCGCTGACATGGCCTTTGCGCGACTGAACAACTTCAGTTTCTGGCTGATGATTCCGGCGGCATTGTTGCTGGCGACTTCGTTCTTTCTACCTGGTGGTGCACCGGCGACGGGGTGGACCTTGTATGCGCCTTTGACTCTGCAAATGGGGCCATCCATGGACACCAGCATTTTCGCGCTGCATTTATTGGGTGCATCGTCCATCATGGGTTCCATCAATATCATTGTGACGATTTTGAACATGCGCGCCCCCGGTATGACCTTGATGAAAATGCCGATGTTCTGCTGGACTTGGCTGATCACCGCTTACCTTTTGATTGCTGTGATGCCGGTGCTCGCGGGCGCCATCACCATGACGTTGACTGACCGCCACTTTGGCACCAGCTTTTTTAACCCTGCAGGCGGTGGCGACCCAGTCATGTACCAGCATATCTTCTGGTTCTTTGGTCACCCAGAGGTTTACATCATGATCTTGCCGGCGTTCGGCATCATCAGTCAGATCATTCCTGCGTTTTCACGCAAACGTCTGTTCGGCTACGCCTCGATGGTCTATGCAACCGGCTCTATCGCTATTTTGAGCTTTGTGGTTTGGGCTCACCACATGTTCACCAGCGGCATGCCTGTGACCGGGCAACTGTTCTTCATGTATTCAACCATGTTGATTGCCGTACCCACGGGCGTGAAAATTTTCAACTGGATCGCCACCATGTGGAAGGGTTCGATGACATTTGAAACGCCGATGTTATTTGCGGTCGGGTTTATTTTTGTGTTCACTATGGGCGGTTTGACCGGCATGATTTTGTCGGTCGCCCCGATCGACATTCAGCTTCACGACACCTACTATGTTGTTGCTCACTTTCACTATGTTCTCGTGGCAGGATCCCTGTACGCCATGTTTGCCGGTTATTACTATTGGTCGCCCAAGTGGACCGGCGTGATGTACAGCGAAACACGGGGCAAGATTCACTTCTGGTGGTCATTGATCTCATTTAATGTGACCTTTTTCCCCATGCACTTCTTGGGTTTGGCTGGCATGCCTCGCCGCTACGCCGACTATCCGATGCAGTTTGCAGATTTCAACGCGATCGCCTCGGTAGGTGCATTCTTCTTTGGCTTTGCACAGCTGTACTTCTTCCTTTTTGTTGTGTTGCCGGCCATGCAAGGTAAAGGAGAGCCCGCGAAGGCCAATCCTTGGGTCGACGAGGGCGGCAAAGGTGCTGAGGGCCTTGAGTGGGAAGTTCCTTCGCCTGCACCATTTCACACCTATGAGACGCCTCCAAGGTTGGACGCAACGGCAACCCGCGTAATTGGTTGAGTCGTACACAGCACCATGACCACCCCGGAAAAAAAGAAAAATAATCTTCGGATGGGACTTATCCTAGCCTCCGTCGCGGTCGTCTTTTTTATTGGTTTCATAGCCAAGTTTGCTTTTTTTGGCCGTTGAAGTCACCCTTTTTATGGTTATCCAGCGCGAAAATATCAAAATGGTCAGCAAGCTGGGCATCATCGTGCTGGCCATGTTCGGCTTTGGCTACGGCTTGGTGCCGCTGTACAAGGCTATCTGCGAAATGACCGGCATCAATGTGCTTGCTCTGGGTGACAAACGAATTCCTGGTGCCACCTCTAAGTTGCCAGCCAATACACAGATTGACCTAACGCGCAGCATTACGGTGGAATTTGATACGAACGCCCGCGGCCCGTGGCACTTTAAGCCGGCACAAAGTACGCTGAAAGTCCATCCTGGTGAGCTGACCACGGTGATGTATGAATTTCAAAATACTCAAAACCGCACCATGTCTGCGCAAGCTATTCCCAGCTACGCGCCCGCACAAGCTGGCGCGCACTTCAACAAGCTGGAGTGTTTTTGTTTTCAGCAGTACACCTTGGCACCAGGGGAAAAAAAGCAGTGGCCAGTGGCCTTTGTGATTGACCCAAAACTTTCGAAAGATGTGCAGACCATTACGCTTTCGTACACGTTTTTTGAAGTCGGTGGCCGCACGCCTGCCGCGCCGCAATCGGCCAATGCGTCTAGCAACAAAGTGTCCGGCTCATGACCAAGCCTGATAACCTGCCAGCTCACCTGCGAAAAGGTTCGATATTTCGGACGATCAAAGCAGTGATGTGGTCATTTGTAGGTTTGCGTACGCGTGGTGACTATGAGCAGGATGTGGCCCAACTGAACCCTGTTCAGATTGTGATCGCTGGCCTCGTCGGTGTTTTTGTTTTTGTCGGTAGCCTGATATTGCTGGCTATCTGGGTTGTTGGCAAATAAATTCGCTGCTCGCCCGCTATTGAAGTTATAGAAATCAGAGAAATCAGGAGTTT
>Ga0123339_10003130_pt1 | contig 11063 bp, 13 predicted proteins | sample lystaG_FD_89956 | JGI IMG/M metagenome (GOLD analysis project Ga0123339, IMG submission 89956) | Glacier valley bacterial and archeal communities from Borup Fiord, Nunavut, Canada, to study Microbial Dark Matter (Phase II) -... | ecosystem: Environmental > Aquatic > Freshwater > Ice > Glacier ... | reverse complement strand
TAGATATTATTTAGATAAATATGGAAATGAAGAGTATAATAGTCTTATAAAAACTGCCGATTATTATAGAAAAAAAATAAATTTAATTAACCATATTCATATAATCGGTAAAGATGATATTAAAGAAAATGAATTCAAAAAAAATATTTATGATATTGATACTACAAGGTATATAATAAATTTAGAAAAAGGCTACAGCGGCCACCTTCTTTTGAAGTATTTAAGGGAAAATGGTGTTCAATCCGAAATGAGCGATGAATCTAATGTTATTCTTATTTTATCACCTTTCAATACAGTGGGTGAATTTGAAAAATTATACATAATGTTAAAAAATTGTAATTTTGAATTAATAGAATGTAAGACTTATAATGTTTTAAAATGCGAAATACCAGAATTGATGATCCTTCCCTCGGAAGCGCTAAATTCTGATAAAAATAACATTAACTATACTGAGGCTGAAGGTGAGATATGTGGCGGGAATATTATACCCTATCCTCCTGGAGTACCTCTTTTGATTATGGGAGAAGAAATTAACAAGAAACATATAGAAATAATCAGGTATTACTTGAATAGTGGAGTTAAAATTATTGGTGTAAAAAATAAACAAATATCTGTTATACAAAATAAGTTGTGATTTGATTTGGAGGAAGAGTTGTGGGTAAACACATGATGAAAAACGGGAAAGTAATAGTAATTGAAGGTTGTGACGGAAGTGGTAAGGCTACTCAGACAAAAATATTGTTTGACAGGCTCATTTCAGAGGGATACAATGTGAAAAAAGTAGAATATCCAAACTATGAAAGCGATTCTTCAGCCTTGGTTAAAATGTATTTAAATGGCGATTTTGGAAGTAATCCTGGCGATATAAATCCCTATGCTGCCTCAAGTTTTTACGCAGTAGATAGATATGCTTCTTTTAAGAAGGAATGGGAGAAATTCTATCTTGAAGGCGGTATAATAATTGCAGATCGGTATACTACAGCTAATATGATTCATCAGGCCTCAAAAATAAGTGATGATGTTCATAGAGAAGTATTCTTGGAATGGCTTTGGGATCTTGAGTTTGTGAAATTCGGGTTACCAATACCAGAATGCGTTTTATTTTTAGACGTGGTACCCTCTTGCAGTCAAGAGCTGATGGAGAACAGGGCAAATAAGATAAATGGATTTGAAGATAAGGATATTCATGAGAATGACTCTGCTTATTTATTGAATTCCTATAATAATTCATGTAAAATAGCAAAAAAGTATAACTGGGAAAAAATTAACTGCGTTAATTCCGGAAAGCTAAGAAAAATTGATGAGATTCATCAAGAAATCTATTCTTTTATTATCGATAATATTTTATAAAATTTTATATCATAGGAGATGATTCAAATGAAATTAATTATTGCTATTGTTCAAGATGAAGATGCTGTTAGTTTAATAGAAACCGTTACAGAAGATGGTTATAGAGTTACAAAATTGGCAACCACTGGTGGGTTTATGAAATCTGGAAACACTACGCTTTTGATAGGTGTTGATGATGAAAAGATAAACCATGTGCTATCAAAAATAGAAGATGTATGCAAAACAAGGGAACAGGTCATTTTGTCCACATCTCCTGTAGCCTCTGAAACCGGTGGGTATATTCCATTTCCTGTTGAGATAGAAGTAGGAGGAGCCGTTGTCTTTGTTGTAGAAGTAGATAAATTTATTAAGATTTAACGGAGGTGCGGTTCTTGTTTTTTGATTCTATAATTGGACATGAAAATGTTAAACTTCAAATAATGAGCTCTTTAAAAAATGATAGATTTCATCACGCCCACATAATAGTAGGAGAAGATGGAATTGGTAAAAGCAAAATAGCTAAGTTTATAGCTTTAAAAGTTCTTGGGAAAGAGAGAGATATCCCCTATGCAGATATTTTGTATTATAAGCTGGAAAACAATAAAAAATCTATCGGAATTGAAGAAGTAAGAAATATAATTATGGAAACAAATAAGAAACCTTTTCAGGGTGATAAAAAAGTAATTATTATTCATGAGATGGATAAGATGACAGAAGCGGCCCAAAACACGCTTCTAAAGACAATAGAGGAACCTCCCAAAGGAGTTTATATTCTAATTCTTTGTGAAAATATTGAAGCTATAATGGATACAATAAAATCAAGATGTGAGATATATAAATTGAACAGACTATCAAAGTTGGAAATCAGCAGCTTTATAGATAATAAGTACCCTGGTATTAGTGAGGATGAAAAGATTTCTATGGAAGCTTTTAGCGATGGAATTCCAGGTAGATGCGAAAAGTATATGGAAGATGAAGATTTTGTTAAATTAAGGGATACAGCGCTGGATATTCTAATATCACTCAAAAGCAAAAAAATTGATGAGATATTAAAATATGAAGATTTCTTAATGAAAAATAAAAATCAATGGCAAGAAGTGTATACCTGGTTTCTTTCCTATATTAGAGATGCACTTTTATATAAAGAAACAGGGGGTACTAAAGGAATAATTAATATTGATAAAATTCAGCAGGTAAAACATTTGTCAGAAATATTTTCATTTAATAGTTTAAGTGATATTATTGATATTGTGAAAGATTCAAGAAAAAAGTTAGAAAGAAATGTAAATTCAGCACTGGCTTTTGATTCTTTGTTGATAAAAATGCAGGAGGTATAAAATGGTAACAGTTGTAGGTGTAAGGTTTAAGAAAGCCGGAAAGATATATTACTTTTCTCCGGAAGGTCTGGATATAAAAGAATTTGATAAAGTAATTGTAGAAACTGCAAGAGGTATTGAATTCGGAGAATGTGTAATAGGGTCTAAACAAATAGAAGAAACGCAGATAGTGTCTCCCTTAAAAAATGTAATAAGGAAGGCAAACGAAGAAGATATTGCAAAAGACAACGAAAATCAGGAAAAAGAAAAAGAAGCTTTACAAGTATGTACAGAGAAGATTGAGCAACATGAACTTAAAATGAAACTTATTGATGTAGAATATACATTTGACAATAATAAAGTAATATTTTATTTTACAGCGGATGGGAGAGTAGATTTTAGGGAACTAGTTAAGGATTTAGCCTCGGTTTTTAGAACAAGGATAGAATTAAGGCAAATTGGTGTGCGAGATGAAGCAAAAATGATTGGGGGACTTGGACCCTGTGGAAGAACCATGTGCTGTTCAACTTTTTTAGGCGATTTTGCTCCGGTTTCAATTAAAATGGCTAAAGAACAAAGTTTATCTCTAAATCCAACTAAAATATCCGGTATTTGTGGAAGATTGATGTGTTGTTTGAATTATGAACAGGAAACTTATGAGGGTATAAGAAAAAGACTTCCTAGAGTTAACTCAATTCTTGAGACACCTTATGGCAGGGGTGAGGTTGTTTCAAATAATGTAATAAAGGAGTCGGTTAAGGTCAGGGTTAAAATGAACGATTCCGAGGAAGTTATTGAAATCCCCATTTCTGAGATAACTTTGGTTGCTGGTGGTTATGAAGGTGCGGTAAATGATGAAGAAATTAAAATTGAGGCTGAAGAAGGAGACTCGGAAATAATCAAGGAGTTATTTAAAGAAAACTAAGGAGGTAGAATATGAAATCCGTTTTAAAAGTATGTAATATGCATACTCATGAGGATATAAGTATGATACGAACAGCAATTTCAAATAATGAAGGGGTTATAGCCTGTGAGATAAACAAGGAAAAGGGAGAAGTTAGTATAGTTTATGATGATTATTTTGTAAATGCAGATGTTATTATACAGTGTCTAGAAGACTTAGGGTATGCGGTATTATAATAGTGCTTTAAAAAATATATAAAACGTGGTAAAATAAATCTGACGTTTTACGTCTAAAATATTAAGGAGGTGGATTTAAGTGGCATACAAAATTACAGAGGATTGTGTAAGCTGTGGAGCTTGCGCTTCAGAATGTCCAACAAATGCTATTAGCCAAGGAGATTCTATATTTGTTATAGATGCAGATGCTTGCATCGATTGTGGAAATTGTGCTAATGTTTGTCCAGTAGGAGCACCAGTTCAAGAATAATTTAAATTAAAAAGGCTACGGTTGTAGCCTTTTTAATTTGGTTAGAAATTATATATAAAGGTTGTGGGCATTCTTACGATATTTAAATAGATACCTATTTTATGAAATTTTACTGGAGGAATTATATATAATGGATATATTTGCTATAGTGTTTATTTTTGTTGGGTTTGGATCAATTGTTATTGCATTTGTACTTGAAGGAGGGCATCTGGCAGCGTTAGTTGTGGGTACTTCTGCTTTGATAGTTTTTGGTGGAACTATAGGAGCTGTAGGCATATCTTTTCCAATTAATGATATTAAAAGACTGCCTGGAATCGTTAAAACCTTCATTAGCCCTAAAAGTAAAAATCTTGGAGAGCTAGTTAGCTATTTTAAAGAAATATCTTATAAAACCAGAAAAAATGGATTGTTAAGCCTGGAAGGCGAAATAACTGAAGATTTATCACTAGATCCCTTTATAAAGAAGGGATTACAGTTGGTGGTGGATGGAGTAGACCCTCAAGCTGTAAGGAGCATACTGGAACTGGAACTTGATTCGATTTCAGACAGACACAGGCAGGGAGCTGCAATTTTTGAAGCAGCAGGCGGATACGCACCTACTATGGGTATTATAGGAACTGTTACAGGTTTGGTTCATGTTTTAAGTAATTTATCAGACCCGGCTTCACTTGGACCTAAGATTGCCGGTGCATTTATAGCAACATTATATGGAATTGGCTCTGCTAATTTGTTATGGCTCCCTGTTGGCACTAAACTTAAGGCATTGGATGATATAGAATATAAAGAAAAAAGACTTATGATGGAGGCAATTTTATATATCCAGGAAGGTATAAATCCAAATACTATTGCAGAAAAATTGAAGGGATTCTTAAACAATAGCGAATTGAATAAATTCATGGAGATGGATAATAAGGTGGAAGCATGAGAAAAAAGAGGGAAAGTCATAACAACAGTGAACGATGGCTGCTAACCTATTCCGACTTGATAACCCTTCTAATGATTTTTTTTGTTGTTATGTATGCCTTGAGCAATGTGGATGTTTCAAAATACAAACAAATTTCTGAATCGTTAAGAATAGCAATGGGTGGAGGTAAAACCATGGTTGGTCAAGATGATACCTCTAGTGTAACGGATAAAGTGAAAGTTATAGATAGTTCTAAAGGCTCAGAAGAAAAAATCAAAATGGAAGAAGTAAAAAAAACTGTAGATAAATACTTGCAGCAAAACGGTTTAAGTCAGTCTGTCAGCACTAAAATAGAGGACAGGGGACTTGTTGTTAGTATAAATGATACTTTGTTTTTTGATAATGGCAAGGCGGAAGTTAAGTCTGAATATGCCAAGATGCTAATAGAAATAGGTAAAATAATTAATCAACTAGGACATTACATAAGGGTTGAAGGGCACACAGATAATGTGCCAATTAGGACTAGTCAATTTAACTCGAACTGGCAACTATCTGCAGTAAGAGCTGCAAATGTAACTGAGCTTCTTGTTGAACAGGCAGGGATACCTCCTAAACAATTGTCATCAATAGGTTATGGTGAGTTCAGACCTGTAGGTGACAACTTCAATGAAGCTGGTAGAATGAAAAATAGAAGAGTTGATATAATAATAATGAGCAGTAAATTTAATGAGATTGAGAATAACCAAAAATAGGGCATAAAAATGCCCTTTTTTAAACCGGAGGATTAGTATGGATGAGAAGTATATAGAAGAGGATGAAACACTAGACGATTTGCAGTTAAATGGTATAAAAATAATACAAAAGAAAAATTCCTTTAGATTTGGTGTGGATGCAGTGTTATTAGCAGATTTCGTAAATATAAAAAAAGGCTTTAAGGTAATTGACTTATGTAGTGGTACCGGTATAATTCCTTTTATTATTGCAGGTAAAACTGAAGCTGAAAAAATAACAGGAATAGAGATACAAGAAGAAATGGTGGAATTGGCAAACAGGACTGCTAAACTTAACAGTTTAGAGAAAAGAATAAATTTTATTAATGTTGACTTAAAGAATATAAATCAGATATCTGATATAGAAAAAGTAGATGTGGTTACAGTAAATCCTCCCTATAAACTGAAAAATTCAGGTATAATAAATACATGCGACAAGAACGCCATCGCCAGACATGAAATATGCTGCACAATTGAAGATGTAATAGTGGCCGTGAAAGCTGTTTTAAAGCATAATGGAAAAATGTATATGATTCACAGGCCAGATAGATTAGTAGATATTTTCTGCACCATGAGAAAACATAAAATAGAACCCAGGCGAATAAGAATGATTCACCCAAATCATATCAAAGCACCCAATATGGTCTTAATTGAGGGGCAAAATAACGGTGGCACATTTCTAAAGTGGCTGCCTCCGCTATCCATTTATGATCTTGATGGAGAGTACACAGAAGAAATCAATAGAATATATGGGAAATAATCTGAATAGGAGAGAAATTTATGGAATATGGGAAACTTTATATAGTACCAACGCCTATAGGCAATCTAAAGGATATTACTTTAAGGGCAATTGAGGTTTTAGAGACAGCGGATATTATTGCTGCAGAAGATACAAGACAAAGCTTAAAGCTCTTAAACCATTTTAAGATAAAAAAACCTATGGTGAGCTACCATAAGTTTAATGAACAGAATAAAAGTGACAGCATAATTGAATTACTTAAAGATGGGAAAAATATTGCACTGGTTAGTGATGCAGGTACACCAGGAATATCTGACCCAGGTAGTGTAATAATTAACAAATGTTTAGAAGAAAATATTGATTTTATAGTGCTGCCTGGTGCCACCGCACTAATTACCTCACTGGTATATTCTGGACTTGATACTACGAAATTTATTTTCAAAGGGTTTTTCCCAAGAGAAACCAAGGAAAGAAAAAAAGTAGTGGAAGATATATGCGAAAGAGAAGAGACTATAGTATTTTATGAAGCACCACACAGACTTTTAGAAGCTCTTTCATTTATTTGTGATAGCATGGGAAATAGAAATATTGCTATATCCAGAGAGCTTACCAAGATTCATGAGGAAATATTTAGGGGATCCATTGAAGAAGCAATAGGCCACTTTTCAAGTAAGCAGATTAAGGGAGAAATAGTTCTTGTTATTCAGGGAAAAAGCAAGAATGATATACTTGAAGAAAAAAAAGCAAAATGGGAAAGTGTTTCAATAATGGAGCATATAATTAGTTATATGGAGCTTGGAAAAAGTAAAAAAGAGGCTATTAAATTAGTCTCAAAAGAAAGAGGAATTCCAAAATCAGAGGTCTATAAATTTTCAATAGACATTGAATAACGGCATTATATATGTTGGTAAACTGACAAAAATACATTAGAATATTTCCCGGATACTCAATAATTATGCATGATATATGGCATATTCACAAAAGATTAACATTTAAGTTGTGGTTTTTGGTTAGTTGATGATATAATGGACACGTTGTGAGTAGTTTGATTTAAAAATCAAACATTTCAATAAAAATTAAGGAGGTACGAAAATTGAATAGAAAGGCATTGGCAGCGATAGTTTCGCTAAGTATGGTTATATCTCTAAATGGAACTGTTTTGGCTGCTCCTACATTAGATTCTAGTAAGACTCCTCAACAGCAAAGACAGGATTTAGAGATTAAGATAGAAAAACTGGATACTCAAATATCAGATGTCATGTATAAGATAAGCGATAATAATAAAAGCATAGATAGTTCTAATAAACAAATAAAAGTTGTTGAACAAGAAATAGTGAAATCTGAAGATAACATTAAAGGGCAACAAGCTATATTTAACGAGAGAGTGAGAGCCATGTATATTAGTGGGTCAGATTCTTATATAAATGTATTGTTGCAATCCAATGGAATCGCCGATCTTCTTTCTAGAGTAGAGTCAGTTAAGAAGATTATTACTTTTGATCAAAAGGTAATGGGTGAATTAAAAGCAAAAAAAGAGGTTATAGCCCAGAAGAGGGAAGAACTTAAAACTCAAAATGCAAAAATTGTAGCTCTTAAGGCTGAAAATCAGAATACATTAATTTCATTAAATAATGATAAGAGTGATATGGATAAACTTTTGAATAGTATTAAGGTATATGCCTATTTAGGCGAAGGTGATAGTGGAGCAGTTTCTGCAGCACAAGGACAGGTTTCACAGATAAGGAATAGTACACAAAGCTATGATCCTTCAAGAGGAGCGGCAAGTTTTTCATCAAATGCAATAGTGGCCTATGCATCAAATTTTTTAGGAACGCCGTATAGTTATGGCGCAAATGGTCCAAGCAGCTTTGATTGTTCAGGATTTACATGTTATGTTTTTAGGCATTTTGGCATAGGTTTACCAAGGACCGCAGCAGGTCAGCAAGGTGTAGGATCTTCTGTTTCAAGAGATAACCTTCAGCCAGGAGATTTGGTTTTCTTTGGAAGCCCAGCACATCATGTAGGTATATATGTTGGTAATGGATGCTATATTCATTCACCTAAAACCGGAGATGTGGTGAAGATATCTTCACTCACATATAGAACAGATTATAGCGGCGCAAGAAGAGTAAGATAATAATATTAATTTATAAGCATGTACTTTCGTACATGCTTATTTCTTTAAAAAAATACCAGCAATGATTAATTCATTACTGGTGTTTAAGTTTAATATTATTTATCACTTTTTAATTCTTTCATGCAGTTTTTGCAAATATTTTTGCCTTTGTAGTTTGTAACATCTCTAGCATCTCCGCAGAAAATACAAGCAGGTTCATATTTCTTAAGAATAATTTGTTCGCCATCTACATAAATTTCTAACGCATCTTTTTCAGCGATATCCAATGTTCTTCTTAACTCAATAGGAATAACTATTCTTCCTAATTCGTCAACTCTTCTAACAACACCAGTGGATTTCATAACCATAATTCCTCCTTTTGCAATATTCGACATTTATCTATATAAAGAATAGCAAATATGACATTAAAAGTCAATATGTGTTAACGATAAATTTACAAATAACTAAACAAATTCCATCTTAAGTAAATAAAGTATGATAAATTGCATTAGGAATTTCAATATATTGATAAATAAAAAATTTTACTGTATTATAAAACTAGCAAAATCAACATGCTGGCATGATTTATTCATGAAAAATTAATTTTAATTTTCATAAGAATATATATGTAATATAATGGAACATGCCGTTGGCTTGTCGAAATTTGCAAGTTGCTTAAAAGATAAAAATAAAATAATGTTTAAGATAAGCAGGAGGTAATCATGGAAGCAAAGGTAAAGGAGTTTATTAAAGCGCTGAAAGAATCTGCTATTGAAAGTGAAGCTGATATATATATAGTGGGCGGTTATATAAGGGATAGGCTAATGGATCCCAAGATAAAGCCAAAGGATATTGATTTTGTATACTCGGGTGAAATACACGATTTAATACAAAAAATGAAATGTAGAGGTTATAGGTTTTTCCTGGTAAAAGAGGACGCAGATATATATGGAACTACAATATCTAATTTGCATATAGATATTGCTAAAATGAAAGGGCGTAATATACAAGAGGATTTGCAGAAAAGAGACTACACTTTAAATGCAATTGCATTAAATCTCATAGATATGAAAATAATAGACCTTTTTAAAGGGAGAATGGCTATTGAGTCGAGGATTCTTCAGGAGATAAATGAAAATAGTTTGAAAGATGATCCTATAAGGATACTCAGGGGTATGAGGCTTTACATTAAATATGGATTTCACTTCAGTCTTCATACAGAAGAAAGCATTGTTAAATATGCGCATATGCTACCGGAATGCAAAGGGGAAAGACTATTTAATGAATTGATGAGTATTATTCAATGGGATAAAGATGGAAGAGCATTTGAACTTTTGGATAACTATCACATATTAGAGTATATTATACCCTATGTAAATGAATTGAAAACTATAGGAAAATGTAAAAATCATCTAGAGGATACATTCACTCACATGGATTTAACTTATAAAACCTGCAAGGAATTTTTAAATGGAACAATAGGCATAAAAAATTATGATTGGTGTCAATTAGATAAAAAAATTGGGAATTTCAGCACGAGAGAATATATAGCTTTTTCTTGTTTCGTCCAGGACATTGGAAAGTATCTTTGTTATGGATATAGAGATGAAGTGATAAGCTTTTGCGATCATGAAAAGGCAGGAGTGGAAATAATTGAACAAAAATGCAAGGAATTAAAATTTCCTAAAGAAGCTTTAAATATTGTGACTTGTGTGATTAGGAATCATATGGTTCCAGTAGAGCTTTTCAATATGCATCAGAAGGGTGCTTTTGATAAAAATCTTTATGAATTTTTTCATTTAAATTCAAAATATATACCATTTATACTAATAGCATCTTTTTGCGATGTGTATGCTTCTAAGTTGATCAATGATCCCGGCGATGAAAAAAATTCGTTTTTGGAATTTATTGAAAAGTTATTTATTTTATATAACAAATATACGGATATTATTAACAATAAGTGGGTCGATGGTAACTTTATTGTGGAGAACACAAAAAGTAGGGGTGAAGAAATAGGACATATAATTTATGAAGTAAATGAGCTAATATTTTCTGGTGAGATCAAAGATAAAAGTGAATTGAAGAAGTATATTTTGTCAAACTACAATAAGATATACTAAGAGATTTTTATTTCTACAATTAAAACTTTGTGGAAAAGTAAAAAGAATTCAGTCCAAACCGTTATGTTTCAAAGGAATAGTTATCAACAAATTCTGTGGATAAAAATTGAAGATTCTGTGGATAAAATCAAAGCCTAGGCGTTTTAAACCTAGACTTTTAATTTTATTCATCTAAACTTTGAAATTGAGATACAATATAGTCAAATTCCTCTGAATCTGATAATTCCCCATAGGTATCTTCAGAAATTCCTGGAAAGTAATGAAGAATAAACTTTTCCTTTGAAACAATGTTTTGGATGATAATGTACTTCATGTCCTTTTCCACGTCCTGCAAAGTACCTAATACTATATAGCTGTCACTGATTCCTGACTTATCATT
>Ga0123339_10003129_pt1 | contig 11063 bp, 8 predicted proteins | sample lystaG_FD_89956 | JGI IMG/M metagenome (GOLD analysis project Ga0123339, IMG submission 89956) | Glacier valley bacterial and archeal communities from Borup Fiord, Nunavut, Canada, to study Microbial Dark Matter (Phase II) -... | ecosystem: Environmental > Aquatic > Freshwater > Ice > Glacier ... | reverse complement strand
GCGTGACGACAGACGAGCCCGTCAGCGCTGCCCTGCGTGATGCGAAGGCGCGCGCCCGATCGGCGCACTACACCGTCGGTACGTTGCAGACGGACGGTGACGGGACCGTGTGGCTCGAGTGCTCCTGCGGGACGGTGCTGCGCAACGGGCCGTCATGGACACTCGACGAGCATGTGCGGCTGCACCGCGCGGAGGCCAAGTACCTCGAGCTGTCGGCGGCCGCGCCTCCCGGGATACCCCGGCTCATCGCGCTGCCCTGACGGCGCTGCGACGAAGTTGGGCCTTGCTCAGGTGCGGGTCAGGACCAAGCCGCTCACGAGCGGCTCGGTCTCGACGGGAACGACCCTCAGAGGCGGTGCAGGCGGGGGCTGTCGAGCGCGACGCGGACGAGTCCGCGGCCGCTGAAGTCGATGACGACGGCACGGTCGCCCTCGAGGGAGACCGCCTTGCCCAGCCCGTGGCGGTCGTGCGAGACCGACTGGCCGACGGAGATCGGCAGGATCTCGGCGATCTCCGCAGCACGGGAGGCGTTGAAGGGACTGGTGGCGAGGTACCGGGAGCGGCCGGCAGGGGCGGGGGACATTGCTACTAGTGTCGCCCCTCTTCGCCCGGAGCGACAGACCTGTGGCCCACTCGGTTGCGTTTCTTTCGTGCATGGGACCGTGCCCAGCGGGTGGCAGAACAGTGCGAGCGGGGCCCGTCGGGGCGGCGCGAGCCGAACGGATGCCTCGGGTGACCGCACGCGCCATCCCAGGCAAGACGGCCCGAGCTCGTGGTTCTCGGTGCTGCTCGGGAGCAGAAGCTATCGCGCAAGAGCCCTTGATCTGTCACCTTTGTCCAGGACACGTGCGGACTCTGCGTGTGACTTCGTTGTTTTCACCCGGGCTAGAGGCCTGACAGGGGCAGACGTGCGAGCCTGACGGTGATGGAATCAAGTGGTGTCGGCGCGGCGAAGGATCCGAGGGCCCCAGCCCTGGCAGGGTTCTGACGTGCGTGAGTCGACGGATCGAGAACTCGAGGAGGGCTGGATGCCGGGCGACCGCGAACGTCGCACGACCTCCGGCAGTACTCTGCGCCTCGTCGGCGTCGATGCATCTCCCGCCGTCCCCAACCAGGCGTCCCCGGTCGAAGCCGATCAGAGCGTCATCCTGCCGGGTCAGCGGCAGTCGGTCGCCGTCGGCCGCCACTGGGTGGTCAGCTGCGCCTCGGGTCATGGCCTGAACGGCGTTCTCGGTCAGGTCATCGAGCTGCTGTCGAGTGAGATCCTGACCAACGCGGTACTTCACGGTGCCGACGGTGGTGCCTTGGCCCTGGCGGTCCGGGTCACCCCTACCGCCGTGCGCGTCTCGGTCAGCGACGGCGCCACGGAGATTCCCGTCGTCGTGTACTCCGAACCGTCCGACCTGCACGGTCGTGGCATGGCGATCGTCGAGGCACTGTCTCACCGCTGGGGAGTAGAGAGCCATCCCGAGGGCGGCAAGACGGTCTGGTTCGAGCTCGACCGCGCCGAGTTCTGAGCAGCACCGCCCCCAAGAGTCCTGAGTCTCGATGGTGTGGGCCCTGAAGCAGCTGCTTCAGGGCCCACACCGTTCCTCAGGGCACTCCTGGCCCGTCAGCTCCTGCCGACGCTGGCGGCCCTCACCTTCACGGTCGTCTCCGACGGCGCAACCACGGCGTTCCCCGAGTAGGCCACCGTGAGCATGTGCGACCCGACGGCGAGGCGGGGCAGTCCGATGATCGCGAAGCCGCTCCTGCCGAGCGGGATGAGCTGCGCCGTGCCGAGCTCGGTCCCGTCCTCGCTCACCGTGATCGTGCCGGTCGGGCGTTCGCTCGAGCGGACGAGCGCGGTCACCCACGACGTCGAGCGCGAGGACACGACAGGCGGTGCGTAGGCCGTGGTCGTCGAGGCCGCCTTGGGGGCAACCGTCCACGGCACCGGCGCGGACACCGAACCGAGGTACGCGGCGCTCGCCGGCAGGAACTCTGCCGTGAGGCTGTGCTCCCCCTCCGGCAGCTTCACCTGGAGTCGCGCCGCACCTCGGCGAACCGTCGCCGTGCCGAGCTCCGTCGTCCCGTCGAGGAAGCGGACGGAACCGGCCGCCTCGCTCGGGGTCACCGCGGCGCGCAACGTCTGCGTGCGCCCGGCGGAGTGGCCTCCGGTGACCCGGAGAGCCGTGGTCGTCGCGGTGGCCGCCGGCGCGGTGACATCGACGACCTGCGCCCGAGCACCGACCGCGTTGTGGGTGTGCAGCAGCAGGAGCTGTCCGTCACCCGCACCGTCCGCGCGGTGCGCAGTCACAGCCGTGCTCGGGTCGTCGACGTACCAGAGGGCGTCGGCGACACCCGCGTCGAACCATGTGGTCGGCGCGTAGGGATCGGCGGTGAACGGCTCGACGGCGTCGAGCACGCCGCTCGGGTCCGAGGCGTAGGAGGACACCGTGTAGACCTCGAAGGACGGTGTGTCCTCGTCGCTGATGCCGACGGCGTCGAGGTTGATCGGCGCCACGACGACGTTGCTGTCGAAGACGCTGGTGTCGACGTCGGCCCACAGCCCGTTCGCCGGGCTCAGGTCGAGCAGGTCTCCCAGTGCCAGCCCACCACCGGACTCGACGATCTCGTACGTCTCCACCACGGTCAGGTCCGTGTCGGCCGAGTACTTCCAGATGAGCGTCTCCAGGTCGGGAGTCCCGTCCTGGTCGATGTCGATGTCGATCACCGGGATGGTGTTCGTCCCCAACGTCGCCCACTCGCCGTCGACCGCGATGCCGATGCCGATCGTGCCGTGCCCGACCACGTTCGGGTCGAGGCCGGCTGCCGCGATCTGCGGGGCGGTCGAGCTGAAGCCGACGTATCGCAGATCACCCGAGGCGATCACGGACGGTGAGGCGCCCGTGCTGGCCGACTTGTCGAGCCGGGGGCTCGTGGCCACCAGGTCGAACGGTGCGACCAATGACGTCCAGCCGCCCGAGTCCACCCCGCGCCCCGTCAACGTCAGCGGAGCCGACGACTCGCCTGGCGCGACGGACACCGGCTCTGCCGACATGTCGCTGACCAGTCGCGGGGCTGCCTGAACGGGTACGCGAAGCGCACTGCCGTCCCCGGCGGTGAGGACGAGGCGCCCGGAGACCGACGAGACGAAGTCCCGAGGTGCACCGCCGCCGAAGTAGGAGTCGACCGAGGTGGGGTCGAGCTCCTTCGCGAGGGTCGCCGGATCGGCACGCAGAGTCACCTTGACGGTGCGCGACTTCCCGGCAGGGACAGTGATCCGGGACGGGGACACGGAGATCTCCGCGCCGCCGGCCGAGGTCGACTGGACGAAGGACGTGGCAAGTCGCTGCGTGCTCGACCCCGTGTTCGTCACCGTGACTGTCTTCCGGACGGTCACGGTCTTGGCGCCGACGGGCACCACGCCGAACGTGACGGACACGAGTGCCGGGTCGTCTGTGGCGAAGGCCAGGACGGTGTTCGTCGTTGCTGCCTCGGCGTCCACCCGGCCGGAGCCGACCCGCTCCGGACCGTACGCCGCGCCGGAACCGTTCTCGCCGACGGTCACGTCGTGCGTCGCCGTGTTCATCACGTCGGCCTTGACCTGCTGGGCTGACCACTCGGGGTGCGCGGCCACCACGAGTGCTGCGATACCGGCCACGTGCGGGGTGGACATCGAGGTCCCCGACTTGGTCGAACGGCCGTTGCCGGTCCCGGAGGACGCGGACGAGATGCCTGTCCCCGGGGCCGCCACATCGGGCTTGACGATGCCGAGCGAGCCGTGGACCCCGCGCGACGAGCTCGAGTTGAGCGTGTCGGCGAGATCAGGGATCGAGATGAACGACGTGTTCGCCAGCGACGGGCCCACGTGGACGCTCAGGGTGCCGGCGATGATCTCCGGCATCAGGGCCGTCTGGGACGCGGCCGTGAGCATGGCGCCGGGAATGACGTCGTTGCCGGAGATGCCGTAGCTGAACACGGGGTCCGTGGTGCCGATGAGCACGCCGACGGCGCCGGCGTCGGACGCGTTCGTCCAGCGAGCCGTGCTCCCGCAGGCGCGGGTGTTCGTGTCGTCGTCCCAGAACAGCCAGACGACCTTCCCGGCGATCTGCTCGGCGACGTCGGTCAGCGGGCTGCACCCGTCGACGGTCGCGTCGAGGTAGGCCACCGGCGCCGTCACATCGGCCCCGGTGTAGTTGATCGAGTTCTGCGCCGAGTGCTGACCGAGCAGCGACTCGTCGGTGGCGGCCGTGACCTCGACGGCGTCGACGGTCTGGGTGTTGCCGACCGAGTTGGCGACGGTGAGGGCGCTGCGGGCGTTGCCCGGCGTGCCACCGATGTCGGTGATGTCACCGGCGTTGCCCGACGCGATCACGGAGAGGACCCCGAGGTCGGCGAGCGCGTCGATGAAGAGGTTGTCCGGGTCGTCTGCAGGGGAGGCGTCGGAGCCGAGCGAGAGGTTGATGACGTCGAGGTGGTCGCTGTAGTCGCCGTCGCCGTTCGGGTCGGCCGACCACTCCAGGGCGTCGATGGTCAGGTTCGTTGAGCCCTCGGCGTCGCCGAATACCTTGAGCGCGTAGAGGCCGGCACCGGGAGCTGACCCGGGGCCGATCTGCCAGTCGGAGATGTCAGTGAGGGTCGCGTAGTCCCCGGTGAACGTGGTGCCGTCCGCCTGGACGCCGTAGCCGGCTGTGGTGCCGGCGACGTGGGAGCCGTGCCCGCTCGCGCCGTCAGCACCATCGATCGGGTTCGCGTCAGGGTGCGGGACGTTTGCCGCGGCGTCGGTGGAGCCCGCGTCGTACGTCGGGCCGGCGAAGTCCCAGCCGCCGAGGTACTTGGCAGGGTCGTGGGAGCCGTCTGGCACCGGGCCGGTGCCGTCGGCTCCGTATGCCGTTGCGTAGGCCTCGCGGGTTCCCGGCCCGCCGAAGTCGGCGTGGGTGTAGTCGAGGCCGGTGTCGATGATGCCGACCCTGACGCCAGCGCCTGTCTGACCGGTTGCCTGCCATGCGGCGAGCGCGCCGGTGAACGCGTCGGTTCCCTTGTTCAGCGGCTTCTTCGGCGTCATGAGGTGCACGCCGACGACCTTCGGGTCCGCTGCCATGGCGCGGATCTGTCCGGCGTCGCCCGTGACGATCACACCGGCGACGAGGTCGGAGGTGACGCTGACCACGACCGGCGTGCCTGCTGTCGAGCGCCGCGCTGAGTCGTCGGAGACGACCTCGTCCGCGAGCGTCTCGACGTCGTCGGCCGCCGCTTCGACGGCGGCCGTGCCACCACCGGCGTCGGCGGTCTCGACGCCGGAGGGGGCGTCGAGCTCGATGAAGGCGGTCACGATCCCCGAGGCGGTGACGAGCGGGTCGCCGACCTTCGAGAGGGGGTTCGCGGCGGCAGGCAGCCTGTTCGCGCGCTCGACGACCAGTGCTGAGTCCTGGTCGGACGGCATGGCGGGTGCTGCTGCGGCGATGCCGGCGGTGAGAGGCAGTGCGATGGCCGCGCAGGAGATGGCTGCGAGGAGGCGACGAGTCATGACGCTCTTTTCCCGTGACGGTGGGCACGAGGTGCCAGGGACCGCGCGATCCATCGGACAAAGCAAGGCGTATCGGGTGATCGCGCTGGTGGCACCTTAGTAGCGGGCCCCGACCCGGTAAACCCCCTGCCCGCACCTTGTCGGAGGCAGGCGTGACTCGCCGGCGTCGAGGCAGGCTTCGGTCGAGCGGGCCTCAGGAGGCCTGGCTGCGGGCGTACGCGATCGGGAACGGGACGACGGTCATCGACCGCGCGAACTCGGGCGGCGGGCCACCCGCGAAGCACCGGCACGGCCCGTCCAGGTGCACGAAACCCGTCGACGGACGCGCGGCGCACGGCACGGCCTGCTGCTGGGTCGCTCGCGGCGACACCTGCCGCTCGACGTGTTCTCGCATGCCATGCTCATCGGCCCGGCCCGGCAGGTTGTGAGCGGCTCATGACGCGTAGCGCCGGGCGAACCTGGCCAGCACCTGCCCCGGGACGTCAACGGCAGAGCGCCGCACCCTGTCGATCACCGCGTCGATCTCGTCCGGCGCGAAGTAGCCGGAGTGTCGATAGGTCTGCACCCGCTGGATGATGCCGGGGACGTCCAGCTCCGGGTGGAACTGCGTCGCGTAGAGGTTCTCCCTGATGCGGAAGGCCTGGACGGGGCAGCCGGGCGAGGTGGCCAGGACGACGGCATGCTGCGGAAGGGTGGTGACGGCCTCCTTGTGGCCGACGAACGCGGCGAAGGTCGTCGGCAGGGCGCCGAAGAGCTGGTCGGCCCGGCCATCGCTCGTCACCGTGACGGGCACGGCGCCGACGGGCTCTCCGTAGGTGCGGTCGATCACGCCACCCTGGTGGACGCCGAGGGTGCCGACCCCGTAGCACGCGCCGAGGAAGGGCAGGTCCCGCTCGACGATCTCGTCGAGGAGACTGGCGAGCTCGGCCTCAACGCGGTGCTGGACCTCGGACTTGTCCTCGGCTGCGTCTGAGGCGTTGAACGGGCTGCCGCCGACGATCACGCCGGAGTACGCGCCGAGGTCGAGTCGTGGGAGCGGCGCCGCCTCGAGCCGGATTCGGACGAGCTCGTCGGGGCGCAGGCCGGCGAAACGCCGGAATGCGGCGTACTCCAGGTCCGCTGCTTCGTCCTCAGGTCGAGTGGCGAGCAGCAGGAAGGGCTTCACGACGTGGGAGCGTAGTCAATCGCGGTCGGAATGGCCGATCGTGCCGCCCGACGGGCGCGTTTGACCATGTACATGGCGGCGTCTGCCTGGTCGAGGAGCTCGGCTGCGGACACCTCGCCCGAGGTCGTCACGTGTCCGATGCTCGCACGGCAGGGCATCGTCGTCCCGTCCGGCAGCAGGTACGGGGCCTCGAGTGCTGACGCGATGCGCTCGAGCACGGCTTCGGTCCCGCACTGCTCCGACTCGTGCAGGGTGACGAACTCGTCCCCGCCGAGGCGGGCGACCACGTCGGCGCCGCGAACGGTGCCGGCGAGCCTCCTGGCGACCTCGACGAGCACGTCGTCGCCGGCCGCGTGCCCGTACGTGTCGTTCACGACCTTGAAGTCGTCCAGGTCGAGATACGTGACGAGGATTGTCCCTCCCGTGCGCTGCGAGCGCGCAAGAGCCGGCTCGAGCAACAGGTCGAGCAGCCGGCGGTTGGCAAGGCCGGTCAACGGGTCGTGCAGGGCGAGCGTCGCCAGGTCGTCCTGCAGGCGGCGCACCTCGGTGACGTCGCGCGCCATGCCCTGCCAGCCGTCCGGCATCCGGACGACCTGCAGCTCGAGGGCGGTCCAGGTACCGTCAGGGCGGCGGATGCGAAGGTCGAAACGTTCGGGCGGATCGACTCCCTCGACGGCGGCGGCGACCACCCCGCGCCCGTCGTCGTCGGTCTTCTCGAGCAGCAGGCCCAGGTCGGTGGCGAAGGCGCTCGCCGGCCAGCCGGTGAGGCGTTCGATCGACGGGCTCGCATAGCTGAGGTGCGGGACGGGTTTCACGGACAGCCGGAAGATGAGATCGGACGAGTGCTCCGCGAGGCCACGGAACCGTGCCTCGGACTCAGCGAGCCGCGCCTCGGCCTCGCGCCGTTCGGTCACGTCGCGGCCGACCGCGAGGATGTCCGGCCCGTCCGGGCCCGTGAGGTAGCGGTCGGACCACTCGATCCACCGGCCGGGCTCGCGGGAAGCAGGACGAACCTCGGTGTCGTGCAGGAAAGGAGCTGCCGGGCTCAGCCGGGCGAGCTGGGCGTACAGGCCACGTACCTCCTGCGGATCGAGGAAGGTGGTGATCGGTTGCCCGACGAGCTCCTCCGGCTCGGCAGCGAACTGGGCGGCCCACGAACGGTTGCAGTAGACGATGACCAGGTCGGCTGCCCGGTAGCGGGCGACGCGCTCTGCGAGCAGGTCGAGGGTCTGCGCGAGCCGTCCGCCCGCATCCACCTCCACCTGCCTGTCGCGCATGCGGTCTCCTCGGGCGGCGCCACCCACCCCGGGTGCCGGGGCATGGTTCATCGGTTGTCTGCCCATCGGCCGCGCATCGCGGAGCGTGAGCGGGGGAGCGGGGCCAGGGGATGACCATCGCCCCACATCACCCGTTCGGATGAATGCATGCCCGTCGCGTGCAAGGCTTGGCTCCCTCGCGACATGAACCTGATGAGGCCTGTTCAGGGCGGTCGACGACGGCGGGAGCTCCGATGCGGGACGACGCATGGTTCGAGGCGCTGTTCCGCGCGCACGCCGGCGCCGTCCACCGGTACGTGATGCGCCGGTGTGCCCCGTCCGACGCGCAGGACCTGACGGCTGACGTGCTCCTCGTCGCCTGGCGCCGTCGCGAGGACGTCCCCGAGGGGGCCGAGCTGCCGTGGCTCTACCGCACGGCCTCCTACGTCCTGGCGAACCACCATCGCAAGGGGCGACCGACCCCCGTCGAGCACCTGCCGGATGAGGCGGACGACGTCGACCCGGCCGATCTCGCGGTGGCCGACGACGAGGTGCGAGGCGTCCTGGAGGCGCTGAGCCCGCGTGACCGTCAGATCCTCCTCCTGCACGCGTGGGAGGGACTCGACGGGGATGGCCTCGCTGCGGTCCTCAGGATCAGCCGCGGCGGCGCCGATGCCGCGCTCTCACGAGCCAGGTCCCGGCTCCGCGCCGTGTGGTCCGAGCGCGACGCGGTGCAAGCCGCGGACCTCCGCTGACACATACGGGGTGAACGACCACAGGAGGTCACCATGAGCACCCCGCCCCCCATCGATCCCTCGGCCATCTCGGACGAGGACGCCTACGTCGATCGCCTCCGCGCCGTGGACCCGGCCGCCGGGGCCACGTCCGACCTGACGGCGCTTCGCGCAGCCGTCGCTGCCAGGGCCGAGGAGCCCGCTGGTGCCGCAGCGATCCCCGATGAGCTCGCCGTGCGTCGCCGCGCCCGGTTCGGCTGGCCCGCTCGGGTCGCCGCTGCCGCCGCTGCGGTCCTCGTGGTGGGTTCCGGTGGGTATGCGCTCGGCGCCGGCCGGACGCCGACTGCCGACGTGCAGGGGGCAGCGCCCGTCATCTCGCTGAACGGGGACGGCGGCGAGGCTGCCCTCGGTGATGCCTCCGGGGCCGGCCCGGCGCTCGGTGGTGCCGAGTCGTTGGTCGGCCAGCAGGATGCTGCGCGATCCTCCAGCCCGTACGGCGGATGGTGGGGTCGTACGGTCTTCACCGAGTCAGGGCTCTCCGGCGCCGCAGGCCGTGCGCAGTCGTGGGCTCTTGACCCGTCGTCGACCTTCTCCGAGGCGACGGCCGCGGCTGCGGCGCAGGCGCTGGGGATGTCGGGCAGCCCGACGCTCAGGGACGGCTCCTGGCAGGTCGGGTCGACGGACGGCAGCGGACCATCGCTCGGTCTCTCTCCCGACGGGCAGGGCACGCTGTCGTACTACGACCCGAGCGTCGACCCGTGGGGGTGCCTGCCTGCCGACACGGCGACCTCGTCATCCGACGGGTCGGATCCCTCGATCGAGCCACGCGAGCAGGAGTGCTCGGAGCGCGACCTGGGGCCGGCTCCGGGCACTGACGCAGCGAAGGCGCGGCTCAGCGAGGTCCTCGCGGCACTCGGCGTCGACGTGTCGACGTACGAGCTGGTCGCGGAGGACTACGGGGACGAGCAGTGGTCATACGTCAGTGCCTTCCAGGTGATCGACGGGCAGCGCACCGGCGTGACGTGGTCGGCGTCGCTGACGGGGGCGGGGCTCTCCTCGCTGTACGGGTCGACGGCGGAGGTCGTCTCTCTGGGTGAGTACGACGTGGTGAGCCCGGCCGAGGCCGTCGCCCGGCTCGGTGACCCCCGGTTCGGCGCCTCGGGTGGCTACCCGTACATCGCTGAGGGCACGGCCGGGATCGCGGAGGACGGGGGAACTGCTGTCATGCCCGCGCCCGACGCGCCGGACGGTCCTGATCCTGCCGAGCCGACGCTCCCGACCGTCCCTGGGGCCGGCACATCGTTCTCCTGGCCGGTCCAGGAGATCCAGATCACCGGCGCACGCCTCGGCGTCGCGATGAACTGGCAGGCGGACGGTGCCGTGGTCCTGGTGCCAACCTACGAGCTCACCGGAGCCGACGGTTCGACCTGGACCGTCATCGCAGTTGCGGACGACGCACTGGACTTCGCGACGGCCGGCTGAGCACGGCGGGAGGGGTCGCGGAGGGCGAACCCACGTCTCCCGCCGGCATCGGGGCCGGTGTCCTGCGCTGCGTCGCAGGACACCGGCCCCGTTCCTGCGGCAGTGTGTCCTCATGCACCGGGACGTTCGGAGCCGTCGCTCCCGCGTCCGGCCCGACGCTGGACCAGCAGGAGGATGCCCGTGGACGAGCGAGAGCCCGACAACACCGGACGTCCGCTGACGCGTCGTGAGCTGCGGCTCCGCGATGCGGCTGCCGCCGAAGCAGCTGCCGGTCAGCCGGCAGCTGGTGAGGACAGTGCGCCCGTCCCGTCCCTCGGCGCCGCAGGCCGGATCGACCGCACCGCGGTCCATGGCGGCCACGTCGCTCCTGCAGACGACGCTGCTGCTGCATCCGACGTGGCCCACGTGCCTGACGAGGACTCTGCTCCGGTCTCCACATCGTCGACAGAGGCTCCCGTGACGGTTTCTCCCGTCGCGGACTCTCCGGTGGTCGAGCCTGACTCGATGGACGTGGACGAGCCCGTGTCGCCGGCGAGCGCCGGCGCCGCGGCAGGGTCGCCGGTAGCACCACCGGCACCCGGCGGAGCGCGGTGGCGTGCGCTGACCGCCTGGTCCCTGCACCACGAGCTGCCTGCTGCGCTCCCTGAGGAGCCGGAGGACGACGACGTCCACTGGCACGTGGTCCCGGTAGCGGCCGACGTCCCCGCGGCGTCGACCGATGCTGGCGCTCCGCCACCCGAGCAGTCGGACGTGCTGGAGACCTTCCTTCGCGGCGTCGCCTCCGATGACGTCGCCGACGGCGGCCACGAGTACGTCACGGAGGCGGGCGAAGCGCACGAGATCGCACCCGTCGAGCCTTCGTCCGACGAGGCCCTCCCGGCCGAGGGCACGGACGAGGTGTCGTTCGAGGAGAT
>Ga0123339_10003127_pt1 | contig 11064 bp, 9 predicted proteins | sample lystaG_FD_89956 | JGI IMG/M metagenome (GOLD analysis project Ga0123339, IMG submission 89956) | Glacier valley bacterial and archeal communities from Borup Fiord, Nunavut, Canada, to study Microbial Dark Matter (Phase II) -... | ecosystem: Environmental > Aquatic > Freshwater > Ice > Glacier ... | reverse complement strand
GTCAGCTGATTGGTCAAGTATTGGAGGAAATCCAGTGAGAAAAAAAAGTAATAATGTTAAACCTGCTTCCGTGACTATCAATACTGGAAGCTATGTTCATTGGTTAGCGGTAATTTTGCTGCTGTCCGGAGCTGGACTCATTATTACCAATCTATTTCAAATTCACTGAACAAATTTTAATTATTGCAGCTCTCTAGTAGGGCTGCTTTTTTACGCCGTGTCTTTCGTTGACAGTTTACAAAATAATTGATATATTCAAGCAAATATGGCGAATTATCGTAAAAAGCAACGCAATCAAAACTCCACTCCGGATATCGAATACCGCATCAACGACGAGATTGGTGCGCCCCAGATGCGCGTGATTGATAATGATGGCAAGATGCTCGGAGTTATGACTCGCCGCGCAGCACTTGATTTGGCAGCTGAAAAAGTAATGGATTTGGTAGAGATCAATCCAAAAGCTACACCAGTGGTGGTAAAAATGGTAGACTACAACAAGTTTAAGTACCAGCTCACCAAAGCCTCAGTCAAGCAAAAAGTCAAAGAGGAAAAGGCATTACGGGCCTCAGTTCGGGTATCGCAAAGCGACTTGGCAGTCAAAGCAAATCAAGCATCGGGATTTTTAGAAAAAGGACACAAAGTCAAGCTTCAGGTACAGATGCGTGGTCGAGAAAAAGCGTATCCAGAGGTGGCACAGGAAATCATGGGATTGTTTTTGTCGTTGCTCACTGCAGAGTATATACTGGACTCAGAGACAAAGCTCACCGGAGATAGTGTGTTTGCATTTTTGAAACCTAAGAAATAAGGTTTATTTTGGCAGTTGAGCCAGTGTTACTTTGAGTTCTTGCTCGGTGCCTCCACGCGATATTTTTAGGGTGATGTTGTCGCCGACACTACGTTCTCCAACCGCTACGCGCAATGTGTATTTATCGCTGAGTTTTTTGCCATTTACTTCCAGTATGATATCATTATCACGCATGCCAGCCTTGTCTGCTGGAGAGCCAGAGATGACCGCACGCTCAGTTGTTTTTTCTGTAAACACCCAAGCTCCATAGTCGTATCCCAGGTTTTTGTTTTTATTGAGTTCTGGGGTAATATCGAGATACTGCACGCCGATATAAGGACGGATAATTTTGCCGCTTTTGATCACTGACTCCAAAATAGGCTTTACTGAGTTGATTGGAATTGAAAACCCAATACTCTCGCCAGTAGAGGCCTTTGCTACATTTACACCAATGACATTTCCGGATATATCAAGGAGCGGTCCACCGCTGTTTCCACTGTTGATAGAAGCGTCAGTTTGGATTATATTGTCGAGTTTTTCTTGATTTGCACCTGAATCATCACCGGCTACAATACTACGATCAAGCCCAGAAACTATTCCTTTGGATACGGTATTTTTGAACTCCCCAAGACTATTTCCGATTGCAATCGCAGTTTGTCCTACCACCACACTCGAGGAGTCGCCAAATGCCAGTGGAGTGAGTTTTTTGCCAAGTTTATCGGTATCGACTTTGATCACACCGATATCGAGGTAGCGATCGTAGTCTAGTACTATACCTTCAGCTTGTGTGCCGTCGTTAAATACCACGCTGTACTGGGCATTTGGGGTTTCGATTACGTGGCGGTTGGTGATAATATACCCATTGTCCGTGACGATAAATCCAGTACCGGCAGCGACTTCAGAGAATCCAACGCTATTGGTAGTGCCTGAAGTTGAACCAGAACCACTACCAAAAAAACTATCGAAAAAACTACCACTTTTTGCTGTCTGCTTGGTGCTGACCACAATACTAACCACTGAGGGTACGCTTTTTTTTGCAGCGGTAATAGTGGCTGATTCTTCCTGAACTACCTGCACGTTTTGCATGACTTGGGTGATCGCGGATTGTGTCTCACTTTGTTGCTTAGTTCCTGGCAAATAACGCGCGGCAGTATAGTATCCGGCAGCTCCGGTGACAAATCCGAGTACCATACTTATGACAAGCACACCAGTAATAAGTCCGACGGGTGCAGGATTTTTGCGGGATTTTTGCGGTGGTGTCTCAGGAGAAACTTGAGGAGAATACGCATCAGAGTTCATAAGATACAAATATATTTTACACTCATGAATTTGTCAAAATGTTGACTCGCGCAAAATTCTGCTTGCTGTTCTTTGACCACTGATAAGACACATCGGTACTCCGATTCCTGGGTTGGTGTCAGCCCCAACAAAGTATAGGTTTTTTAGCCGGCGGTGACGATTTGCCGATCTGAGTGGTCCAGTTTGTGACAATGTATGCGAAAGTCCGATAGCGGTTCCAAACGGCGCATTAAACTCACTTTTATAGTAATCATGTGCGTGCACAGTACAAAACAACAGGTGTGACTGCCAATCCAAAAACCCTGCAGCGATCATAGCTTTGCCAAGTATTTCCTGGGCATAGGCTTCCAAAAACTCGGGTGTGGCTGCGAGGTGTGGCGATACTGGCAACACTATATTGATATTTTCACACCCAACAGGGGCAACACTCAAGTCAGTTTTAGAGGCAGCACACACATAAAAGTTTGGATCGGTTGGAAATACTGGAGCGTCGAACACCTCACGGTAATACTGAGCGTCATCGGCGCTAAATACCAGATTGTGATGCATTAAGTTAGGTATCTTGGTGTCAAACCCCGCAAATATACACACCGCTGAGGGCGCCCATTCTTTTTTTGCCCACTGAGTAGGTGTTAGTTGAGGTTTCCCGCTGATAATTTGGTCAGCTGACCGGATATGGCCATTGAAAACTATCGTATTTGCCTCAAATATTTGCCCGTTTTTGGTAAGTACTTTGTTGACTCGATTACTTTCACTTTCTATCAAATTTACCTCAGTATTAGTATGAATAATAATATTTTTTTTCTGTGCAATTTTTTCGAGTGCCTCAACAACAGCTCTCATGCCTCCTGCTGGATACCACACGCCTTGCTGATCGACAAAGTTCATCATGCTGTAAAGCGCCGAGGTAGTGTAGGGTGATGAGCCCAAAAATGCAAGATGATACTGGATAATCTGGCGCAGTAGTGGATGTTGGATATACCGTGCGACGTACTTATCAATAGTGGGAAATAGGGTGATTTGTGACCCAGCAAGCCCGATTTTTGGAGACAGATACCGCCACCATGGCAAATCCTCGTACAAAAAATACCGCTTTGAAATATCGTACTGACGCTTGGAGCGTGCGATGTACTGCTCAAACTTGGCAAATGATCCTGGCTCGAGTGACTCAAACAATACTCGGTTCGGCGTAATGCCACTAAAAATATCAAACTTACCATCCGGATGTAGTGATGAAAAAATCCGATAACTAGGCGAGAGGTGTGTCAACGAAACCCAATCTTGTAGTTTTTCTCCGATACTTTCAAACCACACCTCAAATATATCGCGGCACATAAACCAGCTTGGTCCCATGTCAAACCGAAATCCATCTTTTTCCAACACCTGCGCGCGACCACCAGTCTGAGCGTTTTTTTCGAGCAATGTTACCTGTTTGCCCGCATGAGCTAGCTGAATAGCCGCTGAGAGTCCACCGATACCGCCACCGATTACTAGTACTGTGTCATTCATTATTTAACTCTACATCGATTCAGAAATACTGGCAACTATAGTAGTTTTGACACCAATATCCAGCCAAACAAAAACATACCCATGGCTGCGTTGATAATGGGAAATAGCTTGTAAATACTCATGACTTGGTATTTGCCGGCACGAAACGCCAAGTAAAGGAAAAAAAGATATACTGCTAGCGGAACAATAAAAAACCACGATAAAAAGTAAATGCTGCAGAGCGCTGCTATCGTGTACATTATGGCGCAAAATACTAAAGTGCCACGAAACTCGAGTGTGGTTGCGATCGTTTTAAGACGGGCTTCACGGTCAGCGTCGATGTCGGGGATGGCGCTAAAAGCGTGCATGGCAGCGCACCACGCCAAGGATCCCACAAACGCCCACCAAGCAGGCAATAGCCCAGTAAATAGTGCGTAACTCAAAAACCCCGGCATCGCATAGAGTATATTGGAAAATGAGTCCAAAAAAGGCTTGGTTTTAAGTCGCAAGGGTTCGGCTGAGTAAAAAATTCCGAGCCCGGCAAATCCGACGAGTGCCAGCAGAGCAGGATTATTGAGAAAAAGTGCAGCAAAGACAAATGGCATATTGAGCGCCGCAATTCTGACCCACACCCAGCGATGATCGGCGCTGTAAACGCGTGTTTCATATCCATCTTTTTTAGGGTTGATGCTATCGGTGTCGTTGTCAGAGATGTCATTGACGCCATAGATAAGTAGATTTGCCGGCAAAGTAAAATACAGTGCAAATAGCAAGATAACCGTACCATTTTGCTGAAATAACAGGGGGGTAATAACCTTGTCGTAAGCTGCTGCGATGCCTAGTAAAAACGGTCCAAACACATATAGCCAAAATCGAGGACGTGAGATAATCAGCAATTTTTGCAAATCTGATTTCCAGTCTTTCATACAGGGTAGGCTTATATGGTAAAACACTTTTGGGCAAGAGAAAAACTACAGTGGACAATTTTGGAAATTTATGTCATACCGATATTGTTTTGATACCGCACTGCAGATTGCAATATCTGTAAATCACAGTGTATCAAAATAACGGGAGTAATTATAATGAAAAAATACACCTCAGATGAAGCAATCAACGCGCAAATTCTCAAGGCATTGGCTAGCTCAATACGCGTAGTAGTTATCGCAGGTAGCAATAAAACTACTGTGTTTAGCCCTCGTAGTAATTGCCTGCTCAACGTCAAGCTGCCCAACGATCGAGCAATATTGGCTCGTGAACTTGGAGTAGAAGAATCCGAACTCAAGCAAGTATTTCGTAGGTCTGGTAGCGCTTATAATTTATTATCAAATAATATTAGTGGAATTGTGCAAGGAGCATTACTTGCCAACACCATTTACAATAATGAACAATATGTATCTCAGCTTCATAAAGGAGTTGATATTCTGATCGAGCATGTAGAATTTCGATTGCAAGCAACAAACGGCAAGTACAAATTAAAATCGATGTACAAACGATTTAATTCATACTTATCTTTCATGCGAGCAATTCAAAGTATATTTTTTGGATTAGCTCAAAAATTTATTCGATACTTCAAAGACAAACTCAAGTACGTATTAGAGCTTATCAATGAAAAAACTGCACTTATAAATGCACAACCCATTCTAACTTAGTTTTTGCACCAAGGTTTTATTACAGCCCCGCACCACGCGGGGTTATTTTTTGGTTTTTGACAGCTTCAGTTTATTTTTGCATAGTAGGGTAGTGATTTCCAAAAAAATAGTGGTAGTTGGTGCAGGATTTGCAGGGCTTTCTGCGGCAGGTTTTCTGGCAAAGGCTGGGCATCAAGTCACTATTCTGGAAAAAAATAACTGGGTCGGAGGTCGCGCCCAAGTACTAGAAAAGGACGGATTTCGGTTTGATATGGGGCCGAGTTGGTACCTGATGCCAGCCGAACACGATAAATGGTTTGCCCAGATGGGATACGCTCGGGAGGACTTTTATACCCTCGAGAGATTGTCACCAAATTACAAAGTATACTTCAACAACACCGACAATTTTGATGTCTCGAGCGATATTTCGGAGGTAAAAAATTTGTTTGAACGGTATGAGCCGGGGAGTGCCCATAAACTCGACAAATACCTGACAGAGTGCGCGTTCCGATATGACTTTGCGATGAAAAACTTTATTTATCGTAACTATAGTTCAGTGCGGGATATGATCACCGAAAAAACTGTATTTGCCGCAGTAAAACTTGGGTTATTTTCATCGTACAAAAGCATAGTGCATCGATATTTTCGACATCCATTTTTGCGGGCAATACTCGAGTATCCAGTAGTTTTTTTAGGTTCTCGCGCCTCACAAACACCTGGCGTTTACACACTTATGAGTCATGTCGACCTGGTGATGGGTGTGTATTATCCGGCAGGTGGATTTTCACGGGTGGTTGAGTCGATGGCAGAGGTGGTGCGAGAAAAAGGAGTAGATATTAAGTTAGAGTCTGCAGTGGTTGGTCTCAATATTTGCAGTGGACTAATTCAATCGGTGCGCTATCACGAGGATGGTGTTTCCAAGCAAATCGAGTGCGACTTAATCGTAAATGCCGCAGATTATCAATGGTTTGAGAGTCAGCTGCTCGAGGAAAAATTGCGTACTATCTCGCGCAAATCTTGGAGTCGCAAAAAATTGGCGCCCTCTGCACTCTGTTTTTACATCGGTGTAGACAAAAAGCTCACGGGACTGCATCACCACACGTTTTTCTTTGATGCAGATTGGGATGCGCACTTTGAGGCGGTGTATGGCGCAAAGCAGCACTGGGCCAAAAAACCATTATTTTATGCGCATGTGCCATCGCTGACCGATATGCATGTGGCGCCAACTGGTAAAGAAGCGTTGTTTATCCTCGTGCCGTGTGCGCCGGGAATCCAGGATACACCTGAGATCAGGGCTGAGTTTTTTAACCAAACCATCGATCGCATGGAGCAGCTGACCGGACAGGAAATCAGACCACATATCCTGTTTCGTGAGAGTTATTGTATTCAGGATTTTGAGCGCGATTACAATTCATTTTTGGGCAATGCATTTGGGCTTGGGCATACCTTGCTACAAACCGGACCCCTACGTCCGCCAAATCGCTCCACCAAAATTCCAAATCTCTACTTTTGTGGTCAGTACAGTATTCCCGGTACCGGTACTAGCATGAGCATGATCGGCGGGCAAGTAGTGGCTGAGCGGATAGTGAGTGAATTAAATTGATGCGGGCCTTTATTCTGTCATACCCCGAGTCAAGCCCAAGGGTGATAATAAAAAATTAGCATTTCAGTGGATTTGACAATCATTTCAATCTCGCCCAAACCTTGAAACTGATTATGGCATCATTTCGCACGCGCCAAGCCCCGTCACCCACTGGATATTTGCACTTTGGAACGGCGAGGACTGTGCTTTTCACGAAACTTTTTGCTCAGATAAATAAAGGCGTGTGGTATCTTCGCCTCGAGGATACTGACCGCAATCGACTCCAAGTAGGCGCGGTTGGATCACTCCTAGACTCACTTACCAAGCTCGGACTCCAGCCAGACGAAGGCGTCACCAATGCCCCAGTGGGCGAAAAAGATGCGTTTTACGGAGTCTATCAAAGTGGAAATATGGGTCCATACATCCAATCTGAACGACTCTCACTATATCACGAACACGCCCAAAAGATGATTGAGAAAAACCTGGCGTACTGGTGTTATTTGACCAAAGAGGAGATCGACGAACTGCAATCTATCAAGCAGGCGACGCGGGCACCCATAAACTATGCACGGATTTGCCAGGAAAAATACTCACCCATTGACTTGTTGGCATCGGTGGAAGTAGCACTCCAAGATGAACGAAAACCAACATTGAGATACCGATTGCAGCGTGATAAAACCATAATTGTGCGTGATAATTTACTCGGACAGAGTGAGTTTGATTTGTCGCTGGAAGAAGATTTTGTAATTCTCAAGTCTGATGGATACCCAACGTATCACCTGGCGCATGTCATCGATGATCACTTGATGCAAACCTCACTGGTAATTCGCGCCCAAGAATGGTATCCGTCTTTACCCAAGCATACGGTGATGTTTGAGGATCATTGGGGATCGGCGCCCGAATATTTACATTTACCGTTTATCCTTAGTGAGACCGGAACTAAAAAGATGTCCAAACGCGATGGCAATGTCAATATCGAGCACTATCTCAATGCCGGATTTATGCCGGAGGCAATCATAAACTACCTGGCGTTTTTAGGCTGGAATCCAGGTACTGAACAGGAGCTATACTTGCAGGAAGAAGATTTTGTCACACTCGACCAACCAGCTCGTCTGACCAAACTTATCAATAATATCGCTGCAGAGTTTTCGCTTGAAAAATTGAGTGTATCGCCAGCCCGATTTAGTCTAGAAAAACTGACCTGGTACAACCGTGAATACCTCAAAATGCTGACCGTCGCGGAATTTGTAGAGTCAGCGCTCAGCTTAAAAGTTAAAAATAATGTAGTAGCACCGAAAAAACTCTATTTTTTATCTCAAAATCACACTGAACTGTTTGCGCAAGTCATCAAAAATGCAGAGCTAACAACCTACCGAATACCTGAACTTGCAGCAAATACGCTGACCGCGACTGAACTAGAAATCGCCACCAATAACCAGGTTGTTTTTGAGCAAAATCATGAGTTGCAATACGCTGAGATGCGGTTGTATGTGGTTTCGAAAGAGTTGCTCCAACCGTATTTTGTGACTATTGAGAATAGTGGGGAATATGCGGTGTATGAGTGGGTGAGTCTGAGTGATTTTTTTCGACTCGATCCTGAGTCATTTGTGAGATATAACACAGCAGCCGCAGCTCTCTCTGTTCCGTTTGCTCCGCCGAGTGTATATATGGCAGAGAGTTATGCAGCGTGGATGCTCGACAAGGAACGAGCGGCAACATTGCTTGATTTTGGTAGTGATTCAGCATCGGTTATCAACTGGATACGTCCCGCAGATCGTGAGATAACTTGGAAAAAAAGTACTACAGCCGAGTCAAAAGAGCATTTGAGTGCTATTTTAAATGAGGTAATAGTGCCCTTTTTTGCGGCACCAGAGGCAACAAGTATTTTGTCACTACAAACCGAAATGCTCAATGCAATAGTGACCAAAAATATCACCACCAGTGCTATCAAAGGTAAGTTTGTCCAAATTAGCACCGTCTGGGAACAAGTCCTCAAAGACTGGATACGCCTAACGGGTCGCGATACTGGAGCCTGTCTTCACCCGCTGCGTGTAGCGATTTCGGGGATGCGACAATCACCATCTCCATTTGAATTGCTCGCTATTTTGGATAAAAATGAAGTCACTCGCCGCATTCAGTCCGTACTCCGCTATGAAGAAAATTGATGTTACCAGCATACTGCATACCCCATTTTTTGTCGTGATTATCCACGTAATGTTTGTCGGATTTGCAGTCGGTATTTGCTTTCAACTGCATCGCTACCAGCAAGAACGTATCAGCTACATCCAAACCAAACAAGAAATTGATATACTCCAACAGACACTCGCTGAGCTCAAAACATCCGGTAGTTATCTCTCGTCACAAACGTATCGCCTCAAAGTCGCCAAACGAAACTACACCAACAAAAAAATCGAAGGTGAGCGCGTCCTCAATACCGCATCCATCGAACCAACCCAAGAAAAAATAGACCTCAACTATATCCCTGAAGCCATCGCCAATCCGCCTCGCTCCAGCCTCATCTTGTGGAATGATTGTATTAAAAGCGTTACCCATGACGCCTGCAACCAATAACTTCTTGTCATGACACGATTGATTGTGCTTGTCGGGCAAACTGCGAGCGGCAAGAGTGACTTGGCAGTCGAGGTAGCCAAATTGCTCGCCAATACCGTCATCATCAACATCGACTCGCGCCAAATTTACCAAAAACTTACTATCGGCTCAGGCAAAGTTGAGGGGGCTTGGATGAGTCAATCTGAGAGCAGTTACGCGCCCAAAATGATGGCTGAGTTGTTTGCAGAATTTGGAGATATATTTGTATACCAAGATGTCCCGCATTTTTTGATAGATTTTGTTGATCCACATACTCGATTTACGCTCAGTGATTTTTTGCATGCTTGGACGGAGTTGACAGCCCGATTGCCACAGTCAGTTGAAAATATTATCGCAGTCGGTGGCACCGGATTATATGCTAAAGCGATCATCGAGCAGTATCCGATTTCAAACGCAGATCTGCGGCGAGCAGGGTATCAACGACGTCTTGAAAAGCGAATGATACTTGAGTTGCAACAAATAGCCAATCACCTGGCAATACCAGTACTAAACTCTAGCGATAGCCACAATCCACGGCGATTTGTCAGCGCAATATTACGCCAAACATTTGGAAATACAGATGAAAATCTGGTAGATTATACGCAGTTTGAGCAGACGTTTGTGTTTGAAAAAGTGATCGAAGTAGAGCTCGGCAAAACCAAAATCAAAGCTCGCGTTGAGAGTCGCGTCACCGAGGGCATGATCGAAGAAGTTGAAAATTTACAGCTGCCACTATCACGGCTGTGTGAGCTCGGTCTTGAGTATCGCACTATCGGGATGTACTTGCACGGACTGATCGCTGAAAACGACTGGCAAGCACTGCTCACCACTCAAATCATCCAATACGCCCGCCGGCAACGCATCTGGAACCGCACGCAACTAAGTGCAATACCAGTACAAACTGCCGTTGACCTCACCAATCACCTCAAAGCCTAGATATTGCGGATATTTTTGAGCTGCCGTTTGCGCAAGGTGAGAGTATACCACACCAGTCCTGTGAGTGCAAAAGATCCGATGATAAAGAATACACTAGCGGCGACACCACCGGTTTTTGAGATAACTGCGACACTGTATTTTGAACTAGGATTAGTATTTAAAGATGTATTTGTTTGTGATGAACTAGTAGAATTTGCAGCATTAACAGTATTATTTGCAAGGAGTGTGCTGACATTGACCGTTGCAATACCAATTGGATCGTATATTGTACCAAATGCAGGATTATCATCGCCCAAACCGTTGTCTGTAATTGAGTACAAAATCATTACATAATACTTACCGTCCTTTACAATTTTAAGAGTAACTGCATCTTGTAAATTATAATAAGATAAAGATTTTGGATTATTGATATCAGTTCGCCCGAGTTTTCTCGCTACAAAATTCCCGCTGAGATAATCTTGATAACTGATTTCAAATAAAACCTGAATTCGGGCAGTACTACTACAATTAACACTGAAACCAAGCATTCCATACGGATACCCATATCCCACATCAGTTGCAAATGCCGTTGGGTCAATTTGAGTTTGATTGAGAATAGTTGAGCAAGTGTCAGTTACTGCTGCAAGACTAATACTAGGTTTTACCGTTGATTTACTTGGTGAGCGATAAGAATTTTTTGTTGCCACTGGTGGAGTGCATTTGTAATACTTTATATCTTTAGACTCAGTTACGCTATCTTTAAGTGCAGTTTGTAATCC
>Ga0123339_10003125_pt1 | contig 11067 bp, 9 predicted proteins | sample lystaG_FD_89956 | JGI IMG/M metagenome (GOLD analysis project Ga0123339, IMG submission 89956) | Glacier valley bacterial and archeal communities from Borup Fiord, Nunavut, Canada, to study Microbial Dark Matter (Phase II) -... | ecosystem: Environmental > Aquatic > Freshwater > Ice > Glacier ... | reverse complement strand
GCCATTCCTAATACAGATATAAATCAACCTAGTTACTCACTATTTCTTATAACCTTTATACAAAAAAATCGTAATAATCTTCTTATGGAGCCTGAGATTAAGTTAGCCAATAAATATATGAAAGTTTTAGGTGTTTTGAATGAGATGAGAAGTATAAAAAGTCCTGGAGTAGGTTTACAAACTTTGTTTTAAGATTAAATAGTTTAATGCAAAAAAACTTTACATTTATCAATCCTTATTATCATAAAATTCTTTTTTTTCAACAATCTCCTGTTTGTTTATTGCTTTCACTAATAAGTCAGCAAATTTATTTGGGGAGCAAGCAAAACTAGGAATTCCAAATCCAGCAATTTTTTCTGCAATAGAGTGATTGAAATTTGGTTTACCTCCATCACTTAAGGTTAATAAAGCTATAACATTAACACCTGATTCTTTTAAATCTTTTAATTGAGAAATCATTGAACTAATATTACCACCCTCGTAAAGATCTGAGATTAAAATAAAGATAGTTTTGTTGGGTTCAGTAATAAATTGACTACAATATTGTAACGACTTACTAATATCTGTTCCACCCCCTAATTGAATACCAAAGAGCATATCTACAGGATCGTTTTTGCAAACTTCAGTATAGTCAACTACTGTAGTATCAAAACAAACTACTTTTGTATCTAAAGATGGTATAGAGGCTAAAATTGATGCCATTATAGAGCTATAGATAACAGATTCTCCCATCGAACCACTTTGATCAACGTCCAGAATTATTTTCCAATCATTAGTTTTATTAGCTTTACTAAAGAAATAGAACTTTTCCGGAATTATTTTTTTTAATTCAGTATTATAGTGCTTAATATTTCTTTGTATAGTCCTCTTCCAGTCAATATTATTTACGTTGGGAAGTATAGTCCTTTGTTTTTTATTTAAAGCCCCTCTAACTTTAGTTGAAACTTGATTTGTAAGTTTATTCTTTAAATCTTCTACTAACTCCTTTATTAATTCTCTTGCCACATCTTTTGATTTCTCAGGTATTCTATTTTTAAGAGTCATTATTAAATTAACCATAGATATATCTGGTTTAATTGTTTTTAATAGTTCAGGTTCAAGTAATAATTCCTTTAAACCTTTTCTTTCAACTGCATCTTTTTGAATAATTGTCACAATATTTTCAGGAAAAAGCTTTCTAATATTACCAAGCCATTTAACTAGGAGTGGGTTAGACTTTCCTAACCCAGCAGATCTAGATGATGAACTATTTCCTTCAGTAGTTTCATCATATATAGAAGATAAAGCTTCATTAATTTGTACCTCATTTGAAGTTAGATCAGGCATTCCATAATCTTTTAAATTCTGATCTACAGAATTACCTAGTATCAATCGCCATTTTTTTATAAGGTTTTTATCTTTTAAACTCATAAGTCATCAAGATCAATATTATTTAAAGTATTTAATTTAGCATTTTCTTCGTTTGTTAGTTCACTAGTAATAATTTTCCCCACTTTTATACTGTCTATTTGCCATAAATTACCAAGTATTTCAGATATTCTAAATTTCTCACTTGAATTAAACAATGCGAATGTTCTTCTTAAATATATTAATACAATTGGAAAATTCAATTCATCTAGGTTACTTAAATACTCATTTAAATATTTCCAGATAATTTCTCTAGACAATAATGAGTATTTATTTCTAGAGGAAAATCCTTCAAACCAAGCTGCACCATTTTCAATTTTCACTCCATTTGAAAATCTAAATTTAAGTTGTTGTTGAAAGTATGTCTCATCCACTTTAACTTTTTCTATGAGAATTGAGCATGCAAGTCCGCTTAATTTATAATTAACATTATCTTCATCAGAAAGTTTTTTTAATGATTCATACCAACTTTCTATGTTCAATATTTCAAAATGGTCTTCAATTATATTTTGTAAAATTATAATAGATTTAATCATGTTCTGACTCTCTTCATCATTACAGAAAGATGAAGTTAAGAGTAATTGATTACATCTGAAAAAAATCTCAGCTAATAATTTTTGTAAGTTTTCAACTGGATATTTTCTAATACTTCCATAACTTACAGTATGTGCTAAATCATTTGCTAAGTTAGTTAATACATGGAAATCATCATTAGTTTTACTTATCTCTTGAAGTCTTATAGTTGTAGTTTCCATGATATTAGCATTCCCAGTTTCGCTAGATATTTTTAGAACTTCAATAATTGCAGATATTTCATTAGATTCTGTTAATATCTCTTTACATTTTAAACCTAATGCTAGGTCAATACTTTCACCTTTAAGAATAGTTTCAATTAACTCAATTTCTACCTCTGGTGTCCAACGTAATGTCCAGCTCTCTGACCAGGTAGATTTTTGTTGTTTATTAGGGTTTTTCTTAGCAAAAGAGATATTTAAATGAACTAACTTGTATAAAAAATAGGATCTTTTTAAGTCCATATAAGCAAGTTCTTTAGATTTAACTGATATATTTTCTCTTAAATCTAATTCCAACGTTTGTGCAACATTTGATTTAAATTTTTCGAGTTTTAATTCTACTAATTGTTTATTAAAATCTTCTTGTATAAGAGTTGAGCTTATTCCTAAAGGTAAAAATCCAATTTTAGTACCTACATCTAGTCTTGCAATATTTTTAGCAAGTTTTGAAATCTCTCCTTTTCCAATAGTTGTAACAGCAGAGTAAGTTATATCACTAAGAGTTGGAATATATGAATGATGCAAACTAGTTAATGCTTTTGAAAGCTGTACAGCTTCTATAATATCTGCTGTAGATGAATAGTATTTTTCTTCTCGTAATAGTTTTGATAAAGATCCTAAATAATATGTTGCTAAATCATGCAATTTATTATCATTTAAAAAGTTCCAGAAATCTTCAAAGTATTGAGGAGCATCATTACCTGCACCATATCCGGATTGAGATGATAACCTTAAATATGAGTAGGGCATTAATGTAACTTTAGAGTCAGAGATTTTAACATCACTAACTAAAGCAGTCTCATATTCATTGTTAACTCTATCTAATTCTGTGGAGTGGTATGCACCTGATACTACTAAAATATTTTTATAACCTTCCTCTTCAATTTTTAAAATTTTGCTCCTCATAAAACTTTCTCTTAATAAATTTTCTTTATCAAGTAAATGATCTTCATAACCTCTTAAATTTTTTGAAAATTCAATAATTAAATTAGTAAATACTTCTAACGTTTTCGCTTGTTCAAAATTTCTTTCCCAAAATGTTTCGAATGAATCTTCTTCACTTAAAGTAGTAATACTGTCATAAAATTTTCCTCTGAATTTATTTTTTAATAAGTTTTCATCATTATTATTTATCTCTTTTGATAAAAAAACATAAGAAGGAAGATCAATAAATTCCACTTTTATTTTATTTAAATCTCCCCATTTTATAGCTTGATATTCAGGTGAATAAACAGCAAAGGGATAGAGTAAAGTTTTAACAGGTAGAATTGTAGTATAGGCAAGTATTGCCAAAGGAGGTATTACACTAGATTTAGCAATATCTTTTATTAAATAATTTGCATCACTTGGCCCTTCTAATAAAATAATGTCTGGACTTATTTTATTAATAAATTTTAATAAATAATAAGATGAGGCAGGTGATAAGTGTCTAATACCAAAGAAATGTTTATCTGCTTTTGGTTTCATTTTTCTTGAAATGATAAACAACTTTCATATAAATCTTTCCATTCAGCTCCTCTTTTTTTTATTATATTTTCTAAATACTCTGCCCAAACGATATTATCTTTAGATTCATCTTTTACAATTGCTCCTTGTAAGCCAGCAGCAACATCATCCGTTGACACCCTTCCATCACCAAAGCTTGTAGCTAGGCTCATTGAATTTATAATTAAAGAGATAGCTTCAGCAGTAGAAAGCCCGCCACTATTTATTTGAAGTTTTTCATTTTGGTCTAAAGTTTTCCCTGATCGTATTTCTCTAAATATTGTTACTATTTTTTTAATCAGCTGATCATTTGGAACAGGAGAGTCTATTTTTAAACTAGTACTTAATTCACTAACCCTTCGCTTAACTATCTCTATCTCTGTATCTAGGTCTTTAGGAAATGGCAGTAACACAATATTAAATCTTCTTTTTAAAGCTGCAGACATTTCATTTACACCTTTGTCCCTAGTATTGGCTGTCGCAATTATTGAAAACCCTCTTTTAGCTTTTACTATTGAACCTAATTCTGGAATAGATATCATCTTTTCCGAAAGAATAGATATTAATGAATCTTGTACTTCTGGTACTGCTCTAGATATCTCTTCAAATCTAGCTATTTGCCCAGTTTCCATAGCAGTAAATATAGGTGTTTTAATAAGTGATTTTTGTGAAGGACCTTCGGCAATTAAAAGTGCATAATTCCAACTATATTTTACCTGCTCTTCTGTTGTACCAGCTGTACCTTGAACTATTAAATTTGAATTACCTTTTATTGCTGCTGCTAAGTTTTCTGAAAGCCATGATTTTGCAGTTCCAGGTTCTCCTATAAGTAATAAAGCTCTATCAGTAAGTAGAGTGGCAATAGCTATTTCAATTAACCTTTTATTACCAATATATTTTGGGGTGATTTCAATTCCTTTAACGTTTCCACCTATAATAAATTTAAGTACAGATCGAGGAGACATCTTCCAACCCTCAGGAATGGTTTCAGTCTCAGAATTTATTAATACATCTAATTCAGTATTATAGATCTCTTCAACACTATTTCTAATATCCGACATATTTATTTTTTAAAAAATTTAGTTAAAAATCCAAATGGTTTACTTTCTTTTAAAAGCTCATCTACTATTTCTTTTACTTTTTTATTTTTATGATTTAAATATTTACTTGAAATAACTTTCTTCCCAGACTGATTTTTGGCAAGAGCCTTTATTGATTCTAGTATTAATTCAGTGCTTTTAAAATTATCTGTAATATTTTCCATATAATTGTTTTCTTGTTCCCCACCAATCTTAGAGATTAATTGAATTCTATAAATATTTCCATTAGTAGATTTATCTATAAGGGTATCTTTTAATAATGGTAGTATTTTATAATCATATCTGGAAATTATATCAAACATTAAAGTTGAAATATCCCTATAAGAATCATCTAAGCAATATACAACGTTTATCTTTATTCTATAATCATCATAATATTTATTATCTAATATTAATTTTGCTACATTATATCTACCTGTTCTTCTCTCTGTAAGTGAATTGATTAATGGTACAAGTTGTTTAGCTTGATATTTTGATTCCAAAGGGCCTATATCTATTTTGTTTGTTATACCATCAAATGTATTTTCTATATTAGTAATATTTGGATCGATGGTTGATTGAATAATCAGTATGGCGTTGCATAAAGTTAATGCATTCATTAAGTTTTCTTCAGTTTGATCTATAGTTATTAAAAGGGAAATATATTGATGCAATTTTTGTAATGCGGTATTTTCTTTAATTTTTTCTAGTTCATTTAATAACTCTTTTAATTTAAAGTCATTTTTTGCTAATACAGAACCTGCGAATAATATTCTTATTAATTCCTTTTTTATCTCTTTTAATAGGTTTTCTATCATTAGAATTGTAGTCTTAAAATTTTATTAGGATAAACTATACTTAGTGGTTTAGCCATAAAAATATTCATTGAATGATTATAGGAAATAAGTAGACAAACAATTAAACCCTCCATTTCTTTGTCAGAGATAAATCTTAAATAGTCAGTAGTAGTTGTGCCATACCAACTAAAGTCTTCAAGTCTTAAGATAAGTCCTTTTGTATCTTTAAGATATCTATTGTTGTTTAAGTCTTGAAATAGTTTAATATTGTTAAATATTCCAACTCTCTTATTTTCATTTATAGGATTTTTTATATCATCCTTAAATTTATTTAAAAACTCTTCAAAGTTATTATTGGCAAATTTGGTTATGAAATCAAAATTATTTATTGGGTCATATTTATCTGCTTTTAACCACCTTATTCTTCTATTACCTTTGCCAGGATATATAGCTAGATCACTTACTTGAACAAGCTCGAAAACTGTATCATCTGATTTTACATAATTTATAGCTCTGAATGGTCGATAAACTTTTGTTTTAAATATTTCACCATTTTCTACGTCTATCCAAATCCCTTCATCTACAAATTCAGACTTTGAATAATCAGAATAGGTAAGAAAATTAAGTTGTAATAATTTAGATTTATCTTTAACTAATGAATATTGCTTTAATTCTTCTAATTTCCATATATGTCCAATTTGTTCTTCAATATCAGAATTAATATCTCTCAAAGGATTTTCATTTAATATTTTTGTATTTAAATACTTTTTCGCCTGCTTTACTAGTTGATTTAGTTCAAGCATAGAAATAATTATTTCTTCAAAATCTTCTGTAAAGTTATTAATATTAAATAGTAAAAGAAAATTTTGAAATTTATTTTGTATCCCATTAATGTAGTAATCTCCAAGTCTTTGAGCTTGCTGAGATATGAGTCTTCTGCTTTGTGCGTCTATTGATTTAAGACCTTTTGATAAAATGCTAAATAATATTTTTTCTGCTAATTCTACCCCTTCAATTTGTTTTTGTATTTTTTTATTTTCTTTTACAGTGTCTTTTTTTAAATTAATTTTCTTTAAGTTATCTTTCTTTGTAAAATTATTTTTTACTTCTATAATTTTATTATTCTTATTTTCAATCTTTTTTCTTTTTTCAATAATTTCTAAAGGAATTTCTTTAACTGGAAATCTTTTAACCTCTTCAAATAAATAAAGTAATCCCAAACCATGTTTGCATGGAAATTGTCTACTAGGGCAATTACATCTAAAAATTGGATTTAAAGCATCAATAAAGTCAACTGAAGTAAAATAGGTTCCACTGCTTCCTAGACAATCAGAAAATATACAAGATAAATCTAAAGATTGAAATGAATTAGAAAATTTTGCTTTTTTACTAAGATCTTTAGCTGCCTTTATGGCAGCTATATTAGGTGCAAGTGAGTTAATGTATGAAGCCGTAATTTCCATTTAGTTATTGTAAGGTAAATTTTTTTAATTATAGAGAAGAGTAATCATAATTACAATAATAACTATTTACTAAACAGATCGAGTACAAAAGGAAGAAGATGGACATCTAAATACTGTTTGTATTCTTCTTCAAGCTTATTAATTAGCTTTGCTAATTTACTAGAGAATACATCAATTTGTATTTTTTGGAAACCTCTTTCAACACCTCTTTTTATGGCTGCTTTTAAGATTTTAGTTCCAATGCCACTGTTACGAAATTTTTTAGCGGTATATATGCCAACAATAGTCGGTTGTCCAGAATTATCTTCTCCTTCTGGAGAAATACTTACTACAGAAGCCAATTCACCGTTAATAAATATTCCTATAAATTCATCACAACACATTAATCTATCACCTCCAAATAAAACACTTAGCGTTAGTTGTTGATTTGCTTCTTGTTCATTAATCCACTTAGATAAATCCTCACTACTTATAAATTTTATGATGGGTTGTGAATCTAGTAATTCATTGTCTAGATTATGTAGTGGTGTATCCATAAGTAAAAAAATTAATATATATAAGTATTTGCTATTAAATAACATTCTAATTTTACTTAGAATTCCTACCGTCATTTAATAGCATATACTTAAGTACAAGTTAATAAGTTTAAAAGAATATCAATGTAGTAATACAAAGGGTTTGTCGGGGTTTTAAACCTCCCGACAGGGTTGTTGATAAATTCGTTTTGCCTAGTTCATCTTTTAAAGAAAGAACTAGGTTTAGATATCTAACTCTGGTCTGTGCTTACTCCTGAAACAAATTAGGTACGAGAAGTTTTAACTTCTCCTTTTCGCCTTGTATTTCTTCTACTAAAGCTTCTCCAAAAAAAATCTTGGAGATGTACAATTCGTGATCCAACAAGCGTTCAGCTTGTTTGAAGATTTCTTTCCCTTGAACTTCTCCCGTTTTTTCTGCTGATTCAGCTAGTTTACTAGCTAAATTGGACAGAACCTCTCTGAAAGGAGGAATATCGAGACTATTCTCTGACAATACTTGTGCTGTATCGCCTAGTTCTTTTTTTCTTTGTCTAATCTCAGTTTCAGTAACCACCTCCTTAAGAGCATCTCCAATTTCTTCCATTGCCATTAGCAATCGTTCTCCCCGGTTAATTAACTGGTCCTTCTTTTGTACATCTTGATTTGAAGCAAAGATGATCAATTGCTTTGCCAGATTGCCTAACAATTCATTATAAGGAGGCGGGTTACTTATTGCCTGTCTTACAAAATCTTGTGAGAAAAATCCTTCTATGAAATTTTCCTCTCCTTCTATTCTTTCTGCTCCTTGTTTTTGCTTTAATTGCACCATCACTAAGTATGGACTTCCTTTTTCCATTGACTTATGAAGGGCATATCGTGCCGCTCCCCCTGTCCTATCTAATGGGTTCTGAAAACCCGCAAAAATCTTGCCAACATTAAAATATTCCTGATTGTTCATTATATTCTCCAAGGCTATAGCCCGATAGCTGCCTAAATCGGCAGTAGTCTTTATACCTCAAGTAGATATATATAGTACTGCCGATTTAAACTTAAGAACTATAATTTATATTCTTTTAACATCAAGACATCAAAGTTAAATATTTGAATTTATTTAGTGTCAATAAAAATTTAGCAAAAGCATAAATTTATTTATAGTACTACATTAATATTCTCATTTTTAATTGTTAAAGAGCTCTGTATATGTTTTAAAAATACTTAAATCTATCTCTTTTATTCATTTTCAAGTATACCTAAAGCATAAAGCTTTTGTTTTACTGTTTCTTTTATCAAATCTTTATTTTGTGATAATAATTCATGTATTCTTTCTCTAGTCTTTTTTATTTCGTCTATAGATTTTTGAATAAAAATATAATTGCACAAAGGATCTGTTCTTATACTTTCAAGTACCACATGATATTCATCAGGTAACTCAATACTATTTATTCCATATGACTTATTTCTATAAAAACATTGCATTATACCTACTTGCATTAATTTTAAATTAATTTCAACTTCTGGATACATACTTTGCCATGCGGTATTAAATCTATCTGCATAGACTAACATTGTTGGTGTCATTGGATAGACATAAGTAGAATTAAATGCAAGTGTTTCTAACCTTATTTGATTGTCTGTTAAATTTGTAAACCTAGGAACTCCTTTAGAAGATAATCCTTTATAGTTACCGGGTCTATTTAACAGAGTTTGTAGTGCTACTTCTCGTAGTGTAGATTTGACTAATTCATAATGTTCAATTTTAATTAAATCTACTTCAAACATCTCTTCAAAAGAGCTAAGAAAATCTATCTCCTCTGCCTCTTCATCACCTCTTGAATGATTAACATAAGATAACCATTCGATAACATGATCCCCTACCTCTTCATCACCTTCTAATTCACTCATACTAATACTTCTTTCTCTTTGAAGGGTATATAGGTGTGCTCTAATTAACCCTATAACGTATTGATCAATAATCTCAACTTCTACACTTTGGGGATCAGTATTTATTGATAAACAATAATTTATCCAGTCATTATCATTATTAGAGATGTTATTAAGAGCAGAGACCATTGCTAAGTTTGCCTCTTGTTCAACATCCTCAAATTTTATTGATTTATCGTGTGCTAGACTAAAAAGTCTTTTCCTAATCAGTTTGTGTAAAGGTTCACCAATTTTCTCTTTAATAGCTTCAATTGAAATATGCGTTGATACTTGTTCCATAATAAAAAAATATTATTAATTAAATTTTTTAAGATTAAACCTATATTTATATTTAAATAGATAACCTAAAGTCTTTTTTATTTCTATTTAATAGTCATTAGTTATCTATAGTCATTGTATATGAAAAAGATATAGTTGTCAATTTATGGCAACCTTATGGTTAGGATTAACATATATAAATATCTGCTATTAAATAACATTCTGATTCCTCAGAATTCCTACCATCATTTAATAGCATATACTTAAATACAAGTTAATAAGTTTAGGAGAATATCAATGTAGTAATACAAAAGGTTTGTCGGGGGTTTTAAACCTCCCGACAGGGTTGTTTGATAAATTCGTTTTGCCTGGTTCATCTTTTTAAAGAAGGTTTACTAGGCTAGATATCTAACTCCATATAAGAGTTTATCCGCTGACTTTATTAGCAGATTTACTTCTTTTATTTCATTGTTTTGTTCAGGTTTATAACGGGCCTGATTCACCGATTCAACCTAGATGATTAGGTTGAATATATATTGAATTAAACGAAGCTTTTAGGCTTCGTTCAATTCAAGGCAGCCAAGGATGTTACTGCCATTGTTAATATCCCGTACAGTGCGCCCAACAGCGCGAATCCGCGAGAAATCTCGACGACCCGCCGCCTTCATTGCGGAGATCACCATTAAAGACACAATCACAACTTCATTCTCACCTGGCTCCACGAACCCAGTGATTTCACCGTAGCTCGCTTTATTTACAGGCCAGATTCCGACTTTGTCGGAAGGGATAGTGGTGACCGAGACACGGGCAACACCCGTGGATTCTACGGTTGTCAAAACTTTGACCGCCGAAGGTTCGGCAACCAATTGCTTCGTCTTGAGGTCGGTCTGGATACTGGCATCTTCTGCCAGTAATTGTACCGAATGAGGGGTGAAGTTGATGATCTTCACCTCCTCTTCATTCTTCATTTCTTCAATTTTTTCAGGCGCCACATCGGAGGTCTCGGCAATGGGTACCTTTATTGCAACAGCTGGCTCTATCACGAGCCCGCCGTCTTTTTCTTTGACGATGAACTTGTCGGCTTGGCCAACAAATTTAATTAATTCCTCAACTTGACTGAGGTTTGCACCGCTCATAAGAAAGGAGGTGTTATTGTTCATTTGATTTTCCCTTTATTAGATTCAGCTGCCCGAGTGGCAGAAACATACAGGCGTGCTTAACCTACATATTTCTACCAAACAGGCAGTTAGTTTAAAGAAATAACTAATGAAGTTAGATATTTGAATTTATTTAGTATTAATAAGAAATTTAGCTAAAAGCATAAATTT
>Ga0123339_10003124_pt1 | contig 11073 bp, 9 predicted proteins | sample lystaG_FD_89956 | JGI IMG/M metagenome (GOLD analysis project Ga0123339, IMG submission 89956) | Glacier valley bacterial and archeal communities from Borup Fiord, Nunavut, Canada, to study Microbial Dark Matter (Phase II) -... | ecosystem: Environmental > Aquatic > Freshwater > Ice > Glacier ... | reverse complement strand
TGGTGATCCACATCTTCGAGCCGTCGATGACGAAGTCGTCGCCGTCACGGCGGGCCCGGGTGCGCATGCCCGCCGGGTTGCTCCCGTAGTCGGCCTCGGTCAGACCGAAGCAGCCGATCGCCTCCCCCGCAGCCATCCGCGGCAGCCACTCCTGCTTGTGCGCCTCGGAGCCGAACTTCCAGATCGCGAACATCGCCAGCGACCCCTGCACCGACACCAGCGACCGGAGCCCGGAGTCACCCGCCTCGAGCTCCAGACACGCCAACCCGTAGGCAGTGCCCGACGCCCCGGTGCAGCCGTAGCCCTCGAGGTGCATGCCCAGCACCCCGAGGGAGCCGAGCTCCTTGGCCAGGTCGCGCGCCGGGATCTCACCGTCCTCGAACCACTGCCCGATCTCGGGCTTGATCCGCTCCTCGACGAAGGTGCGCACCGCCAGCTGCAGGTCGCGGTCCTCTTCGCCGATGAGGGCGTCGGTGCCGAAGAGCTCGAGTGGGGTCTGGGTCGCGGAGGTCATCAGCCCATCCTGCCACTGGTCGCCCCGTCCGTCATCGACGCGCGGACTCGATGAGCAGCGGCCAAAGCCAAGCGCCAGACCTTCCAAGGAAGGCCACATGGTTTCGTTTCCCTTCGCCTCATTGCCATTCCACTTACGGATCCCTACGCTCACGGCAGTGCTCGACGACGGGCGCGACAGCCGCACGACGAGGAGGTCTCGTGGCGTCCCTGAGTGAGTTCGACCGCGAGCAGGCGATCCTCACCGAGCTCGACGAGCAGGGACGCGTGGAGGTCGGCACCCTGTCGCAGCGCTTCGGGGTCTCGACCGTCACGGTGCGCAAGGACCTCGAGAACCTCGAGCAGCGCGGCATGCTCTGCCGGATCCGCGGCGGTGCCCTGGTGGCACCCCACTCCGACGAGGGAGCGTTCGACTTCCGCCAGCGGGTGGCGCCCCAGGCCAAGCGCGCCATCGCCCGTCACGCCGCCGGCCTCGTGCGCCCCGGCGACGTCATCGCCCTCGACTCCTCCACCACCTGCTACTACCTGGCCGAGGAGCTGCTCTCGATCTCGCCGCTCACCGTCATCACCAACGGCCTGCGCGCCTCCAGCCTCCTGCTCACCCAGAGCGACGCATCCGTGATCATGCCCGGCGGGGTGCTGCGACGGGCCTCGGAGTCGATGGTCGGCTTCCTCTCCGAGGTGCTCGTAGGCCGGGGCAGGGTCGACAAGGGCTTCTTCGGGCTCGTCGGGCTCAGCCTCGAGCGGGGCCTGCTCGACATCACCCCCGAGGAGGCCACCGCCAAGGCGGCCCTGGCCGCCGCCTGTCGCCAGGTCTACGCGCTCTTCGACTCCACCAAGGTGGAACGCTTCGGTACCCACTCCTTCACGACGGTCGACCGGGTCACCCGGCTCATCTCCGACACCGCTGTGCCGCCGGACGTGCACCGCACCTGGACCGCCGCCGGCGTGACGTGGGACCTCGTCGATCCTGAGCTCGTCGCGGTCGCTCGACCGCCCACACCGCTTCGACGCACCTCCGGTCGCGGCCCGTCGGGGTCCCGTACGGCGTCCGCGCGGTGGCGGTCATGAGCATCGACGGCGCCACCGCGACGACGACCGTCGCGGCCATCGACCTCGGCGCCGAGAGCGGACGGGTGGCCACTGTCGCGTACGACGGCACGCGGCTGACCCTCGACGTCGTCCACCGCTTCACCCACCAGCCCCGCGAGGTCGACGGCATCGTGCGATGGGACCTCGACCAGCTCTGGGGTGGGGTACGGCAGGGGCTCGACCGGCTCGCGGCCGGTGACCGCCACATCGCCTCGGTGGGTGCGGACGCATGGGGGGTCGACTACGGGCTGCTCGGCGTCGACGGCCGGCTCGTCGACGACCCCACCTGCTACCGCGACGACCGGCAGCCCCGGGCCCGGGACCGCGCCGTCGAGGCGGTGGGCGCCGACCGCATCTACACCTCCACCGGCGTGCAGGTCATCGACATCAACACGCTCTTCGCCCTCGTCTCCGACGCCCAGGAGCACCCGGAGCGGCTCGAGCGGGCGCGCACCCTGGTGATGATGCCCGACGTCTTCCACCACCTGCTCTCGGGCTCGACCGTCACCGAGCTCACCGCGGCGTCCACCACCGGGTTCTACGACATGGGTGAGAACCGATGGGCCACAGGGCTCCTCGACGCCCTGGGTGTCCCCACCCATCTGCTGCCCGAGGTCGTCCCGCCCGGCACCGACGTCGGCACCCTCCTCCCCCACCTCGCCACGGGCCGGCTCGCAGGCACGCGGGTCGTCATGCCCGCGGGCCACGACACAGCCAGCGCCGTCGTCGGCACGCCGCTGCGCGACCCGGGCAGCCTCTACATCTCGAGCGGCACGTGGTCGCTCGTCGGCATCGAGGTGCCCGACCCCGTCATCACCCCCGCGACCCGAGCGGCCAACCTCACCAACGAGGGAGGCTACGCGGGCACGATCCGCTTGCTGCGCAACGTGACCGGGCTGTGGGTGCTCCAGTCGTGCCGACGCTGGTGGCAGCGTCAGGGGACCGAGCTGACCTACCCCGGGCTCGTCTCGCTCGCCGCTGACGTCCCCGGGCTGCGCGGTATCATCAACCCCGACGCACCCGAGTTCCTCGACGGCCGCCGCACCCCCGAGCGCATCCAGGACTACTGCGCACGCACGGGCAGCCCTGTCCCCCAGACCATCGGGGAGATCACCCGCTGCGTCCTCGACTCGCTCGCGCTCGCCTACCGGCACGTCGTCGAGGACCTCGCCGCCGTCACCGGCCGGAGGGCACCCAGCATCAACATCGTGGGAGGCGGGGCCAACAACACCCTCCTGTCGCAGCTGACGGCAGACGCCTGCGGCATCCCCGTCCACTGCGGACCGGTCGAGGCGACCGCCCTCGGCAACGCCGCCACGCAGCTGGTGGCCCTCGGTGAGCTCGCCGACCTCCACGACATCCGCCGGGTCGTCGCCGCGACCGAGCCGGTCACACCGTACGAGCCGCGACGCGGGGGCGGCTGGGACGCCGCCTACGAGCACTTCACCCGGCTGGTCGCAGGGGACCGCGAGCGGCAGGGCCTCGCAGTCGAGTGACCCCGCACCACCCCACATCAACCACACCCGGCGCCACCCGGCACCACCCGGCACCACCCGGCACGACTGCCACCTCACCAAACACCCACCACCACAGGAGATTCGACGATGAAGCTCACCACCACCGGGCGTACGGCGGCTGTTGCCGTGCTCGCCTCCGCCCTGGCGCTGACCGGGTGCACGAAGAAGAACGACACGACCTCGCCCGGACCAGCCGGGGCAGCGACCACGGGGGGCTCGGGAGCAGCAGGTGGTGCGGGAAAGAAGATCGCCTTCGTGCCCAAGCTGCAGGGCATCCCCTACTTCGAGGCGATGAACACCGGAGGGCAGGAGGCCGCGAAGGCCCTCGGGATCACGTGGCTCTACCAGGGCCCGACGACCGCCGACGCGGCCGCGCAGGCCCAGATCGTGCGCTCCTACATCCAGCAGAAGGTCGACACGCTCATCGTCGCGCCCAACGACCCCGACTCGATGGCTCCGGTGCTGCAGCAGGCGCAGGCGGCCGGCATCAAGGTGCTGACCTCCGACACGGACGCGCCCAACTCCGTGCGGTCGGCCTTCGTGTCTCAGGCATCGACCGAGGGCATCGGCACCGCGCTCGTGGACGACCTCGCCAAGGTCATGGGCAGCAAGGGGAAGTACGCCATCGTCTCCTGCGGTGAGACCGCGCAGAACCTCAACGGGTGGATCGCGGTGCAGAAGAAGGTCACCGCAGCCAAGTACCCCAACCTGTCGATCGTCGACGTCGTCTTTGCCGGCGAGGACCAGAACAAGGCCACCCAGATGGCCACCGACCTGATGAACGCCCACCCCGACCTCACCGGACTCGTCGGCGAGTGCACCTCGTCGGCCCCCGGTGTGGCCCAGGCCGTCAAGGACGCCGGCAAGATCGGCAAGGTCTTCACCGTCGGCCTCGGCACCCCGAAGTCGATGGCGCCCTACCTGGCCGACGGCTCCTCGTCGGCCTCCATCCTGTGGGACGTGGCGAGCCTCGGCTACCTCACCGCCTGGGCGGGCCTGCAGGCCGCAGAGGGCAAGGAGCTCGCGCCGACCAACAACGTCAGCGCCAAGCTGCCGGCGGTCACGTACGACAGCGCGACCAAGACGTTGCTGCTCGGACCACCGCTGACCATCACCAAGGAAAACGTCAGTCAGTTCAACTACTGACCCGCTCCCCACCCCCGGACTCGACTCAGAGTCGACGGACCCGACGCCCCGTACACCATGCGTCGGGCCCGTTGACCCTGAGTCAAGTTCACCACCCGCCCGCACCCGACTCAGGGTCGACAGACCCGACACCCCGTACGCCGCGCTTCGAGTCCGTTGACCCGGAGTCAAGTCCAGCCCCACACCCGAAGGAGGGCCCGCCGTGGAAGCCCGGCTCGAGCTCAAGGGAGTCTCCAAGCGGTACGGCGGCGTGCGCGCCATCCGGCACGCCGACCTCACCGTCGCCCCCGGCACGGTCCACGCGGTCGTGGGCGAGAACGGCGCCGGCAAGTCGACGCTGATCAAGATCGTCGCCGGCGCCGAGTCGGCCGACACGGGCACCATGGCGTTCGAGGGCGCCCCGGTGTCGTTCAGCACCACCCAGGACGCGCTGGCCCACGGCATCCAGACCGTCTACCAGGAGCCCCAGCTCTTCGCCGAGCTGACCGTCTCGGAGAACATCTTCGTCGGCCGCGAGATCGTGCGGGGCGGCCGCGTCGACTGGGCCGCCCAGCACGCCCGGGTGATCGAGCTCCTCGACACCATCGGCCTGCCCGCACGCTACGCCACGAGGCCCGTGGGTGACCTGTCCATCGCCGAGCAGCAGCAGGTCTCCATCGCCAAGGCCCTCGCCGGCAACGCCAAGGTGCTCATCCTCGACGAGCCGTCGGCCATCCTCACCGATGCCGAGATCGACGTCCTCTTCGCTGTCGTCCGCCGGCTGCGCGACACGGGCGTCAGTGTCATCTACATCTCGCACCGCCTCGACGAGCTCTTCCGCATCTGCGACGAGGTCACGGTCATGCGCGACGGTGAGACGCTGGGCACCTGGCCCATCGGTGAGCTCACGGTCCGCAAGGTCGTCGAGCTCATGGTGGGAGACGCCCTGCAGGAGGGCGGCGACGGCTCGACGGCGCGCTCCGTACCGGATGGAGAGCCGCGTCTGGTGCTCGAGTCGCTCGCCTCCGAAGGCCACTTCGACGACGTGAGCGTCACCGTCCGCCCCGGTGAGATCGTCGGCCTCTACGGCCTCGTGGGCTCCGGCGTGGCCGAGATCGCGGAGGTCGTCTACGGCATGAGGCAGGCCACGGGTGGAAGGATCCTGCTGGAGGGCAGGGAGATCAGCCCAAAGCACCCCCGAGCCGCCCAGGCGCTCGGTATCGCGCTGCTGCCCGCGAACCGCAAGGCACAGGGGATGTTCGCCTTCCAGCCCATCTCCTTCAACATCACGGTCAGCCACCTGCCCCTGATGTCGCGGGCCCGGGTCTGGGTGGACCGCCGGCGCGAGACCCAGGTGGCCAAGGACATGATCACCCGCCTCGCCATCAAGACCCCCAGCGAGGCGCAGCCCATCTCGATGATGTCGGGGGGCAACGCCCAGAAGGTCGTCCTGGCCCGCCAGCTCGTCAAGCGGCCACGCGTGCTCGTGCTCGCCGAGCCCACCCAGGGGGTCGACGTCGGCGCCAAGGAGGAGATCCACAAGATCATCACCGCCCTGGCCGACGAGGGCACCGCGGTGCTCGTCGCGACCTCCGACCTTAGTGAGGCCCTGCGCATCGCCGACCGCCTGCTCATCGTGCGCGCCGGCCGCACGACCCGTGAGTTCCCACCGGGCGCGTCCCAGGCCGACGTGCTGGCTGCGGCCGCCGGCGCCGACGAGGAGGTCCCCGCATGACCACGAGCACCGAGCCCTCCCCGTCCACGCCGCCCACCTCGACCTCCCTGCCCCCGACCGCGCTCAAAGCCGCGCGACGCATCCTGCCCCCGGCCGTCACGGGTCAGGAGCGCGTCCTCGTCGTCATCCTCGTGGTGCTGGCCGTGGTGCTCTCGGTGGCCACCCCGGCATTCAGGACCGCAGGGTCGTGGCAGCCGCTGCTGTCATCGGTGGCACCGATCGCCCTGATGGGCGTGGGCATGACGATGGTCATCATCGCCGCCGGCATCGACGTCTCCGTCGGTGGCGCACTGATGGTCACGGCCGTGACGACCGCCAAGCTGCTCGTCGACCAGGGTGCGTCACTGCCTCTGGCCCTGCTCGCTGCCGCCGCCCTGGGGCTCGTGCTCGGCACCGTCAACGGCCTGCTCATCGCCTACGGCCGGGTCAACGCGATCATCATCACCTTCGGCACGGCCAACCTCTTCCAGTTCCTCGGCCGCCAGATCTTCGCCAGCCAGACGGTCAACGGCATCCCCGGCACGCTGGAGCTCTTCGGCCGCGGGGAGGCCGGCCGCACCTTCGGCCTGCCCCACAGCTTCCTGCTCACCCTGCTCGTCGCTGCCGCCGCGTGGTACTGGCTGCGGCACAGCCGTCCCGGTCGTCACCTCTACGCCATCGGGGGTGACCCGACGGCGGCCCGGCTGGCCGGCATCCGGGTGCAGCGCCTCACCCTCATGACGTACGCCGTCACCGGCCTGCTCGTCGGTGTCGCCGCCGTCTTTACGGTGGCCTCGGGCACCTCCACTCTCGACCAGTCGGTGGGCAGCGGCCGCGAGCTCGCAGTCATCGCCGCGGTCGTCATCGGGGGCACCTCGATCACCGGTGGCCGCGGGTCGGTGCTCGGCACCGTCCTCGGAGCACTGCTGGTGCAGACGGTTGCCTCGGGCACCACCCAGCTCGGCTGGCCCAGCCAGCTCAGCGACTTCTTCGTCGGGGTCGCCATCGCCATCGCCGTCGGTGCCGACCTCGTCCGCCAGCGCACCAGGAGAGCGCGATGACCGCGACCCAGACCCGTCCCGCCGCCACCACCGGGGGCCCGAGCCCGGCCCGACGGGCGCTGCGCTCGCTGCTCACCGACCGGATCGTGCTGCTCGCGGTCCTGCTCGTGGCGGTGGTCGGGTGGATGAGCCTCCTCGGCGCGCAGGGCTACCTCACGGGCGCCTACGACGCCGACTACCTCTCCGGCGCCCTCGTCGACGCCGTACCGCTGGCCATGCTCGCCCTCGGTGAGCTCGTGGTGATCGTCTCCGGTCGCGGTGGCATCGACCTGTCGATCGGCGCGATCGTCTCGCTCACCGGCATGGCCTTCGGCATCGCCTACGGCCGGTGGGGCTGGAGCCTGGCCCTGTCGGTGGTGCTCGCCGTCGTCGTCGGTGGTCTGCTCGGTGCGGTCAACGGGCTGATGGTCGCCTACCTGCGCTTCCCTGCACTGATCGCGACCCTGGCCAGCTACTACGCCTACAAGTCGCTGGCGCTGGTCGTCACCGACGCCACCCCCATCTCCGACCCGCGCATCGGCGCCCTCTACTCCATCACCCGCTCGGTCGAGATCCCTGTCGTCGGCAGCCAGCTACCCGACGTGCCACTAGGCATCTTCACCTTCCTCATCCCGGCCGTGCTCGTCACCTGGCTGCTCGTGGCCCGGACCACCTACGGCCGCAGGCTCTTCGCCATCGGCACCAACGACGTGGCCAGCGAGTGGTCGGGGCTCGACGTGCGCCGCACCCGGTTCGCGGCCTACGTCATCGCCGGGGTCGTGGCCGGCCTGGTGGCGGTCTACATCAGTGGCCAGTTCGCCTCGGCCCGTCCCGACGCCGGGACGAGCGGCAACGGGCTGGCCCTGCCCGCCATCACTGTCGCCGTGCTCGGAGGCGTGGCCATCACCGGCGGCATCGGCCGGGTCGCCGGTGTCGTCCTCGCCACCCTGCTCATCACCTGGCTCGACGCCGGCATCCTGCTGGCCTTCGAGGGCAACGACGGCACCCAGTACCAGCTGTTGGCCCTCGGTCTGGTGCTCGTCTTCGCTGCGCTGCTCAACGGGCTCACCACCCGCCGGTTCACCGGGAGCCGCTGATGCCCACCACGTGGGACCCTTCCCTCGTCGGGGCCGACCTGCTCGCCCTCACCCGGCTGCTCGGAGAGCCGGAACGCGACCTCGCGGTGCTCGCCGAGGGCAACACCTCCGAGCTGCTCCCCGACGGCCGCCTCGTCGTCAAGGCCTCCGGCGCCAACCTCGCCGGTGCGAGCACCGACGACTTCGTCGTGGTCGACGTCGACGAGGTCATGAGCGTCGTCGACGACCCGGCCTCGACCCAGGGTGACCTCACGGCCGTGTTGGTGGCGGAGGGGACGCCGCGCCCGGGCGGTGGTGGGCCCCGTCGTGGGTCGATCGAGACCGTCGTCCACGCCGCCGTGCACGCGGCCGGGCGCGGCGTCGTCGACCCGGCCTCGGCCCGCTTCGTCGGTCACACCCACCCCACCGCCGTCGTGGGCATCCTCTCGAGTGTCGTTGCGGCGCAAGCGTGGTCGCAGCTGGTCTACTCCGACGAGGCCGTCGTCATCGGCCTGCCGCTCTTCGTGCCCTACGCCACCCCCGGCATCGACCTCGGTCGCGTCTATGCCGCCCGGCTCCGGGAGCACGTCGAGGTCCATGGCACTCTCCCCCAGCTCGTGCTGCTCGGCAACCACGGCATCGTCGCGATCGCCCCCACCGTCGAGGGGGTCGAGGCCGTGTCGACGATGGCGGTCAAGGGCGCCCGGGTGCGCTCCATCGCGTATGCCGCCGGCGGCCTCGCCCCGCTCGACGAGGCCGATGTGGCCAAGTTCTTCGACCGCGACGACGTCGCCGAGCGACGCGCCAACCTGCGCCGCGGGGTCTGAGCCGGTGCCCCTGCCCAGCCGCGTCGAGGCGGTCTTCTGTGACGTCGGCGGCCCGATCTACCCCGACGACAGCTTCACCGCGGCCGCGCTCAAGGCCCTCGACGAGATCCGGGAGGAGCAGGGCCGCCAGGCGGTGGATCGCCTCGAGTTCTTCCGCCTGCACGACGAGATGCGCACCGCGCAGTCCGGTGGCTTCCGCCGCACGCTCGCCCGCGAGCTGCTCGGCGACGAGGGGCTGCGCGGTGAGCTGCACGAGCGCACCCGCCGCTGGTGGACACACCGTGAGGGCACAGCGTACGCAGATGCGCTGGCGATGTTCCGGGCCCTGCACGGCCACGTCGTGACCGGGGTGCTGGCCAACCAGGAGGCCTCGACGGTGGACGCGCTGCGGCGCGACGGCTTCGGCGACGTCGTCGACGTGTGGGGCGTGAGTGCCCTCGTCGGCCACGAGAAGCCGAGCCGCGAGCTCTTCGACTGGGCGCTCCAGCAGGCCGGCACGACGGCGGCGCACGCGGTGCACATCGGCAACCGGCTCGACACCGACGTGCGCCCCGCCAGGGCGCTCGGCCTCGCGACCATCTGGGTCACCCGGGGAGAGGCTCCCGAGCACCCGACGCCCGAGCAGGTCGCCGAGGCCGACGTCACGGTGGCCGACCTTTCCGGGGTCGCCGACCTGCTGCTTCCTCGCGCAGGAGCCCGACGTGGACCGTGATGGTGTCGTCTTGGGAATCGACCTTGCGACCTCGACCGCCCGCTGCGTGGTTGTCAGCCTGCGCGACGGGAGGGTGCTCGCCTCCGCCGCTGCGACTCTGCCCACCCCCGTGCGCGGTCCCGGTGGGAGCAGCACGCAGGAGGCGACTTACCCCGACGTCGCCCTCGCCCTCGTCGGCCGTGTCATCCGCGAGCTCGGGCCGGCCGCAGGCTCCGTGCGGGCGGTCGCGACCACCGGCACCTCGGGCACGGTGCTCGCCGCGCACGCCCACGGCGTCCCTGTGTCTCCTGCGCTCCTCTATGACGACCTCTCCGGCGCGAGTCTCAGTGCAGCTCATGGGCTTCCGGCCGGGTCGATGCTCGCGAGGATGGCGATGGTGGCCCGGACGGCCGGGCGGGTCGCACGGGTCGTCACCACCGTCGACACGGTGAACGCCGTCCTGGTCGACGGCCCCGTCGACGCCGACACCTCGCACACCCTGAAGGCCGGGGTCGACCCTCTGGCGCGCACCTGGCCGATCGCCGCTGCCGACCTCGGGCTCGGTGGCCTCCTGCCAGGGCTCGTGCCCCCAGCGGCGGTGCTCGGGGTGGTGGCCAGGACGGTCGCCATCCGTCTGGGCCTGCCCGCAGGGGTGCTGGTGGTCAGTGGGATGACCGACGGCTGCACGGGGCAGGTCGCCACCGGCGCGGTCGACCCGGGGCGCAGCGTCGGCGTGCTCGGCACGACGCTGGTGCTCAAGGCGGTCAGCTCGCACCGGGTGGAGAGCGCGGACGGTGCCGTCTACAGCCACTACTCCCCCGACGGTGACTGGTGGCCGGGCGGCGCGTCGAGCTGCGGGGCAGGTGGTCTCTCCGGTCTCAGGGGTGACGACCTGGCCCGTCTCGACGGGGCGGCCGCCTCGCGGGGTCCGGCCTCAGTCGTCTGCTACCCGCTGGTGCGCCCGGGCGAGCGCTTCCCGGTCGCCGACCCCGCCCTGCACGCCGTATGGAGCGGCGAGCCCCGCGACGACGTCGAGGCACACCGCGCCCTCCTCGAGGGCGTCGCCTTCGTCGAGCGTCTCGGCCTCGAGACCCTGGCCCACCTGGGCGCTCCCAGCCGACGCCACGTGCTGGCCGGTGGCGGCACCCGCAGCGACACGTGGAACCGCCTGCGCGCCACGGTGCTCACCGGTCACGAGGTCAGCGTCGCCGCCCGCCTCGGCAGCGCCGTCGGGGCCGCCGTCCTCGCCGCCCTGGCACTCGAGCCCGGTGCCACCCTGGCCGCCGTGACCGCACGGCTGGTCCCGCCCGCTCGCCCGGTCGCGCCGGTCGAGTGGGAGTCCGAGACCCTCGAGTCGTCGTACACGAGCTTCCTCGACCTGCTCTCCCGGCACACGGACGTGCCGCTCCCACCCCGCTCGACCACCTCTGAAGGATCTGCTGACCATGGCTGACCACCACGCACCCGACCTGCCTGAG
>Ga0123339_10003123_pt1 | contig 11074 bp, 12 predicted proteins | sample lystaG_FD_89956 | JGI IMG/M metagenome (GOLD analysis project Ga0123339, IMG submission 89956) | Glacier valley bacterial and archeal communities from Borup Fiord, Nunavut, Canada, to study Microbial Dark Matter (Phase II) -... | ecosystem: Environmental > Aquatic > Freshwater > Ice > Glacier ... | reverse complement strand
GAGCTCGCCCGCGGCATCCGTCCCATCATCGGCGCGAACATCGGCAAGAGCCGAACGGTTGAAGTGGATGACGCAATCGCCGACTACCTCGTCAGCGCTCGCCTGCTGGCTCCGGTGAGCGACTACCTCGCTGTAAACGTGAGTTCTCCCAATACTCCCGGCCTTCGGGGATTACAGGAGCTCGACAAGCTCACCCCGTTGCTCCGCGCAGTGAACGACGCGGCGGGGGATACTCCGGTGCTAGTGAAGATCGCCCCCGACCTCACCGACGACCAGGTGCGGCGTATCGCTGAACTCGCCGTGGAACTCGGGCTCGCGGGAATCATCGCGACGAACACGACCCTGTCACGAGTGGGCCTCGTCACGGATGCTGCGATTGTCGAAGCTGCCGGAGCCGGGGGGCTCTCCGGCGCTCCGCTCGCCGCGCGGTCGTTGGCGATCCTACGAATCATCCGCGCGGCAGTCCCGGCGGAGTTCTGTGTGATTTCCGTTGGGGGAGTGGACACCGCCGCTGACGTCGCCGAGCGCCTCGACGCCGGAGCCACCCTGGTGCAGGGCTACACGGCGTTCCTCTACCGTGGGCCACTCTGGGCACGCTCGATCAACCGAGGCCTGGTGAAGATCCGCCGCTGACGATTTCCGCGGCGGAGCCGGACGATCTCCGCGGCGGTGGATAACGTCGGGCTGCTGGCCTCGCGGAGGGAATTACGACCCCCGCGGGGAGGTAGCGAACCCGCCGCGACTAGCCGAAGCCCGCCGCGACGATTCCAAGCCCGCCGAGACAGTCCGGCGCAGGGCTAGACAGGGAAAGTGCCGCGCTTCACCTGCGGCTTCGGCAGCCGCATCGGGCGCAGCTGCAGGGCACGCATGGCGATGTACCAGCGGTTGCCTTTCTGCACCTTTTCCGCCCCGAACTTGGTGGTCAATTTGCGCTGGATCAGCAGCCCGGCGATGACACAGTCGATCACCGCAATCAGGAAGAAGCCCCACAGCGCGAATATCGCGACGCTGCTAACCCCCGTGTTTTTTTCGAAAATAAACATGACGATGATTATCAGGAACATCATCGGGAGGATGAGCTCGCCAACGCTCCACCGCGCATCCACGTAGTCGCGGATGAACCGACGCTGCACACCCTTGTCTCGCATCGGGAGGAATTTCTCGTCGCCATTCGCCATCCCGACGCGAGCCTTCTCCCTGGCCTCGTTCATCTTGGCCCGGGATGCTTTATTGCCCGCCCTGCGGTCGCTCGAGACTAAAGGTCGCAGGTTTGCGGCTTCGCGCTCCTTGCGTGTTGGGGTCGCACGACCCTTGCCGCTCGAAATGCTGTCGGTGTTGAGGTCGTATTCGGCCGTGGGGTCGGTCTTGTTCGAACTATTTGGCTTGGCCACGAGGATTCCTACCGATCAGTGTCTCGTTAAGATTACCTTCATGTCTTCTCCAGCGCCCACACGTCCAGTACTCCTGCAGGCACTTCGCGACTCGGTCGCGAGCGGCTTTCCCGTGGCGGTCGCCGACCTATCGAGACTGGTGCGCATCCCGTCGGTCTCCTGGGCGGCGTTCGACCCGCAGCACGTGAGCGACAGCGCGGATGCCGTTGCAGCCCTCATCACCGGACTCGGAGTCTTCGAGACGGTGCAGGTGGCCCGCGCTCCCATCGGTAGCGGCAAGGATGCCCCGCTCGGCCAGCCCGCGGTGCTCGCCACGCGCGCCGCTCGCAACGGCCGCCCGACGATTCTGCTCTATGCGCACCATGACGTGCAGCCGCCCGGTAGGGACGAGGACTGGGATTCGTCACCGTTCGAGCCCACCGTTCGCGGCGACCGCCTGTACGGCCGCGGTGCCGCGGATGACAAGGCCGGGGTGCTCGCCCACGTTGCCGCCATCCGAGCCTTCGTCGAGACCGTGGGGGGAAACTTCGACCTGGGGCTCGCGCTCTTCATCGAGGGCGAGGAGGAGTTCGGCTCGCGGTCGTTCACCAACTTCCTCATGGCGCACCAGGCTGAGCTCGCCGCCGATGTGATCGTTGTAGCCGACTCTGATAACTGGAACATCACCACACCTGCCCTCACCGTTGGCCTTCGCGGCAACGTCACTTTTCGGCTCACCGTGACCACCCTCCAGCACGCGTCGCATTCCGGCATGTTCGGCGGAGCGGTTCCGGATGCGATGCTCGCCACTATCCGTCTTCTCGCGACTCTGCACGACCATGACGGCTCGGTTGCCGTCGCAGGACTGGTCTCACGGGAGGCCGAGACGCCGGACCATACGGAGGAGCAACTTCGCCGCGACGCCGCACTGTTGCCCGGGGTGACCCCGATCGGCACGGGCACTATCCTGAGCCGCATTTGGTCGAAGCCAGCCATCACGGTCACGGGCATCGATGCTCCAAGCGTGGCGAACGCATCAAACACCCTGGCTCCGTCTATCAGCGTCAAGATCAGCGCCCGAATCGCTCCCGGCCAGCAAGGTACGGAGGCGTTCGCCGCACTCGAGACTCACCTCCGCGCCCACACGCCCTTCGGCGCCCGAATCGAGATCGATGACATCGACACCGGGAATGGCTTCCTCGTCGATACGACTGGCTGGGCCGTCGCCGAAGCGAAGGTTGCGATGAGGGATGCCTGGGGCGCGGACGCCGTCGAGATGGGCGTCGGCGGTTCGATACCTTTTATTGCGGATCTCGTCGAACTGTTCCCCGCAGCGCAGATTCTCGTGACTGGCGTGGAGGATCCGGATTCCCGCGCGCACAGTCCCAACGAATCACTACACCTCGGTGTCTTCCAGCGCGCGATTCTCACCGAGGCCGTCTTGCTCGCCCGCCTCAATGAACGCGGCTGACCCATGGCTGGGGCCACGGGAACAATCCGCAGCTTCCGGTGCTTAGACTTGAAACACGAACTTGTTCACTAAAAGGAGTTGCCATGACCGACACCGCGCTGACTGAGATCACGTCCACCGAAGCGTCGACCGAGGCTTCTGCCGCGCACGGCGTTGGTCTCACCGACACTGCTGCGACAAAGGTGCGCAGTCTTTACGAGCAGGAAGGCCGCGACGATCTCCGACTGCGCGTCGCCGTGCAGCCTGGCGGATGCTCCGGTCTCATCTATCAGCTCTACTTCGACGAGCGACTGCTGGAGGGCGACGCCACCGTCGATTTCGATGGCGTAGAGGTGGTTGTCGACAAGATGAGCGTGCCGTATCTCGATGGGGCGACCATCGACTTCGAAGACACCATCCAAAAGCAGGGTTTTAACATTGACAATCCCAACGCCTCGGGAAGCTGTGCGTGCGGAGATAGCTTTCACTAGGGCTGCAACACGAACGGAATGCTCGCTGACAGCATGCTTCCGCGGGTCGTCCAGAAAGGGGAATCGCCAACAGCGGTTCCCTTTTTCGCTGGGGATTTTCAGCGAACTTACCGGCTCGGCTGCTCATTCCGGTCGGGGAGCGCGCATCCTGCGGAGTAGGCTAAATTACAGACTTCGATAAACCGCACCTCCCCCTTTATCCCGTCAGTCCGTGTCATCCGAAAGGTTCCCGTGCGTTCCAACCGCCGTCTTCGATGGGCAGTAGCTCCAGTCGCTGTCATGCTCGTCGTCCTTCTGGCCGGCTGCAGCCAGCAGCAGCTCCGGGGTTTCCTCCCCGCGGGTTCCGAGGGCGCGACTGGGCACACCGATGGAATTACTAGCCTCTGGGTGACCTCGTGGATCGTCCTGCTCGCAGTCGGAATCATTACCTGGGGACTCATCATCTGGGCGGCGATCGTTTATCGCCGCCGCAAAGGCCAAACCGGCTTGCCTGTTCAACTCCGGTACAACCTGCCGATCGAAATTTTCTACACCGTAGTTCCACTGATTCTCGTACTCGGCTTCTTTGCGTTTACCGCGAAGGAGCAGAACTCGATCGAACATGTCGTGAAAAATCCTGATGTCAAAGTCGAGGTCTACGGCAAACGCTGGGCATGGGACTTCAACTACCCCGGGGTCGGGCCGGGCAACAACGGAGTTAATTCGCCGGGAATCCAGGCACAGCAGATTGAGAATGGTGACGGTAGCGTCGATCAATCCAAAATACCGACTCTGTATTTGCCGATCAACAAGAGCGTGCAGATCAAGATCGAGAGCCGGGACGTAATTCACTCTTTCTGGGTGATTGACTTCCTCTATAAGAAAGACAACATCCCCGGCAAGAACAACTACGAATACGTGACTCCAACCAAGCTCGGAACCTTTCAAGGTAAGTGTGCTGAGCTATGTGGGGACTACCACTCCGTCATGCTCTTCCAAGTGAAGGTCGTCACGCAACCGGAGTTCGACGCCTACATCCAGAGTCTTGCAAATAAGGGTCAGACCGGCATTCTCGGACCTGAGTACAACGCGAACACCAATCTGCCAAGCAACAAAGTACCGTAAGCCAAGAACTAGGGCGATCACCATGAGCACAGCGACAACTTCCGCACCAACATCCACCCGGGAGGGCACGAATCCGGGTCAGCCGGCCAGCACGGGTCAAACCACCATCTCGAGTGTCGGCCCCAAGGGAAACGTTCTGGTCGGCTGGATCACCACCACCGATCACAAGAGGATCGGGTATTTGTATCTGATCACCTCGTTCCTCTACTTCCTCCTCGGCGGGGTGATGGCGCTCGTCATTCGGGCGCAGCTGTTCGAGCCCGGTCTGCAGGTGGTGGCGACCAAGGAGCAGTACAACCAGCTCTTCACCATGCACGGCACGATAATGCTGCTGATGTTCGCCACACCGCTTTTTGCGGGCTTCGTGAACTTCCTGATGCCCATTCAAATCGGTGCTCCGGATGTCGCCTTCCCACGCCTCAATGCCTATGCCTACTGGCTCTACAGCTTCGGCTCGCTGATGGCTGTTGCCGGATTTCTTACCCCGCAAGGCGCAGCTTCGTTCGGCTGGTTCGCGTACGTCCCGCTATCCACCACGACTTTCTCCCCATCGCTCGGGGGAAACCTCTGGGTCTTCGGACTGGCGCTGAGCGGGTTCGGCACCATTCTTGGCGCGGTCAACTTCATCACGACCATCGTGACCATGCGGGCTCCGGGAATGACTATGTTCCGTATGCCGATCTTCGTCTGGAACTCGCTCGTAACCTCCATCCTGGTTCTCATGGCTTTCCCGGTGCTTGCCGCCGCGCTGTTCGCGCTGGGCTCGGATCGCGTGTTCGGTTCCCACCTCTACAACGTGGAAGCCGGCGGGGCCATCCTGTGGCAACATCTGTTCTGGTTCTTCGGACATCCGGAGGTCTACATCATTGCCTTGCCCTTCTTCGGAATTATCTCCGAGGTCATCCCGGTTTTCAGCCGCAAGCCGATCTTCGGGTACAAAACACTGGTCTACGCGACGATCACCATCGCGGCACTGTCTGTTACGGTCTGGGCCCATCACATGTACGTGACCGGATCTGTACTGCTCCCCTTCTTCTCTCTCATGTCAATGCTCATCGCCGTTCCTACCGGCGTGAAAATATTCAACTGGGTCGGCACGATGTGGCGCGGATCGATCACCTTCGAGACCCCCATGCTGTGGGCGATCGGATTCCTCATCACCTTCGTGTTCGGAGGGCTCACCGGGGTCATCCTCGCGTCGCCGCCGCTTGATTTCCACGTATCCGACAGCTACTTCGTCGTGGCGCATTTCCACTATGTCGTCTTCGGCACGGTCGTGTTCGCGATGTTCAGCGGATTTTATTTCTGGTGGCCGAAGTGGACCGGCAAGATGCTCAATGAGCGGCTCGGTAAAATCCATTTCTGGCTTCTCTTCATCGGCTTCCACACGACCTTCCTCGTCCAGCATTGGCTGGGAGTGATGGGGATGCCTCGTCGCTACGCGAGCTACCAACCGCAGGACGGTTTCACCTGGATGAATCAGCTGTCGACCGTGGGTGCAATGATTCTCGGAGTTTCAATGCTGCCGTTCATCTTCAACGTCTATGTCACTGCTCGCACGGCGCCCCGCGTGACCGTCAACGATCCGTGGGGTTACGGTCGGTCACTCGAGTGGGCGACATCCTGCCCACCGCCTCGACACAACTTCACCTCGATCCCTCGCATCCGGTCGGAATCACCAGCCTTCGATCTCAACCACCCCGAAGCCGGAATTCCCGTCGGGATCGGTGGCATCGGGACGTACAAAGACGCGCCGCAGGCTGCAACTTATGATGTCGCAGACGGCCAGGTCAAGTAACCTATGCATGCTCAGGCGCGAATATTCTGGATCCTTTCTGCGTTCTTCGTGCTCGTAGACATTGCCTACGTCACTTGGAGCATCGCCCAGCACAACAGCGGGTACATCACTCAGCTCGCGGGGACAGAAGGACGGGGTCAAGGATCGCCGGTCGAGTGGGCGGGCACCGTCACAATCGGTCTTTCGGCAATCCTTGCGGCATTCGTCGGTTTTTATCTCGGCCGTACGAATAAGTCTGTCGGGGGAGTTCTCCCCGAAGATCGGCTTGATGCGAATATCGACGATGGGGATTCAGAGCAGGGATTTTTCAGCCCGTGGAGCTGGTGGCCAATCCTGCTTGCAGCCGGAGGTGCGTTGCTGTTCATGGGAATTGCGATCGGCGTCTGGATTGCATTCTTCGGCGCTGCACTGACCGTCATCAGTCTCGTAGGGTGGGTTTATGAGTACTACCGCGGAAACTTTGCCCGCTAAATCCAGTCATGTTCGACTGGCGGCTCCGGCCGATGTCGACGCGGTCTTCGAGCTTGTTGAGCAGCTCGGCATCGGTGACAAGCCCAATCGAGCGTCGTTTACCGAAGCCTTCGACCATGCCGTACAGCTGAGTCGTGAGCACCTGCTGCTGGTGGCTGATCTAGATGGTGTCGTGTCGGGGTATGCATACACGACAATCGGGCAGCTCTTGTATACGAATGGTGACTCGGCTCAGATCCAAGAGTTAGCGGTTAACACGCCGGCCAGGGATCGTGGTCTGGGTAGTCTGCTTGTTTCGGCAATCGAAGAAGAGTGTCGCTTACGCGGAGTGCGCCAGCTCACAGTAGCGAGCAGCCATGCGGCGCGGTTTTATGAGCGCCTCGACTACCGTTCAACCTCTGACTTTCTGAAGAAGAGTTTCGTCAGCGACTGAGCTGTTTCGGGCTGGGTGGCCGGTCGGTGAGGTCGTTCTCACTATGACTGCTGGGTGCGATTTGGGCACTCTGAACAATCTCCTCGGTCCTGTTCGCTGAAACTCCTCGAGTGGGTCGCTTTTATTCGTGGGTGCGTGCCTTCTCTTCGGTGCTGAGAGGCTCTGCCCTCGCGCACGAGCCCGGGAGATGCCCCCGTCCAGTGAGTCAGCGAAGGGCAGGATGGGCCTAGGAGGATGATTTGCCACACTGGTTCTTGATGCAGCATCCGCAGCGAGACGTTTTCGCGGTGGACGGCACGTCAATATCAGCAGTTCTGACACATTCACCGGGGCGGCCGCGCAGTGACGCGTCAGGGCGCGTTTGTCGTTACTGATTCGCGGCGGGACCCGTGTGATTCAAAGTTTGTGGAACACGTCGTTCAAGGTGACCGTCTGTAAACCTCGTTCGTGGATGATCGCACTGAGTTGTGGGAAGACTGTGGTTACCGGCGGGAAATTGGCGTGCCCGATGACGATGTGACCCGGGAGAAACCACTGGTTGGCGAAAGACATGACCTGTTCCGGGGTGATGAGTCCCGAATCGGACAGAGTCCCGTACCAGAGCACAGGAGTCGAGTAGCCAATGCTGGCGGCGAGGCGATCTACCCGTGCATTGTGATATCCGTAGGGCGGGCGATAGTAGGGGCGCGCATCGACGCCGTAAGTGGTGCTGATGAAGTCATGATTGCGCTGAAGCTCTTCCACCACCCGGCTATCGCTGAGCTTGGTGAGGTTTGGATGATCCCAGGTGTGATTGCCGAGCTGCACTTGGCCTGATGCGACGAGCGGCCGCAAAAGCGGGGCGTGCTTGGTCCAGCCAGGGTCGGCGCCGTTCAGGAAAAAAGTGAGCCTGGTACCTGTTGCGGCAGCGAATTCGATGTATTTCAAAACCACATCAGCATCGATACCATCGTCGACAGTCCACGCGAGAAGTGCACCATCGCCGGGGAGTGCGGTGATCGCGCCTGCGGGCAGCGACACCCTAGCAAGCTGCGGCGGCTGCTGAAGCGGAGTGGGCTTGACGGAAGGGACCGGTGTTGTCGGACTAGGTGTGACGCGAGGCGTGAATGACGGTCGCTTCGGCTGGCCCGGATTCGCGGCCGGGAAGTCCCATTGGGGCTCTCCCGCACAGCCAGTAAGCGCGAGCACCACACCGCTCGCAACGGCGGAAAAAAATAGGCGACGATGCATGATGTCAGCCTAGGCGTGCTTCACCGAGACGTATGTGCACGCTCCGTTGACGGCGCTCACTGAATCTCCTTAATTCTGCTCGCTGAAATTCCCCACTCCGGGTCGCTTCCGTTATAGGGACGGGCCTTCCTCGATGCTGGTGGTCTTCGACCACGCACCAGCTCGAGAAAGGCCTTGCTCTTATGGTTTCGCCAGGAGGACGACGGGGATATCTACGCGCTCACAAGACAAGGGTCGACGATCAGTGAGATCGCTCGCCGCACCGATCATGACCCTGAAACGGTCAGGGCATATTTGGCCGGGTATCGGGTCCCGGGACGGCGCGAACGCGCCGAACTCGTCGCGTTCGACGCGTTCGACGCGTTCGTCGACTATGTCAGCGCATGGCTGACCGCGGATTCGCATTTGTGGGCGGTAACGCTGTTCGACGAGTTGAAACCCTTTGGCTTCAAGGGCTCCTATCCGACGCTGTCCCCGTAGCTGCGGGACCGGGTGTTACGGCCGGCATGCACTGCCTGCGCACATGTGACGAAACGACCCAACGCGATCATCGAGCACCCGGCTGGTCAGGAGACCCAGTTCGACTGGGTCGAGCTGCCCGTCGCCCCGGTCGTCTGGGCCTTCTCGACGAAACGCGCGTAGGTCCTCGTCGGGTCGTTGGTGCACTCCGGGGTGTGGCGGGCCGTAATATCTCCCCTTCGATGGACCTCCCGCATCTGTTGGCCTCGATGACACTGCTGCTCAGCCTGTCCGGCGGGATGACGACCTCGTGGCGGTTCGGTCGGATGACCACAGTGTTGAAAGCCGGCACCAGCGACCTCACGCCGATGTTTGCTGTGTTCTCCAAACATCATGCGGTCAGCGTGGTCGCCTGCCGGCCGAGGTTCGGGAACCGGAAACTTCGAAAGGAGTGGTGGAGAAAAACAATCACACCGCCGCGCAGCGGTGGTGGCGAAACCTTGCCGACGAGTTCACCCTCGGGCAGGCGCAGTAGAGCCTGAGCGGGTTCGCGATCTCGCAGGACGCACGCCGACGCGGGGGTCGCGATGGCTCGACGACAGTAGCGATGATGTTCATGGCAGAGCGGCTCGCACCGTTACCGCCGACACTGTTCCCGGCCGCCCACACCGGAAGAAGCAATGCATCCCACCAGGGGCTGCAGCTCGCGCCGCACCCTGACTGGAACCCTTATACCCACCACGACCGTGATCAATTTAGCCGCTTACGAGCAGGCCGCGAAGAACAGGAACACTCTCCGATGAACACACCGACCGAGACGGCCATAACGGCTGACGTCAGTGACCACGGCAAGCATCTACCAACAGCTGAAAGTTCACTTAGCCGAGCGGAAACTTGCTGATGCCCCAGAGGTATTGCTGCGCATCCTCGACCAGGCTCAAGCCGAGGACTTGTCCTTGACCCAAACACTCGAGCACCTGCTCGCGGTCGAGGTGATTGCGACCGACGCGTGGCGGACTACCGGCCGGTTCCGGTTCGCTAACCTTCCTACCGGCGCTACCTTCGACGACTTCGACCTTGATACCGCATCCGGCATCGACCGGTCCCTGCTCGCCGAGCTTGGCACCTGCGATATTTGAAAAACCGCAACCAACGTGCTGCTGATTGGCTTGTTCGGAGTTTGAAAAACCCACTTTGCCACCGGGCTTAGTCATGCCGCAGTTCAAGCCGGCTACCGTACTTGCTTTATCTCTGCCGCAGACTTTGCCGCCCGCCGCCATCGAGCTTCGATCGAGGGAAAATGGGGCACCATGATGCGATTCTTCACCGGACCCACTGTGCTCGTCATTGACGAGCACGACTACGTGCCACTTCCTGCTGACGCCGGCTCAGCCCTGTTCCAAGTCATCAACAAGCGTCACCTGAAAATATCGAGCGTGATCACTACAAACCGACTGCTCGGTGCCTGGGGTGAGATCCTCGGCGATGCCACCGTCGCCGCTGCGATGCTCGACCGACTCCTGCAGCGGTCGGTCATCATCACCCCCGACGGAGCGTCCTACCGGCTTCGCAACCACGCCGCCGCATCGAACCAATTGCGCCGCGTGACCATCTGCACTTATCTGATCCCGCGACCTGGGGAACTTTCATGAGCAAGACCGGGGAAAACGGATGAGCGCCGTCACCGGCCAACCCTGTGGATTGTGCTGGCCCCGTCTCAGTAGCGGCTGGCACTGATGCCGCCGGAGTTGGTTGAGGTAACTGTGAAGGTGTAGCCGTCTGCTAGTTAATCCTGACACCGCTATTGGGCTGCCAGTATCGGAGACAGTTTGCCCGCCCCTAGCTTCTGTGGTCACGGTGGTGGTAACCGTGTATCCGGTCATGGCCGAGCCTCCGTCATTGTTTGACGGGGTGAAAGTTGCAGTCGCTTGTCCATTATTGGCTGCCGCTGAAACACTGGTCTGCGCGCCATCAACTGTGAGGACAAGCCAACCCGAATGTCACGCAACCATGCATCCGACTTTTAGTAATTCATTCTTTGCCTGTGACAGATGGCGTGTTGGCCGCTATCCCTGAGACGACACATAACTCTCTGTTTAGCCCTGCCCACTCTTAACGACCCAGGGCCCCGTCCAAATGTGCTGGATGGGACCCTGGAGTTGAACGCTACCGGGGGGCTAGTGGTGCCCGGACGACCGCTCGAGATCTGTCTTCGTAGCGGGGGTAATACGGTCCTCGAAGAACCATCGAGAGAGGGCAACCCGAGTG
>Ga0123339_10003122_pt1 | contig 11077 bp, 7 predicted proteins | sample lystaG_FD_89956 | JGI IMG/M metagenome (GOLD analysis project Ga0123339, IMG submission 89956) | Glacier valley bacterial and archeal communities from Borup Fiord, Nunavut, Canada, to study Microbial Dark Matter (Phase II) -... | ecosystem: Environmental > Aquatic > Freshwater > Ice > Glacier ... | reverse complement strand
GTTCCGTCTGACTGCCGCTCCCGAACGTAAGCTGTTTTTGCCCTGTTCCGTTGAGATTCATACTCCAAAGATGCGCCACATCCCCGTCCTGGCGGGCAAAGACGATAAACTTCCCCGTTGGTGAAACACAGACGTCGCTGTCTTCACGCACATCGTTTGTTAGCTGACGAATTGCATTCCCAGTCCAGCTGACAGTGTAGATATGGCTTTTTCCGGAATTAGACGAAGAGTATGCGAAGGCGGATTGGTTTGGAAAAGGGGAGAAGCGGCCCACCCCCTTTTCGCCATTGTACCGCCAGTGCTGCCCATATTTAGAACCCAAAGGTGTCCAAACGATTAGACCGCAAATAAAGAATGCCGCAAAACCCAGCAGAGAAATTGCACAGGCAACATAAGCCCAAATTTTCATGATTGTCTTTCAGATAATATCCGCATTAGATCGAGACACAGGAAACCCTAGTTCGCTTGTTCCTGCTAGTATCGCGCACAGGCCATCGGAACCCACCCCACAACAAGTTGCGACCCTGCCCGAAACGGGAGGGTAAAGAGCTTGGACAGAGTGCATTCTGCTCTGATTTTGGCCCGCGTCAAAAAGAGTAGGCCCAATAATTATCACCCTCCTCACCCTCCCGTTTCGGGCAGGGTCGCAACTTGTTGCGGGGTGGGTTCCGTGAGGCCTTTTAGACTAGTCTGTAATGTCCTTTAATGGATCAAGTCATTCACTTCAGTGCCATCAACTGCTTGTCGCCAGGAAATGCCTGCCGACTCAGTGCCAAAAGGGCAGGCCGTGAGTACCTCAGTCCAGGATGGTAATGATAGAGAACTTTATGATTGGCGTTTTCCGTCGTGATGTCCATCGCGGAGCAGAAGAAGCAGATAGAAATGTCCGTGTGAGCTTTTCCCTGCCAGACCCGGAAGGCAACACCGGGGTCGAAGCACTGCGTGAAAGATTGTTGAGAGTCCGCTTGGGCCAGAGCTTTGCTCAGGGCAATTGAAAGCTCATGGCCTTGCGGTTGGCCGATGCGCATTACCCGGTGATTTTGCACGAGCTTTTCAGGCAATGCAGCAATAGCCGCACTTTCAGCGGCGGTATGCGCTTCGCCGTCAGACTCGGACTCCAGCCGGAAGGTCTCCGCCCGGTCGGCGTGTGCGAGAATTCCCTGGGTGGCGGCATCGAGCACCAGCGGCGGGCTATGTGCCCAGACCTCCGCGATCCGGGCATCTCTTGCCCTGACACGAGATCTCTGCTCGATTGTCGGGCGCATCAAGCCGTAGGCCACAGCGGTGAGGCCGACGAGCACGAGGGCTAGCAGGAGTAGGGTGCGTTTCATCGAGGCCTCTTTCGTGAAGCAAAGACTAGATCATCGACCGGGCTTTCAAGTCCAAATAGTGATTGATCAGATCGGCACTCAGCTCTTCAGGTGGACTGTCGATGGTCCAGACACCCCGCCGTTTGAGAATGGAAATGGCGGCGCGGCGCTCCTGCAGGACCTGCTGGGCGACCGCCTTCTGGTAGACACCCGCGCTGTTTTCCGGGATGCTCTTGGCGGCGGCCAGAATGTTCGGGTCGCTGACGGTGACACACACCAGGCGGTGCATATCCGAGAGCATCGGGACGGCGTTTAAAATCTGGGCGGAAGAGTCGGGATCGACCAGGTCGCTGAAGAGGACGACCAGGGAGCGACGCCGCCAGCGGGTCGCGAGGCTCTGGAAGGCGGCTTTGTAATCGGTCTCGACCATGCGGGCTTCAAGGTTGTAGAGGCTTTCCAGGATGCCGTAGACCTGGGCCTTAGACTTGGCGGGGGGCAAGTAAGCGCGGATCTCGGCGTCGAAGGCCATCAGGCCGACTTTGTCGTCGGAGGCCGCCGCGACATAGGCCAGCATCAGCGCGGTGTTGACCACGAAGTCCAGTTTAGCCATCTTTTGCACCGGCTGCAGCATAGTCCGGCCCGTGTCCAGCAGCAGAACGATATTCTGAGACCGCTCGGCCTCATACTGGCGCGTGATCAGCTTGCCCCGGCGGGCGGTCGCGCTCCAATCGATCTTCTTGTACTCATCCCCCGGCACGTATTCCCGCAGCGACTCGAATTCGGACCCGCCGCCACGCACCTTCGCCGCACGGATGCCAAGCTGCATCAGGCGGCCGCGCCGGGCCAGCAGTTCATATTTGGCGGTCTCCACCAGATTCGGATAGACCTTGACCGAATGCTCCGCTAGGATCCGGCCTTGCCGTAGAATAAGACCCAGGCGGCCGGGATATTGGACATAGATATCCCCGAACCTGAAGTCGCCTTTGGCGGGCGGCGTCGCCAAGTAGGTGTACTGAATCGGGCGCGGATCAGGAGGCAGCAGAAGCACGCCTTCGGCGGGTTTATCCAGCTCGAACGGCGGCGGGGGCAGATCGCGGAAAGCGAGGCGCAGCGGCTGCCCCGATTGATTGCGGGCTTCCAGGGTCACCGGGTTCGACGTACCCAGCGAAAGCTTTTCATCGACCCGCCGCTCCAATGTCAATGCCTTTTCCAGCCTCGGCGAGGCCAGAAAATCGGCGAGGGCACAGGCGGCCAGCAGCCCGTTGTAGATCAGAACAGCAGAGAGCAGCCAGGGAGCCGCCCCGACGAAAAGCAGCGGGACGGCCCCCGCGGCCAGTAGAACGATAAAACGGGTGGTCAAGCGCATGGCGTATTATAGCCGAATTTCCGCCCTTATGGCGCAGCCTCTTCGCTGGCGACGAAGCTGGCGAGAACGCGCTGAAATGCCGGCTTCAGCACCGGCCAATCCGATTCGAGGCACTGACAGACGACCTCGGCGGTCTTGCCGCCTCCGGCCAATGAAGCCCGGTAACCGTGCATTGCCCCGCCGAAGCCGAGCGCGTTTCCGCGTGCGGTCCATTCCGAGAGACGGGCATCGCCCATGGGACTCTCAAAGTCGGCGACCTTTGTCTCGGCGTAGCCTTTGTGCTCGGCGGCGGTCTTGGCCCGCCACTGCTTATGCAGGACGCCCGCTTTGGAGCCGGTCAGCGACTGCGGGTCGGCATTGTTGGTCATCACGTCATAGGCGACAAGTGTCGCGTAGTTATCCGTCGTGATGTCGATTTTGGCATTGTTTTGCTCGAACAGCACGCCGCCGACTGTCGACGTGCTGCCGTCGGACATCTTTCCGGCGGCGGCTCCGGTCGTAGTCCACCCCGCTGGGGCGGCGCAGGTAAACGATTTGTCCGGGGCGGCGTATGTCGTGAACGACTCCGGGGCGGGCGTGTGCTTAGGGTTGAGGGCACCAACCACAGTGTAGCCGATGATAAAAGAGACCACGCCGACGATCAGGCGCAGCCACAGCTTCGTGCCGCCGCTCGGCGATGCCTGGGGCGCAGGCCGCGCCTGAGCGGAGGAGGCCCCGGGCGGGGTCGCCATCGGCGGCGGATAATACTGTCCGCCCGAGAAATTATTCGTGCTGGTTGGCGATGCAGATGGCAAAGGGGGCAGCGGATTACCCGCCAGATCGAGCCGGGGACCGAGTTCCGAATTATTCTCAGGCATGGTGTTGTCTCCTGCTCTCTATTATAAAGGTCGAGAACCATTCTGTCAAGTTTAAAAATAATTGAATATAATTAATACTATACTTGACAAAATTAATTATCTATGTTAATATACTCATGGAAATCAAACTTATGACTCAGCCACTTCCTAATCAATGTCCGCTTTGCAGCGGCGCACTCGAAATCACCGAGACCGCCTGCCTGAGCTGCGGTGTTCAAATGCACGGGCATTTCTCGTTGGCACCGTTCAAGGCTTTAGACAGCGAGCAGATGCGCTTTCTCGAAACGTTCCTGCGCTGCCGGGGAGTTATCCGTGATATGGAAGCGGCTCTGGGGATATCCTACCCCACCGTCCGTGCCCGCCTAGACACCCTGCTGTCGACTCTCGGCTTCGCCGATGGACCGACAGCTACATCCCCGCCCGTCCCCAGACCGCCAACGACCGAAGAGAAAGCCAGCAAGCGCAAAGAAATTCTCGCGGCAATTCAGGCGGGAACCCTCGATGCCGACTCGGGCCTTCGTGCCCTTCACGATCTTTCAGGAGACACAAAATGACACCGACAATGGAACGAAATGTGACGGGACAAAAATCGGCGGAAACGCTGCTGGGGCGCAGCACACGCCCCCCACTGGTTCTGGTAGAATTTGAGGCACTGGAAGAGCGTATTTCTAAGCCAGTAAATCGTCCGATTGCCGACAAGCTGTATGAGTGCGGTACACTTCTTTGGATGGCCTCCATCGTTGCCGCTATCGCCGCCAGCATGGCACACTTGTAGACTCAAAGCTACAAACTCAAAGAGGAAATTTAATATGACTGAAGAAAGTATACTTATCCTAAATATGCTCCGGGAGGGCAAAGTCACCGCCGAACAGGCCGACTCCCTCCTGCGGGCTGTACGCGAGACCGGGAATGTCCCTCCCCCGTCGCCAGCACCGCCCCCTGCCCCGCCGCAGACCCCGGATCCGGCAGCGATGGCCTCCATGCAGGCGAAGCTGGCGGAGCTTCAAGGCAAGCTTGGCGACCTTCAGGGCAAGCTTGGGGCCGCGCAGGCCGCCAAAACCGCCGGGCAGGCCGCCGTGCTGGCGGGAAAAGTGCTGGACCATATCCCGCGCCCCGAACTCGATATGGGCCGGATCAATAAAGCTGTCGACGATGCCATGCGCGGTCTCAACTCACTGAAAAACGATGCCCTGCGCACGGCCCGCAAAGCCGGTCGGCAGGCATCGGAGGAGGCCCGCAAAGCCGCACGCGAGGGCCGAAAAGCGTTCAAATTCGACTTCAGCGCAGAGTTCCGGTCGGACGGTTCCGACGAGCGGCCAGTAAATGACAGCGGGCAGCCGGAGGCCGGGGAAGTGGGCCAAAGCGTCGTCACCTGGGCCGGGGCGGACCGGCTGCACCTGGAAAACAACTATGGCCGCATCAAAGTCACCGGCAGCCCAATCGCCACCGCTTCCGCCGAAGCCAAGTTCACCAAAACGGCCTGGGCGGAGACGGAGGCAGCCGCACGGGTTCTGCTGCAGCAGGTCTTTTTGACGCATCAGGTGGAAAGCGGCTGCTGCAAGATCGGGATCGCCGCTCCGCAGGACGCCCGCGACCGGCTGACCGTGGACTATGAGATCACCGTGCCCTCCGGAATGCCGTTGGAGATCAGCTCTACATTTGGCGAGATCTCGGCGCACGGCGTTTCCGGGGCGTTGACCGCCCGGTCCGCTTCCGGCCCGATTTCGGTTACCCAGCCCGTGGGCGAGGGCACGACCAAGGTAGTAACCGCCTCCGGCAGCGTCGATGTTTCGGAGTGGAACCTGCCGGGCAGTGCGTTCTCCGTGGAGACGCACACTGGCGACGTTCAAGTCGAGAGCCTGACAAGCGCGAGCTTCCAGCTTGTCAGCCGAAGCGGCGATGTCACGGTGCGAAAAGCTCAGGCAGTGACCACAGCGGCGTTCGAGTCGGCCAGCGGCGACGTTTCCGTGACCGGAAGCTCCGCCGGAAGCCAGATCCAGGTCCGGACCCAGAGCGGCAATTCGACCGTCACAGGTCTTCGCGCCCCGCAGGTCCAGGTCGAGACGGTCAGTGGTGACGCCGAGCTGCACGATGTCTCCGGGGCTTTAACGGTCAAGACCGTCAGCGGCGATGTCGAAGCAGACGGCATGGAAAGCCCTGCGGTTTCCCTGTTGACAGTCAGCGGCGACGCTCGCTGGGAAAGCACGGCACCTTTCAGCGGCTCCTTCGCCGGAACGACCGTCAGCGGCGACCTGAGCCTTTTACTCGGGGCCGATCCCGATGTCCGCATTGAGATGAACACGACCAGCGGCGACATTACGCTCTCGATCCCCGTGACCGAAGCCGTGCAGACTGAGCGGCACGCCGCCGGCAAATCCGGGGCAGGTACCGGCAGTGTCCGCCTACAATCCGTCTCGGGCGACTTGAAGCTGGTATGAGAACGAAGGGACAATGATCAAAATCCGCCGCCAAGCCCAAATTCGCAGAGAGGCCCTCGGCTGCTCTCCGGACGAATCCATCCCGGCGGAAGACGTCTTGACTGCCTGCGCCGCCACGACCAATCAGCCTCGTTTCCGGGACAGTGCAATGAGTGCCGGCGAAGAGCGTTTCCGAGCGGCGCACCACTTCGCCCATCACTGGTTGCATCATGGGAAGTGTGATTGCAGCCCGAACGATCTCGCGCAGTTCGGTACCGCCGAACGTGCCGTGCTGGGCAAAGTCGATGCCGGTACGGGCGGGCCGAAGCACGCCGCCGAAGCACTCTTATTTGCCGGGGAGCTTCTTCTGCCCGGACCTCTGGCACGAAAGCTCTGGGACCAGGGCTGGGATTCGGAGGCCATTGCGGAATGCCTCGGCCTGCCGCTGGCTTTAGTTGAGTGGCAATTGCAGGATGCTCTTCTCCTCCCGCCCCGGCAAGACAAAAAGCCGGTCGCGCCGAAGGCAGAGCGGCCGCTGGATAGTTACCAGCAGCAAGCCGCTTCCGTCGAGCGCGGCCCGCTTCTGCTCGGGGCCGGACCGGGGACAGGCAAAACGTCGACGCTGATCGGCCGCTGCCGGTTCCTAACGCAAGTCTCGGGCGTTCCTGCGGAAAAGATACTGGCACTGACATTCTCGCGTCAAGCCGCCCAGGAGATGCGTGAGCGGCTGGCGGATTCAAGGATCGGGACACCCAGCGGTCGCCCGTGGGTGGGCACCTTTCACGGTTTCGGACTCGAGATCCTCCGCCGCTACGGGGACCGTCTCGGATTGCCCGCTGAAATCAAGCTGCTGGATACACTGGACGCGGTCACACTGCTCGAAAATCATCTGCCTCTCCTCAATCTGGATACCCTCGACAATCTCTTCAACCCCGCCGTGCATCTCAGCGGCATCCTCAAGCAGATCGCCCGCGCGAAAGACGAGCTGTGCCCGCCAGAGCGATACGCTGAGCTATGTGCGGCTATGTCGGTGGAAGCGGAGCGGTTTGCCGCCGAGATGGCGGCAAAGCCGGGCAAAAAGCTCAAGAAGGATGCCGACGCCGTTCTTCGCGCTCAGGGGCAGGCGGCAAAAGCCTCCGAAGTGGCGCACTGCTACAGGGTGTATGAAGCACTTCTGATTCAGGAAAATTTTCTCGACTTCGCCGATCTGATCTCCCGGACTGTCGAGTTGCTCGAACGCTTCCCGGACATTCTCACGACTTTACAGGCCGAATACCCGCATATTCTGGCGGATGAGTATCAGGACGTCAACCGCGCCTGTGCCAGTCTCGTGCGGCTGCTGGCGGGCGAGGCGGCTAGCAGCCTGTGGGCGGTCGGCGACTATCGGCAAAGTATTTACCGGTTCCGGGGGGCATCCCCGGCGAATGTCGCCGCCTTCGAGCGGGACTACCCCGGCGGCCAGCGATTGGAGCTGGAAATCAACTACCGCTCCCACACTCCGATCGTGGAACTGTTCAGCATAGCCGCACGGGAGATGGAACGCGGGGCGGCTCCGACCCTCTGGCAGGCGCAGCGCGGGCGGGATGTATCTGCAGCATTCTCCGCCGTCACCCTGGCAATCGCCCCCGACGATGACGGGCAGGCGGACGGCATTGCCCAGGCGATCCGAGCGCAACACGCGGTCGGAAGACCCCTCAGCGACCAGGCCATTCTTTGCCGGACCCATGGGCAGGCGGAGGCCCTGGCCGAACAGCTGACGAAGCGGGATATTCCGACCCTCTATCTCGGCGCACTTTTGGATCGGCCCGAGATCAAAGACCTGCTTTGCCTTCTGTCCCTGGTATCGGGCACAAACAGCAGCGGGGCATTGCGTGTCGCGGCCTGGCCCGAGTATGCGGCTTCGCAGCAGGATATTCTGACGCTCCTGGACCGCATCGCGCGGGATAAGGTGCCTCTAAGCGAGGCTCTCCAGGACCCGGCACTCCCGGACGGCCTGCAAATACTGGGCAGCCATATCGCTGCACTTCAGGTGCTGGACTCAGACCCGGCGGCCTGTCTGCGGCACATACTCTTCGGTCAAATGCAGTTCCTGCGGCGGCTGGAAACAAATCAGCAGCGGCTGGCGGTCCATCAGCTCGTCAGCCTGGCTGAGATGTTCGATCAGCGTCAGGTGACACTTAAAAAGCCGGTGCCGGAGAAGCCCGGCAAAACCCACGAATTCCTGACCCACCTGCGGCGTCTGTCGGCCATCGGCGAGACCCTGCGCGGAGCTTTGCCGCCGGGAACGGGGTCGGTCGACGCCGTCCGAATACTCACGGCGCATGCCGCGAAGGGGCTGGAGTTCCCGGTCGTCTTCGTCCCGAATCTCGGCATGGGCCAGTTTCCAGCACGCGGGCGTCACGACGGTGTTCCTGAGCCGCCGGGGCTCGCCGACGCGGCGGGCATGGAGGCCGACGACGAGAAATTCTTATTTTTTGTTGCGCTGTCCCGTGCCCGCGACGTTCTCGTGCTCTCGCGCTCCGAGACCAGCGGCACGGACCGGGCCATTAAACCATCTCCGCTGCTCGCCCTGCTTCAGCCCTGGTTCGTTCGAGAGAACATCCCGGAAACACTCTGGCCCGCAGGCCGCACCACCGAAGTGCCGACGGATGATGCTGCACGGCCAGACATCCTGCCGACTTTTACTTCGTCCGCTCTGGAACTCTACGCCCGCTGCCCCAGGCAGTATTACTACGAGCGGGTCTTGAAGCTGATCGGCCAGCCGCCCCTCAGCGGCTACTTGAAGTTTCATCACTGCGTCCGCACTTCGCTGACCTGGCTGGAGGAGGAACATGCCGTGGGTCGGCATCCCGAGCAAGACACACTCGGCGCAAAGCTGGAAGCGGTCTGGGCTGAACACGGCCCGGTCGGCCATCTACACGAAGCGAAGTACAAAGAGAGTGCGCACGCGATGCTTCGGATCGCCTGGGTTCGTCCCATCCGTGAAGGCCTGCTGACCGAGACCGGATCGCTGCAAGCCACCCTGCACTGCTGCCGCGTGAAAGTCCGCCCTGATCACCTGGCCTTTGATCCGGCGACCGGCACACTCACTGCCTCTCGTCATCTGACGGGGAAGCCCGGCGACGACGACATAAACGACAAACGCCTGGCACTATACCGACGCGCGGCCCGAGAAACCTATCCGGATCGTTTGCTGCGCCTCGAGGTCCGCTACCTAGCAGACGGCACCGTAACGGAAGTCGACGAACCGGCGTCAGACCACAAAGCCAAGCTGGAAGCGGATCGCGTAGAAAAGTACGATGATGCCGCACGGGGAATTCAGTCGGGGAGCTTTGCCGCCCGCCCCAGCGACATCTGCCAAACCTGCGCTTATGCCCTGATCTGCCCACTGTAAACACGTTCGTGAAAAATTAATGCTTGACAAAAAAACGTGTGACCGTGATATGGTATGACGTTGCACCAATCGCAGTGCTACTGAAAAGTTTGAGGAGTGTTTTATGAAAACGAGTTTCCCATCACTTTGTTTTACCGTTCTGCTGCTGACTGTGCTGCACGGCTCGGTGGCGGCACAAAGCCTGACAAATCCGGGTTTTGAGCAGACGTACACAGCCGTTGCACCTTCCAGTGACACGGCTCCCGACGCGGCCCATGTCACCGGCAGCACTGCTCCCGGCTGGAGCGACAACACAAACTGGGCCAAAAGCGTTGTCCTGGATTACGGGCCGGAGACGAACAACCCGCATAGCGGTACCGAGTGCCAGCGGATCACGGTGACAGCCGGTTTTGCCCAGTTTACCCAGGGCGTCCAGTTCCCGGCAGGACGCTTCCGGGCCAGCGTCTGGGTCCGAGCGGAACCTGCGCAATGGGTTTCGCTGACGATCCGGCTCGCGGGGGCACCGTATACGTCCTATGGCGCAGTACCGATCAAAGCGGGAGCTGCCTGGACACAAGTCCATGTGGACAGCACAGTACCGGTGAATGACGGCGGCCTGTACATCAACACGTCCGGCATCGGAACCGTGTGGGTCGATGATGCGGAGATCATTCCCGTCACGAATGTCGGTCAAAAGCTCAGTCCCCCTGCGGGTGCGATCCCGCGTTCCTACTTCGGCATGAACGTTAACCATATGCATGACGCCCCCGGGTTCTCATGGCCCGTTCTGGACTTCGGCACCTACCGCACCTGGGATTCGGGGGTCATCTGGCCGGCGATTGAAACGGCACGCGGCGTTTACGATTGGAGTAACATGGACAAGGACGTAGCGCAGGCGCAGGCGCACAATGCCCAGTTTCTCTTCACGCTAGGGCAAACGCCGACCTGGGCATCGTCGCGCCCAGAGGAGACGGCGGTGTATGGCAAAGGCTACGCCGCACCGCCTGCCGATATCAACGATTGGAAGGGTTTCGTGCGAGCGGTCGCAACCCGCTACAAAGGCCGCATCGCTGCGTATGAGGTATGGAACGAACCGGACCTCGCCATGTTTTACTCGGGCACACCGGCCCAGCTCGCTGCGCTCGAAACGGCAACTGCCACAATTGTACATCAGATCGACCCGAAAGCATTGGTTGTCGCCCCTGCGGTGTCGGGTGGGGGCGGTGTGGGTCAGCTACGCTTTCTGGATGACTATCTGACCGCGGGCGGCGGGCGCGACGCCGATATTCTCGCCTATCACGGGTACGTCTACCCTACCGAAGAGGAGATAAGGTCGGTCCAGAGCACTCGGGACCTGCTGGTTTCGCACGGCGTCGGGGATAAGCCGCTCTGGAACACGGAGACCGGCACGGATGTCGCGAGTGTTACGGAGACAGACACGGCGGCCTTTGTTTCCCGGGTACTGATTTTGGACTGGGCTCTCGGCCTTGGCCGAAGCTGCATCTACGCGTACGACGGCAGCCTTACCGGGCTGGATGCACCGACCGCCGATCCAAAAAAGCGCGACCCCTCCAAGCTTGGGGCCTCGGGGCTGGCTTATGCCCAGACGATGCGCTGGCTCACCGGGACGAAGATGCTGTCGTGTGAGTCAGACGCACACGGAACCTGGATCTGTGCCATTACCCGGACGAATGGTACACCCGCTTGGCTCGTATGGAACTCGACTGGTCCAAAGACCTTTACCATACCGCCCG
>Ga0123339_10003120_pt1 | contig 11081 bp, 13 predicted proteins | sample lystaG_FD_89956 | JGI IMG/M metagenome (GOLD analysis project Ga0123339, IMG submission 89956) | Glacier valley bacterial and archeal communities from Borup Fiord, Nunavut, Canada, to study Microbial Dark Matter (Phase II) -... | ecosystem: Environmental > Aquatic > Freshwater > Ice > Glacier ... | reverse complement strand
GGGACTATATTTATTACCCACATCATTTTGCACAATTATTACCGGCCTTATTCCTCCCTGTTCAGAACCCACTACTGGGCTCAAATCAGCATAAAATATATCTCCTCTTTTCACCGTCGCTGTCATCAGCAATATCACTCTCCGAAAGCTTAGCTTCATATTCTTTTAGCTCAACCATTTCTAATTCAAAACCTAACTCTGAAATTTCAATGTTAAGCTGAGACATCTCTATATATCCATTTCTCATTTGCTCTATATGCTTAATTCTTTTTTTGTCTATACTATATGATATTATAACATCGCTAATTAATTTACTTCTTTTTTTGGAATCTCCCTTTAGTACTTTTTGGAATTCATTGTATAGTGTTTCCGAGAGGTTTATCACTAATTTCTTTGATCCTGACATTGAAAAATTAATACCTCCTAAATTTACATAAGCAAAAATATGTATAATGCAATTATAGAACTATTCCTGTCATTGTGTCAAAGAAATTAAAAAAGTTCCTTATCAATTTTTATATTTGGAAGGAATTTATCGTAGGTAATCCTCATCTTCTCTTTTTCCTGATCATTATAGATAATAATGTACTTAGGTTCGCAGGTTTTTATATTTGTGTATAGTTCCGCATAACGTATATTTCTATTCATACCAGGTAAAATTATTTTTATTACTTGAAACTTTTCTCCTTCACACTCTTTCAAGCAATAATCAATCTTTTCATTGGTGTATATCAATCCTATATACTCTCCGAGAAAGCTTAATTTAAATACACTGTCAAAGTCTCTGTCTGTGCTATACTGAAGCCCGTTTTTTAAATCCTTAACCTGAATTATATCTTCCTTGTAAATCATTACTCTATCGTCGCCAACAGAAAGACGATATCCATATTTTTTACTATAAAGTTGTTTTGTATCGTATTCAATATTTTGTTTATCATTTGTTATGTTAATATGTACCTCTGCAGAATAGCTATCCAGGTTTTTTAAGTAATCCAATGCTCTATCGGGATCATTCTTATTTCTTACATAAACTGTTGCATATAAGATACTAGCCAATAAAGCAAAAAGAATAAATACTATAAATGGTTTTTTCATATTCCCCTCCGTAGAATTCTCCCATAATAATATTATTCCTTTTCATTCCCTTATATTCTATTTTTTTATTGAAGTTCCTTAATGGCATAGGGTATATAATTTATCAGTTGGTCTGCATTGACACTAAACTGACTTTCTGATAGTTTATCACCTGCATAACCATGAATATATGCTGACAGGTAGGCTGCAGTAGTACATTCATATCCTTGCCCTATAAAGGCAGCTAATATTCCTGTTAAACAGTCTCCCATGCCACCGGAGGCCATGGAACTGTTTCCTGTGGAATTTACATATAAACTGTATTCGTCAGCTATTATTGTATTCCAGCCTTTCAGTAGCAACGTCACTTTATGCTTTTTAGCAAATTCCCGAGCTACCTCAACCCTGTTTTCAATAATATATTCTGTTGTATAGCCTGTAAGTCTTGACATCTCTCCAGGATGAGGGGTTAGTACCAGTGCACATTTCCTATTCTGGAGTAAATTCATATTATTCTCTAACACATTTAGGCCATCCGCATCAATTACTACAGGACAGCTTGCTCTAGACAAAACATTTTGTAATATCTTAAGAGTAACCTCGCAATTTCCCATACCCGGGCCAATAGCTATTGCATCACTTTTATCAATTAATTCATTTAGTCTTTCCTGGTCACTATATATCGAAGTCATAGCTTCTGTTAGCCTTGAGCATAAAATGTCCTGAATACCTTCAGCGCAGGATAGTGTAACAAGGCCTGCTCCGCTTCTTACTGCTGCTTGAGTGCTAATATATGCAGCCCCAGAATATCCTTTTGAACCTGCAATAATTAATATCCTACCAAAATTTCCCTTATGGTAAAATTTATCTCTCTTTTTTATTACTTGGCTTATCATAGGTGCATCTACAAAATATTCTTTTTCATGAAATATTTCCACTGCTACAGGTGGAATTCCAATTTCCTCCAAAATGATTTTCCCGGTAAGCCTATCTGTGTCATAGCTCAAAAAACCTTTTTTATAAAGCTGAAAGGTTATTGTGGTGTCTGCTTCAATACAATTACCTAAAATTTTTCCTGTATCACTATCCATCCCCGAGGGAATATCAATTGATAAAACATACTTGTTACTTTCATTTATTAGAGTTATTACTGTATCGTAAATACCTTCTATTTTTCTAACAAGACCTGTCCCAAAAATTGCATCTACTACCATATCACTTGTATTTAGACATTCTTTTAAATTTTCTGTATCCTTAATACTTTCTATATTGTAACTTGTGATTCCAAGCTCCTGGACTATCTTATAGTTTATTTTGCACTCCCTGCTCATGCCTTCCTCACTTCCAATCAAGAAGCACTCTACCTTTTTTCCCAGCACAAAAAGGTGTCTAGCCAGAGCAAACCCGTCTCCGCCGTTATTTCCCTTAGAACATACAACGCAGAAGCTGTTCAATGAATTTAAATCAATGTTCTTTAGTACCTTAAGTGCCGCATTTTCCATCAGTACTATTCCCGGGATATTTAAGCTATTTATGCAAAAGCTATCTATTGACCTCATTATCTTTGATGATGCAACCTTCAATTTTATCTACCTCCAGAATTGCATAAGCTATGGCGTTATCTGTGCCGTGGGAGATACTCAAATGGACTTTATAATCACCGTGTTTCTGAGCTATCTGCTTGGCTTTGCCCTTTAGCACTACAATTGGTTTACCCGCTGCAGTTCTATCTATTTCAATATCCTTAAATTCAAAACCGCTAAACCCAGTGCCCAGGGCTTTAGCAACAGCTTCCTTAGCTGCAAATCTTCCCGCCACAAACTCTGCACGCATATTTCTTGAAATTAAATACTGCTGTTCATTCTTACTAAATAATTTATCAATGAAATTTGTATTTTTTGCAATTGCTTCTCTTATTCTATTTATTTCAATTATGTCAGTTCCAATGCCTATAATCAAATCTACACCCCCTATTAATATAATAAAATAAAAAAACATTTATTGAAAGAAAAAAAGAGGAAATTCTCCTCTTTAGCAATATAAATACTAATATGCAGCCTCGTTAACCAAATCATCAAAATCTGCTATGTGATAGTCAATACTTTCGCCCAGGATATCTACTAAATGAATTGGTGATACTTGGTTGTCACATAACATTTTCATCATATTATGTACTTTATGTCTTTGAGAACTGATATTTTTCGCATAATCCCTTTCTATATTTAGAACTTGGCCATCCTTAATGTCTTGCTTTTCAACTTCAATTCCATAAGATTGAATTTCAACTTTCCTGCCTTTACTTTCCACTGAAAATTCACTTTTAAACATTCTGTAAAAATACTCACGCTTTATGTCCCCTACAAAATCGATTTTAGTTAAACTTTCTATAAGCACCATTGAACTCCCCCCCATTCTTAAGAAAATGATATCATATGATAATTAAAAAAAATGTCATTTTACATTATTGCTACATATAATATATCTCCCTTATTTGACATCATAAAACCATTCTCATCGTAGCAGTACCAATATGTCACACCACATTTCCTATTATTGGAATTTATATATCCTAATTTGTCGCAATATACTGAATTTTGACTAAATATTTTTTCTATATTAAGTTCACATATATTAAAGTAATTACCCGTTGATTAATTTTTATTAGTATACTATAATTATTAATAATAATTATCAAATAATAACAACTAGGAGGAATCTTTATGTTTTGTGATGAAAATACATATGTAATTATTGGCAACGGTGCTGCAGGATATTATGCTGCGGACACAATAAGAAAAAATGATAAAGATAGTAGTATTCATATTATTTCCGAAGAAAAAATAATGACATATTTTAGACCACAGCTTTCTAAATTTCTTGCCTCACAAATAGATGAATCGAAGTTTTTTTTATCTCCTGAGAACTGGTATAAAGATAAAAATATAACTGTCACGTTAAATTGTAAAGTTAAAAAAATAAATACCGAAAAAAATCTTCTTTTGCTAGATGATGGTACTATTATAAACTATAAAAAGCTGATACTGGCAAATGGAAGTCATTGTTTTATGCCACCGTTACCGGGAATAGATAAAAAAAATGTGGTTTCCTTGAGGAACATAAAGGATGCACAAATCATTAAAAAGCTTATGGTTGAAAGCAAAAGAGTAATTATTATTGGTGGTGGCCTATTAGGTTTAGAAGCAGCTTGGTCCATGAAAAATGCAGGTTTAGAGGTTACTGTGCTCGAACATTCCAACCGACTTCTTTCAAGGCAAGTTGATGAAGAAGGCGCACAAATTTTCAATGCGGCAATAGATAAAACTGGCATTAAAATTCTAAAAAGCGCAGACGCAGAAGAAATATTAGGGGATACTAAAGCATCTGGTATAAAGTTAAAAAGTGGAGAAATATTGCCAGCAGATTTAATACTTTTTTCCGTAGGTATAAGATCAAATAAGGAGCTTGCTGAACAAAGCGGAATAGCCGTGAAAAATGGAGTTATAGTAAACGATAAAATGGAATCTGATATAAAGGATATATATGCCTGTGGCGATGTAGCTGAGTTTAATGGCAAGGTTTTTGGAAATTGGCCTGCAGCAATGAGTATGGGTAAGGTCGCTGGTTCAAATGCAGTAGGAATTGAGACTCATTTTAATGAATTTGTTCCTTCCGTTTTATTTGACTCCATGGGTATAAATTTATTTTCCTGTGGGTACTTCGATGAGACAAATGAACAGCTGGTGCAGAAGGATTCTGCAAATAACTACATGAAGTTTTACTTTAAATCAGGGAAAATAATTGGTGGTTTTTTGATTGGAGACACTAAGAAATCTGTCCAACTGTTAAATGCAATAAAAAAAGAGCTTACTATGGAAGAATTCAAGATAAAGTTTAATCTATAGCAGTTATTATAAAATAGGAATAGGCACATGAGCCTATTCCTATTTTAGTTCTAATATTTTTTCCCTACTGGTTTCTCTTTTCCTTCCCTGTCAAATGCTAAAGTTGCATTAACTTCTCCACCAAGAATAATTATTATGGAAGTTAAAAATAGCCATGTAAGCAAAATAATAACTGCACCTATACTACCATATAGTCTTGAATAGTTTCCAAAATTATTTACATAAAAGGAGAATCCAACTGAAACTATTACCCAGCCTATAGTCGCAAATACTGATCCAGGGAATACTTCTCTCCAACTTAGCCTTCTGCTTGGAGTATAACGATAAAGAGCAGCAAATATAAGTACCATTACACATAAAATTATAAAATATCTAAAAACATCCCATAGTGCTAAAAAATCCTCAGGGTGTATCATTACATATTGAGCTATGCTATTACCAATAAGTTCGCCCAGTACCAGCAAAATAATGGATAGGATGATTACAGTAGTTAGTGCTAATGTGCATAAAAATGCAGTTATTTCCAGCCTAAGTATTGACCTTTTTTCTGTTTCATCATAGGCTTTATTTAATCCTTTAATTACTGCTTTAAAGCCTGTGGAAGCAGTCCAGATTGTAACAACTAAACTTAAAGAAAGCAAATTACTGTTTTTAGTATCCACTACCTCTATTACTATGTTACTTATCATTTGATAGATTGTTGGAGGAAGTGTCTGGTTCAACCCTACCAGTACATCAGCACTTTTTATTGGGCTAAACCCGATTAATGTCATTAGAAATATCAAGAATGGGAAAAATGAGATAAGGAGACTATAGGAAAGTTGGGCTGCCAAAGCCATTACATCGTCATCCCTAAATCTATAGAATAGGTTTTTGACATCTTTATATATCTGCATTATTAAGACATCCTTTACAATATTTCTTTTTCAATATCCATTGCCCAATTTTTAGCAAGTGTTGCTTTTTCTTGCTTATTTATTATAGGTTCAACAAACTCAATTTCTCCGATTATATTATTACCTTTTAAATACTCCTTCATACCAATAAAGGTTTTCCCCTTATTTCCTCTATTACAGCAAAATAAGGCAACTTTTTTACCATGAATTTTATAATTTGAGAATAGTGTATTAAACACAGGATTAAGCGTTGAGGCCCATACGGGAGTGCCAAAATATATTAGGTCATAAGCATCAAAATCTATTGCTATCTCTTCTATCTCTGGTTTCGCACCAGTAATAGCCTGCCTTCCGCCTAATACATATTTCATAAAGCCGCTGTTTTTCATTTCTCTGCAACGCTTCAGTTCCAGAACTTCTGCATCTACTGCTTCTGCAATACTTTCAGCGATATACTTTGTGTTTCCTCCTAAGGAATAGAACACAACTAACTTCTTCATTAATATCCCCCCTAATTATTTTACACTTTTTTCCAAAAATATCTCTTGCTCACTAGTATAACACACTTCGCACATATAATTCCCAATAATATTCCTCCAATTATATCTGAAGGATAGTGAACAAACAAATACATTCTTGAGAATGCAATGGTCAAAGCCAATGCATACACAGGTATTGCTAGTTTTTTTATTTGGCTTGAAATTATGAAAGCCGCTGCAAAGGAGGAAGCTGTATGCCCTGAAGGAAATGAATAAGACAAGGGTTTAGTTATCAATAGTTGGATAGTTGGTACCTCATTAAAAGGCCTAAGTCTTCCAATAAAATTTTTAAGTATTACTTCTCCAACAATTGCCGTTAGAACAAGTGCCACCAGACAAAGAATACCCACTTTTCTATATTCTTTATTGAACAAAAGAAACATAGAAATAACAATCCATATTATTCCTATGTTTCCTAAAGAACTTATTGATGGCATTATTTTATCGAAGACACCATTATGAGTAATTTTGTATATCTGGCTGAGCAGATTAAAATCTAAACTTTGAAAATTTGTCATAGGCTTCCTCTCCTTATTTAACGCTCTGATTTCCTTCATCTACCAAATATAAAAAATTGTCTTCAATAAGATAAAATAGTGGAGCAATTAATACTTTTGGGTATTTTTCCCTTAACCTCTTCGTCTCACTAAGCAGAAATGTAATTTCATCTTCGATTTCAAACATTGGTGCAAAGCTTGTAAAATGCTGCTCAGCTTGTTTTTCATCCCAGCCCGCATTCTCCACAAGCCCCTTAATAAATCTATCTTTTTTTGACATGAGATTTACCATTCCACAATTATTATGTCCTATTAATGCAATGGTTTTTACCCCACCAATGGCAACCGCATAAGAAACTTTAAACTCACTATACCTAAGGTTTCCGCCACCTGTTCTTAGAATATATGCAAAGTTATTAGGAATATTTAGCTGCTTTCTATTGTCCATACACATTCCAATCAACAACTCAGCATTCTCATGTTTTTCAAACTCCATTCTTAAATTATGATACTCAAATAATGTTTCAATGGGAGTATTTTTATATATGGAAGGTATATCTTCCTTGCTTAATACTTTTATTAATTCGTTCATATATTTACCTCCTATCAAATGCCTCTTTTGTTTTTTGTATAATAGGCAAGTCCTACTGTACCAGGTCCAACATGCAATCCTATTACCGGGCCAATGTCACAGATGCCAACTTCAATATTTAATTTTTGCATTAAGTCATTTGCAATTATTTTTGCTTCATCATAACAATCTATATGATGAACAGATATTTCTCCCAAACCTAACTCTTTTATATCTTGGAGCATTTTGTCAACCATAGTAACCATTGCTTTTTGCTTGGTTCTGACTTTAGTAATCATGGTGGTTTCTCCATTTTCTACAGTAAGGATAGGAATTATTTTTAATAAATTTCCTATCAATGCGCTGGCCCCACCGATTCTGCCACCTTTTTTCAAATATTCAAGGGTATCTGGTATAAAAAGAAACCTGCTCTTCTTAATATTATCTTCAGCAATCATTTTTACTTCAGACAGGCTCTTTCCCTCCAGTGCTGCTTTAGCAGCAACAATAGCAGCGTACCCAAGTTGCATGCAGTTAGACCTTGAATCTACTATTTCAATTTCAGCATCCTTGAACTCCTCAATAATCATATCTTTTGCAACATGAGCTGTAGAAAAAGTGCCACTCATATTTGAGGATATAAATACACAAAGCAGACTCTGCCCTTTTTCCACCACTCTTCTCATGACATTATAAATTTCACTTATAGAAGGCTGCGATGATTTGGGAATTCCCTTGCTTTTCATCTTTTTATAAAAAGTTTCATTGTCAATATCTACTTCTCTAAAGCTTTCATCTTCAAAATTAACACTAAGAGAAACTATATTAATCTTAAGTTTTTCTCTAATGTTTTTATCAATATAACTTGTACTGTCAGTGAGAATTTGCACAGCCATTTTTCTACCCCTCAAAATCCCGATACTTAGTACCGCTTTTTAATTAATTATAGTATTTATTTTAAAATATATCAATAATTGCTTATTCCATTAAATAGGTTACATTTACCGCCAAATTATGATCCGAGGTGGAAATGAGGTTCAGATACCATCTTTTGTATCTGAACCTCATTATAATTTGGCTTATTATATTTGTTTAGCTATTCTCTGTAGTCTAAATCTACATCTTCAAGTTTAATTACCTTTGTTTTATGCTTAACCTTATAACCGAGCCATAAAGCAATAAATAGAGGAAGTCCTATATAATCTGCAATCATTCCATTCCAATCTATTTTCCCTTCAGACATATAGCTTATACCCTGTCCTAATATTACTATAACGCATAAAGCCAAGGCTATTATTGGACCTGTAGGAAAGAACTTTGCCAAATAAACTAACTTGCCTAAATCTCTATGCTGAGCATTGTAAGCTTTTCTAAATCTGTAATGGCAAAGTGCTATCCCGAGCCAAGCTATAAAACCAGCTAAGCCTGAAGCTGCAATAAGCCAAACATAAACTGTTGTCTCTGCATACAAACCTGTAAGGAAACACATTGATGCCACCACTGTAGTTGCTATTAATGAATTCACTGGAACTCCTCTTGAGTTTACCTTTGCGAGCCACTTAGGGGCCTTTCCTTCTTTAGCCATTGCATAAAGCATTCTAGTAGAAGCATACATTCCTGAATTACCACAGGAAAGAACTGAGGTTAATATTACTGCGTTCATAAGTGATGCTGCTGTAGCAATACCCGCCTTCTGGAATACCATTGTGAACGGACTGATATTTACTCCTGCCTCAGTATAAGGTATGAGAGCTCCAACTACAATAATTGTTCCCACATAAAATATCAAAATTCTCCAGAATATCGAATTTATTGCCTTTGGAATATTCTTTTCAGGATCTTCACTTTCTCCTGCTGCTATGCCAACCAGCTCTGTGCCTTGGAACGAAAATCCTGCAATAAGGAATATCATAAATATGGATTTTGCTCCTCCAACAAATGGTGCATCACCTACTGTAAAGTTTGAAAAACCTACTGCGTGCCCTCCAAATACTCCAAATATTGTTGCCACTCCAACAATTATAAAAACTAAAACAGTTACTACTTTTATGCCTGCAAACCAGAATTCTGATTCTCCATAAGCTTTAGCAGACAATAGATTCAAAGTTACAATCAATACTAAAAATATTACACTCCATATAATTGCAGGCACATTAGGAAACCAGAACTTCATCAAAAGTGCTCCCGCTACCATCTCTGCAGCCACTGTAATAGCCCAATTGTACCAGTAGTTCCACCCAAGTGCAAAGCCCATGGCAGGATCAATAAATTTAGAAGCATAGGTTCCAAAAGAACCCGATACCGGCATGAAGGTTGCCATTTCTCCAAGACTTGTCATTAAAAAATATACCATAATTCCTATACTGATGTATGCCACAAGAGCTCCACCTGGACCTGCTTGATTTATAGTGGCACCTAAAGCTAAGAAAATCCCAGTTCCGATGGCCCCACCAATTGCAATCATATTAAGGTGCCTTCCCTTTAAACCTCTTTTCAGTTCATACTCTCCTGTGGTGCTTTTTCCTTCTGTATTGTTCATTTTCTTCCCCCTCAAACATTTATATACATAAGCAAACGCAATATAACCAAGATTGAAATAAAAAAACCCTGAGCTTACACTCAGGGTAATTAAACATATAAAAATACACTCCATTACGCAACGAATGATAGCTCTCCACAAATTATTATGTGGCAGTCTTACATATGTTATATGCAAGCCCAGCAATACAACCTTAAAGCTTCAGTTATATGCTTCGGCGAAACATCCTTTCAAACGAACTCATCTAGCTTAAATCATCCGATTTACTCTTAAATTCCGCACCTCTATCTTAGTTATTCACTTTACCAATATATTATACAACACTATATTCCATTAGTAAACAAGTCTTGCACCTAACCATGCTGTACAAATTAACTACATCCTTTTTTACTAATTTCTCTAACAATTTCATTTATCATGTCCTTTATTTCAAGATTCCAGGTTCCTGGAATATATATGCCATGCTTTCTTAAGGGTACTATATACTTATTACAATTAGAATTAAAAATAGAACTGGATATGGCATCGCTTATTTCTCCATCTATACCACCGTTGCATATTATACCAATAGGCCCAATTATGCAGTCAACATCATTCTCATTCAGGAACCTACATATAGATGCTTCACCTGTAAATACTTCATCTGCACCAGCATCAATCATATTGGTTCCAGCTTTAGCATTAGTTCCCAAAGCAATTATATTGTGTGTTCTACCTGTTTCTTTACGGATTTTTTTTATAACTGACTGTCCTATACCAGCTCCCTGTGCATCGATTACAGCTATTATCATACACTCACCTCAAGATTACATAATACTAATTATAACATTTATATGGCAAATTTACATAAAAAATGAATGGCGAGTAACTCTGCCATTCATTTTTTATTTGTTTTATTTTTATTATTTCTTTATAAGAATGTTTTTTTTGCTTAAATATTCTTCTTCAGTAATTTCGCCTTTTACAAACTTCATCTTTAAAAGTTCTAAAGGCTCACCATTAGTGTCATTATGTTTCTTATATACATAAACTACTACTAAAATCAAAACTAATAGACAAAAGC
>Ga0123339_10003117_pt1 | contig 11086 bp, 10 predicted proteins | sample lystaG_FD_89956 | JGI IMG/M metagenome (GOLD analysis project Ga0123339, IMG submission 89956) | Glacier valley bacterial and archeal communities from Borup Fiord, Nunavut, Canada, to study Microbial Dark Matter (Phase II) -... | ecosystem: Environmental > Aquatic > Freshwater > Ice > Glacier ... | reverse complement strand
TGGGGCGGCACGCGGGACAACCTGGTGCTGGGCGGTGGCGGCGGCGGCATCGACGGGGCGCACCTGCTGACGCCGATGACCTACCTGATCCACCTGGGCAAGGTGGTGGAGGGCGGCACGCCCGTGCCGATGCACATCCTGGCCCGGTTGAACACCAACGGGCAGGCGATCAGCGTGTCCAAGGCGCTGATGCCGAGCGGGGCCAAGCTGAATGCCGCGCCGCTGAAGGCGGCGTTCGCCGCCAAGGAGGGCAGCAAGGCGGCGATCACCTTCCGCGGCGGCACGCATGATTTGTGGATGCGCTACTGGCTTGCAGCGGGCGGCATCAACCCCGATGCGGACGTAGGCACCATCGTGGTGCCGCCGCCGCGTATGGTGGCCGAGATGAAGGCCGGCACCATGGAGGTGTTCTGCGCCGGCGAGCCCTGGAACGACCAGCTCGTCCATTTGGGAATGGGCTACACCGCCTGCGTGACGGGCGAGATCTGGAAGGACCACCCCGAGAAGTCCTTGGCGATGCGCGCGGACTGGGTGGCCAAGAACCCCCGCGCCGCCGTGGCGCTGACGGCGGCGGTGATCGAGGCGCAGCAATGGGCCGAGAAGCTGGAGAACAAGGAGGCGCTGGCGGCGATGCTGGGCAAGCGCGAGTGGCTCAACGTCCCGGCGTCCGACATCGCGCCGCGGCTGCTGGGGAACATCGACTACGGCGACGGGCGGAAGGTGGAGGCGTCGCCGCTGCGGATGAAGTTCTGGGCCGACCATGCGAGCTACCCGTTCCAGTCGCACGACCTGTGGTTCCTGACCGAGAACATCCGCTGGGGCGTGCTGTCGCCGTATGCCGACACTGCGCCGGCCATCGCCGCAGTGAACCGGGAGGACCTGTGGCGCGCCGGTGCGGCGATGGCCGGGGTTGCGGCTGCCGACATGCCGGCTGGCACGTCGCGCGGGAAGGAGACGTTCTTCGACGGCAAGGTGTTCGACCCGGCCGCCCCCAGCGCCTACCTCGCCCGTCTGCGGATCAAGAAGGTCGGGGCCTGACCCGAAGGCTGGGCGGGGGTTGCGCCGCCTGGCCCGCCGCGCTTCACTCCGCATCCGAATGCGGCACGGAGACGCCCCTTGGATGCCACCCCTGGACCTGATGGCAGCGCGTTGCTGCCGTCCGCCTACGCCCCCTACCGGGACCCGCGCGACTACATCCTGAGCTGGACGGACGCGATCTGGATCGACCGCGGGCTGGGGCGGCTGACCGAGCATTACGACAAGCGCGTGCTGGTCCACACCGCCTATGGCGAGACCTACGACTGGGACTACGTCGTCAACAACAGCCTGCAGAAATTCGCGGCCTTCCCCAATGGCGGCGGCGGGCATGGGGAGGACGTGATCTGGGAGGCGCGGGGGCCAAACGGCTTCATCAGCAGCCACCGGGTGTTCAAGTCCGGCACGCACACGGGGTTCTGGACCTACGGCCCGCCCACCGGGCGCGACTGGGTGTCGCGCACCGTCGCGCACTGCCTGGTGCAGGACAACAAGGTGTTGGAGGAGTGGCTGGTCCGCGACGAGTGGGCGGTGCTGGAGCACCTGGGGCTGGACCCCTACAAGGTTGCCGCCGACCTCGCCTACGCCAGCCCGGTTTTGGGGCGGGCGATGCAGGCGGGCGGCGACACCGGCGCGTTCGCCGGGCGGATTGCTGACCCGGCGGTGCTGGGCGTGTCCGGCGCGCGGCCCGCGACGCACGCCGCCGAGTGCGCGATGGTGCATGCCATATTTGAAGAAGTCTGGAACGGGCGGCTGTTCAACCGCGTGCCGGCCTATTTCGACCGGCAGATCGTCTGCCACAGCGTGCGGATGAAGCGGGTGCAGGGGATCGACCCCTACCAGGTCGAGCTGATCAACCTGCTGGCGACCTTCCCAGACTTCCGGGTGGAGGTGCGGGACATCGCCGTGCTGGACGGGCCGGAGCTGGGCCTGCGGATCGCGGTGATCTGGCTGTTGCGCGGCACCTACTCGGGCGTGCCGACCTATGGCCCCATCACGCGCACGCCGGTGAACGTGCTGGGCGCCAGCCACTTCGAGATGCGGGACGGCAAGGTGCTGCGCGAATGGCGCATCTTCGACGAGGTCGCCATCCTGGCGCAAATCCACGCTGGCCGTGTCGCCAGCCAAGGCGAGGCACCCCCCTGATGGCCGACCGCATCCTGACCACCCATGTCGGCAGCCTGCCGCGGCCCAAGGGGGTGTCCGACATGCTGTTCGCCCGGGAAGCCGGGCAGCCCGTCGATCCCCAGGCGTTCGACACGGCGGTGGCGGACGCGGTGCGGGAGGTCGTCGCCAAGCAGCGCGCCGCCGGGGTGGACGTCCCGAGCGACGGGGAGATGAGCAAGATCAGCTACGCCACGTATATCAGCGAGCGCCTGACAGGCTTCTCCGGCGATAGCCCGCGGCGGATACCAGCGGATCTGCTGGAGGTGCCGAGCTACGCCAAGCGGCTGGCCGGGTCCGGCGGCACGCCGAGCTACAAGCGGCCGTGCTGCACGGGTGAGATCAAGGTGCGGACGATGGCGCCGTTACAGGCCGACATATCCCGCTTCAAGGCGGCGCTGGGGGCCAGCGGGTATGCTGAGGGCTTCATGAACGCCGCCGCGCCCGGCGTCATCAGCCTGTTCCAGCCCAACAAGCATTACGCGGACGACGATGCCTACCTGGGCGCCCTGGCCGACGCGATGGCGGCGGAGTTCCGCGGCATCGTGGACTCCGGGTTGATCCTGCAAGTCGATAGCCCCGACCTCGCGCTCGGCCGGCAGACTATGTACGCGCACCTGACGGAGGACGAGTTCGTCCACCGCATCGGCGCGCACGTCGCCGCCCTGAACGCCGCGCTGGCCGGCATCCCGCCGGAGCGCGTGCGGCTGCATTTGTGCTGGGGCAACTACGAGGGGCCGCACACCATGGACGTGCCCATCGCCCGGTTGCTGCCGACGGTGCTGGGCATCCACGCCGGCGCCTTGTCGTTCGAGGGCGCGAACCCCCGGCACGCGCATGAGTGGCGGGTGTTCGAGGACATCAAGCTGCCCGAAGACAAGGTCATCATCCCCGGTGTGCTCGATAGCAGCACCAACTATGTGGAGCACCCGGACCTGGTGGCCGAGCGGCTGGTGCGCTACGCCGGGCTGGTGGGGCGGGACCGGGTGATCGGCGGGTCCGATTGCGGGTTCTCGACGTTCGCCGGGTTCGGGGTGGTCGATCCGGACATCGTGTGGATGAAGCTGGGCGCGCTGGCGGAAGGGGCGCGCCGGGCGTCCGCCGTGCTGTGGCGGCATTGATGGACCCGGTGACCCCCGGCTACCCCGACGTTCCCGCGTTCATCTACGGCATCACCCGGGAAATCTGGGAGGACCGCGGCATCGGCGGCAAGCTGGAGCACCTGTATGCCCCCGGCATCCTGCTGCGCGCGCCCACCGGCCTGACGACCGACAACACCGGGGTCACGTCGCAGACCTTGCAGACGCTGCACAGCTTCCCCGACCGTCACCTGGTGGGGGAGGACGTGATCTGGGCCGGTTACGACGACGGCACCTTCCTGTCCTCGCACCGCCTGGTCTCGGTCATGCGCCATACCGGGGACAGCGCCTATGGCCCGGCCACCGGGCGCATGGTGCGGTCCCGCATCATCGCGGATTGCTGGGTGGTGGACGGCGTGGTGACGGAGGAATGGCTGGTGCGGGACCAGGCAGCCTTCGCGCATTGCCTGGGCATGGCGCCGCGCGACCTGGCCCGGCAGATGGTGGCGCACGACCTGCGGACCAGCGGTGCCGCCGTCTTCTTCACCCCGGAACGCGACCTGCCCGGCCGCTACCGCCCAGTTATCCAGGACGGGCCGGAGATCGCGTTGCTAGCGGAGGGCTACCGCCGCATCTGGGGCGTGAAGGAGATGGCGGCCGTCCGCGACCTGTACTTCCACGGGGCGGAGCTGGCGGCGCCGGGCGGGGAGCATCACCACGGCCATGCCGACATCGACCGCTTCGTGCTCGGCTACCTAGCATCCTTCCCCGACGCGGTGTTCCTGCTGGAAAGTGCGATGGTCAACCGCGGCGGCGGGCAGGCGGCGCGCGTGGCGCTGCGCTGGTCCCTGCGCGGCACCCACTCCGGCTTCGGGCATTTCGGCGCGCCGACCGGGGCGCCGGTGCACGTGATGGGCCTCAGCCACGCAATGATCGTCGATGGACAGGTGCAGCGGGAGTGGCTGGTGACCGACGAGGTCGCGATCTGGAAGCAGATCGAGGCGCACCTGGAAGGGCAGGCGGGGGCGTAGCTTCGGCATTGCTGCCGTCCATCCGCTGCAATAGGGTTCCCCGGCCGGATAAGGGGAATACGATGCTGCGACCGTCCGCCGTCCTGTTGGCCGCCACCCTGTCCCTGGGCGCCGCACATGCCGCCGAGGTCACGCCCGCCATCGTGTTCGACATGGGCGGCAAGTTCGACAAGTCGTTCAACGAGGGCGTGCACGACGGCGCCGAGGCGTTCACCAAGGCAACCGGCGTCGCCGTGCGGGAGTTCGAGCCGCAGACCGACGCCCAGCGCGAGCAGGCCATACGCAACTTCGCCCGGCGCGGCCAGGACCCGATCATCGCCGTCAGCTTCAGCCAAGCCACCGCCGTGAAGGCCGTTGCCGCGGAGTTCCCGGCGCTGCACTTCGTCATCATAGACGCGGTGGTGGACGCCCCCAACGTGCAGTCCATCCTGTTCCGGGAGGAGCAAGGCAGCTACCTCGCCGGGATGCTCGCGGCGCTGCGCAGCGGCACGGGCAAGATCGGCTTCGTCGGCGGCATGGACGTGCCGCTGATCCGCAAGTTCGCCTGCGGCTACGTGCAGGGCGCGCGTGCGGTGAACCCCAAGGTCGAGGTGCTGCAAAACATGACCGGCTCCACCCCCTCGGCCTGGGCCGACCCCGTGCGCGGGGCGGAGCTGGCGCGCTCGCAGATCGAGCGCGGGGCGGACGTGGTGTTCCATGCCGCCGGCGCGACCGGTACCGGCGTGCTGCAAGCGGCGGCGGATGCCGGGAAGTACGGCATTGGCGTGGATTCCAACCAGAACGCGCTGCACCCCGGCCGCGTGCTGACCAGCATGATGAAGGAGCTTGACGTCGCCACGCGCACCACGCTGGACGCCGCCCGTGCCGGCACCTGGAAGCCTGGCACCCTCGTGCTCGGCCTGGCCGAAGGCGGTGTTGGCCTGGCGTTCGATGCCAACAACGCCCCTGCCGTGACGGCGGAGATGCGGGGCCGGATCGACGCGGCCCGCGCCGACATCGTCGCCGGGCGCATCACCGTGCACGACTACACCAGCGACAACGCCTGCCCGTAGCCCGGCCTTGACAGCCCCGCCGCCAGCCATCGAGCTGCGCGGGATCAGCAAGCGCTTCGGCGCCGTCCAGGCCAACCGGGATGTGGACCTGGCCGTGCAGCCCGGCAGCATACACGGCATCATCGGCGAGAACGGCGCCGGCAAGTCCACCCTGATGGCGATCCTGCACGGCTTCCACCAGGCCGACGCCGGCACGATCCTGGTCGATGGCAGCGCCACCACCATCCGGGACAGCCGCGACGCCATCCGGCTGGGCATCGGCATGGTCTATCAGCACTTCATGCTCGTGGACGGCTTCACGGTGCTGGAGAACGTGATGCTCGGCGCGGAGGGCGGGCGCAGGCTGGCGGCAGGTGCTGCGCAGGCCAGGGCCGGGCTGGCCCGGCTGGGCGACGAATACGGCCTGCGCGTGGACCCGGACGCGCCGGTGGGCAATCTGCCGATGGGCGCGCGGCAGCGGGTGGAAATCCTGCGCGCCCTGTATCGCGGCGCCCGCGTGCTGATCCTCGACGAGCCGACGGGCGTGCTGACCCCGCAGGAGGCCGACGACCTGTTCCGCGTGCTGCGCGCCTTGCGCGCCCAGGGCTGCGCCGTGCTGCTGGTGACGCACAAGCTGCGGGAGGTGATGGCCGCGACCGACCGGGTGTCGGTGATGCGCGCCGGCCGCATGGTGGCCCACCGCGAGACGGCCGACACGACGCCGGCGGAACTGGGGGAGCTGATGATCGGCCGCCGCCCCGCCTTGCCCCAACCCCACCCGGCGCAGGCAACCGGGCCGGTGCTGCTGGAGTCGCACGGCCTTGTCGTCCACGACGACGCCGGGACCGTGCGGGTGCGGGGCGCTGATCTACGGCTGCATGGCGGGGAAATCGTGGCGCTCGCCGGCATCGCTGGCAACGGCCAGACCGAGTTCATGGAGGCGCTGGCCGGGATGCGCCGGCCCAGCGCAGGCGGTATCAACCTATGCGGGACCCCTGTGTTCCCCGGTGCCGCGTTCAATCCCGCCGCGCTGCGCCGGCAGGGGCTGGCCCATGTGCCGGAAGACCGGTTGCGCGATGCCATGCTGCCCCAGGAAACGGCCGCCGACACCGCCATCCTGGGCTACCAGGACGACCGGGCCTACCGGGGCGGGCTGGGGCTGCTGTCGCCGGGCCGGATCGCACGGCATGGCGCGGAGGTGATGCGGGACTACGACGTGCGGCCGCATGGTCCCCGCTTGCAGGCCGGGCGGCTGTCCGGCGGCAACCAGCAGAAGCTGGTGCTGGGCCGCGAGATCGGGCGCGGCCCGGCGGTGCTGCTGGTCGGCCAGCCCACCCGCGGCGTCGATATCGGCGGCATCGAGGCCATACACGCCCGCCTGCTGGCCTGCCGCGCCGCGGGCCAGGCGGTGCTGATCGCCTCCGTGGAGCTGGACGAGATACTGGCGCTGGCCGACCGCATCCTGGTCATGTCGGACGGGCGCATCGTGGGGGAGGTCCCCGCGTCGGCTGCGACCGAGGCGCGCCTGGGCCTGATGATGGCCGGCATCGCCCCGGATCAGACGTCGTGAAGGGCTGGGCAGCATGAACGCGCTGCCCCGCTGGGCGGAGATCGTGCTGCTGCCGGCGCTGAACCTGCTGCTGGCGCTGCTGGTCACGGCGGCGCTGGTGCTGGCGACGGGCAACGACCCGGTGGCTGCATTGCGGGCGCTGGTGGTGGGCAGCCTGGGGTCGGCGGACTCGGTCGGCTACACGCTGTATTATGCCACTGATATGGCGTTTGCCGGGCTGGCGGTGGCGGTGGCGTTCCAGGGCGGGTTGTTCAACATCGGCGCGGAGGGCCAGGCCGCCCTGGCCGGCATGGGCATCACGGCGGTGGCGCTGAACGGCGGCGCCCTGCCGGCCGTGGTGCTGGTGCCGTTGGCCATCCTGGGCGGCGCCGCGTTGGGCGCGGCGTGGGCTGCCATCCCCGGCTGGCTGCAAGCCCGGCGCGGCAGCCACATCGTGGTCACGACCATCATGTTCAACTTCATCGCGGCGTCGCTGCTGGTGTGGCTGGTCGTCAACGTCCTGACGGTGCCGGGGACCATGTCGCCGGAAAGCCGCGGCTTTCCTGCAGCGGCGGCGTTGCCAGGCCTGGGCGTGCCGGGCGCGGCGCCGGTCAACCTGGCCCTGCCGCTCGCGCTGGCCGCCGCCGCGGGCGTGTGGCTGCTGGTGTGGCGGACGCCCTGGGGCTACGCGTTGCGCGTGATGGGGGGCAGCGCACGGGTGGCCCGCTATGCCGGCATCGCGCAGGGGCGCATGACCGTCACCGTCATGGCGCTGTCCGGGGCGCTGGCGGGCGGCGTGGCCGTGAACGAGCTGCTGGGCGCGCAGCACCGGCTGCTGCTGGGCTTCACCGGCGGCTACGGCTTCACCGGCATCGCCGTCGCGCTGATGGGCCGGAACCACCCTGCGGGCGTGCTGCTGGCGGCGCTGCTGTTCGGCGCGCTGACCCAAGGCGGCGCCGAGCTGGCGTTCGAGATGCCGGCGGTGCCGTCCGACGTCGTGGTGCTGATCCAGGGCCTGGTGATCCTGTTCGCCGGCGCGCTGGGCAACATGCTGCGCCCAGGGCTGCTGCGCGTGCTGGGCCGGGCCTAGCGGCGTGGAGGCGCTGGACGCCGCCCTGCCGGTGCTGGCCGCCATGATGCGGTTGTCCGTGCCGTTGCTGCTGGCGGCATTGGCCGGGCTGTTCTCGGAGCGGTCGGGGATCGTGGACGTGGGGCTGGAGGGCAAGATGCTGGCCGGCGCCTTCGCCGCCGGGGCGGCGGCTGCCGTGACGGGCCAGGCCGTGGCGGGGCTGGCGGCGGGGATCGCGGCGGCATGCCTGCTGGGGCTGGTCCATGTCTATGCCTGCGTCACCCTGCGCGGCAGCCAGGTGGTGTCGGGCATGGCGATCAACATCGTCGCCTCGGGCCTGACAGCGACGCTGGCGCTGGCCTGGTTCCACAGCGGCGGGCAGACGCCGCCGCTGCCGGCGTCGGGGCGGTTCCTGCCGGTGGTGCTGCCGGGTGCCGGGGCGCTGGCGGGCGTGCCGGTGCTGGGCCGCGCCTATGCCATCGTGCTGGGGGGCCAGGCATCGTTGGCCTACCTGGCCTTCGCGCTGGTGCCGGTTGGCGCCTGGGTGCTGGGCCGCACCCGCTTCGGCTTGCGGCTGCGGGCGTGCGGGGAGAACCCGGCGGCGGCCGATGCTGCAGGCATCCCGGTCGCGCGGATGCGCTACGCCGGGGTGATGATCGCGTCCGTGCTGTGCGGCATCGGCGGCACCTACATCGCCATCGCGCAGGGGGCTGGGTTCGGGCGGGACATGGTGGCGGGCCGCGGCTTCATCGGCCTGGCCGCGCTGATCCTGGGGGGCTGGCGGCCCTGGCCGGTGCTGCTGGCGTGCCTGCTGTTCGGCGGGCTGGATGCGGCGGCGATCCGGATGCAGGGCGTGGTGCTGCCGGGCATCGGCGCCTTTCCGGTGCAGGCGGTGCAGGCGCTGCCCTATGTGTTGACGGTGGTGCTGCTGGCGGGCTTCGTCGGACGCGCCACGCCACCGCCCGCCAGCGGTATTCCTTACACGAAGGAGCGTTGACCATGCCCGATCCCTTGGCCGACGCCGCCGTGGCCGCCCGTGCGCGCGCCTATGCGCCGTATTCCCGCTTCGCCGTCGGCGCCGCCGTGCTGACGGACGAGGGAGCTATTCATGCCGGCTGCAACGTGGAGAACGCCGCCTACCCCGAGGGCACCTGCGCCGAGGCCGGGGCGATTGCCGCGATGGTGCTGGCCGGCGGGCGCCGCATCGCCGAGCTGGTGGTGGCGGGCAGCGGGCTGTGCACGCCCTGCGGCGGCTGCCGGCAGAAGCTGCGGGAGTTCGGCGCCCCCGCCACGGTGGTCCGCATCGTGGACCCGGCCGGCGCCGTGCTGCTCCGCACCACCCTGGCCGACCTGCTCCCCCACTCCTTCGGCCCCGAGACGCTGGCATGAGGCCCCGCGCCTACCTCGCCGGTCCCGACGTGTTCCTGCCCGGCGCCGTGGCCCACGCCCGCCGCAAGGAGGCCATCTGCGCCCGGCACGGCATCGAAGGCCTGTCTCCGCTCAACGAGGACGTGCCCGCCCTGGGCAGCGATGCCGGGTGGGCCGCGATCTACCAGAAGGACATCGCCATGATGGAAGCGTGCGCCCTGGTGATCGCCAACCTGACGCCGTTCCGCGGCGTCTCGGCCGATAGCGGCACCTTGATCGAGGTCGGCTGGTTCCTGGGCCGCGGCCGTCCGGTGTTCGGCTACACGAACAGCGCCGCCACGTTCGCCGACCGCAGCTCCGCCTACCTCGCCGCGGTGCCGGACGCGCTGCCGGACCTGGCCGTGGAGCGCTTCGGCCTGCCCGACAACCTGATGATCTCCGGCGCCGTGCTGCAAGGCGGCCACCCCATCATGCTGCCCGGCGACGGGCAGGACCGCACCTTCGACTCGCTGGAGGTGTTCGAGGCCTGCGTGGTGATGGCCGCCCGCAGCTTGGGAGACCGTAGCGCATGACCCGGAAGATCATCATCGACACCGACCCCGGCAAGGACGATGCCGTCGCCATCCTGCTGGCGCTCGCCTCCCCGGACGAGCTGGAGGTGCTGGCGCTCGTGGCGGTCGCCGGCAACGTGCCGCTCGCGCGCACCGAGGGCAATGCACGCCGCATCCTGGAGCTGGGCGGGCGTCCCGATATCCCGGTCTATGCCGGCTGCGCCCGCCCGATGGTGCGCCCGGCGACCCTGGCCGAGCATGTGCACGGCGTCACCGGGCTGCACGGGCTGGACCTGCCCGAACCCGCGGCGCCGCTGCGCCGGGAGCATGGCGTGGACTACTTGGTGGATATCCTGCGCGCGGCATCGCCCGGCGCCATCACGCTGTGCCTGCTCGGCCCCGCCACGAACCTGGCGATGGCGCTGGTGAAGGCGCCGGACCTTGCCGCCCGCATCGCGGAGGTCGTGTGGATGGCCGGCGCGCGCAGCGAGGGCGGCAACGTCACGCCCGCCGCCGAATACAACGTCCACGCCGACCCTGAGGCGGCGCAGGTCGTGCTGGGCAGCGGTATTCCCTTGACGCTCGTGCCGCTGGACCTCACGCACCAGGTCCGGCTGACTCCGGCGCGCCTGGCCCGGCTGCGCCGGGTTGATACGGCGTCCGCGCAGGCCGTGGCGTCGCTGTTCGCGCGGGACGATGGGCCGGCGCATGACCGCGGCGGCAGCCCGCTGCACGACCCGTGCGTGATCGCCCACCTGCTGCACCCCGGCCTGTTCAGCGGGCGGCGCATCAACGTGGCCGTGGAGACCAGCAGCGCGCTGACCCTGGGCATGACCGTGGCCGACTGGCACGGCGTCACGGGCCGCGCACCCAACGCCCTGTGGCTGGCCGAGGCCGACGCGGACGGCTTCTTCGCCCTGCTGTTCGACCGGCTGTCCCGCTTGCCCTGACACGAATGGCTATCTGCTCCGGCCCCTCCCGTCATTGCGAGGAGCGTAGCGACGCGGCAATCCAGGGGCGGCTAGCACGGTCCTCGCCGCCCCTGTTGGTGTGGACGGCCTCCGACCGGCATCTATGTGCCATGATGAGGTTCGTTGGACATCATCAGAGGAGGCCGCCCGTGGAGCAGATTAGCCGTATTGGCATGGACACGTCCAAGCATGTGTTTCAGGTGCATGGGGTGGATGGGTCCGAGCAGCCTGTCCTGAC
>Ga0123339_10003115_pt1 | contig 11097 bp, 9 predicted proteins | sample lystaG_FD_89956 | JGI IMG/M metagenome (GOLD analysis project Ga0123339, IMG submission 89956) | Glacier valley bacterial and archeal communities from Borup Fiord, Nunavut, Canada, to study Microbial Dark Matter (Phase II) -... | ecosystem: Environmental > Aquatic > Freshwater > Ice > Glacier ... | reverse complement strand
CCCAATGTATTCGTGTTCCCGTTTCTGACGGTCATACAGCTGCTGTATTTGTTAGCTTTGAAAAGAAACCAACCAAGGAGCAGATGATTAAAGCATGGAATGAGTTTAAGGGACTTCCTCAAGAACTCAATTTACCAAGTGCTCCAAAGCAGTTTATTAAATATTTTGAAGAAGACAATCGTCCTCAGGCTAAGCTTGACAGGGATTATGAAAACGGAATGGGAGTTACCATTGGGAGACTTCGCGAGGATAAGGTATACGATTATAAATTTGTCGGACTTTCACACAACACCGTTCGAGGAGCAGCCGGTGGCGCAGTATTGACTGCAGAACTATTAAAAGCGCAGGGATATATTACAAAAAGGGTATAATAAATAGCATTAGCAAGTAGCGAAGCTTGCGAATATTAGTTTTGATATTAAATGTAAATAAGAATGAACCCATACCGAATTAAGGATGGGTTCATTCTTATTTACATTTAATGCTAAAAAATATTGTGAGCAGCAACCCATAATATGAGTTACGGATATAATTTGAATAGATAACGTATAAATTCAATGGTATTTTCCTTATTAGGGGCGTTAGCAATTATTCCAAGAATGTAAGGATCTTTGCTGTTGGTATAGTCTTTAAATAAATCACAGTCAGATAGGTAGATACCATATTCTCTACTTTCAGGGTCATCTACTGTATCGGAGAAATAAAACCGGTCTGTCATAGAACCATACAAATCTGTCGGAAGCTGATCGGAGAGTTTATTCATAAAACCGTTAGCGGCAAAGGATGCAAACTCAGATTCGGGAGCGATAATTACATCAACTTCAGAAGTTGCAATAAAAGTGGCTAACGCCTGCCGCAAGCTATAATCAGCTTCACCGCTAAAGTAAAAGGAATTATTAAGTATTATCTCTTCTTTTTTAGGATTCAACTGCAAATGCTTCGAAAAACCCGCCCCATAATCTGTTAATACTTGTGTATCAATCGCACTATTTATAATGGCAGCATAAAATTTTGTTTCTACCTTCGGGGTAACAATCGTATAGATGATATAAGAAGTAAGGGCGATGACTGCGATAAAAATAAAAGCATGTATTCTATAATATTCCCAAAGATAAGTTGCCTTTTTTTTAAATGGTAAGTCATGGAGTTTTTCTTTTTCAGTCTGTCTCTTTCTAGGTTGATATAACTCAGCGTTATCTCCAAGAGTTGTATGCTTTGGCATGATATGACCTCACTTTTATATAGTATTTAATCATTAATGAAAGTTTAACCTGACATTTCAAAATCATTTGTAAGAATTAGTTTATCACATTTTTTAACAGATAAAAAGAAAATTCTTATTAAAAATCTCTTAAATATGTAAATAATCCAACACCATTAGGGAAGTGTTTTGATTACAAGTGAGAGAAAAAGCTGTAGACAAGTTCTGGAAAGTCATTTCAGAACCAGCATACAGCTTTTGCTCACATCATTTCAATTATTCAGAGTAGTTATAAATTCTTAACTGATTAAATTACTATCAGTTAGTTTTCTCCAGTAAAGTAAGGTGCTAGGTTGCCAATAAGATTCATAAGATCTACACCTAGTTTATCCGACAGATTTGAAATAAATGTCTCAATATTGAGGGTAGACATATAGGTTTCATACTGAGTGGAATCATAAATGACTTCATTTTCAGTTATCGTTGGGATGGAGTAGTCATCAAGATATTCTGTTTTCATATCCAACGTGATGAGAGGAGAGGAGCCCAGCTGTAAAACTATCTTACTCTGCTGAATTTCATCTACAACATCATTTTCCAAAACAAGCTTTCCACCCATAGCCTGAGGAGAAGAGATAGAATATGTTCCGTATTGATATAATTGATTCTCCTTAGTTACAGTTTTAACATCTTCGTATTCAATATCAACGTCAATATTGGTGGGAAGATCTAAGGCTTCACCGTTAAGTGAAAAATTAACAGTACCGTCATAGGTTTCGTCCTCTTTTGCCTGGTTTCCATTACCTTCTAATACGGTATTGTTATTCTCATCCTTTACATATAAACTAAATTCATTATAATTATTTTTACTTAAGTTGGCATAACCCATGGAGGCAACAGTGCTACCTGCTTCTTCTATTATAAAATCACGGCCAATGATTTCACCATTACTATTAACATAAACTACCATTTCGACCTTACCATCTTCAGATGTAGCATCTTCTAAAGATTCTTTAAGGGTATCTTCAGCTTCTACGATGGCATCATTATAATCCGATTCGGATATTTCAAAAAGCGGAAGTAAATCAATAATGTATTCATCTTCTTTTGCTTCTTCTAAAACAGCAGAAACCATTTCATACATACTTTCATTATCTAAGGTAACCGTCAGTTTATTGCAGTTTACAGTTAAAGTATCAACTGTTAGTTCTTCATTTTTACTAAGTTCAACTTCATTCAAACTGTCGGTTATGATAGCACCATAACGCTTTAAGAAATCGGCATTTTTTTCAGGTGTCATCTGTTCAAGCTGTGCAAGATACTTACTTGGATTATATTCGCCGTTTGCTAAGGATTGCTTAATATAGGCAGAGCTTAATTCCGGTAATCTTAATAATAATTTCTGTTTTATTGTATCCATTAAGATTTCAACCGTAATGATATCAACTTGATTTAAGTTTAACACCATTGAATCATATACCATACCGTCTTTTGAAGCAATAAGAGCATCGATACCGACACTGTTAAGTGAAATGCCTAGGTTGCTTTCTAGATCTTCCATACTCATTCCAAGCGTAGTCTGCAATAATGAGTTTACCGTATCACGATCATAGGTAAGGTCTACCGAGGTTTGATAAGCGACATCAGTATTTTTAGTGTTTAAATAAGGTGTTATCTCATCAACAGAATTATCAAGTGCTTTTTTCTCTATATATGCATAATAATCGGCTGGGCTTTTTGTCATTAAAGCAAGGGTATTCATTAAAGGTCCTTGAAATGCAAAGGCGGTACCTGCAATAGAAAGAAGCAGAACAAGTACAATAACTACTGCAATCAATTTTTTATGAGATTTCTTCTTAGGCGGTTGAGACATCTGCACCGGAGAAGGCTGCATAGGATTAGTATTTCCCTCCATTTGCTGTTGGTAAAATTGATAAAATTGCGTTGCTGTCTCAGGAGTAGTTGAATCCTGCGTTGAAAGTGGATTTTGTCCTGGTACTGGATTTTGCACTGGTACTGAATTTTGTACTGGTACTGAATTTTGTACTGGTACTTGATTTTGCTCTACACTATCGGATTCCCAATAAGTACGTTCTGTCTCGAATTGTTTAGCATCTGGAGTCCCCGTTTGGTCCAAAGGCTGCTCTGGATTTTGACTCGAAAATCCTTGGTTATTATTGTTATCTTCCATATTAATTCCCCCTGCTGATATAATATGCCTTATATCATTTTCTAATTTTTTTGAATTATGAGTTATAGTATATTTAAATATTCGTAAAATGTCAATCTAATACAGTATATTATAGTAAATTATATAAAATATTTAATGAAATTATAATTTGTGAGTATCTTGTATAATTAAATAGGTATTTTTATACGATTAACAGGAGCAAACATAAGGAATTCATTTGAGTTGTAAAGAAAGGATGAGTATAATATAGATAGAAATGCTTGGTAATAAAGTAGGTTAAGGTGGCAATACAAAATGCAATATTGATATTTTGCTGATAGGAATAAGGAGTATACAATATCAGCCGGAGCATGCAATTATTAAAAAAATTCTATTGTATCAAAAAAATATAGACATAGGATAGGAAACCGGGTTATAATTACTTCGTTGTATTGTATCCTCATTAGAGGAATAATAACAGGAGGGAAATTATATATGAAATCGAAAAAGACACAGGAACTAGTTCTAACAGCAATGCTGATTGCCATAATGTTATTAATGTACCGATTACCATTCCTCGGATATATTCCGTTGGGCTTTATGAATGCAACTTTGATGCATATCCCGGTAATAATTGGTGCAGTTCTATTGGGACCCAAGAAGGGTGCCTTACTAGGTGGAGTGTTTGGTCTTACTAGTTTACTGAAAAATACCTACGAACCAAATCCAACCTCCTTTGTTTTCTCTCCTTTCTATTCGCTGGGAGAAACGCAAGGTAACTTTGCCAGTCTGATTGTTTGCTTTTTACCAAGAATTCTCATTGGAGTTGTGGCTTTCTATGTGTATCATTTATTAAAAAAGAAGCTTAAGCAGAAAAAAGGTTCTAATTATGTAGCTTTGATTGGAGCTGGAGTTGCAGGATCCTTAACTAACACAATTTTAGTTATGAATTTTATTTACCTGTTTTTTGGTAAGTCATATGCGGTGGCGTCCGGAAGAGCTTTTGAAGTTTTATACGGTGCAATTTTAACAGTAATCTTTGTTAACGGAATACCGGAGGCTATTATTGCAGGTATCATTGTAGTAGCGATTACTACTCCATTACTTAAAATAAAAAACACATAAGTTTAACGAAGGAGCTGTTGCAAAACGTTTCGCTATTTTGTGGCGAGACTGTTTTACGGCAGCCCTTCTTATTATAGTTCATTACCATTCATCTTGAATTAATAATTATTTGAAAGGAGATTTCATTATGTTATTTGCGATTGATATGGGAAATAGTAATATTGTATTAGGCTGCTGGGAGGAAGATAAGTTGCTTTTTGAGGAACGCTTATCAACTGATGTATCAAAAACGGATTTAGAGTATGCAATATTATTTAAATATATGTTTGAACTGCATCAAATCAATGTTAAAGAAATTACAGGAAGTATTATATCTTCTGTAGTTCCACAACTTACAGAGGTTATCAAAAATGCAGTATATAAGATTGCAGGAATAGAGGCTATGATTGTGGGGCCGGGACTAAAGACAGGACTGCATATTATAATTGACAATCCAGCCCAGCTAGGAAGTGATTTGGTCGTGGACGCTGTAGCAGGACTCAAAGAATATGCTCCACCACTTGCCATCATCGATATGGGGACAGCCACAACGATATCAGTGATTAATGAAGCAGGGAAGTATATCGGTGGTACAATTATGCCGGGACTAAAAACTTCGTTAGATTCTTTGGTTTCTAAAACATCACAGCTTCAAAGAATTAGTTTAGTAGCACCTCCAAAAGTAGTGGGACGAAATACGATTGATTGTATGCGGAGTGGTATGATTTATGGATATGCCGCTTGTATCGATGGACTTCTAGATCGAATTGAGGAAGAATTAGGTCAGAAAGTAACTGCGATTGCAACAGGCGGATTGGCAGATAAAATTCTACCTTATTGCAAAAGGAAAATCATTTTAGATCAAGCCTTATTATTAAAAGGACTAAAGGAAATCTATTTGAAAAATATAGAGTAGGTAGAAAAATAATCCGAAAATGAAGAGATCAGATTTATCTGAAAAGTATTATAAAAGGATTAGATTGATTGAAATAGGAGGTAGAGGATGCTAAAAGGAAAAACCATAGTTTTAGCTGTCACAGGAAGCATTGCAGCATATAAAATTGCAAACTTAGCTAGCATGTTAAAAAAATTGCATGCTGAGGTACAGGTATTGATGACACAAAATGCAACCAATTTTATTAATCCGATTACCTTTGAGACATTAACTGAAAGAAAATGCCTGATTGATGTCTTTGATCGTAATTTTCAGTATAATGTAGAACACGTAGCTCTTGCAAAGGAAGCAGATGTTGTATTGGTAGCACCTGCGTCTGCCAATGTGATAGGTAAGCTAGCAAACGGTATTGCAGATGATATGTTGACCACTACGGTTATGGCTTGTACCTGTAAGAAGATTATCGCTCCGGCTATGAATACGAATATGTATAACAACCCTATTGTACAAGATAACATGAAAAAATTAAAACTGTTTGGCATGGAGGTTATAGAGCCGGATTCAGGGTATTTGGCCTGCGGTGATATCGGCATCGGAAAGATGCCTTCCGAAGAGGTACTTCTTCAATATATCTTAAAGGAAATAGCCTTCACTAAGGATATGATTGGAAAAAAGGTTTTGGTAACGGCAGGAGCAACCATAGAACAAATCGATCCCGTACGCTTTATTACAAATCATTCTACAGGAAAGATGGGATATGCAATAGCAAAGCATTGTATGCTTCGAGGTGCCACGGTAACATTAATTTCCGGAAAAACAGAACTGCCTGAGCCTATGTTTGTTAAAGTGATTCAGGTCACTGATGCAGAGGATATGTTTACGGCTGTAAAGAGCTGCTATCAGGAACAGGATATCATTATCAAAGCAGCAGCCGTAGCAGACTATACACCATTTGCGTATAGTGAGCATAAGATGAAAAAGCAGGAGGGCCAATTGGTTATCGAGTTAAAAAGAACTGAGGATATTCTAGCCTTCTTAGGACAACATAAAACGGATCATCAATTTCTATGTGGTTTTTCAATGGAAACTCAGAATATGATTGAGAATTCAAAAGCCAAACTGGAAAAGAAGAATCTAGATATGATTGTTGCCAATAACGTTAAGGTAGAGGGTGCCGGATTTGGTGTAGACACAAATGTTGTTACAGTGATTACCAGGGACCAGGCCGAAAATCTTCCTCAGATGAGTAAGGATGAAGTAGCGAAAGAAATCATAGATCGTATTTTAATATACTACTTGACAGACCAATTTTTCCATGCTATAATATAAAAGCTGTGAATATTGTAAATACAGTATTTACTGAGAAAAAAGAAGAGTATCCATCTCTCACCCATAGCGTAAAGTTATAAGATTTGCTGCGAACGGGTCAATGCGAAATGAATATCATAATATTGATTTTTAATATTTAATGATTATATTATTTAGCTTACTGGTGGATATCTTTGATATCCACTTTTTTATATTGGGATAAAAGCAATTGTAACTATGTAATGTCATGATTTTATGGAGGTGCAGTACTATTAGCGATTTAATGATTAATGAACAAATCAGGGATAAAGAAATTCGCCTGATTGGAGAAGACGGAGAGCAGTTGGGTATTATGCCCGCAAAGGATGCAATGAAGCTGGCAAAGGATGCAAATCTGGATTTAGTTAAGATTGCTCCAACAGCGAAACCACCGGTATGCAAGATTATCGATTTTGGTAAGTACAAATACGAGCTTGCAAGAAAAGAAAAAGAAGCCAAGAAGAAGCAGAAGGTTACCGAAGTAAAGGAAATTCGTTTATCACCAAATATTGATGATAATGATTTGAATACGAAGGTAAACAATGCTAGAAAATTTATTATCAATGGTGATAAGGTAAAGGTAGCATTACGTTTCCGTGGCCGTGAGATGGCTCATACAGGATCCTCAAAGGTAATCTTGGATACTTTCTATGCAAAGCTTGAAGATATCGCTGTCATTGAAAAACCGGCAAAGCTCGAAGGAAGAAATATGATTATGTTCTTATCAGAAAAACGTTAAAATACTAAATAAAGCAGCAATCCTATGGTTGTGGACATGCTGTATTAATTATTAAGGAGGAAACATAATGCCAAAATTAAAAACAAGTAGAGCAGCAGCGAAGCGTTTCAAATTAACAGGAACAGGTAAACTTAAAAGAATGAAGGCGTTTAAAAGCCATATTTTAACGAAAAAATCCACTAAAAGAAAAAGAAATCTCAGAAAAGCAGTTATGACAGATGCAACTAATGTAAAAAACATGAAGAAGATCTTACCATATCTGTAAGAGATTGGTGATAAGGAGGAAAATAGAACATGGCAAGAATTAAAGGCGCATTAAACGCTAAAAAAAGACACAATAGAGTATTAAAGCTGGCAAAAGGCTACAAAGGTGCCAGATCAAAACAATATAGAGTAGCTAAGCAATCAGTTATGAGAGCTTTAACATCATCCTTTGCAGGTAGAAAAGAAAGAAAGAGACAATTCAGACAATTATGGATTGCAAGAATCAATGCAGCTGCAAGAATGAACGGATTATCTTACAGTAAGCTGATGTATGGTTTGAAGTTAGCTAATGTTGATATCAACAGAAAATTACTGTCTGATATGGCAATCAATGATGCACAGGGATTTACAACTATAACTGAGGTTGCTAAATCTAAATTAGCTTAAGCTATTATAACAAAGCCGAGTATAAGCGTTCGCATCAGTAAGACATAGGAAAACATTATGTCTTACTGATACGGACGCTTTTTTTAGTTGCTGGAATGTAAAAAGTAGGAATGAGATTGCGTCTAACAAAATATTAATTACATATAGTAGAGTAGAACGAAATAAGGCATTAATATGGGTTGCCTGCCAAAGCAGGCAGAGGGAGGAGTATGACGCAAGAAGATAGAGAACGAATTGTAAGCAACGACTATGCTGATCTTTTGATTGTGTATAGCGTGGACCAATCCGTTTTAAATGAATTTGAAGATGCCACAATTCGTATCATTAACAATTTACTTGCAGTAGTACATGTCCCGGTGAAACAAATTACGGAAAACATTATCGCGGAACTGGGTTATTCCGTTATGCCGTCATTATTTGGGCTAATTAGTGAAGGTAGTTTAGAAGCGTCAGGAATAACAAGAATTCGGAACATTCCAGATTTTAATCTTAGAGGGCAAGGGGTATTGATCGGAATTATTGATAGCGGAATAGATTACACCAATCCAATCTTCCAGTATGCAGATAAAACAACGAAAATTGTATCCCTATGGGATCAAACAGTCTTTAGCGACAACTATCCTCCGAATATGCTATTCGGAACAGAGTATACAAGAGAACAGATTAATGAGGCACTTCAAAGTGCAAATCCCTTTGACATAGTTCCTTCAACGGATGAGATTGGCCATGGTACGATGCTAGCAGGAGTAGCTGCAGGAAACGAGGTACCGGAAAGTGGCTTCTATGGAGTCACCCCAGATGCTGAATTAGTTGTAGTGAAATTAAAGCCGGCTAAGACTTATTTAAAAGATTTTTTTAGAATTCCAGAAGGCGCTTTATGCTATCAGGAAAATGATATTTTATCTGCCATAGAATATCTGTCGTATACTGCGATTAGGTTAAACCGGCCAATTGCTATATGCATAGCTTTGGGGACTTCGCAGGGGGCACATGATGGCAGAGGCACCCTTAGCAGCGTGTTATCACAGGAAGCAGGAAATATTGGTGTAGCAGTAGTAGTTGCAGCGGGAAATGAAGGAAATGCGAGAAGGCATTATTATGGAACTGTTGTTCCTGCTATTGGATATGATACGGTTGAACTTAGTGTAGGCGAAAATGAGAGTGGTTTTTCTATGGAGTTATGGGGGAATTCACCGAATGCGTTTACCATAGATGTCCTATCTCCGAGTGGCGAGTATGTACCAAGGCTTAGACCTTCACTTGATGAAAGTATAAACCTTTCCTTCATATTTGAGGAAACTACGATTGTAATAGATTATCAGATGGTAGAATCGCAAAGTGGAGACCAATTGATTTTAATTCGATTTCGAGATCCAGCTCCCGGCATCTGGAGATTTCAAGTATATAGTATAGATGATTTAGATGGGGGGTTTCATATTTGGTTACCAATGGAAGGCTTTATATCAAATAATACATTTTTTGTGCGGTCTGATATATATACAACAATACTATCCCTGGGGAATGCGAGGGTACCCCTTACAGTAACTGCGTATAATCATGAGGATGACAGCTTATACCTAAAGGCAAGCAGAGGATATACAAGATTAAATACTATAAAACCGGAAATCGCCGCTCCGGGGGTTAATATTCTAAGTCCGACATTAAATAAAGAATTTGCCCCGGTCACTGGCACCAGTGTCTGTGCTGCCCACACTACAGGTATTGCAGCAATGCTATTAGAATGGGGAGTTGTAAATGGAAACTATAGTAACATGAATACAATTGATATGAAAGTATTTATGGTAAGAGGTGCCAGAAGAGATCTTGAGCAGAAATATCCGAACAGAGACTGGGGGTACGGAATTCTTGATGCGTTTAATATTTTTGACACGATAAGAGGTGGATTATAGTCAAGAAAATAGTGACTACTTATTTTATCCAAAAATATATGTGAGGGAGGAGACTATGACCCAGGAAGAGCGATACAAAATAACTAGTAATGAATATGCAGATTTATTTATAGCTTATAATGAAAAGCAAGCAATCTTGGATAGATATCAAAACTACTCGATCCATGTTATGGACCCACAGTTTGCAATCATCTATGTACCCATATCTGAAATAGCTGGTCGTGCTATTAGACTTTATGGGTATTCCTCGATACCAGCCTGTTATGGGTTGAGTATGGAACTGAGCAGTCAAAGGGGCTTGGAAGCATCGGGAGTAGAAAGAATACGCCGATTACCAGCATATAATTTAAGAGGACAGGGAGTCTTAGTTGGAATTGTTGATTCAGGAATCGATTATACAAACCCGGTTTTCCTTCATGAGGATAAAACTAGCAAAATAATTTCTATTTGGGATCAAACGATAGATAGTGAAAATAGTTATCCGGAGAATACCTTCTTTGGAACCGAATATAGTGCAGATCAAATCAACTCAGCTTTAAATAGTGAAAATCCGTTTAATATTGTCCCGAGTAGGGATGAGATTGGCCATGGTACTATGATGGCAGGAATTGCTGCCGGTTCGGAGATAGCAGCCAGTAACTTTAGAGGTGTTGTACCGGATTCTGATTTAGTCATTGTAAAATTAAAGCAAGCAAAGAATATATTAAGAAACTTTTTTCAAATACCTTTTGACGTCCCCTGCTATCAGGAAAATGATATTATGTGGGGTATACAATATTTAATTAGTGTGGCTAGACGGCTACGTCGACCAATTGCAATTTGTGTTGGACTTGGCTCCTCACAAGGTGCCCATGATGGGCGGGGGGCATTAAGCCGTCTATTAAGTTTCGTTGGAGATTTCCCGGGTACTACCGTCACCAATGCAGCAGGAAATGAAGGTAATTCCAATGGACATGTCTTTCGTACAATAGACTCCGCCATCGGGTTTAATACGGTTGAACTAAATGTCGGAGAGAATGAAACGGGATTTTCCATGGAAATATGGGGAACAGCACCTAGTACGTATTCCATCGATATCTT
>Ga0123339_10003113_pt1 | contig 11104 bp, 10 predicted proteins | sample lystaG_FD_89956 | JGI IMG/M metagenome (GOLD analysis project Ga0123339, IMG submission 89956) | Glacier valley bacterial and archeal communities from Borup Fiord, Nunavut, Canada, to study Microbial Dark Matter (Phase II) -... | ecosystem: Environmental > Aquatic > Freshwater > Ice > Glacier ... | reverse complement strand
CTGGTCAGTCCTGGTCAGTCCTGGTCAGTCCTGGTCAGTCCTGGTCAGTCCTGGTCAGTCCTGGTCAGTCCTGGTCAGTCCTGGTCAGTCCTGGTCAGTCCTGGTCAGTCCTGGTCAGTCCTGCTCGGTGTGTCCCTGGTCGCGCAGGTCGAGGGACTCCTGCAGCGCCTGACGGGCGTGCTGGGCCTCTTCGCTCATGTCGGTCACGTCCTCGTCGTGGTCGGAAACTGCCGTGCTGACCATTCGACATTAGGTGGATGTCCGACTATCTGATACCCGGGTCTTGCGATCCGGACACCGCTGGTCCGGGCGGGGGAGGCCCCGTCGTGGTGAACCGCGAGAACTCTGGGGTGAGCTGCCTCTGGGTGCGGACCAGGGTCAGGAGCCGGTAGAGCGCGCGTGACGACCGCCGGGGGTGCACCAGGGCGAAGCGGTGCGTGAGCAGCAGCCGGGTCGACCAACGCAGCTTCGCCGTGTCGACCCCCGTGGAGATGACCACGCGGCGGCGTCCGTAAGCGAAGGCCAGCTCGACCGCCTGCTGCTGCAGACCGGTGACGGCACTGAGGTCCCAGGCCCACGCCGCCACCCCCGATACGCTCACCCAGAGGGTCTCGGCCCCCGCGAAGGTCAGCAGCGCCGCCACGGTCACGTCGTCCTGACGCACCCGGTGCACCGTCGGTGACGTCGTGGGAGCCAGACGGCCGACCGACCGGAGCAGCGCCTCCTGCCTCGTGCCGGCGCAGGCTCTCGCGCAGGTTGCGACTGACCGGCCGAGGTGCCACCGCCCCGACCGGCGGCAGGGCCAGGCACACCGACACGATGTCGCCGTGCTGGACGATGACGGCTGGAACCCTGCGTCGGAGACCCACCGCGGCTCGGGCCACGGCTGGTCGTCGCGCACGTCGAGGTCGACCCAGTCCCACCGCTCGTGCTGGTAGAGCCAGGCGAGCGCTGCGGACAGCACAGCGCGGGCGTGGTCGGGGTGGAGCACGATCTCGGGCAGCTCGTGCACGAGCGGCTCGTGTACGCCGCCGACCACGTGCACCGACCGCCCCCAGGGCAGCCCGGGCAGCAGGTGGTGAACGAAGAGCGGCAGGACGCCCACGAGGAGCCCCGTCGACACCTGCCGCACCGCCAGGATCCGCTCACGCCCCAGCGGCACGAAGATGCGGCACCAGACGAGCTGCCTCTCAGGCGCGCAGAGCGGGTTACGCACCGGCGCCCGGTGGAGCAGCGTCTTCCACTCGGGCAGCAGCGGTCCGACCGAGGTCCGGTCGTGGCACGACACCTCGAACGCGCGACTGCCCCGAGTCATCGTCTCGCCGCCATCCGACTCATCCCCCTACCGACCATTCGCCCCCATTGTCAGACCTTGGGGCACCGGGGCCGTCCCAGGAATGGGACGGGCGGCGGGGACGACCGTAGGCCCCACGGCGCTCGTTCCGACAGTCCCCGGCGCACGACGCCGGCCGGCCACCCAGGGGTGACCGGCCGGCTCGTCGTACGGCGTGCGGGGTTCTCGCCTCAGCGGGCGGCGGAGCCCTCGACGTAGTCGCTGTCGGAGTCCTTGATCCAGCTCATGAGCCCGCGCAGCTTCTTGCCCGTGGCCTCGATCGGGTGCTCGGCACCCTGCTTGCGCAACGCGGTGAACTCCGGTGCGCCGGCGTCCTGGTCGTCGATGAAGTGCCGGGCGAAGGTGCCGTCCTTGATCTCCGCGAGGATCGTCCTCATGTTGTCCTTCACGTGCGCGTCGATGACCCGGGGGCCCGAGACGTAGTCACCGAACTCCGCCGTGTCGGAGATCGACCAGCGCTGCTTGGCGATCCCGCCCTCGACCATGAGGTCGACGATGAGCTTGAGCTCGTGCAGGCACTCGAAGTAGGCGACCTCGGGCTGGTAGCCGGCCTCGGTGAGGGTCTCGAAGCCGTACTGGATCAGCTGCGAGGCACCGCCGCACAGCACGGCCTGCTCACCGAAGAGGTCGGTCTCGGTCTCCTCGGTGAAGGTCGTCCTGATGCCGCCGGCCCGCAGGCCACCGATGGCGCGGGCGTACGACTTGGCGAGGTCCCAGGCCGTGCCCGACGGGTCCTGCTCGACCGCGAGGAGCACGGGCACGCCTCGGCCGTCGGTGTACTCACGGCGCACGAGGTGCCCCGGGCCCTTGGGGGCGACCATGAGCACGTTGGAGCCGGACTCGGGGGTGATGTAGCCGAAGCGGATGTTGAACCCGTGGCCGAAGAGCAGGGCGGCGCCCTCCTTGAGGTTCGGCTTGATCTGCTCGGCGTAGACGGTGCGCTGCACCTGGTCGGGGGTGAGGATGACGACGAGGTCGGCCTCGGCGGTCGCCTCGGCGACGCTCTGCACCTTCAGGCCCTCGGCCAGCGCCTTGGCCCGGCTCTTGCTGCCCTCGGCGAGGCCGACGCGCACGTCGACCCCGGAGTCGCGCAGGTTGAGCGCGTGGGCGTGGCCCTGGCTGCCGTAGCCGATGACGGCGACCTTCTTGCCCTGGATGATGCTGAGGTCCGCGTCGTCGTCGTAGAACATCTCGGCCATGAGGCCAGTCTCCTTCGGTTGTCTGCTGTACGGGGTAGTGCCGTACGGGGGTCTGTGGGGTTGCCTACGCGGTGCGCAGCGAGCGGTCGGTGATCGAGCGGGGGCCGCGGCCGACGCCGACGACGCCCGACTGCACGAGCTCGCGGACCCCGAAGGGCTCGAGCAGGGCCAGGAGCGCCGCCACCTTGTCGGCCTTCCCGGTGCACTCGATGGTCAGGGAGTCGTGGGCCACGTCGACGACTCGGGCACGGAAGAGCTCGGCCGTCTCGAGGATGTGGCTCCGGGTCGTCACGTCGGCCCTCACCTTGACCAGGACGACCTGGCTCTGCACGGCCTGCACGGGGTCGAGCTCGACCACCTTGAGCACCTCGACGAGCTTGTTCAGCTGCTTCGTGACCTGCTCGAGCGGAAGGGCGTCGACGTCGACGACGACGGTCATCCGCGAGATGTCGGAGTGCTCGGTCGGACCGACCGCGAGCGAGTCGATGTTGAAGCCGCGGCGCGAGAAGAGGCCGGCGATGCGGGCCAGGACACCGGGCTTGTTCTCGACCAGGACAGACAGGGTGTGCTTGCTCATCTGGGCCTCTCAGTCCTCTCGGTCCCACACCGGGGCGGCGCCGCGGGCGTTCAGGATCTTGTCGTTGCTGACGCCCGAGGGCACCATCGGCCACACCATGGCGTCACGGTGCACGACGAAGTCGATCACCACCGGTCGGTCGTTGGTCTCGAGCGCCAGGCGGATGGCAGCGTCGACGTCCTCCTCGCGCTCGACCCTGATGCCGAGGCACCCGTAGGCGTCGGCCAGCTTGACGAAGTCGGGGATGCGCACCTGGCCGGCGCTGGTGTGCAGGTCGGTGTTGCTGTAGCGCTGGTTGTAGAACAGCGTCTGCCACTGCCGCACCATACCGAGGCTGCTGTTGTTGATGATCGCGACCTTGATCGGGATCTGGTTGATGACACAGGTGGCGAGCTCCTGGTTGGTCATCTGGAAGCACCCGTCGCCGTCGATCGCCCAGACGACCCGGTCGGGCTCGCCCACCTTGGCCCCCATGGCGGCCGGCACGGCGTACCCCATCGTGCCGGCGCCCCCGGAGTTCAGCCAGGCATTGGGGCGCTCGTACTTGACGAACTGCGCCGCCCACATCTGGTGCTGCCCGACCCCCGAGGCGTAGATGGCCTCGGGACCGGAGATCTCGCCGATGCGCTCGATGACGAACTGCGGCGAGAGCCCCTCCTCGTCCTTGGTGTAGCCGAGAGGGTAGGTCTCCTGCCACTCCCTGGTGGTCGCCCGCCACTGCGCGTAGTCGGCCGCCGGGGTGGACTGGTCCTGCTGCTCGGACCGGATCGACGCGATGAGGTCGCCGATGACCTCCTTGGCGTCCACGACTATCGGCACGTCGGCCACCCGGTTCTTCGAGATCTCGGCCGGGTCGATGTCGGCGTGGATGATCTTGGCCCCGAGGGCGAAGGTCGACAGCTGCCCGGTCACCCGGTCGTCGAAGCGGGCGCCGATGGTGATGAGCAGGTCCGACTTCTGCAGGGCCGTCACCGCCGCGACGGTGCCGTGCATGCCGGGCATACCGAGGTTGAGCGGGTGGGTGTCGGGCACGACGCCTCGGGCCATCAGGGTGGTCACGACCGGGATCTGGGTGAGGTCGACGAGCTCGCGCAGGAGCGCGCTGGCCCCGGCCCGCACGATGCCGCCTCCGGCGTAGATCACGGGCCGGTGGGCCGCCGTGATCAGGCGCGTGGCCTCGCGGATCTGCTTGCTGTGGGGGCGGGTCACCGGGCGGTAGCCGGGCAGGTCGGTCGTCGGCGGCCACGAGAAGGTCGTGACCTTCTGGAGCGCGTCCTTGCTGATGTCGACGAGCACCGGACCCGGGCGTCCGCTCCGGGCGACGTGAAAGGCCTCGGCGAGCGCCCGCGGGATGTCATCGGGGTTGGTGATGAGGTAGTTGTGCTTGGTGATCGGCATCGTGATGCCGCGGATGTCGGCTTCCTGGAAAGCGTCGGTGCCGATCGAGGCCGAGGACACCTGCCCCGTGATCGCGACGATCGGCACGGAGTCCATGTAGGCGTCGGCCAGCGGGGTGACCAGGTTGGTGGCCCCCGGCCCCGAGGTGGCCATGCAGACGCCCACACGACCCGTGGCGGCGGCATACCCCTCGGCGGCGTGTCCGGCGCCCTGCTCGTGGCGCACCAGGATGTGACGCACCGTCTTGCTGTCCATGAGGGGGTCGTAGGCCGGCAGGATCGCCCCACCCGGGATGCCGAAGACGGTGTCGACGCCCAGCGCCTCGAGCGACATGACCAGCGACTGTGCACCGGTGACCTGCTCCGGTGCGGGGGTCGGGCCGGGCACGGCCGGGCGGGGCCTGCTCTGCGGGGCGATATCGGCCGGGGATGGCCTCACCGGTGTGGCGCTGTCGCTCACGGTTGTCACCTTCGTGTCGTGCTGTCGTCTCTGACGGCGGGTGGGGCGGGTATGGCGAAACTGGTCGCGGCCACAAAAAAACCCCTCGGTCCAGTGGTGGACGGAAGGGGAGCGCGTCGGGCTCGGGTCGGGGGGACCGTCGTCAGACGCGCTGGAGAACTACGAGAAGTTGAGCCACGGACCAACCGTGCTCCCACAGGGCGGTCGGTGTCAATCCAGCCCTCTGCACGTCTCATCATCCGGTACCCGCAGGTCAGGGGTCGGACCGCGCGTGGAACCCCCCAGGTGTCGCGCACCCGTCGTCACGGAGCGGTGCTCCTGCGCCCGGCCCCGGTGGACCCCCTGGCCATCTTCTCACCGATGGCCATGCTCTTCTGGCAGGGCGCCCGAGCGCGACGCCAGGCCGGTGACGGGCTGGCCGGCGCGCCACCCTCCGTGCCCGAGGCCGCCTGGGTGCTGCTCGTGACCCTGGTCGCGGTCAACCTGCTGGTGCTCACCAGGGGCTCCACCTCGGCTGATGCCAGCAGCACGGTGGCTTGCGAGGATGGAGCCATGACGACCTGGGTGCTCCACGTCGACCTCGACCAGTTCCTCGCCGCCGTCGAGGTGCTGCGACACCCCGAGCTGGCGGGGAGGCCGGTTATCGTCGGCGGCCGCGGCGACCCCACCGAGCGGGCGGTGGTGTCGACGGCGTCGTACGAGGCCCGCGCCCACGGTGTGCGGTCGGGCATGCCCCTGCGGGTGGCCAAGCGCAAGAGCCCCGACGCCGTCTTCCTCCCCGTCGACCGGCCGGTCTACGAGGAGGTCTCGGCGCGGGTAATGGAGGCGCTGCGGGCCCAGCCCCACGCCGTGGTCGAGGTGCTGGGCTGGGACGAGGCCTTCGTCGGCATCGACGACCAGGTGGCGGGCGACCCGCTCGCGTTCGCCGAGACCATCCAGCGCTCGGTGCTCGAGGCGACCGACCTCCACTGCTCGGTCGGCCTCGGTGACACGAAGGTGCGGGCCAAGATCGCCACCGACTTCGGCAAGCCCCGCGGCACCTTCGTCCTCACCCGTGACAACTGGGTGGAGGTGATGGGTGACCGGCCGACGACGGCGATCTGGGGCATCGGGCCGCGGATCGCCGCCCGGCTCGAGAAGCACGGCTACCGAACGGTGCTCGAGCTCGCGGCGGCCGACGAGACCGAGCTGGTCATGGAGTTCGGGGCGCGGATGGGTCCGCACTACCGCAACCTGGGGCGCGGTGTGTCGAGCAACGTCGTCGACGACACCCCGTGGGTGGCGCGGGCGCACGGCCGCGAGACGACCTACCAGACCGACCTCACCACGCCGGTCGAGGTGACCGACGCCGTGCACGACCTCGCGCGCCAGGTCGTCGCCGACATCACGGCCGAGGGACGCGCCTGCCAGCGGGTGGGGCTCAAGGTCCGCTACAAGCCGTTCTTCACCGTCACCCGCCTGCGCAAGCTGGCCGAGCCGACCTACGACGCCGCGACCCTGGCCACCACTGCCCTCGAGCTCCTCGCCGCCCTCGGTGAGGGCGACCGCCCGATCCGGCTGCTCGGTGTGCGCGCTGAGATGGTGCCACCCGTGGGCGGGTACGACGCCCCCCGCACCACCGGCCGCGGTGGGCCGGCGGCGTCACCGCTGTGACGCTGTCGGCTGGGCGTGCTGTCAGGCGAGGACGGCGCCCTTGCTCGCGCTGCCGACGAGCTTGCGGTACTTCGCCAGCACCCCACGGGGGTACTTCGGCGGCGGCGGCGTGAAGCCCACGGCGCGGCTCGCCAGCTCCTCGGGGGAGACGTCGACATCGAGGGTGCCGTGGGCGACGTCGAGGGTGATGATGTCGCCGTCGTGCACGAACGCGATGGGGCCGCCGTCGACGGCCTCCGGGGCGACGTGGCCGACGCAGAGACCGGTGGTGCCGCCGGAGAAGCGGCCGTCGGTGAGGAGGAGCACGTCCTTGCCGAGGCCGGCCCCCTTGATGGCTCCTGTGACAGCGAGCATCTCGCGCATCCCCGGGCCGCCCTTGGGGCCTTCGTAGCGGATGACGACGACGTCACCAGCCGCCAGCTTGCCGCCCTCGACGAAGTCCATCGCCGCCCGCTCACAGTCGAAGACCCGCGCCGTGCCCGTGAACACGTCGGAGTCGAAGCCGGCCGACTTCACGACCGCCCCCTCGGGCGCCAGGGTGCCGGTGAGGATGGTGATGCCACCGGTGACGTGGATCGGGTTGTCCATGGCCCGGATGACGTGACCGTCAGGGTCAGGGGTCGATACACCAGCGAGGTTCTCGGCGACGGTCTTGCCGGTCACGGTGAGGCAGTCACCGTGCAGGATGCCGGCGTCGAGCAGCGCCTTCATGACGACGGGGATGCCGCCGATGCGGTCGATGTCCTTCATGACGTACCGCCCGAAGGGCTTGACGTCCGCCAGGTGCGGCACCTTGGCGCCGACGCGCTTGAAGTCCTCGATGGTCAGGTCGACCTCGGCCTCGTTGGCGATGGCGAGGAGGTGGAGAACGGCGTTGGTCGAGCCACCGAAGGCCATGGTCACGGCGATGGCGTTCTCGAAGGCCTCCTTGGTCATGATCTGACGGGCCGTGATGCCGCGGCGCAGCAGCTCGACGACGGCCTCACCCGACTTGCGGGCGAAGGCGTCACGGCGGCGGTCGGTGGCCGGTGGGGCGGCGGAGCCGGGGAGCGACATGCCGATGGCCTCGGCGATGGCCGCCATCGTGTTGGCGGTGTAGAAGCCTCCGCACGCGCCTTCTCCCGGGCAGATCGCCCGCTCGATCGCGTCGACGTCGGCGAGCGACATCTTGCCGGCGGCGCAGGCCCCGACCGCCTCGAAGGCGTCGATGATGGTCACTTCCTTCTCGGTCCCGTCCGAGAGCTTGGCGATACCGGGCAGGATGGTGCCGGCGTAGAGGAAGACCGAGGCGAGGTCGAGGCGCGCGGCGGCCATGAGCATGCCGGGCAGCGACTTGTCGCAGCCGGCGAGCAGCACCGACCCGTCGAGCCGCTCGGCGCTCATGACGGTCTCGACCGAGTCGGCGATGACCTCGCGCGACACGAGGGAGAAGTGCATGCCCTCGTGGCCCATCGAGATGCCGTCGGAGACCGAGATGGTGCCGAACTCGAGCGGGTAGCCGCCACCGGCGTGGACGCCGTCCTTGACCGCCTTGGCCAGCCGGTCGAGGGACAGGTTGCAGGGAGTGATCTCGTTCCAGGAGCTGGCGACCCCGATCTGCGGCTTGACCCAGTCGTCGTCGCCCATACCGACCGCGCGGAGCATGCCTCGCGCAGCAGTCTTCTCGAGACCGTCGGTGACGTCGCGGGAGCGTGGCTTGATGTCGGGCGTCGTCGGAGTCGTCATGGGTCCGAGCATAGAACTGGGTCCACCCGGCGGAACGGCGGTCTCACTCCTCGTTCCGCCGGACCATGGCGCACCGGGGAGACCGCCCTCCACCGCCGGCAACAGGTCCTCCACCCGGGGCTCGTCCCCCGCGACCTCGGGCAGCCCGACCTGGTGAAAGAGCTGACCGGCCTCGACCTCGATCCGCGCGAGGCGACCCACGTCAGCGGCGGTCGCCCACCAGACGACGACGTCGCCGTCTGCCGCATCCGCACCGGTCACGAGGTGGCGGCGCGCTCCGCCGCGCTGCGCTCGACGCAGAGCTCGTTGCCCTCGGGGTCGGCGATCGTCACCCAGCCCGTGCCGTCGGACCGGCGGTGGTCGACCACCTGGGTGGCCCCGAGGCGCAGGAGGCGCACGACCTCCTCGTCGCGGGTCGACTCCGGGGTGAGGTCGAGGTGCACGCGGTTCTTGACCGCCTTGCCCTCGGGCACCCGCACGAAGAGCACCGACGGCCCGGTGGGGAGGGTGACGATCGCCTCGGGGTCACCGGGGTGGTCCTCGGGGTCCATCGCGACGCCGAGAACCTCGCACCACCAGGCGGCCTGCCCGTAGGGGTCGTGGCTGTCGAAGGTGATGTGATTGATCGTCGTCGGCACGCCCCCCACCCTTTGCGCCGCCGACGCCACTCGTCAACCCGGTTTCCGCAGCGGCCCCGTCGCCGGCTTCGCGGCGGTGTGCCCCGCCCTCCCGTATGGGGCGTCAGTCCCGCTGTCGAGTCCCGCCGACGGACGACCGTTGCCTCCCCCGACACGCCGACCCCACGCTTGGCGACCGGTCCTTCGGACTGGCGATGGTCGTCCGTCGGCGCGAGGGGATGGCCCAGGAACGCGCGGACGGTCCGTGACGAACGCCACCCATACGGGACGAGCCCTCAGGCCCGGCAGACGTGGAATCGCTCCAGCCTGGCGTCGCCGGCGTCGAGGTCGACCCACTCGCCCTCGACTCGAAGGATGCTGAGGCCGCAGGTGGGGTAGCCGTCGGCGAGGGCCCGATGGGCGTCCACGGAGCCGGAGCCGTCCGTGAGCAGGCTGGCCAGCTCGGGAACGGTCGGCGCGTGTCCGACGACGACGAGGCAGCCGACCTCGCCCGCGTCCTCGCGGATGGTCTGCAGCAGATTGCGGGTGCCCCCTTCGTACACCGCCCGGCGGTACTCGACGTACTCCGTGTGGCAGCCCCCGTGCGCGATGCCGCTCCAGGTCTCGCGCGTGCGGTGCGAGGTCGAGCAGATGACCAGCTCGGGGACGACCCCCTGCTCGTGGAGCCAGCGCCCGGCCGCCTCGGCGTCCCGGCGGCCGCGCGGCGTGAGCGAGCGGTCGTGGTCTGGCTTGCCGGGCACCTGCTCGGCCTTGGCGTGCCGCACCAGCACGAGGGTGCGCTCCAGCGACGAGGACGACGAGGACGGTGAGGACGACGTGGTCGACATGCGCCGAGCGTACGACGAGCCGCCGCCCCCGTCACCTCCACAGCGCGGAGTCGGATACGAACAAGATCAGCCCAGGCGCAGGGTCATGAAGGTGCTGAAGGGGTTGAGGCGGTAGTCACCGAACGGGCCGCAGGTGACGAACCCGTGCCTCGCGTACAGCCGGTGGGCGGCCCCGAAATGGGCCGGCGGGCCTGTCTCGAGGCTCAGCCGGACGTAGCCGCGTCGTCGCGCCTCCTGCACGACCACCGTGAGCAGGGCAGCGGCCACCCCACGTCCGCGGGCCGCGACGGTCGTGCGCATCGACTTCACCTCACCCTGCGTGGGACCGAGGTCCCTCAGGGCCCCGCAGCCCAGCAGCACACCCCCCTCACGTGCGGTCCAGAAGGTCATGTCGGCGGCACCTAGGCCCAGAAGGTCGAGGGCGTGGACGCTCCCCGCCGGCGAGATCGCCTGCATGTGGCTCAGGTGCTCGGTCAGCAGGGACACGACGTCGTCACAGGCCAGCCCGCCCGCGGTGATCTCCCAAACCGGCACGACACGCATCAAAGCAGAGAGGCCCGGCGTGTGGAGTGCCTTCCTGAGAGCTGACTGACGGTGGCCTGCCACCCACCGGGGTAGCGGCCACAAGGTCGCTGACCCGAAGATGGGTCATGGACGCTTCAACGACGACCCCGCCCACCCTCTCCCGACGCTCCGTTCTCGCCTCCGCGGCTGCCCTCACTGCGGCCGGCCTCACGATCCGGACGGCTTCTCCTGCCCACGCCCTCGCGACCTCGCGCACCGAGATCGCCCTCCCCGACGGCATCCAGCCCGAGGGCATCACCTCCGGGCCGGGCGCCGTCTTCTTCGTCGGCTCCCTGAACGACGGTCGCATCGTGACGGGCGACCTTCTCCGCGGAAGGACCCGGGTGCTCTGGCCCGGAGCCGCTGGGCGCCAGCTGCGCGGCCTGTTGTTCGACGCGCGCACCGGCATCGTCTGGGCCGCTGGAAACGTCGGCGCCGTGGCCCACGTCTGGGCCATCGGCTCTGCGTCAGGTCGTCTGCTCGAGGACACGGTCGTGCCCGGGGGAGGCTTCCTCAACGACCTCGTCATCGACGGGAACACGTTGTGGGTCACCGACTCCTTCGTCGACCGGCTCACCAGGATCTCTCTGACCTCAACGGGCTTCCCGACCGGCGCAGCCGCGACCTTCCTGCCCCTGACGGGCCAGTGGCCGACCTTCGACGGCAGCGCCATCAACGCCAACGGCATCCGCACCCTGCCGGGGTCATCG
>Ga0123339_10003111_pt1 | contig 11106 bp, 13 predicted proteins | sample lystaG_FD_89956 | JGI IMG/M metagenome (GOLD analysis project Ga0123339, IMG submission 89956) | Glacier valley bacterial and archeal communities from Borup Fiord, Nunavut, Canada, to study Microbial Dark Matter (Phase II) -... | ecosystem: Environmental > Aquatic > Freshwater > Ice > Glacier ... | reverse complement strand
CATTGTACAGCCAGCAAGTGCCTGCCGTCAACTGCGCACTGCAAAAGGCAGGTTGAAGGCGGCAGACAGTGCCAACTTGTGCTATACTTCAGTACACAAACGTTGGGGCGAGCAGGCAGGAGCAAGTCCCGTCGTCTAGCAAGATTGGCGGCGTGCTTGCCCGGTGGCGGTGTTGCCGCTGAACCTAATCAACCACGGGTCAGCACACATGAATGAGCAACAACGCAGTAACATACTTGCTGAAGTAGCAAGGCTGACTGGTGAACGTATACACGTCAGCTTTCTCTTGGACACCGCCCCCCACATCTCTGGCGTGTCACGGCTGATCAGCCGAGCACGTGGTATCTACAAGCCTGCGGGCTGGCGGTATGTTCTTTCGATCCGTATGACACTAAACAGCCAGTACGAAGCGCAGGATGCAGTTCATTACCTGCCCGACGGTCGCTGGGTGATCACCTACGCGCCGCGTGCTGGTGGGCTTGATCTTGACGACAATGCTGCGCTGGTACGTTGCATGACTGACCGTCAACCGGTCGCCTTGTTCAAGCAACTCAGCACCAAGCATGACCGCGAGCATGGCGCGAGCTATTTGGTACTGGGGCTGGGCCTGCTGACCAGCTACGATGCTGCAAGTGATGTGTTTGTGGTGGAGAGCGTGGATCAAGCCAGCCTTAGACTGTTCAGCAGCGGGATGGCCGAAGATGTACGGGAGGAGCTGCTGATGTACACTGGGCTTGCCAACAAGTTCCAGCTGTTCGCGCCGACGGCACTCGTTACTCACACCTCAACGCAAGAGCAGCGGAAGTCCGCCTTCCAGCGCGTCATCATGCAAGCGTATAACGCGACCTGTGCCGTGTGCGAAATGCGCTTCCGGCTGGGCAGCCTAGTTGAAGCTAACGCAGCCCACATCGTCCCCAAAGCGCAACAGGGGACGGACGATCCCCGCAACGGCCTGTTGCTCTGCCGCAGCCACCACTGGGCCTTCGACGCTGGTTTGTTCGCCTTGAGCGATGATCTGCGCGTGAAGGTCAGTACGGTGATGGCTCAAGCCGACACGCAGAACTTCCAGCTAGCCGAGCTTGTTGGTAAGCCGATCCTGCTACCAAGTAGCCCGGCGTTGCAGCCACACCCAATTGCGGTCGGCTGGCATCGGCAGAATGTCTGGCGTGGCTAGAGTGTGACAGATCACAGTTCTGTAGCAGCCAAGCACACGATTATCATCCCGCTTAAACCCCTGTTTGTCTACCCCAGTAGCTTCTCCGCCAGTTCTAGCGCATCTGTCGGCCAGTACACCGCTGGTCGCGGGTAGCGGCTGCCTGACCCTGCCTCTGGCCTGCAACTCAACACCGCTGCACACCATTGCTCCGGCACAGCCTCAAGTCTGTACACCCCGCCCAGCAACGCCGCAGCTATCGCGGCGTTCGTGTCGGTGTCACCGCCAGCCATCACCGTCGCAACTACGCCTGCCTCAAGGTCGGGTGCGTGTAGCAGCTGGTAGAAAGCGTTTTGCAGGGCTATCGGTACGTGGCCCATGTGCGTCTGGTAGTCAGCAGGTAGCTGGCTTGCAGCCGCGGCTAGTGCGTCGGTGATCGTCGCGGTGCGACCATGCGCGACCTGCCACGCCACCGCTCGCTCGTAGGTGGCGGCTGCATCCAAGCCTTCGCGCACGGCAGCGGCCAGCGCGACGATGTAGGCGCACGACGCATCCACGCACACTGGACTGGGATGTGTCAACTCGGTGTCGGCGGCCACATAAGCAGCCAACTGCTCCGACGGCAGGTTTGCGCCCCAGACTGCCAGCGGTGATTGCCGCATCAACGCGCCGTTGGCCTCGCTGCTCCGGCTGGCATGGTTGCGGGCCGCCTCCGCTACTGGCTGACCCTCCTGCAAGGCTGCCACTGCCGGGAACAAAGCCTGTCGGGTTGTGCCACCACTGTCGAACGGTGGGCTGTCCATCCAAGTCGCATAGGAGCGGGCGATCTGCTCCACGTCGAAGCCATGCTGCACCAGCGTGCGGTCCAGAGCCAGAGCCATCTCGCTGTCGTCAGTCGGCTGCCCGGCCAGCGTGCCGAACACGGGGCTGGGGCCGATCTGGCGTAGGCCGCTGGGGTGCAGTTCGCGAATTTGCTGCACTGATTTGAACTCGACCATGCTGCCGAGTGCATCCCCGGCCAGTTGGCCGAGCAATACGCCTTGTGCGCGGGTCAGTTGTGACAGATTGTTGTTCACTGCCGCTACCTCACTGAATAAAGAACAAGTTGGTGGTGGATTTTGCCCCGTTCGCAAGCAAGCCTCAAGCTGCGGCATCCAGCAATGGCGGCAGATTATCGGCGTAGCCACACTGCGGATGCGGGTGGAGCGGTGACCGGCAACCGGCTAACTGGCCGACTTGCGGTGCTGCTCTCGCAGGTGATCCTGCTCCTTGCGATCCTGATCGCGCTGACCAACTTGTTGCATCTTGATGTGGATGCGTGGCTGTGGCTCTGGCTCGGCACCATGCTGCTCTTTGGCGGGATGGTAGCTGCTGCACGAAATCGTTCAGTGCTTGCTGCACTTGCGGCCTAGCCTGCGCCTGTGCGTCCAGTTCTTGCGCGACGGCCTCAAGTGTCAACTTACCCTGACGATTGCCAACACGCGCCTCCAGCTGTTGAGGAGCGTTGGCGATGATGCCGAGGCCAACGTTCTTCAGCGCGTCAAGCACCTGTCCCCATGATGCTGCCTCGGTCGGAGTGCTGACCACCGCCATGCTGAAGATAGCCGCCGCTGCTAGGCTACCAAGGGTGAGGTTTGCGTTCGCTGTGGCTGTCCCCTTCGCCTTGCCCAACAACTGCTTGAGGTTGTCGCTGAACCCTTCTTGCTGCGTCATACGTTCCACCTGCTTCTACTTGCTGTGTACATTGTACAGCCAGCAAGTGCCTGCCGTCAACCTCGTGTGGTAAAGCGCAAGCTGACCGCTTTGCCATAGATTACACTTAGCGTCCCCATGATCTGCTCACCCCAGCGTTCGATTAGTGTTCGGCTGACGTTACCGGGTGGCACGCGCAACACCCATGTGTCACCATCGCAGCCTATTAGTCGCACCTGCTGTAGCCAACTGCGCCATACCTCCTCGCTAACCAGCTTTCGCAGGTCAGGTTCGGAGGCCGACCAAACGCTTTGCATCCAGGCACTGGCCGGTTCATAGCTGTGTCGCACTTGTTCCGGTGGCAACGATCCGCACGGTGTGGACTCTGGTTGCGGCGGCGGCTCATTTGGCAGCAGCGATCCGCACGGTGCGAATTCTGGTTGCAGTGGCTCGTCCGGCAGCAGCGATCCGCACGGTGCGGATTCTGGCTGAGGTGGCAGCTCGTCTGCCAGCAACAATCCGCACGGTGCGGATTCTGTTTGAAGGTTCATGGCTGGGATGTAGCCAGCGAAGCGGTCAGCGGGGCTGGGAGCGGGATCACCTGCTTTGAGGCGGCTGAGGACAAAGCCTGCTGGATTCTTCAGACCACTAGTGCCACTAGCGTACCGCGTCCAGCCAGTAATGCGCTCAACCTGATGCTGCCCGGCTAGCTGTTCTGCAGTTGTTCTGCGGATGCCCAGCCGACAGAGGGCGTTCACTGCCACGGCCTTGTCGCTGTAGATGTTCGGCGCAGCAAATGGTGGCTGACTTGCCGGTTGCTCCGCTCGCTCATCAGCTTCACTTCCCTTACCAACATCACCGCCGTTGTTTGTTGGTTGTTCTATCAGCTTGTTAGAGTCTTTACTTGTTGAATATTGGCTGTCAGCCGTGATAGCCCTCAAGCTGGTTGGCCTATCAGCCATGACAGCCCTGCGATGCTGAGGACTTGCATTGGTGATAGCCTCCTGCGCCTTTATGCTGGCGGCTCTATCAGCCATAACGGTGCGGCTACCAACTATATGTAGCGGAGTCGTAGGGGTTTCGTTCGCTTCCGTAGACAAGTCGACAGCAAGCTCACCCAGCAGGATGTAGGTGTTGGCTGCATGAATGCCCGCGACAATCTTGACCAAACCCAATTCGGCGAACTCATGCAGGTAACGGCGGGCGGTCTGGTCGCTGAGTCCGACCTGCTCGGCAAGGTAGCGGCAACTGGTTTTGGCTTGATGGGGAGTACGCTGGCGCGAAGCAAGCTCGGTCAGCGCATTGTAGAGGAGCAGGGCCGCCCCGCGTTTGTGGCCTTCGTAGTGCTGGCGCAGGAGGTCGAGCGCGTTCAAAGCCTGCCAGCAGAACGGCTGCGCCTTGATCTGGCGGCTTGTGGTGAGGCTAAGATTGGCTGGCTTAGGCTGGTACAGGGTAGACACCTTCGGCAGTGCTGGTTGCACAGCCAGAACAGGAGTAGTAAGCATCAGAAAATGGCCTTTCCATGCTTCTCCGTGCCAATTTTTGGCAAAGAGACACCCAAACCCCTTGCATTGGCGATCCAGTCGTGATATAATGCAATCAGTAAGAAAGCAATAACCCGCTAGGCGCGTCTGTAAGGAGCGTCTGGTAGTTTCCACAAGGCCCACTGGCTTCGCTGCCCGGCTCGTCCAGTGGGTCTTGTCACGTCAGCCGCCATTGAACCCCGGCGGGAAGGGCGTTTGCAGCTAAAGCTGCCTCAGTATGCGTTTTGGTGATTGTGGCCCGTCCCTCAATGGCGACCGGCCTGCGACCTCCTTCCTTCTGTCTCGTCATCGTTTATGAGCTTCTCCCACGCCTGTCACCAGCCGCAGAAATCCGCACCGTGCGGATTCACTCACCATCTCTTGAGCGACGAATCTGTGGCTGCCACCTTGACAACCCAATGCTCAACTGTTGTTCGTCCTTTGTTCGCCAGATGTTCTTGCATTGTTCGTCTAACTATGCTATAATATGGGCAGAAGCGAGCAACAGAACGGCGCACGCTTCTACAGAAGCATCAATAAAAGAACTGTGTAAAACTCACTGTCATCGCCGCCAAGCACCGCAGTGGGTTTTTTGTTGGTCGTCGTTTCTCCCCGACGTGTAGGCCGTTGCCTGCTAGGTACAGGCTATGTGGCTAATCCCTGTCGCGCTCCTTGTACTTCACTATGTAATCAGCTTTGCAAGTAGGTCGTTAGATAGTCCTGTTGCGCAACTCTCTAGCGGCTCCGTGTTCGGCACCTTGCTTAAGGAAGTCCAGCAGACGAGCGATGGTTAGCTTGTTACTAATTTCTGCATCTTCAGCCAGCGTCATTAGTTCGTAAGCCTCGGCCTTCGCCATGATCTCGCGTAGCTCATCAATGCCGACGATTGCTGCGACCGGCACGTTGTTGCTGCGGATTATCTGCGGCCCGTCTGCCGACCGCTTGATCAGCGTGGGCAGGTTGCTGCGGGCCTCACCCACACCGTACCCCTCACCGCTGGCGAGCTTCTTGATCAGCACTTCGCTGTCCATGCTTACACCTCCGATTGTACAGAGCCTTGTACATGGGCCAATTTTACTCGATCTCCGCGCTAGAGTCAAGACCTTTATCCACAACTTTACATAGATCGCTTACATTGCTGTCAATCCACTTGACACAGGTGTTCCTCTGCCCTATAATGGTCAGCAAGTTACACCAGCATACACAAGAGGGCATCTGTGGAGGAACGGTACTACAAGGTTAAAGAGGTGGCGTTGGCCTTCAACGTTGACGAGCGGGTGGTGCGTGAGTGGATCGCGGCTGGCGACCTACAGGCAGTCAACATTGGCACGGGTCGCAAGCTGGAATACCGCATCCCCGCAAACTCGCTGACCGATTTCATCGCATCACGTACTACTGGACAGGCGAAGGAGAAGCGGACGGACAGCTTACGCTGCACAACGGAACCACTCGACGGCTTGCGATGGTCACGCAGGATTTTGGGATGCTGGTTGATCACATGAGGCACGACCCGCACAACGTGGGTCGGGGAGGGTGCGATGGCAGGTAGCACAAAGGTGATTGGGTTCATGAATCAGAAGGGCGGCGTGGGTAAAAGCACCGCGCTGTGGAACTTGAGCGGGGTGTTGAAGGACAATTTCGGGCGGCAAGTGCTGAACGTGGAGATGGACCCGCAGGGTTCGCTGCGCCGTATGAGCTTCGGGGCTGATTTCAAGCCGCTGCAAGGCACCAGCTACGACCTGCTGACCGGCGGCAAGTGGCAGCCGTACACGCCGGAGGCGCGTGGTTGGGAAGGTTGCCCAACCGTTCCTTCGACGCTTGACCTCGCCGAAGCTGAACTTAGCCTCAGTATCAACCCAACTTGGGGTCTAATGCTGAAGAAGCAACTGGACAAGCTGCGCGGTGAGTATGACTACATATTCCTTGATACCTCCCCTAGCCTCGGTGCGTTGGCGACCAACGTCATCTTTGCTTCTGATGGATTTATCGTCCCCTCGCAGGTGGAGGAGGAGTCGTATCGCGGTGTGGAGATCGTGCTGAACACCATCGCCCGCCTCCGAGAGACAAATCCTCGCAGCCTGATTGTTGCCGTGCAGCCAACGCAGGTGGCGGGTAACGCCAAGCTCTATCAAGACTTCCTGACCCTGCTCAAAGAGGAGTATGGCGAACTGGTCAGCGATCCGGTCAAGAAGTCGGTGCGCTACTCGGAGGCGGCTAGCGAGCGCGTGCCGATCCACATTTGGGAGCCGACGCTGGCCGCACCCTGGAACGACCTTGCCCAGCGGGTGGAAAGGTGGGCTGGCCGATGAAGCGTAGCAGTGTACTCGACCGCATCCGCTCAGAGAATACCGGCAGCAAGCCGATTGACGCGCTGGATGTTGACCCCGCTAGCATCCTCGACAATCCCTATCAGCCGCGCCAGTTTATGGACGAGGGACGGCTGGCTGAACTGATGCAGTCCATCCAAGAGCAGGGTATCCTTGAGCCACTAGTCGTCAGCCGTACTGACCGCCCCGGCATATATGAGCTAGTTGCCGGTGGGCGGCGGCTGGCGGCGGCCCGCCAACTTAGTTTGGCGACCGTGCCAGTAGTGGTACGTGAGTTTGGCAGTGAAGACGACAAGCGGTTGGCCTCGATCACTGAGAACTGGCTGCGTGACGACCTCTCGGTTGAAGAACTGGCGGTCGGTGTGCAAGAGGTGCGCCGTCTTACCAACTGGTCGGCGACCAAGATCGGCCAGAAGTTCGGCAAGTCGGCGGATACTATCGAGCGGCTACTGTTGCTGGCGAGCAACCCCGATGCCATGGTTGCCTACCAGCGTGGCGACATCACCTTGCGACAGGTACGCGACCACCTGCGGCAACCAGAACAGACCGCTGATCCGCACCGTGCGGATTTTGACGAGCAGCAGGCAGGTGCGACCTCAGCTACGGCCACTTCTAGCGGCGGTGCCAGTGGTCGCCGTCCACGCAAGCCCGCCGACCCCTTCTCCTGGGTCGGCGCAGCCAGCGAACGAGCGACTCGGCTGGCTGAAGCTGCCACCCACCGGCTGAACGAGCTAGAGCCGGAGCAGGCCAGCAGCCGACTTGAGCAGGCCGAAGTGCAGCTAACCCAACTGGCAAACTCGATTGAGCAGGCATTGGAGCGTGTGCGGTCGGCCAAGCCCAGCCGTAACGCTACCAACCGTTCACCCCACAAATAGAGGATACGACAGTGCCGAACCCACCGAGCGGCAGAGGGTCAGCCGCCCCCAGCTTCAGCGAATTGATGAAGGAGCGGCGCACCAACATCGGCAAGGTTGCGCTCCTGACTGGCATTGATGCTGAGCGGCTCCGCAACTACGAGCGTGGCGGTCAGATCGCACCTGAAGACCTGCCCAAGCTGGCTAAGGTACTGGGCCTTGCCCCAAACCCGGATCCACCAACGACCAACACCGCGCCGTCAACCAAAACTCAGCTAGCCCAGCCTGCGCACCCTGCACCAACCCCCACGCCAGTTGCTAAAGCCAAACCGACCGCTCCGGCAGTAACAACACCACCAGCAGTTGTGCCAGTCACGCCGAGCCAGCCATCACCGATTGTGGAACCGGCTACCCTGCTGCCAGCAGCCATCCTTCCGGTCGCCGTGCCTGCACCTGTGCAAGCATCTGAACCAGAGTCGGTCTCTAAAGTGGGTGAACAGCAATCAGCGGACGACATAGTACCAAGCAGCGAACCGCTTGCACCAGCAACGCAAGCTGAAGCCCAGAGCAGCCAGCCAATGAGCAAACGTCGCTTCGCCAGGTGGATACCAGCCGACGATGCTGAGATGCGTTACCTGAGCATCTGCCGCAAGGACAAAGCAATGGTGCGCTTTACCCTGTTTAACGGTGAGGTCATAACAGGTCGGGTTGCTGGCTTCAACACCTACACAATCGTGGTGCGCGAAGATAACAGTGATGAGCGCGTGCTGCAAAAGATGGGGCTACTCCACTACCAGCGGTTGCGTGGGGAGCCGCAGCTACCCGACCAATCAACCGATCAGCCACCAGCTAGCGAGGAGGTCATTCATGAGTCTGGGTGATGAACTGCGTTTTCTGCGGGCGATGCAGGCCGGGATCGAGCCGGACAAGGTTGAACGCATCATCGGTCTGCCACGCTATACGATGACCGACCTTGAGGATGCCCCAGATAAGTTTGGCGGTGATGAGACGCTAGCGCAGGTGGCTGGCTACTTCAGCGTTGAGCCGAATAGCTTGCGGGCAGCCCGGAAGCACTCGCGGGTCGCGCTCGACATCTACCTCAAGCGGATGAAGGCGCAGCGGCAAACGGCAATACTGCGCCTGCGCGGCGGTAGCACCGTAGTCGGCTCCCCCTATTGGTGGGACAGGGCTGTAGTCAGCATTGGACAGCCAGAAGGCGAGAACCTGATCGTCATGCGCCACGCGGTCATTAGTTGGGAGATGCCGGAGCAGCTTGTTGAGGCAAGTTCTGTGCATCCTTAAAATTAGTGCTTCTACAGAAGGGGTGCCTAGCCGTGGAACATCTTAGCCCAGAGAACATACAACGTCTGATTGACGGTGGTGAGGATGTAACGCTTGAGCTAAAGCCGGAGAAGGAGTCGCTGGGTGACATTGGTGAGTTGCTGATAGCAATGGCTAATGCTCAGGGCGGTACAATCATCGTGGGTGTAAGGAATGACGGCACGGTGGTAGGGGTAAGCAAGCCTAAAGAGGTTACAGACCGCATCTTTCTGGCCGCTCGTCGCGCCAACCCGCCGCTCATCCACCATGTCAGCGTAGACACGATAGAACTGAAGGGTAAGCAACTGGTCATCGCCACCCTGCCCCAGCTAACCGACGCGATTTACTCCTACAGCGGAGCTTTCCGCAAGCGTCATGGATCGTCAAACATCAGTATGTCGCCCGACAGCATCCGCGAACTCGTGCTTCAGCGCAACACCAGCTACGACCGCTACCTACTCAGGGGGCGCAGCCTGGCCGACCTTGATGATTTGCTGATCAACCAGTTGATTGAAGGTCGGGTCAGGATGGGTGGCCTGGTTGACATGGCCGAACCCATCCTGCCGGAACCCTACCCTTCGACCTCAGCCATCGAGTTTTTGGCTTCAGTAGGGGCTATTGAGCAGCTTGATAGTGGTTGGTCGCCGACGGTTGCCGGTCTATTGATGCTGGGTAAGAAGCCGCAGCAGGAGCTACCGGAGGCAACGATCCAATGCGCCCGCTTCAAAGATACGACTGCGGTTGAGTTCATAGATCGGGTTGAACTGTATGGGCCATTGCCGCACCAGTTGCAGGCCGCCCTTGCGTTTGTGCGCCGTAACACACAACTCGCCTCAAGGATCGTCGGCTTGGAGCGTGAAGACGTGCCGGAGTACCCCTACATGGCCGTGCGCGAGGCTCTGGTCAACGCCCTGATGCACCGCGACTGGGCCGTGGCGGGCAAGGTCAACCTTAACATCTTCAGCGACCGTATCGAGATCATCAACCCCGGCGGCCTAATGCCCGGTTTGCAAGCTGACCGCTTGGAAGGACTGCACCGCACCCGCAATCGCACAGTTGCTCCCTTGATGCTGTGGATGCGCTTGGCTGAAACCTACGGCACGGGCATCCGGCGGATGAAGGCAGCAATGCAGAGTGCTGGTCTGCCGGAGCCGTTCATAGAGAGCAGTGAAGCGGGCTTGCGTCTCGTCCTCTACAGTCAGCAGCCAAACACTGACGACCACGCTGGGTTGATAACTCAAACGCCGCAGATTAGCTTGAACCTGCGTCAGCAAATGTTGCTGGATCGGTTGGCCGAGACAGAAGGTAGGTCTACTAGCAGAGCGGAGTACGCTAGCACATACAGCATCAGCAGCACCCAGGCCATCACTGATCTGAGTCAACTGGTTAAGCAAGGTTTGCTGAACAAGCTAGGTAGGTCAAGTGCTACGCTTTACGTGCTACCAGATGAGCCACTATCTGGCATGGAGGAGTAGCTGACGCTCTACCAGTCTCTACCAGTCTCTACCAGTCTCTACCAGTGGCAGAGACTGGTAGAGCGGATCGTTTGGCAGCCATACGAACCATGTCGTGGTTGTCAAATATTTACTGGCATTAGTAGAGCTTAGGTCAAACCCCCTCAGCGACTTAAACTGGTTCTAGCGTGTACTACTCACACCTCAGTGTTCTGATCCACCCGATTACCACTACGCTCCAACTTGCTGACTAGCTGCTCTACGCGCTTGTTGGCTTCCGCATCATTAACAGCTAACACAACTTTGATCTGCGCCGACGCGATATAGCGGCTGATGTTGGTGTCGTCCGCAGTCAACAGGTTGTTGCGGTTGGTGGTGATCGTCAGCGTGCGGCGACCTGTTGTGGCAGAGCCACCAGTTGAGGTTGCAGAATAGCTGCTGGCTACTTCCTTAATGCTGAGAGCTTCTTGATTTGGCTGCGTCGTGTATGTGGGTGCTGTGGTTAGTGCGGTTGGTGCAAAAGCCTGTGCTGCTTGTGCTACCTGCAAAGCCGCTTGCCTGCGCTCCTCCTCAAGCGGCTGCCGCTGGACGACAAATCGCTCAGCCAGGGTCGGGCCAACCAGGTAGCTGTGGCGGGTGTTACCCCTACTTGCCGCTCATGGCATGGTTTCAGCACCCTGTTGGCCGGGCAAGCCATTGTAGTGTCGCGCACCTCAAGATGTAGGTCGCCGTAACCGACACTGAGTGTTTCAGCACCCTGTTGGCCGGGCAAGCCATTGTAGT
>Ga0123339_10003108_pt1 | contig 11107 bp, 6 predicted proteins | sample lystaG_FD_89956 | JGI IMG/M metagenome (GOLD analysis project Ga0123339, IMG submission 89956) | Glacier valley bacterial and archeal communities from Borup Fiord, Nunavut, Canada, to study Microbial Dark Matter (Phase II) -... | ecosystem: Environmental > Aquatic > Freshwater > Ice > Glacier ... | reverse complement strand
CGCTGACACCAGCCGCTGCAGAAGAGGTCGCCGATCGGCACTTCGATAGAGGGCGTTTCTTCGCCGTCCCAGTAGAAGCGCAGGATCAGTTTGCGCCACCAGTCGGGGTGGACGGTGTTCCAGATATGCTGGATCGCGCCGGGACCTTCGATTTCGGCGAGTGTGACGGTCTGCAGCGCGGGGATGTGGATCGAGGGCGAGACTTTCCAGCCCTGTCCGAGTTCGCGCGCGGCGGAGAATCCGGTTCCTTCGGTCGCCATGCCTGCTCGGCTCTTCTCGCCGGTGAAATTCTCCGCGCTGATCGAGCGTGTCTTGGCATGGGAGAGGCGGCTGATATTGTGCATCCCCATACCCAGCCCGTTAAAACCCGACCCTGAATTTGTATCGCTCATGCTGCCTCCTACTATGATAGACTATGATAAATGCAGACTATGATGACCTATGATTAAAATGATTAACTATGATTATTGTACCAGTACCGTTTCCGGTTTCTGTTAGTTTATCATAGTCCATCATAGTTGTAATCATAGGTCATCATAGTCGTAGTCGGGGGGTGTCGTTGTGGTCTATGCGCATTCGGAATTGACGGGTCGGATAATCGGTTGTAGTATGGAGGTGCATCGGGGTCTGGGGAACGGGTATCAGGAGAAGATATATCAGCGGGCGTTGGCGCAGGAGATGACGGAGCAGGGACTGGCGTTCGAGCGTGAGTTTGAGATGCCTATACACTATAAGGGAATCAGGATCGGGACACGGCGCGTGGATTTCTTCGTCGAGGGGTGCGTGATGGTCGAATTGAAGGCGGTGATCCTGCTGGACGATGCGCATCTGGCGCAGGCGATCAACTACTTGGAAGCGTCGGGTATCCCGCTCGGACTGCTGATCAACTTCGGCTCGGTGAGTATGCAGTACAAAAGGGTGATGAAGCCGACACGAAAATGTCTGGCGAAACAACTTCCCGAGGCATGGAACAAGTGAGCAACGGCATTAGACCCCTCTCCCAGTAAGGTGCGAATAGTGGGAGAGGGGTGGGTGGACTTGATTCTACTGCGCTTCCCACGTCTCGTGGCGGTGGAAGGCCGGCGTCAGTTCCGTACCGGGTACAGGCGGCGGGGAAGGAGGCTCGGGCTCGTGGTTGCCGGAAAACCACTGTGGCAGGTGTTCTCTCAACAGGCGACCCAGCTCCTCTTTGTCCATGTGCGGGGCGAGAGCGAGCAGCAGCTTCGGATCGAAGTCGGCTCGTCGCGCAAGGCAGGCAGTCACCAACTCCGTCAGTTCCTTTTTAGGCATATGGGGGGCGAGACCCGCCAGCATTTTGAGGTCGGGCGTCTTGAGGTTGCTCTCTTTCTGCTCTGCCTCGGTCTCGTCGAACCCTCTGCCGGAGAGATGCATACGGACGAGCTTCTTCAGGTCGTCACGCTCCAGAAACGGCGCGAGGGCGATCACGGGTTCGAAGTTTGCGGAACTGTTGGGAGCCTCATCTTCCTCGTCCTCCTCCAGATAGCCGCTCAGAAGCCTGCATTGGACGCCGATCTCATCATAGGACGTGTCGTTTTCGCGCAGGCTTTCGAACAGCCCGCCGGGTACGATCTGGTTCTCTTCGAGGTGGCGCAGGATCGCGTTGTAGTGTTTCGCGACCGTCTCGATGCCTCCGGGGAACGCCTGCTCCTCCGCCATCTCCGTGATCTTATTCAGGCTGTTGCTCATACGCCGAATCTCGCGTCGCGTCGTCTTTTCCATTGCGTTCTTCCTCCTCTTTAAGAATGTCATTCAGTTGTTTCGCCATCTTTTGTCGCCCTGCGTGGAGCCTCCATTTGACGGTCGTTCGCGTCACCGAGAGAAAATCGCAGATGCGAGCGACATCCCACTGTTCGTAGTAGTAGAGTTTCATGACCGTTTGGAGCGGGGGTGAAAGTTCATCCAGACAGCAGGCGATCTCCCTGTCCCTCTCGGCTTCGATCAGTTTTTCGTGCGGACATCCTACCTTTTCAGGTATCCGTGCCGCAATCAGCATATCGAGCGTTTCCGTCTCCAGCGGAGTGTTTCGCCGTTCTTGCACAAGCGCTCGAATCGCTCGGTTTCGGGTGATCTTGTAGAGCCACGGCGCGAACTTCGTCGGGTCGTGGAGTCGGTTCAACTGCTGCATCGCCTGTATAAGCGCTTCCTGAGATACGTCTTCGGCAGCCTCTTTAGAGCCCAAAATCTGCTGTGCGATGTGAACGGTCGCGCCTCTGTAGCGACGAAACAACTCTTCCCACGACTCGATACCACCCGCAAGCGCCGCACGAATCAGCTCCTTATCTTCGATTTGCTTAATCCGACTCTGCCGCGCCATGCGTTGATCCTCCTCTGCCAGTAAAGAGACGTCGGGAAAGGATATGGATAGGTCATCAAGAAAATAATTTCATGGAAATTTCACAGATGAATGATTAACCGTTGTGTAGATAGAGTTTTTCTCCGTCCACTCGAAGCTCCAGGAGAAGGGGAGGCTGCTGCTCCGTTTTGTGAGTGAGAGCATTGGGGTGCGGTGAACAAGCAGGAGGCCTACGACGCTTTTTGTCCCGAGGACAAACAGGGCTACCCTGCCGAAATGGTGATAACTTTATCCGGTGCCGAACTTTTTGCCCAGCTCGCCCGGCTAAACCTGGATGGCGTGGTCTTCAACTGCAATGGTCCAGCGCGTCCCATCGCTTTTGCGTCCGGCATCGCGCAGGTAGTACTGGATTCTATGCCTGAGAAAGTTTGCTAAAGGCGACTGGACGTTGCAAGGCAAGACGAGTGCGACAGAATGAGTGCGGCTGGAATCAGTCGGGAATCAAGAGGGTTTGTGTTGTGACGGCGTGTTTTTTGGTGTTCTCGATGCCGAACCAGGTCTCTTTGTAGTGACCCTGCCCGAACAGCGCCATCTGATCCGCATAGTGCGGGCTGCGTGGGTTTTGCGAGATCCCGAACGGGAGCACACTCCACGACTCGACGCCTTTCGGATCGAGATGCACGATCATGCGGAAACTCGAGCCGTGCGTACAGACGATCCTTCCGTCTTTATCATGATCGAACGGACCATTGTTTGGCACGACGGCGGCGATCGTAGCGTCCGGTGTACTGTATGCCAGCCCGGAAACGGGCGCAATTAGCTTCCCTCGATGCATCGTATGCACCTCGCCCCACGGCACGTCGATCTTCCCGAACCGCTTACGGAGAGCTGTCGCTGCGGTTGCCAGCGCTGTCTCTGCCGCGTGCTTCTCCACGACGTTCCACTCGGTTCCCTGCGCCGCTTTATGGACGAGCGATTCGCTGCCCTGCGCCGCGAGCAGCCAGTAGTAGTAGAGTGTGCAGCCCGTCGCATCTGTATCCGCCCGCCCGTTCCAACTTCGAAGAATGTCCCGCGCTTGTTTGAGGGCAGCGGCTTCAGTAGGCGGAGTGGAATTTGGTGCGGCTGTTAGGCTGACGAGGCGCTTGATTGTGACGAGCGCGTAGGGAACTTCGGTGTCGGTCGCGATCTGTCTGGCACGTTCGACGGTCAGTTTCGGCTCGGCGGCGAGCAGTGCGGCAAGGCGATCATAGCGGGTGGTATGCCCGTAAGTCGTGACATAAGGCGACCATCCGGTGGCTGCGATTTCACCGCTTTGCACGGCCGGTTTGTGTCCCGTTACACCGTGTTGTTTGGCATTTATTGGCAATGGCGTGAGCCAGGGCGCGGAGTTCGCGTTGACCAGTACTCCCGACGCCGGGTTCTGGACGTGGGGCAGGGCGTCGATCGTCAGCAGTTCGCCCCAGCGTGTGCGCGGGTCGGTGCCGCGCACCGGCAGTGTCCAGTCGATCGCCGGATCACGCTGCGGAATGCGCGCATTATACTGGTAGCCGATACTCCCTTTCGTGTCCGCATAGACGATATTCCACATCGACAGCCCGTGCGGTCGCAGCGCCTCACGGAACTGCGCGATGTTCTGCGCCTGCGCCATGTGCATCACCTGCGCCAGCATATCCCAGTTCCCGAGCGTCGAGAGTTTTACTGCTTCACTCCGAAACGGGATCATCGGACCCCAGGCGGTGCGAGTAATCGACTGCTCGCGGGAGGTCATCATTCCGTTGTCGCGGCTCTTCAGCGTGATCGTCGTATGTTCGAATGGCTTCCATTCGCCATGAAAATTGTACTCGCTTTTGTTGTTCGGATTTGTCTCGACATGATAGAAATCGTACAGGCGCGGATCGTTGTTCGTCATGCACCATGCGATTTTGTCGGTGTGTCCCATCACGCCGAACGGCAGACCGGAGAGCGTGATGCCGTGAAACTGGAACCCCGGCACATAGAGCGCATATTCGTACCAGAGCAGCGGACCGCTCCACATCAGATGCGGATCGATCGAGAGGATGGCATGACCGGTCGCGCTTCGGCTCGCTGCAACAGCGAACTGGTTCGAGCCGATCCCCGGCGTCAGTTGGTTGGATATCTCTTCGAGCGGAAAAGCAGCGTTGAGCAGTTGGGCGAGCGCGAGCACATCGACGGTTGTGATGGGTGCGATCCAGTCCGGTAACTGCCCCTTTTGTTCGGTAAGGGCATGGTTCGCTCCCGCGCAGAAACGCCGCAGCAGCGGAGCCTGATCATTGTGCGGATCACGATCGAGCGCAGCAGCATATTTTTGTGCCTCTTCTTCGATACCGAGTGAGCGCAGAAAGCCGTCCTGAATCAGGTAGGCGCTGCCATCGACTTCGGCGAGCCGCCCGCGCGCCTGCTTGAAGTTGCGTGCCATGCGCTCGGGATTGTCGGTCGCCATCGCATAGCCGAGCCCGTACATCGCGTCCGGCAGGCTCTTTGCTGCGATCGACGCAACACCGTAGCGATCCCGATAGACCGTCGTTTCGGCGGCGTTACTGCTCTGGCTCGCGCTTGACATTGTGAGGAGTGCCATGAAAAGTATCCAGTAGCGTTTCAGCATAGTTGTGCCAAGGGAGTGATTACGTGCCAGGGAAAGCGCTAGTTTAAAGCCCCCCTTTGCTGCACGAAGATTGCATCGAAGAGGGGCAGACGAACAAGCAAACGGATTTATGGAGTCCCTAGAAGTGCAGACCGAACTCGGCGAGCAGGGAACTGGTATGGTAGTTCAGGCTCGAAAGAGAAGGATCCTGATTTCTACGATCGATGATCTGCCAGCCGAGCGAGAACTTCAGCGCCTGTGTGAGCCCGAAATCCAGACCGAAGCGAATGTCGTTTTCGGAACTCCCTAAATAGCCGAGCGTGTTGGAGTTCAGCAGATCGATAAAGACGGTCTGTCGCGACGAGATCGGATAATCGAGACGCAGCGCGAACGAGTGCAGGTCGGAACTCGTGTTGGTCGGCACCGCTGTGCCGCCCGCCAATGTGGTTGTCGTCGCTGCGGCCGTGGTTTGCAGAGCGCTCTTGTTGCGCAGCAGTTGATAGCTGAACTGCGTGTTCAGCTTGCCGCCGAAGGGACGTCCCTGCATCGAAAACTGGAGCGTATTGCTGTTCGTTCCGCCAAAGTTATTGTTGTACAGGACGCGCTGCAGACTATACAGGAGATTGAACTGGAGTTTCGTGCTGGGCTGCCAGCCGAAGTTGATGCTCGCGTTGCGGCGGCTGGAATTGTACTGATAGTCTCCGACGCTCGCGCCCGTGTCGAACTGAAACCCGATGTTCATATTGCTTCTGGGAGAATACTGCACATCGAAGCGGTGGGTCGTGCTGCGTCCGGTCACACTGCCGGTCGTATAGATATTGGAGCCGCCGAGGTAGCCGCTGTAGTTGCCACCGGAGCCGAGATAAGAGTTCGAGCCGCCGCCGCCGATCGTATTGAAGCTGTTGGCGCTCAGCGTGTTACCCGTCGTCGGCGGGGACGTAACCGTTCCGGCGACCAGATCGCGCGTTGAGACGAAGGGCGTGCTCCAGGGCGTGAACAACGAGGAGCGGCTCGCTACCACTCCGCTGCTGATACCGGTTGCTGTGGTCGTCGTGCCGGGAACCGTCGTTGTGGTCGCGGTTGTATTGTTCGCATTGCCAGTATCGGTCAGATCGAACGAGTAGTTGATACGCAGCTGCTTTGCCGGCGTGAACCGCGCGCCGAACTGCGTGTCTCTGGCGTTGGTCTTCCCTTTGAGGCTCGTTCCGTTATTCGAGATATCGTTGTCGGAAAGCGTGCCGTTCAGCGTCATCCACTTCGTTGCGGTCCAGTTCAAGCCGACGCGCTTACTGAAGGTCTCAGTTTTGGTATTGTAGTTTTGCGTCGTTGCTCCCGCCAGCGCTGTGGTCTGTGAGCCATACAGATTGAAGGCGCCATCCGTCGAGCTGTTGCTGCGGCTGATGGCGGTTTCCAGTGAGAGTGAGCGCAGAGTATATGCTAATGAGAGTGTATCGCTCTGGTTGCTGCTCTGTCCGCCGACGATATAGCGGGTGCTTAGACTCGTGCGTGACAGGTTCACGACAGCGTGTTTGGCGAGATTGTACGCCATACCGAGACTATACTGGTCGTATTTATCGTCACCTTTGGAGTTGATGCTGAACTGACCGGTCGCTCCTGCAGAATAAGAGGGGCGCTGCGCCTTCTGGACATCGTAGGTGAAATGAACCTTGCGCGAGGGCGTATATTCGCCCGCGAGATCGATCGATTTTTCGTTGCGGTTGAAACCCGGGCTCTGGATCGAAGAGAAGGTCGGGTTGACGTCGCGCACCGTCAGGATCGAGTGCATATTACGGAACGGAGTCAGGTCGGCACGTACCTGAACCGCCTGCCCCGCAATGCTTTTGCCGGTCACATTCAGCCCTGAAAAGGCAGTTTCGAGGGTCAGTCCACCGATCTTTCCAAGTCCGATGCGCCCGTCGAATCCGAGCACGCTGCGGTCACCGGCATTGACGCTGTCGTTGAGCGGAAAATAACGGACGGTGATCAAACTGGTTGCCGGAACCGGCTGGCGCGGGATCAATATCTGGTTGGAACTGTGCGGGTCGATCACATAGTCGAGACCCTGCACGAGCGGTACGCCGTTGAGCAGCACGATCATACTCGCGAGCTTTGTCGTATCGACGGCTTGATCGAGAACATAGGGCTGTGTTGGATCGCCCTTCCCGTAGAACTCCTGCGTACGGAGCTGCAGCCCGGCGCCAGTGCGTGTCTTCTGGATTACGTAGGTAAAGCCGACTTTGGTGCTGCCGCGCGGCGCAAACTCGGAGCGAATGCCATAGATCGTGCCGCTATTCTGATTGAAGCCCAGCGTTTCGAACGAAATGGCGATCGTCGAAGAGTGCAGGACGATGTAACCGGGCTTGAAATTGAGCTGTCCGGTGTAGGTATCGAGTGTGTATTCCGTCGGCGCAAGATCACGGTTGTCGATACGGATATGCACGGAGCCATCGACGACCTGCCCGGCGTAGACGTAGTAGGGACCGGACGAGTCCTGCCCGGTGAGCGTGAGCGTACGGGTCTCGGCTTTCGTCTTCGTGTAGAGCATGCTCGTCTTGAGCTTCGGCGTCCACTGGTTCGTCAGTTTGACGCCGCTCAGGTAACGATTGAAGTCGATCAGCGAGTTGCCCTGGAAACCGGCGTTGATATCGCCCCATTCGAGGCGCAGCTTCGGGGTATTGTAATCGAGCTTGGCACGATTTTCGTTCGGGTTTTTGAAAGGGCTGTTCGAATAGGAAGTCTGGTAATGAAAGTACTTGAACAGTGTCGCATCGACCTGCACGTTGGTGTCGGTGTAGATGCCGTTGCTGCCCTGACCGTAGTACTGTTCGTTGTGATAGGACTGCGCGGCTTTGTCGCCGCCGGAGATGCTTTCCCTGCGCATGCTGAGCGTACTGCTGCCGGAGGCTTTGATCGAGGTACCGGTTGCGGCTTCGAATTGATCCCACATCCTCGAGATCGACCCGAACATACCCCGATACTGTTTGCGGCGTTTGCCGGGCGGCAGGTCATCGGATGAGACATGGTCTGAAGAAGGCAGTGTGAAGCCCGGTATCGCGCCGAGCGGACGGCGCGAAGGTCCCGACTGACCTCCCGAGCCGTTGGAATTGCTGCCGGTATTCGAGGCGTTGCTGGTAGTCAGCGCGTCCCAGAGCGTGACGGGATCGTCGGCAGACGCGCGGGCAGCGGCGGATGGCAGTGCAATAATCGCTAAAGAGATAAAAGCGCGGCGGCGATACGAGTTGAGCATTGTTCCACCCTGCGCTGTGCGGCTGTCCCTGCGGTCGCTTGCGTTTTGGCGCAGTACGAATCAGGAAAACAGTGACTTGCGAGCGCGTTTTGTGAGGTCTGAGAGAGGTTAGACGGGGGATCCGCCGGTGTTCTTCGTTCAGACCGTAGGTTCTAACGGGGGGAGTGTGTTACCAGAGAAAAAGCTGAAAATAAAAGTGAGTGAAATTAGTGACGACGAGTGTCTTTTTAGCTCGATTTGACAGAAGATTCACCGAGACGAAGCAAAATTCCTGCCAACAAAGCAGAAAAGCAGCGTTTCGACTGCAAAAACAGCAAATAGTGGAGGGTATCTGCAGAATGCAATCGTTGGAATGCAATCATTATATCACACAAAACATCTGTGCGCTGCAGACCGTTCCCGCAAGTTGAGCGACAGGAAACCGGCTTTGGCTTCCTGTCGATTTAGTTTACCCGTCAGCGAGTTGCGGATCAGCCGCCGTAGCCTACCCAGGGAGACGCGTCGAGGATGATCTGCGTGGTCTCGAAGCTGCCGTCTTTGCGCCGTGACAGCACGAGCATCACCTGTGCGCCGGGCTTCAGGTCGGAACTGGCGATCGAGACGAGGCGCGCGATCGGCATCTGCGCGGGGACGAGAATGTTGAGCAGTTTCCCGCTGTCGGGCTGAAACTTCACGGGTTCGATCGACGTCATTTTGCCGGTCAGGAAGACGGGCATATCCTTGCCCTCGGTCGCCGGATAACGACCCGTGCCGAGCAGCAGCGCGATCGCCTTGAAGTCGTTCGGGTCGCCCTGGCTGATCGCCATATTGCGGTGTTCGCCCCAGAAAGTCACTCTGTCTCCGATTTTAATACTGTCCGGATCGTAGCTGATCTGCCGCTGGAGGATACAGTTCGGCGTACGTTCGATTTTGAGTTTATCGGTCGTGTAGCGCGGCCGAATTTCGACAGCGCTTCCGTTCACCGCAACGATTTCGCCGAACATCGTGCCGACTTTCGCGAAATTGCGGTCGGGCACGATGCGGGTCGCCTTGATCACGCCGTCGGGCGCTTTTGTGCCGGAAGCCTCGATGCGAACGCCGATAAGCAGATTGTTTTTATCCGATTTATAGTCGTGCCAGACCCCGAATATCCGGTCGATATTCGCGGTGTGCTCTTTCCCTGCATCGTCTACGAAGACGAAAGGCGCGACGCTTTTGAGAGTTCCCCACGCGCGCGCCGAGCCGTCCTGCTTGTCGATCTCCAATCCGTCGCTCTTCTTCGCCAGCCAGCCGAGCGGGGTGTCTGCGCATTCTATCCAGCGCGGGCGAAACCCGTTCTGTTCGTTGTAGCGTCCCTGCATCCCGACGCGCATACCGGACTTGAGCATCGCCTTCGAACCGCGCTCGGAAGCGATCACTTCGGTTTTGTCATCGAACGAGACGCGCGTGATGACCGGGCGCAATGATGGGCGAACGATCAGGATTTTGCCGCGTATCGAAACGATCGTTCCCTCGACGCTCACCTCATTATTTGCCGCATTCTGTGCGGCTAATGCAGGCATCTGCGTCGCGACTATGCCACAGAGCAACAGACCGATCGCCGCCAGAGCATTTCGTGTCTTCATCGTTTCGCTTCCTTCTTGTCTTCCTCTTTGCTGCTTGCCGATTTGGTCAGCCCGTAGCAATAGACGCCCTGTGCGCCGATGAAGACCCGCCCGTTCGTCGCGATCGGGCTCGTAAACCGCCGTCCACCTTCGAAACGGTTCTTTTCGCCACTCGAGTCGGAACTGTAGAGTTCGCTGCCCGTCACCGGATCGAACGCATACAGCGTTGAATGATCCTGATTCTCCGTCTCTACGACCCAGACGATGCCGTCCGTTGCGCCATTGCTCGTGACGATCGGCGAGGAGGGACCGTTGATCATTTTTTTCTGCGTCCAGACCGGCTTGAAGTGCGGCGCGCCGTTTTCCAGTTGGATTTGCAGGGCAGTGATGCCCATCTCGCCATTGGGACCCGGATTGTCTCCGGCAACGAAAATAAAGCGTCCGGCCGTGCCCGCATCATAGTAGGCGGAGGTGGAGCGGATGCCTTCGTGATAGACGTCCGACGGGTTGCCGAACAACCGCATCTTCTGTACTTCGCCGCCGATGCCGCCCAGATTGTCGCGGTCGAGCAGGTAGGCGAGCCCGTCTTTGCCGCCGATAAAGAGCAGATGCGGAACCTTCGATCCGGGCAGTTCCGGCAGCAGATTCGCGGTTGCGCCGCCGAGGTCTTCGTCCTGCTCATCGAGCTGTTTGTAATTGGCAGGGGTGTAGAAATCGGGAGCTTTGCGTGTGAAAAGCAGTGAATTGGCGTCAGTTTTGAGGCGCAAGACGCTCTCGCCGAAGTTGCTGCCGCCGCGTGTGAAATCGTAGTCTCCGTTGCCGGTGGAGGCGAAAATATCGCCAGCGCTCGCCGCCACGCCTCCTCCACTCCAGATTCCCGCGCCATCCGTCACGGGCGAGCTGCAGAACGCCTGCTGCGGGGACTGCGGGTTTTTGCAGTCTACGCCGACCAGCCATCCGCGCCACGGCGGGCTGTCGCCGCGCCCGCCGAACGGCACATAGACCTTGCCATTGACGACGATCAGCGCACCGCGCTGCATCACCTGACCGGCGACGAAGGGCATCCCCTGAAACTTGCCTTTGATCGTAGCGGGCCAGCCCTGTTTGAGTTCGCCCGTTTTGATGTCGAGCGCCCACACCTGATAGACCTGCTTCAGACCCTGTGCACGGATCGTACAGGTGTAGAGCGTACCGGTTGCGGAGTCGATGACGGGCGTGCTGAGGATGCCATGTTTGCTGTATCTGCCCCAGCCCCAGCTTCCCGTGAACTGCGGATCGCTGAGCGGCGGAACGAGCTGCTGATGCTTCCAGAGAATCGTGCCCGTCGCAGCATCGAGGGCGTAGACGCTGTTGCTGTCGGT
>Ga0123339_10003106_pt1 | contig 11109 bp, 9 predicted proteins | sample lystaG_FD_89956 | JGI IMG/M metagenome (GOLD analysis project Ga0123339, IMG submission 89956) | Glacier valley bacterial and archeal communities from Borup Fiord, Nunavut, Canada, to study Microbial Dark Matter (Phase II) -... | ecosystem: Environmental > Aquatic > Freshwater > Ice > Glacier ... | reverse complement strand
TGTGGTTTTCTGCTACAATGTTAGGACAGCAACCGTGTAAGTGGAAGGAACAGAGGATGACAGACGAGATTAGCCGTATTCGCCAGCGAGGGATCAAGCTGGTTCTATGGATCTTTAATTTCCTAGTATGTGCCTGTGCTCTGTATGAGCTAGCTCAACCTCAATCAAACATACAGCTTGCTTTTGGCATCCTGTTTCTGCTGCTAGGCATTGTCTGCCTTGCGCTCACCTATCTCAACCGGTTGCGACTAACCAGTTACATCCTTTTGTTTGTCATTATGCTCGGTGCTGGCGTAAGTATAGCCGTAGCTGGCCCCTTTACGGGCGTGTCTCTGATCGTGTTTGTTATGATCCCCGTAGCCTCGCTTCTATTTAGCGCGCGGGCATCGTTGATCGTCGCCGCTGTCGCCATTATTGACGTGACAGTGTCCAGTGCAATCTACTATTTTGTCATTGAACCCACAGCATACAGAGAAGGCTTGCCGGGCAAAAGTGCAGCTATGCTGATCGGGCTTACGTTCCTTACTGTGTCAGTATGGAGCGCAGGGGTGATCAGCGAGACAGCGAACCGTGTTAGTAGCAGGCGCACTCACGAACTGGAGGCTGCGCTTGCTCAGGTACTCAGCAAGCACTCAGCAAGCACTCATTGGAGGAGCAGACCAACACGGCTATCCTCAAGGTGACGGGCGGGCTGAATGAAGTTAGCGGTTATCAGCTTGCCAGCGCGAATGAGCAGGCGGTTGCGCTCTCCCAGGTGACGACCACGATTGAGGAGTTGTCGCAGACGGCCCTCCAGATCGCCGAGTCTGCCGCCAGCCTTGACAACAACGCCGAGCAGACCTTGCAGGCTGTCTCCAACTCGCAGGCAGCAGTAAATGACAGCTTGCAGGCGATGGTGCAGATCAGAGCGCAGGTGCAGCAGATAGTAGAGCGCACCATCGCCCTCAACGAGCGCATCCAGCGGATCAGCGAAGTGGTAGGGGTAGTATCACGCGTCGCGGCTGAGATTCACTTGCTGGCCCTCAATGCAGCAATCGAGGCAGCCGGGGCGGGCGAGGCAGGCGAACGCTTTGCCGTGGTCGCCGGTGAGGTAAAGAAGTTGGCTCGTAGGGCGCAGGAGCAGGCGGCGGGCATTCGTGGATTGGTAATCGAGGTGCAAAGGGCGAACTCGGCCAGTGTGATGGCGACCGAGCAAGGTCTGAAGGACTCCGACAAGGGGGCAGAGCAGGCCCGCATCGCCAGCGAAGCAAACATTGAGGTGATCGACCTGGTGGGCAGCACTACTGCTCGCACACGGGCGATCACCCTTGCCACCCAGCAGCAACGCAGTGCTAGCCAGCAGGTGGTGGAGACGATGCGGAGTCTGCAAGTGGCGGCAGCAGGGGTTGCCACTGCCAGCGGTCAGATTGCGGCGATGGCTTTGGAACTACGCGCCCTTGCCACCCAGCCGCAGCCTGATCTGGGGCAGGAGATAGCTGCCTTGCCTGCGCCGAACCCCACTCGTGGCGGTCGCCCAACCAGTGAACTAAGCCTGCAAGCCAGCTAACCACCCCACCCAACCTCTCTAGTAGGCCAGACCCAACCCCCTGCTACTCCTCGATCTTGCCTCGGCTGAGACTGAAGGAGGAGAGCAGCGCGAGGAAGCCAAACATGGTGGCGAGGATGAAGACGAACTGGTAGCCAAACCAGTCGATCAAGCTGCCACCGAGGACGGGGAAGAAGGTGAAGATGCCGAGGATGGTGTTCAGGTAGCCGATATATTCGCTGCGGCTGGCGGCGGGTGCAATGTTGAGCAGCACATTGAGGTTGACGATGTTGGCCGCCCCCGCTGCGATGCCGCTGAAGATGAAGACCGCCGCGAAGGCGGTTGCCACCGCTTGCCCGCTGACCAGCAAGGGGATCAGCAGCGCACTGGTCGGCACCACCGCGACCGAGAGGGCGGTCAGGATCATCATCCGACGGTTGCCCCCGAAGTCGGCCAGCGGCGACCAGATCAGGTTGCTGAAGATGCTGGCGATGGTTAGGGCGGCGATGTAGAGAGCGGCGATGCTGTCGGCGGCCCCCAGACTGCGCGTGGCATAGACGATATAGAAGGGGTCGGCGATGGCCGAGAGGGCCAGCAGGATGCGGGCTAGCAGGAAGTAGCGGTAGTTGCGGTCGGCGCGCAGGTTGCCAGGGCCGCGCCGCAACATCTGTAGCACACTGAGTGGCTGTGGCACACTGGTTTGCGCTGGCTCGCGGATCAGCACCCAGGAGATGATCCCGCCGATGATCAGCACGGTAGTGATCGCAAAGATGATCGCAAAGTTGAGGGGGAAGGCTAGCGGACTACCCACACGGTTGCCTTCATCCAACAGCAGCTTGATGATGCCGCTGGCAGCCAGGGCCAGCAGGCCGCCGCTGAAGTTCCGCAGCCCGAAGAACAGACCGCGCCGCCGGGGAGGGATTACCTTGCCCACCATGGCGATCCAGGGGATAGCTGAGACCCCTGCCGCCAGTGAAGTGACGATATAGAACAGGTAAAAGAGCAGCAGCAACAGCGTGTAGTTGGCCCCGTCGCCTGCCAGGAACAGCGTGCTGAGGGTAATCAGCACGAAGCTGGTAATACGGATTACCCCGCTGGTTGCGTACCAACGCATTACTAGCGGTTGGGCCTGCGCCCGCCCAGCAACGAACAGTTGTGGCAGCAGGTAGGAGCCAGTGGTGATCGCCGGGATCAGGCCAACCAGGATATTGCCACCGCCCAGCCTGCTGACAAATAGAGCAAGGACGAGGGTTGGCGAGATGAAGGCAGTGACCAGGTTGAAGAAGGTGCCGTTCAGCACACCGAGGCTGAAGTTACGCCGTACCTCCCGCTGCGACAGGCGCGCGGGGGGCGGCGGGGTGGGTTGCTCGTTTTTCTCCGCAGCGTCAGCCATTACTCACCCGCTGGTGCGATCTCGATGTAGTCCCGCTTGAGCATTTCGCCGCCACCCATGCGGGCCATCAACTGGGTGCGCTGTTCGCCATACTTGTGCTGGATGATCTCCTCGGCCATGCGCTGCTCTACCTCGTCCAAGACGCGGGCGTACCCAGCCACTTCGGGGCCAGTCGGGTTGCCGCTGCGGTCGCTGGCGGCCAACGTCACTGCACTGCTGTTGCGAATGCGCTTGATCTTGCCCGCACCGAGCATCGTCTGCACATAGAGCCTGCCCGCGTGATAGGCGAACCAGACGGCGGTGTGAACTGGCTCACCGCTGCGTCGGTAGGTACTCAGGCGGATAAATTGCTCCGCTTCGAGGGCGGCGAAGTTGTCATGCTGCTCGTTCAATCGTTCTCTCCGTGTTGGTTTGGTTGCGCCTTATTCTAGCCGTTTGCTGCCACTCTGTCAACGCCGCAGCCTGCCACAGCCCGGTTGCCGCAGTAAGTAGCAGCTAAGTTGTGCCGCCGCCACTTTGGTCGAACGGCGCAGCCCTACTGCGGCTTGCCCGCATAAGCGGAGTAGACGAGGCCGTTGGGGGCGGTGCCGACCGCGATGGTGGTCAGCAACTTGTTGCTCTGGCCGTCGATCACCGTCACGCTGTTGTCCTTGACGTTGGTCACGTAGAGATTGCCGTTGTTGGCGGCTACGATGCCGTGCGACTGCTTGCCGACCGTGATACGGTCAACGGGCTTGCCACTACCGTCCGTCGTGTTATAGACCCACACCTTACCGTCCCCCTCACAAGCGACGTAGAGACTGCCCTTGCTGTCCAGCCAGATCATAGCGGGCTGATTGCCGGTGCGCCACAAGCCGCGCTGGGGCAGGCGGGCATGGCTGGCGGTGTCGATCAGCGACAGGCTGCCGCCGAGGAAGTTGCTGACGTAGAGGCGGCTGCTGTCTGCACTGAAGTTTAGCTCGAAGGGGTTGGCCGCCCCGACCGCGATGGTAGCAACTACCTTGCGCGTCGCTACCTCTACCGCCGTCACCGTATTATCGCTCGTGCTGGTGACGTAGACCTCCTTGCCATCGGGCCGCACCCGCACCCCATGTGGCACCTTGCCCACCGCGAGCTTCTCGATCACCTTGTAGCTGCTGGCTTCAACCGCCAACAGCTTGTTATCTTGCCCCATGCTGACGAATACGTACTTGCCGTCGGGGGTGAAGGCGAGGTCGTCGGTCTGGCCGTCGCTCGCGATCTTCGCCAGTGGCGTGCCGTTGCTGACGCAGAAGACCTGCAAGAACTTCTCGCCATAGAGCGTAACCCACAGTTCGCGGTTGTCGGGGCTGACCGCGACATGGTGAGGGCCACGCCCGGTGGAGATAGCGTTGAACCGCTGGTTGCTAGCTACGTCGATCACGCTCACGGTGTCGCCAAGCTGGTCAGCAACAAAGATGCGACCCTGTGGGGTGTAGTGGATTGCGGCGGCGGCGCGGCTAGCTAGCTGGCTAGCATCTGGCCCTGCCGCGCAGGGGTCGCCACTGCTGGGCTGGCTCTGCAAGGCAAGTGACTGCCCCCCATCGTCGCCGCAGCCCGCCAGCGTAAGGCAGAGCAGGGCCAAGACAAACAGATCGCTAAGATAACTTGCCAAAACGTTTACCTTTGTCATCAACAATCCTCATTCTAACAACTCTGGAGGCCAAATCCGTCAGGGCTTCGGGGTAAAGTTGGGGGTGGGGTAGGGAGTGAGGTCCAGGTCGGACTTCTCCACGTCGAGCGAGGTTTCCACCAACAGTGGCTCGTGGCCGGGGCGGGTTGCGCTCAGGTCGAAGGCCCAGCCGCCGCCCATCCTCAGCAGCAGCGGCCCAGCGTAGCTGCCGTCACCGACGAACTTCGCGGCCAGGGGGTCGGCGAGGTGGCCGTGGGCCGCCATAATACCCTGCACGTTCACCGTCGCGTCGTTGATCGGCTGGCCTGCATGGTCGCTCAGGCGGAAGCGGAGGTTGACTAGGCCAGAGCGGGCAGGGTCGGGGTCGGTGGTGATCGCGACGTTGAGCAGTTCACCCACCTTGCCGCGCAAACTGCCGCCCGCGAGGGTGTAGCGAAAGGCGGCCTTCACATCCTGCGGCTGGTTGTAGCGGCGGAAGACCGCGACGATCTGGTAGTTGCCGTCCAGATTGAGGTAGGGGGCGGGCGGTACGACGAAGCTGCCCCCGGTTTGTGCCTCGGCCAACAGGCGGTCGCTAGTGCTATCCTCAAGTTGGGTGAGGACGAGGGCAGCGTTCAACACACAGTTTGCCCCAGGAGTGGGCGTAGCAGCACAAGGCAGGAGGGGGCCGCTCGCATCAGCGAGGTGAGCAATCAACAGGTCATCGTCGGCATGGCTGAGGCTGAGGGTGACGGTGAGGCCGCGCACCTGCTGGCTGATCGTCAGCGGTGGGCTGGCAACTACCGTGGGGCCGCTGGCAAACAGGTCAACCGTTGGCATGGGCTGCTGCGGCTGTGGTCTGCTTGCAGTGGCACTTGCCAGCGGGCTGGGCGCGCGAGCTAGAGCGGTCGGTTGGATGGCAGCAGCAGCAGCGGTTGGCTGCTCGCCACTCGGCGCGGAGAGGGTGAGGTAGGCGGAGGCGACTAGTACGACGCTGAGTAGCACCGCTTCGATCCGCACGCTGCGACGAAAGGCAGCAACGATGCGGCTGAAGCCAGACGCTGCGTTCTCCTCTGCGCGCTCCTGCACAGATGAGCTTGCAGCCAGGCGCGGTGTCACCCGCAACAGATTGAACGCGCCCAGGGCCAGCAGGGGTAGCAGCAGCAGCACCTTGAGCAAGATCGCCCGCCCGTAATCGCTGTTGATCGTGCTAGCCAGGGTGGGGCGGTGCGCCAGATAGCTGGCCGTGCCGCTGACCGCCAGCACCACCACGCTGACCACTGCTAGCTGGCTGAAGCGGCGGATAGTGGGGCGCAGCAGGAGCGGACGGTGGGCCGCAGCCAGCAACCGCTGCTGGGGCAAAAGCACAAAGACAAAGGCGAAGATGCCGCCGACCCAGAAGGCCGTTGCCAGCAGGTGGCTGAGGTCGGCCAGTGGTGCAATCTGCTGCACCAGGCTCCCGCCCGCCTCCTTGCTGGCTGCCGCCGCGTGGCCGCTGAGGGACAGCGCAAGATAGTAGCTGCTACCCAGCAGCACGAGGGCGGCCCACAACCAACGGCGGTAGCTGCCGAGGGCATAGCTGATCAGCAGCAGGGCTACCATCGCTAGCGCAGCAGCAAAGCGCAACTTGAAGTAGAGGCCGAAGTCGCTGCTGAGAAGCGCGTTGACCACGTTGAGGTTGCCCAGCACCGCCCCCACGCTACTCTCCGTCGCCCGCGCTCCTTGCATCAGCAATTCGGCCAGCAGGCTGAGGACTAGCAGGCCACCAGCCAGCAGTCCCAACGTCCCGAAGCGGTGGCTGAGGCGGCGGCCAGTCGCCGTCTGTTCGCTCACTGGCAACCCAGCCACCCCACTTGGCTGCACAAACAGGGCGAAAGCAGCTCCACCCACGAGGATCGCCGCCAGCAGGAAGCTAAACCAGCGCACTGCCACATCGAGCGGGGTCGCCTGCTGCGTCTCCTCGCTGCCGCTACCATCGCCAGTGGTGGCCGCTGCGTCGGTTGGCTGCTCGCTGGCAGGTGGGTCGGCGGTCGCCTGCGCCGTGGTCAGTGGGGCTGTGGCGGTCAGCGGTTGGCTTGCCCCAGTCACGGCAGTCGGCTCTGCACCGAGGATGCGGAAGGGGATGCTGCCCCGCGTCAGGTGGCCGTCCAGGGCAGAGACGACCTTCCACTGCACAGTATATGCGCCGGGCGGCAGGTTCGGCTGGGCAAAGATTGATACCTTGTCGCCTTCGATCAACGGTGGGTGGTCAAGCTCAAAGTGCGTGCGGCTACGGTCGAGCAGGGCGAAGGTGCTGAACTCCGGCTCTGCGCCCTCGCTGAAGGTGATCACGATCCGCTCTGGCGACTGCGCCAGCCGCGCTCCTGCCGCTGGGGTCGAACCCGTCAGCCGCGAGTGCGCCAAACTAACCCCGCTGACTGCGAAGCTGAGCAGCAGGGCGGCCAAGAGGGCAAGACCAATTTTGCGAAAGTTCTGCATATAAGCCTACCATCCGACTCTGCGCCGCCGCCACGCCCCCAGCTAGCTGCCAGACCCCAAAATTACTCATGCCAGGATAGCTCGGTGTGGCTGCCGTTCTCGTACTTCTGGAACTGGGTGAGAGCGGCAGTGGCAGGATCAAGCTGGTAGAGACCAGTTGCACCGACGAAGATTAGCCGCGTGCCGTCCTTCGACCAGACCGGGTAAGGCATATCCTCGTTCAGGCTGGTCAGGCGACGTAGGCCGCTACCGTCGCTGTTGACGATCCACAAGTCCCAGGGCAGGCCGTGCGCCGAGGCTGCGGTAGGGCCGAAGAAGCCAACGATGCCATCCCACAAGCTGGCCTGCGGGGGGGTCTGCGGCCCACCAATCGCCGCAAAGACTACCCGCTGGCCGCCGGGCGCAACGGCGGGGGCATAGATAGCGATGAACTCGCTGCCCAACACTTGCTTTGCGTTCTTGCCGTCCAGGTCGGCGATCATCAGCCGCTGGGCGGTGGTGGGGATTGGGGTGGTCGGCACATTGCCAGGGCGGGTGGGCAGAGCGGCAACGGTGGCAGCCATACCCTCGTCCTCTGGCAGCGTCTCTACATAGAACAAGTGCTGGCCGTCCAGCCGGGGCAACTGGGCGTTGGCGATCAGCGACACGCTCTTGCCGCTAGCCAGATCGAGGCGGCGCACATCCCACTTCTGCCCAGTAAAGTTGCCCTGCGCGTCGTACTGCCACTTCATCGCATGATAGTAAATCTGCTTGCTGTCGGGCGACCACTGCGCCGCCTCCAGGTTCTCATCCGCTACGTGAGCGGCTAGCTGCTGCTTGCCGCTGCCGTCGGCGTTCATAATCCACAGTTCGCTCAGTTGGTCGGCCATCGGGTCGCGCGGCTCGGCGGCGTAGGTGTAGACGATCTGCTTACCGTCGGGCGACCACACCGGGTCTTTCGCCCAGGAGCGCAGTTCTGGGTAGAAGGTGAGTTTGCGCTGGCGTTTGCCGTCGAGGGTGGTCAGCCAGATATTACTGTTGCGGGCAATGATGAGGCCACTGCTCAGCGGGCTGGGGTCTTCGGCAACTGCCAGCGGTTTGGCTAGCAGAACAAAGTGCTGCTGCTGCTTCTGGTAGTTCATGGTGTCCAGCACAAAGTAGTAGCGGCCCGCCTGTGAGGGGGTGGAGAGTTGCGCCTGCCACCAGCCCGGCTCCATGCTAGGGAACATTGCGTAGGGGTTGAGCGGCTCGCCACCGTAGAGGGCGGGCTTGCCCTGCTCGTCGTAGACGCTGAGGCTGGCAGAGAGGATGTCGCTGCTATGTTCGCCTGCCAACCTGACCAACACCTTGAGCGGGCCGGCAGTGTAGTAGTCACCAGTTGGCTCAAAGCGCAACTCGGCAGCCTCCACCCCGGCTTGGGCGAGTGGGGGTGTAGGGGCCGCGAGGTCGAGGGTACCAGCGGCGGTTGGCTGCAAGTCTACGATGCGGATTGGCGTGCTTTGGCCGACAACCGGCACCGTGTTGACCGGCCTACCCCCACTGGGCGGCACGTAGATCGGGTTGCTGACACTACTGCCCTGGTCGCAGGCAACCGCCACCAGTAGCAGGGCAGTAAGGGCAAGGACGAGCAGGCGGCTGACGGCCCAGCGGTTGGGCAGATGTTTTGCCAATGGAGATACCCCTCTTTAGGCACAATCTTAGCAGACGGAAGTTTGTTCTCTGCTACAATTATACCTGAAGTGGGGGGAACGGGCAAAAAGGGCAGCGGCTTTCTAATGCAGATTTAACCGTGCTGTCAAAGGCAGCCGCCCACCCACTGCCTGGCGGCTTGGCGGATAGGCCTGCTTGAGCGTGGCCGCATCGTCTTGCCACTTGACCTTGAACGTTTTACCACGAGCCATGTCGTCACCTCCTGACGACACTAACATACTGTCCAGCTAAGCACAATGGTATCAGTCCCGTGGCAAGCAAAAGCCCCCACCAGAGATGGTAGGGGCTGCTGTTGGACGCTGCCTGAGGAACTAGCGGTTGCCGCTGAAGCGAGCTTCGACCCGCCCGAAGGAGATCGTGTCGCCGTCGCGCATAGCCTGCGGCACCTTGGGGATCAGCTTCACGCCGTTGAGCTTGGTGTAGTTGGTGCTGTTCAAGTCCTCCAGCAGGAAGGTGTCACCATCGCGGATGATGCGGGCGTGGCGGCGGCTGACTCCACCTTCCTCGCCACCATGACTGGTGAGGTCGATGTCGGGGAAGATGTCGCTAACTGGGTCTTCGCGGCCCACGATCATCTCCTCCTTGTCCAGGCTGAACTCGACCCCGCTCCGCAGGATGATGCGGGGTGCGCTGACCGCAGTGGCCGCCTGTCCAGCCTGCTGGCCGCCCTGGGTGCTGGCTGGAGGCATGGCAATGGTTGGCTGCTCCTCAGCGGCAGTGCCAGCCCCACCTGCCAGGTCGTCGCCCGCCATTGGGCTGCTAGTCTCCGGGGTGACAGCCGCGCTACTCTCCAGCGCACTGCTCTCGGCCATGTGCTGATCGCCCTGCTGCTCCTGCTCGTTCATGGTTGGGGCAATAGTGATTGCAGCGGCGGTCGCGCTGGTGGGGCTACTGGTTGCCTCCTCGGTGCTGGCTGGGCTAACCACCATCACCTCGTCCGCCCCGGTGATCACCCCTTCGTGCTTGCTGCTGGGGCTAGCTTCGTCGGCGGTGAGGGCCGAACCAACCCCAGCTTCAGCCATGCTGATCGCGTCGCCGCTGATCTCGCCCACCTCTGGCTCGGTCGCATCGCTGCCAATAGTCTGGTCAAGGGGGTGCGACTGGTTGCTTGCCCCACTCTCAGCCGTTGGGCTAGAGCCAGCCTCGTCGGCACTGCTACTGCTGCCAACCATCTCGGCATCCATGCTGCCGGTGGGCGCATCGTAGTCGGCGGGGGTCAGGTCGCTGCTAATGTCGCCGCTCGGCTGCACTGCTATGCCAGCCTCAGTTGGCACTTCACGCTCGCCAGCGACCGCCGCACTCGGCACTTCGCGCTCATCGGTCAGGGCGGCTACTGCATCTGCCGTGCCAGTGGTGTAAGCCTGCACGGTGGGCTGGCTCATGGGGCCGAGGGTAACGAAGCCTGTCTGGGCCGAAGAAGCGATCTGCTCTATGCGGTCAGCCAGAGCCGCCTGCGCCACATTCGGCAAGCCGCCAGAGATGTTGCTACTACCTTGCAGCGTGCCAAGAGCAGCCGCCTGCCCTCCCCCCCAGCTTGCCCAGTGGTCGGGGCTAACAGTGAGGCCAGCTTGCAGCAAGGCCGCTCCCAGGTCATCGGCACTGATGCTTTGACCACCAGCCGAAAGCTGGGCGGCCAGGGCTTGCAATGCTTCCTGGGGGATGCGCGGATGGCTGCTCTTGTTGCCTACGGCGTAGCTGCTGCCGCCAATGTTCATACTCATCTGCGCGCCCTGCATCTCGCCTGCCGAAACGTTGCTGCCGTGCTGGGCTGCATCATCTGCTGCCATTTCGCTGGCGATGCGGTCGGGGGCAGCGGGGGCAGTGCCGCCACTTGTTGCTTCGTTGCTCATGCTACCAGCCGTGTTCTGCTCGTCCATGCCGATCCTCCTGTTATTTGTCAGATTGTCTGCTGCTTAAACCGTTAGCCCGGCAAACTTGTTTCCTATTTGCTATTGTATAGGTAGATCGCCTTGCTGTCAACACTCAACCACCAAACAGCCCACGTAGGGTCGCTGCCGGGTCGGGCAGCCAACCGTAGGTGGCGGCATACCACCAGCCCGCCAGCCCAGCCGCCGCCACTTCGAGGGCGAAGGCGGTAACTAGCAGAGCAACACCACGCACCTGCTGCCAGCGGGTCGGCGCAGCCTGCACCTTCACCCGTAGCTCCTTCTCGCCGCCATTGCTGCTGACCAACACGCGACCGAGCAAGGTCTGGGCCACTGGCACGAAGATGAACAGGTGGACAGCAACCCACATCGCCACCGCCTGCGGCACAACCAGCAGCACGGCCAGGGCAACGAAGGTGATTGCCGGGCCGAGCAGCCAGCTAGCGACTAGCAGCAGGATCGCCAGCAGCCCAACTGCCGCCCCCAGTGCGCCAAACTCCTTCTTCTC
>Ga0123339_10003104_pt1 | contig 11112 bp, 9 predicted proteins | sample lystaG_FD_89956 | JGI IMG/M metagenome (GOLD analysis project Ga0123339, IMG submission 89956) | Glacier valley bacterial and archeal communities from Borup Fiord, Nunavut, Canada, to study Microbial Dark Matter (Phase II) -... | ecosystem: Environmental > Aquatic > Freshwater > Ice > Glacier ... | reverse complement strand
CTGTTTGATACCTATTTTTAGGGCAAACGGATATGAAAAACGTGGTTTTGAATGGTCAACTTTCAGTTTGAAACTGAAAAGTCTCTATTCTAAAGTGGGTGGGTATGCTCCGGAATATGTAAACCGGTTTATAATCCGGCATTGTAAGAGTGCTTTTACTTACACCCAAAACCCAGAATCAGATGAAAGCATTTATCAAATCCATCTCGTATTACCTTCCCGAGAAGGTAGTTACTAACGAGGATCTGGAAAAGGAATTTCCGGAATGGACAGTGGAGAAGATGGCAGGAAAAATTGGCGTCAGTATCCGTCATATAGTTTCGGATAATGAAACAGCCACCGATATGGCCGTGCAGGCTGCTGAAAAGCTATTTGCGGAACACGGCATAGACAGGTCGACGATCGATTTTGTGCTGTTATGTACCCAGAGCCCCGATTATTTTTTACCTACATCGGCCTGCCTGATTCAGGAAAGGCTGGGTTTGAAGACGAATATAGGTGCCCTGGATTTTAACCTGGGTTGCTCGGGTTTCGTTTATGGTCTCTCGCTGGCAAAAGGGCTAATAGCTGCTAATATTTCCAAAAACGTGTTGCTGCTTACTTCCGAAACTTATTCTAAACATATACACCCCAGAGACAAAGGGAACCGCACCATTTTCGGTGATGCTGCTGCAGCAACGCTCATTTCTACGGACGGTTTTGCCGGTATAGGCGATTTTAGCCTGGGAACCGATGGTCGTGGAGCCAATAATCTAATCGTCAGGAAAGGAGGTCTTCGTCATCTGAATGCACTGAACGATCTGGTATTTGATGAAGGAGGTAATCCCATTTCTTCCGATTACTTGTTTATGAAGGGAAACAAAATATTTAATTTCACCGCAGAAGCTGTTCCTGTACTGGTAGAAGAGGTTTTGGTGAAGAATGATTTGCAGAAAGAAGATATTCAACTGTTCGTATTCCACCAGGCAAACAGGCATATTATGAATTATTTACGCAAGTTGATTGATATAGATTCCGAGAAGTTTTATTACTATCTGGATAAAGTGGGGAACACGGTATCGTCTACCATTCCCATCGCCCTGTATGAAGCCCGTAAAGAAGGTAAAACTCGCGGGTATGTGCTGCTTGCAGGCTTTGGAGTGGGGTATTCGTGGGCGGGGACGGTGTTGGAGTATAGATAGACATTAGAGCCAAGAGCCAAGAGCCAAGAGTCAAGAACCAAGACAAAAGAACCAAGACAAAAGAGCAAAGATAAAAGAACAAAGATAAAAGAACAAAGAACAAAGAACAAAGAACAAAGAACAAAGAACAAAGAACAAAGAACAAAGAACAAAGACAAAAGAACAAAGATTAAAGAACAAAGACATTAGGATCGAAAAAAAAACTGCGCATTAAATGGCACAGTAATAATCCAAAATTAGGAACATGGAACACTGAACGCAGAACACTGAACGCAGAACACAGAACTCAGAACACAGAACCCGGAACTTTTCGAGCTTTTATTCCCAATACTACACAACCTTCCAGATAACTATCAATGGCATTCTCGAAATCGGCTTTTAATTCGGCTATAGATTGACCTTCGTAAGTAATGCTATCAAGTGCCATTCCCATTAATTTTCCAAATAAGCAATCGTCTGCTGCACTAGACTCTACAGTACCGATATAACCTTTATACTTTAAATTATCCATAGTTTTATTCAATTAAACCATTATCAATCAATTTATTTAAAATGTCTTTGATCGAACCGTCTTTAATGATGTTCCTGGGATGTGGCTTGTGCAGGTCAATAATTGTCATATTTTCATTGTTTATAAACCGTACACGAGAGCCCGAAGTTTTGCCGTTATTGCTCATAGTATAACCAAATCCATTTTAATGGTTAACCATTTCGTCGAAAGTGAAATCTTTTAGTTGCTTTTTGAACCGCTTAATTAATTTCTCCTTTGTTCCCATTGTTGTATATTTACGCAACAAACGTAACTTATTTTAGTTACAAAAAGAATTAGAAATTCAATAAAATTTCGGTTTACAATGAAGTTTAATAATTTATCTGTTAAAGACTTAGTTTTCTACTTTACCTGAAATTTATTTTATTTCAAAATGATTTTTAACTTAGAATATACTTAAACTAATTTATAGCTCAAACCCAATTATTCAATTGTACCAGAATTCAACATTTTTTAGTATTTTTGTACAACGAACTATGGTGAAATTAATCACATAATTTTACGATACTTCTTTTAAGGAGTTTGATACAATAACTGATGATTTTCTTTACTAAAGTCTATTACTCGTTCCTATAAACAGAAACATACAATTGTACTGTCCATTTATTCAGGTGGGCCGATTAAAACTGGTGTTTATTTTACTTGCTTATCTAAAATTCATGTAATTAGATTGTTAAACTTTAAATGGTATCGATTAATAAAGTGCTTAGTATTGATAGTAAAACATAATTGTTTATTAATCTTCATAAATGAAGGCAAGGTAACCGTTTAATTTTAAGAGCAATTCGTAATTTTTATTATTCTCATGAAAAAATTATATTTATTACTTTACTATGGTTTTGCCCGTCATTTACCAAAATCAACGAATCCGATAATAGGGAAATTATCTGTGAAGATACGACGGCAATTGTGTAAACGCATCTTTTCAACTTGCGGTGAAAAACTGGTAGTGGAAAATAAAGCATACTTTGGTAATGGAAAAGATTTTCAGATTGGTAATGTTTCCGGAATCGGCACTAATTTTAAATCTATAAATCGCATCGTCAAAATAGGAAATTATTTAATGATGGGAGAAGATGTACTGTTTTTGGGAGGTGGTCATAAATATGACCGTATAGATATTCCCATGGGACTTCAAGGGGGGATGGAGAAATCCTTTCTGGAAATTGAGGATGATGTTTGGATAGGAGCCAGGGTAATTGTTTTACCGGGGTGCCGTCACATTGGAAAAGGAGTCATAATTGGTGCCGGATCAGTTGTTACAAAAGATATTCCGGATTATGCCATAGTGGGTGGAAATCCGGCAAGAGTTATAAGGTTTAGGCAAACTACAAACAAAGCGGAGGTAAATGTGAGAGAAGTTTAGCAAACAACAATAATTAGTTTTTCAAAGATTAAATCGCTAAATTTATTCAGGGAATGAATTTTTAAAGAAAAAATAAATTGATATTAGTTTCACTATGAAAATTCTTATTTATTTGGGTCATCCTGCACATTTTTACATTTATCGGAATTCAATTTTGGATTGGAAGAAAGCGGGTCACAAAATTTATATTCTTATAAAGAAAAAAGATGTTCTGGAAGATTTACTCAAGTCTGCAAATTTACCTTATTATAATATTTTAGAAGAAGGTAGAGGAGATACCAAATTTGGGATGTTTATAGGGGCATTAAGAAGAGGAGTCCGTTTGTCTGCATTTTGTTTGCGCCATAAACCCAATATTCTTGTCGGGACTAGTGTCGAAAATTCATTTGTTGGGAAAATATTAGGATTACCCGTAATTAATATCAACGAAGATGATGCAGATGTAGTTCCACTCTATGCCAAACTCAGCTATCCTTTTGCCACTGAAATACTAAATCCCCGGGTATGTAATAGTGGTAAGTGGGACACGAAAGCCATTAAATACGATTCATATCACGAACTGGCTTATCTCCACCCCAATTACTTTAAACCCGATTGCAAGATTGTTGAAAAGTATTTTTCTTCAGTAAAACCTTATTTTATTCTCCGTTTTGCAAAATTAACTGCTCATCACGATAGAGGAATCAAGGGAATCAATGCAGATACTGCACAGAAAATCATTGAAATTTTAAAACCTCACGGACAAATTTATATTAGTTCCGAGCGCGTATTAGAACCTCAGTTTGAATCATACAGAATACATATCGATCCTTTGGATATGCATCACGTCATGGCATTTGCTCAAATTTATGTTGGTGACAGCCAAACAATGGCAGCTGAATGCGGCGTGATGGGCATACCTTTTGTCCGTTTTAATGATTTTGTTGGACGAATAGGATATTTAAAAGAACTGGAAGAAGTATATCAATTGGGCTTTGGTATAAAAACAAATGAGGAAAGTCGTTTGTATGCCATTATTTCTGAATTGGTAACGATGCCTGATCGAAAAGAAATATTCCAGGAGCGCAGGAGTAAAATGTTATCCGAGAAAATTGATTATACAAAATTTTTGACCTGGTTTATCGATAAATACCCCGGGAGCGCGAAAATTATGAAAGAAAATGCTGATTATCAATATAAGTTCAGGTAGGTTTTCCTGCATATTTCTCCCAATGAATAAAAGAATATATGAATTTTATTTTTTCCTTACGGGGAAGAAAACTACAATTACATAATAATGAAAAAATTGATACTCGTGGCCGGTGCGCGTCCTAATTTTATGAAAATAGCTCCCTTGATGCATGCTCTTCTGGGACATCAAACGATCAAGCCTGTTTTGGTGCATACTGGTCAGCATTATGATGCAAATATGTCAGGGCAATTTTTCGAAGAATTAAATATTCCGGCTCCAGACATCAACCTGGAAGTTGGTTCAGCCAGTCATGCTGTACAAACAGCGCGAATTATGGAAGGTTTTGAAGGGGTCTGTCTTCGTGAAAAACCGGATTATGTGATGGTTGTGGGGGATGTCAATAGCACCGCTGCCTGTACCCTGGTGGCTTCAAAATTGGGTATTAAAACTATTCATTATGAAGCCGGTTTGCGCAGTAATGACCGCTCTATGCCTGAAGAAATTAACCGGCTGGTGACTGATTCTATTAGCGATGTATTTATTACAACCAGTGTTGATGCTGATGAAAATCTGTTGCGGGAAGGCATTACAGCAGATAAAATTCACATGTTGGGAAATCTGATGATAGATTCATTGGTGGCTAACCTTACAAAAGCACAATCATCGCAATTAGTATTTCCATTGTTGAACAGGAATTCTAATATTCAAATTGGAAAAGATTTTTTTGAAGGTCAATATGGTGTATTGACTTTTCATCGACCAAATAACGTTGACGACCCTGAAAGTTTGTTACGTTTGGTTCAAATGTGGGGGAAAATATCGGAGCAAATCCCATTGATTTTTCCTGTTCATCCACGAACGTACAAAAATATAGTGAAATTCGGTTTGCAAACTCTCATCGATAGTTATCCAAGTTTGTTTTTCATTGAACCCCTCGGTTATTTCCAATTTATTCATTTAATCAAAGATTCTAAATTTACTCTGACTGATTCAGGTGGCATCCAAGAAGAAACAACTTACCTGAATATTCCTTGTCTTACTGTTAGACCTAATACTGAACGTCCTGTAACAGTCTGGGAGGGAAGCAATAAATTAATTAAAACTTCTGATATACTCACAGAAGTACAACAAATATTAGTTGGAAATTGTAAACGTGGAAAAATACCTGCTTTTTGGGATGGACATACGGCCGAAAGAATTGTGAAGATGCTGGAAGATTTGAATATTTAAGAAGATAAGGAATTTTTATATCATGTTTCTGGTTGTTTCTGGATTAAATTTTGTGATATGTTTTTCATCCCTTATGACTGTAAAATATAGTCAGTAAGATAACAACAACCAGATGCAAACTTCCAAATACAACGAATATTTTGATGATTCAATAAAAAAAAATGAAAGTTCATTCTCTTATTTCAGATATAGATCCGAATCAATGGAAGCAGTTAGTTGCCAAAAACGAAACTGCATCTTTTTTTCAGACACCAGAATGTTATGATTTTTATGCCTCTCTTTCGTTTATGAAGCCTTTTGTTTTTGGGGTTTCGGAAAATGATATACTGGTGGGTTTGATGTGTGGATATGTAATAGATGATGGTAATGCAATTAAACAATTCTTAAGTCGTAGGGCTATTGTACCCGGCGGTTTATTATTACATCCACTAATTTCCAAAAAAGCCCTTCAAGCATTGTTGAATAGAGCAAAGCAAGAACTGAAAAAAAAAGCCATTTATATCGAAATACGTAATTATAACGATTATGGTTTTTTTCGTTCGACCTTCGAAACTGCAGATTTCAGCTATCAGCCACACATGAATTTTCATGTTTCAACACCCGATGTGGAAAAAGCTTTAAAACAGTTGAGTACGACCAAACGAAGAGATATAAAACTCTCCCTCAAAGAAGGGGCAGAATGGAAAGAAACAACTGATTTAGCCGATTTGAAGTTATATTACGAACTGCTTCTACATCTTTATAAAACTAAAATTAAAACGCCACTATTCCCTTTCGAATTTTTTGAAAAACTGATGGACCTTCCGAATGCAAAACTATTTGTAGTTAAACATCAAGGAAACATAATTGGTGGCAGTGTATGTGTTTTACTCCCCAACCAATCGGTATATGAGTGGTTTGTATGTGGATTGGATGGGCAAACAAAAAATATTTTTCCGTCTACATTGGCAACCTGGGCAGCTATTGAATATGCTGCCAACAATGGATTTGACCGTTTTGATATGATGGGAGCCGGTAAACCAGACGAAGGATATGGGGTTCGCGAATTTAAAGCCAGATTTGGTGGTGAGTTGGTAGAACATGGACGGTTTTTATTTATTTGTAAACCTGTTTTATATAAGATAGGAAAAAAAGGTGTTGAAAAATTAAAAGGCAAAAAAAAATGAATATATTAATGGATATTGCACATCCTGCTCATGTTCATTTAGTTCGGAATACCTATTTTGAATTAATAAAACGAGGTCATCATGTTTTTGTAACAGTAAAAGATATTCCTTCGGCTATTTCATTATTACAAAAATATAATATACCGTTCATTTACCTGGGTGGAAAAAAAGATTCATTAGTTGGAAAGGCAATTATGCAGTTAATGTATAATTGCAAAATATGGTGGTTGGTATTTAATAAGAAAATTGATATAGGTTTTAGCTCGTCCTTAACGTTGACGCATATTTCAAGAGTGACAAGTATGCATTCTATTATTTTAGACGATGATGATGATGAGGTAGAACCTCTTTTCGTTAAATATGCTCATCCTTTTGCCGATGTAGTTTTAAGTCCCGCTTGTACTAAAAGAAATTCAAAAAAGCGTATACCATATTCAGGTTATCATGAACTAGCTTATTTACATCCCAATCGTTTTAAACCAGATTCAACTGTTTTGTCAGAAATTGGATTGAAAGTAGGTGAACCTTATTTCATACTGCGATTTAATGCATTTAAAGCCCATCATGATGTTGGAGTACAGGGTTTATCTATTGAAAACAAACGGAAGTTAATTGCTTCACTGGAAAAAAAAGGAAAGGTTTTAATAACTTCAGAACGAATTATTGATGAAGAATTTAAAAAATATCAATTACTTTTGTCGCCTGAAAAGATTCATTCACTAATCTATTATGCCACCATGCTTATTGGTGATAGTCAAACTATGAGCTCTGAAGCGGCTGTATTGGGTACACCGGCTATACGAAGCAATACCTTTGTTGGTCAAATATCTTATCTGGAAGAAGAAGAACATGTGTATCAATTGACATATGGATTTTTACCGGATAATTTTGATGGCATGTTAATGAAAATTGATGAATTACTTTCTTTTCCAAATCTAAAAGAAACGTTTCAAATGCGCCGGCAAAAGATGTTAGCCGATAAAATAGATGTGACCGCCTTTTTTGTCTGGTTTATAGAAAACTATCCGGAGAGTGAAGGGATTATGAAAGTAAACCCTGATTATCAGTTAAGGTTTCGGTGAAAATATTACACGAATTTATACTAATTCCACGAATTAGCGCAGTGCAAATAATACTAATTTGCAAGGAATAAATAGTGTATTTTTCGATTGAAGCAATGCTCTTATTTATTGATACAATTATGTCCCTAAATGCGAAATTAGTAATATATAACACAGAACACAGAACCCGGAACTTTTCGAACTTTTAAACTTTAAAAATGAATATTGATTTTACCCCTGAAATTTACCGTCTCTTACTTCTTGCTCTTCAAAAGGCTGGTTATGCTTTCTATACCTTCGAACAGTGGTGTGATGGTAGTGCAAAGGGCCGTTATGTGATATTGCGCCATGATGTGGATTTGAAAGCGGATCATGCCCTGGCAACAGCCATCATCGAATCAAACATGGGCATTCGTGCCAGCTATTATTTCCGGGTGGTTCCTCAAAGCAATCAACCTTCCATAATTCGTTCTATAGCGGCATTGGGTCACGAGATTGGCTATCATTACGAAGATATGTCACTTTTCAAAGGTGATTCTGTAAAATCTCTGGCACATTTTACCCGTCAACTCGAATATTTCCGTCAGTTTTATCCTGTTCGAACTATCTCCATGCATGGAAGCCCTACATCCAAATGGGATAACCGGGACCTATGGAAATCGGCTGATTATCGTAATTTTGGCATTATCGGTGAACCTTACTTCGATTTTCTATCATCCGAATCACCATCGGGTGATAATGTTAGCTATTTTACCGACACAGCTCGTATGTGGGACGGTGATAAATACAATGTGAGGGATAAGATACAGATGTCAGTTGATAGTGAACAGTTATCAGTTGAAAGTGAACAGTTATCGGTTCATAATATCGCCAATACTTTATCTGAAAACCTGGAAAGTGATAACGAAGCGAAAACTGGTAAACCCTGGAAAGTTTCCGGAATCAATCATTCAACTATTCATCGCATTCACTCAACTTTTGATTTTATACAATGGTTGAATACGATGCCTCCCGAAAATGTGATGATGATAACCACCCACCCACAACGTTGGACCGATAATCGGTTGGAATGGATCACAGAATTGGTGATGCAACGATTGAAAAATTTTATTAAGCGGTTGTTGTACGTGTAAATATTTACTATTTATCTATTTACTGCCGATAGCTTCAATAGCCACAAAATCACAAAGACATAAAGTTGGTAGTCTCTTTTACAATAAATTCTTCGTGTCCTGTTGGCATATCTTTTATTATGGGTTTTTAAAATTCAAAAGGTTTATCCACTCAAATTGTTATTGTGCCAAATATTGTCATTTTCACCTCCTACTATATAACAAGTTATAATGTGTTGATAATTAGAGCGTACTAAATTGCATTTACGAGAAGAATAAAAGATAGACTTTGCTTCTGTTTAGTGTTTTTTTTAACCATCCCGATAGCTATCGGGATGGTTCGTTTTTTTATGGCGAAATAGAAGTATTACCAAAGTTATCATATTTGTTTTTCGATTACAAATCACGGGGACTTAGTAGATCAGACTGTATTTATTTGCTCCCCCTTATTTTTAGGATAAATGCTTGCCGATATTTTTTTGATCGGTTTTCTTTTCATATATTTTTAAATAAGGGGGTGACTCTTTCTATTCCTTTGCTAATAAGGGGCTGCAATATAATAACATATATGAAATTATTGAAATTGGTATTAATTCAAATCTCACGAATGGATATTTTTAATTTGCCGCTCTTTGGTAAATATGTTTTTTTTTGTTGTTTTACCAGGGCTTTATACAAATTATTGAGGGAGTATTATATAACTAAATTCAAATTGCTTTACTAAGCTAAAATATTTTATTGATTAACAAGGGCATTGTTGTTTGCCGTTTGTTTTATGTTTTGGGTGTGTTTCTATATGATTCTTAGTCTTTTTCTAATAAATGGTTGCTTATTTTGGTTGTTATTTCAACTCTTTTTTATAGTTTTGCGCAGAATAAAAAGTAAGTTGCAACAATAACATACATATAATAGCAAAGTAGGATAACTGCAATAACCACAGTAGGACACAAAAGATATAAAAAAACCGATTTATATCATTCATATTAAAAAAAGTTAGTACATGACACTAAATTTAATAATATAATTAGGATAAAAAAAATATCTTTTTATTTTGTGTCCTTTTGTGTCTCGTTGTGGTTCCTCTTAATATAATCACGTAGTTTCTCTTTGAATATAATTATGAAAGGTCTATTGATATCGATTTTGGTAATTTTTATTGTCGTGATCTCAGGTAACGCGCAAAATAAATCGTTTCATTTAAATGATACGTCTGTTCGTAATCAGCAAGAAACATTTATTTCCAAAATAAAACCGGCAAAAACTTTTCAAAATGCAAAGAGATACAGACAATTATCGATCAATCCCCTTGTTCAAAATGCCAAAGCGGTTCAGGTAAATGATACTTTAGTACTTGATTTGTTTAACAACGCACAATACAAAGCCTGCATTAGGTCTGTAAATGTGGATATTAAGGGTACAATTTCCATAAGTGCCAAAATTATTGGATTGAATTTTAGCTATTTCCATATATCCACCTACAGTGGAAAAAGTTTTATTACCCTTGATTTACCCGAAAAAAATGAGTTGTATCTTTCGCAATACAATCATCAAACCCAACAATATTATTTATTGGAAATAGATCCATCGAAACAGGAAGTGTTGGAGGGAGCAGAAACTTTAATCCCATCGGATATTGATGTTTTGAAAAAGGACTTTTCTTTAAATATTACCGAAAAAACTACAACTAATACCCCGTTGTACGAGACTTTAAATGCAAAATCTAAACTTTTAAATGAAGCTGCTGTGAGAGATACCATCACGCTGTTGATGGTTTATACTCCGGCAGCTGCTCTTTGGGCTGCTTCGCACGAATCGAATATCAATAACACGATTAGTTCTATCATGGCCAAATCGCAATTCGTACTCGATAACAGCAATTCACTCATCACACTTAAACTGGTTGAATCAGCCCAGGTAGCTTATACCGAGTTTAATTCCGGTTGGGATTTAGATAATCTGACCAATCCTACCGATGGATTTATGGATGAGGTACACAATTTAAGGGATATCTATTGTGCTGATATTGTCGTGCTTTTAGAGGATATCAGTTATGCAGGGGGGCAAAGTTGGTTGTTGGACAATACTTCCGGTTTACCTGCTAATGCTTTTATGCTTTTAAGGGTTCAGCAAGCCAGTTATACCTATTCTGGTATTCATGAAATGGGTCATTTGCTGGGTTGTGGACATCATAAATTGCAAATTCTTCAGGAAGGTCCCGGATTATTTCCTTATTCAGCCGGTTGGCGTTGGACGGGTGACGATGACAGAAATTATT
>Ga0123339_10003102_pt1 | contig 11113 bp, 8 predicted proteins | sample lystaG_FD_89956 | JGI IMG/M metagenome (GOLD analysis project Ga0123339, IMG submission 89956) | Glacier valley bacterial and archeal communities from Borup Fiord, Nunavut, Canada, to study Microbial Dark Matter (Phase II) -... | ecosystem: Environmental > Aquatic > Freshwater > Ice > Glacier ... | reverse complement strand
GCCGCCGCCGCCGCGAAGGCCGCTGGTAAGCCGTTCATTCCCTCCAGCTTTGTGGCCGGCCTCGGGTACACCCGCAATGAGTTCCTCATAATGCTGATCATCGGGGTGGTGTTCTTCGGAATCTTCACCCTCGTCTCCGGCCCGCTCGCGGAACGCTTCGGGCGGCGACGGATGCTCAGTGTGGTCACAATCGGCATCATTGTCTTCGGACTACTGTTCGCGCCCCTTTCGGGCGGTGGCACCGTGGGAGTGATGGCCTGGCTCATCCTCGGCTTCTCCCTCATGGGTCTCACCTTCGGGCCGATGGGAGCCCAGTTGCCCGAGTTGTTCGCGACAAACGTGCGATACACCGGCTCGGGCATCAGCTACAACTTCTCGAGCATCCTCGGGGCGGCAGTCGCCCCCTACATCGCGCTGGCACTCTGGGCGCTGGTAGGCGGCAGCACGATCCTGGTCGGCGTCTACCTCTCGCTGGCAGCCGTGATCACCCTCGTGGCCCTGCGCTTGAGCAGTGAGACCCGCGACAGCGACTTCACGACGATAGTGGAGTAGCCCACCGCCACATCGACCTCCTGTTTTTGCGACCACCTCCCGATTCGTACACCGTGGTGCTCGCAAAAAAGGGAGGTGGATGGGAGCGGGAGGCGGATGGGAGCGGGAGGCGGGAGGTGGATGGGAGCGGGAGGCGGAGATGGACAGGAGCTGCGGCGGACGGCACCCGGGTCAGTCGAGGAAGAGCGCGCGCAGCCGGCGAGTCGTGAACATCAGCCCGACCGCGATCATCACGGCGTAGTACAGCACATGCCCGATCATCGCGACGCTCAGAGCTCCGGTCGTGAGACCCCGCACCAGCTCGACGCCGTGCCAGAGCGGGAGCACCTGGATCAGCCACTGAATCGCCTGTGGATAGACGCTCAACGGGTAAAACGTCGCCGAGAACAGGAACATGGGCAGCATCACGAAATTGATCCAGTCCATCTGCTGAAATGTCTTCATGTAGCTGGTGACCGCCATGCCGAGGCTTGCGAACCCGAAAGCGATGAGAAGCACCGCCGGGATTGCAAGGACCGCCGTCCAGGAGCGGTTGAGTCCGAGTACCTGCATCACGATGAGGAATCCTGTTGCATAGACTGCGCCGCGCAATAGCGCGAGGAAGATCTCACCGAGCGCGACATCCAGCGGTCCGAGGGATGTCGCGAGCATTGCCTCGTAGAGCCTGGAATATTGCATCTTGAAGAACACGTTCCAGGTGGAGTCGAAAATCGCCCCGTTCATCGCCGACACGGCAAGCAATGCCGGCGCGATGAAAGCCGCGTAAGACACGGGCTGTCCGGTCGTCGTTGCGACCGAGCCGACCAGTGCGCCGAGCCCGATGCCGAGCGATAGCAGGTAGAACACCGGTTCGAAAAATCCGCTCAGCACAATGAGCCAGCTGGAACTGCGGGTGGCGAGAAGTCCACGCGCAATGACCGACCGGGAATTGCCAGCGTAAAGCGAGCCGATACCTCCGGCGCGGGGCTTTCGCACCGGATGCACCGGATGCACCGGAGCGAGGTCGGAATTCGCACTCATTTGTTGAGCCTCCGGGTAACGACAATCTGCGTGCGCCGCCAGCCGTAGACGCAAAGGCCGAGTGGGTAGAGCACGTGCACGAGGGTCAACCAGCCGGGCTCGACCGCGCCATAGCTGACCACGCGACCCAGCTCCGTGCCATGCCACAGCGGTGAGATCCATCCGATCCACTGCAAGAAAATGGGCATCTGAGAGAGCGGGAAGAAGGTGCCGGAGAAGAGGAAAAGCGGAATGACGATGAATCGCTGGATAAAGGCGGGCTGGCCGACATCCTGCTCCACTGTTGCGATGTAGCTCGCGATCACCAAGCCGAAGGCCATTCCGGTGAGGATCGACACCGGGATATCGAGTACACCGAGCGGCGAGGGCACCGCCCCAAACACCAGCATGACGAGATAGTAGATCAGGGTGGTCGGCAATAGCCGCGCGAGCACGGCGATAAAGATGCCGTTGACAATCTGGGCGCCCGAGATCGGTGCAGCGTTCATTCCGAAGAAGATCGGATTCCACTTGAAGCCCATGAGAATCGGGTAGATACATTCCTCAACGGCCGCGGTGACCGCGGCCGAAGCGATCAGGGCGGGCGCTACGAAGACGAGATAGCTCGTACCGCCGAGTCCATTCTGCCGGTCAACGAGAGTCGCAAGCCCAACCCCGAGCGCAAACAGGTACAGGAAGGGGCTGCCGACCGCCGTGAACAGCAGGGTTTTGTAGTAGCTCTGGAAGCCGCGAATGCGATGCTCGGCTACGTACCAGGAGCCATAGCGACGCGGCTTCATCCCGGCGGCGATCGCACGGGCTGAGGCGTTTTCGACGGCGACCGTCATTCGATCAGACTCCGCCCGGTGAGACGCAGGAACACGTCTTCGAGGCTCGAGCGACGCACAAGGCTGGTAATGGGAGTGAAGCCCTTCGCCTGGATATAGTCAAGATCGGCGTCGCCGTCGTTGCTGTAAATGAGGATTCGGTCGGGAAGCACCTCGACGCGGTCGCCGATTCCGACCATCTGCTTGGCGACCGTGGCGTTGTTGTCCGAACCGAAGCGCAGCTCGAGCACTTCGCGCGTCGAATAGGTGCGGATGAGATCCGCCGGAGATCCCTCGGCCATGATCGTGCCCTTGTCGACGACGACGATGCGGTCGCAGAGTTGCTCTGCCTCATCCATATAGTGCGTGGTGAGCAGCAGGGTCGTGCCCTGCTCTTTGAGTCGAAACAGCCGATCCCAGAGGATGTGCCTGGCCTGCGGGTCGAGGCCGGTGGTCGGTTCGTCCAGTAAAAGCATCTTCGGATCATTCATGAGCGACCGCGCAATAGTCAGGCGGCGCTTCATACCTCCGGAGAGGTCATCGACCTTGGATTTCCTGCGATCGGAGAGTTGAGCGAACTCGAGAAGCTCGTCGGCTTTAGCTGCACAGGCCGAGGTGCTGATGCCGAAGTAACGCCCGTAGACGATGAGGTTATCGCGCACCCGCAGTTCCATATCGAGGTTGTCCTGCTGCGGAACGACACCGAGCTGCGACCTGATTTCCGGGCCGTGCTCATTGGGATCGAGCCCCAGGATTCGCAGGGAGCCGCTCGTGCGCGTGGACACTGCCCCCACCATGCGCATCGTTGTCGACTTTCCGGCGCCGTTGGGGCCGAGCAGGCCGAAGGACTCACCGGGCTCGACCTCAAAGGTAATGCCGTCCACAGCGGCGAACCCCTTGTATCTTTTGGTCAGGAGCTGGGCGGCGATAACAGGAGACGGCACGATATTCCACCCTAACCATTTCCGTTGAGATCCTACGAATACTGTCGATGATCTCCGCGGAGTACCTCGTCATAACCCCACCGTGCCTAAGCTGAATTGTTCGCCTCGGCCACTCGAAAGACACCATGAGCACAAGCACTCCGTCCCCTCGATCTCGATCGTCCTTTTCCCGCGGAAAGCAGGATGAGGGGCCGCGCGCGAGCGTTCGTCAGCTGTTGCCGTACCTTCTCGAGCATAAAAAAGTGCTCGCGATCGTGATCGGTCTGAGTGTGCTCGGCGCCGGCACGTCGCTCGGCCAGCCACTGCTCGTGAGCCAGGTGATCTCTCGCGTGCAAGCGAACCGTCCGCTTGGCGCGCTCGTTGTTTTACTGGTGAGTCTTGTGGTGATCTCGGCCCTGCTTTCCGGCGTGCAGCACTATCTGCTGCAGCGCACCGGAACCAGCGTTGTACTCTCGGCCCGACGACAGCTGGTGCGGCGGATGCTGCGGCTCCCGATCAGCGAATTCGATACTCGTCGCACCGGTGATCTGGTCTCCCGGGTGGGGTCGGACACCACACTGCTGTACGCCGTTCTCACGCAGGGGCTCGTCGATGCGGTGGGCGGCGCACTGATCTTCCTCGGCGCGCTCATCGCGATGCTCGTGATCGATCCGGTGCTGCTGGGGCTCACCGTGCTGGTGATCGCGGTCTCGGTGGTGACGGTCGTGCTGCTGTCTCGCCGGGTGCGTGTTGCCAGCCGCAAGCAACAGGAGAAGGTGGGGGATCTCGCCTCCTCCGTCGAGCGTGCACTCGGCGCCATCCGCACCGTTCGGGCCTCCAATGCCACCGACCGCGAGACGGCCGCAATCGAGAAGGATGCGCGGGGTGCCTGGGAGATGGGCATCGAGGTCGCAAAAATCTCGGCTCTCGTCGTGCCGATCGCCGGGATTGCGCTTCAGGTGTCGCTGCTCGTGGTTCTCGGCGTCGGCGGATTCCGGGTGGCAAGCGGTGCGATCACCATCGCGAATCTGGTGGCGTTCATCTTTTTCCTCTTCATGTTGATCATGCCGCTCGGCCAGGCCTTTGGCGCCATCACCTCGGTAAACCAGGCGCTCGGCGCGCTCGGGCGCATCCAGGAGATCGTGACTCTGCCGAGCGAAGCTGAGCTCGATGGCGCGATCGAACCGGCGGCACCGGTGCCCTCCGATGCCGCGATCAGCTTCCACGATGTGGTCTTCACCTACCCCGATGCGGCGCGCGCTCCGGGTTCCGCTGACGGCGATGAGGGTGTCATACGCAAAGATCTCACGGTGCTCCACGGCGTCTCCTTCGATGCTCCGCGCGGCCAGCGCACGGCCCTCGTTGGTCCGTCCGGTGCGGGCAAAAGCACGATTCTCGCGCTGATCGAGCGCTTCTACGATCCGACCGCGGGGATTGTGCGCCTCGGCGGCGTTGACATCCGTGGCCTCGACCGTGAGGCGCTGCGAGCCCAGATCGGCTACGTGGAGCAGGATGCCCCCGTGCTCGCCGGTTCGCTTCGGGATAATCTCACGCTCGGTGCGCCGCACGCCACCGATGAGGAGTGCATCCGGGTGTTGCACGACGTGAATCTTACCGAGGTGCTTGAGCGTAACGGGAAGGGACTGGATGCCGCGGTCGGCGAAGAGGGTGTGATGCTCTCAGGCGGCGAACGCCAGCGTCTCGCCATCGCCCGGACTCTGCTCGCGGCGCCACCCATCCTGCTTCTCGACGAGTCGACCTCATCGCTCGACGGTCTCAATGAGCAGCTGCTGCGCGAAGCAATCGATGCCGTGGCAGAGAATCGCACCCTGATCGTAATTGCACACCGACTCTCCACTGTCGTCGACTCCGATCAGATCGTGGTGCTCGACCACGGACGGGTCGTCGGCACCGGCACCCACTCCGAGCTGGTGAAGAGCACCCCGCTCTACCGCGAGCTGGCGAAGCACCAGCTGCTCGTCTGAGGTCGACCGGGTTACCCGCGGCTCCGCCTCCACGGCTTCGTTTCTTTCCCGCGGCTCCGCCTCCACGTCCATGGGTGACACTCGCGCCCGAATGTTTGGGAGCGGGTGTCACTCGAGAGCGCGCGCACCAGCCCGTGTGTGCACGTGGACCAACACCGGGCATAGACGAGGGTCCTGAGGGCGCTGGTGCCCGCAGCGCGGTTCGCGGCACAACAGCAGCCGAGCGACAGCAATAGTCAGAGGTGCAGCGCGCGTTCGACTTCGCCTGATGGTTAGGCGAGCGCCCACATCGCCACCGCTGCCGTGGCCGCAACATTGAGCGAATCGATTCCATGCACCATCGGAATCTGCACGATGGTGTCGGCGCTGGCGAGCGCCTCCGCTGTTAGGCCCTCTCCCTCCGCGCCAAGCACGAGCGCGAGTTTGTCGGGAGCCACGAAGTCGCGCAGGCTCACCGCATCCGGGCTCAGAGCCAGCGCCGCGATCTGAAATCCGGATGCCGTGAGCACCTGCCGTGCACTCGGCCAATCCCCGAGACGCGTCCATGGCACCTGCAGCACAGTTCCCATCGACACCCGGATGGCACGCCGGTAGAACGGGTCGGAACAGCGGGGCGTCACGAAGACCGCATCCGCCCCGATGGCTGCGACCGAACGGAAGATTGCGCCGACGTTGGTGGGATCGGCCACATTTTCGAGGATGATCACCCTCCTGGCCCCCGTCAATAACGAAGCCACCGTGGGGAGCTCAGGACGAAGCATCGCCGCAATCAGCCCGCGATGCAGCAGGTAACCGGTGAGCTCCTCGAGCAGCTCGCTCGGCCCGGAAAAGATCGGGACATCGCCTCCGACCAGCGCCCTCGCCTCATCAACGGTACTTCCGAGGGCGAGTACGGAGCGCACACGGTGCCCGGCGGCGATCGCGCGCTGCAGCACCAGCGCCGACTCGGCGATATAGAGGCCATACTCTGTGCCGCGGGCCTTCTTGAGCGCGACATCCGTCCGATGCGAGTAGTCGGCGAGCCGGGGGTCAGAGAGATCCGCGATCTCGACGACTGTCACGCGACAGTGTGTGGTGCCAGCACGTATTTCGTCTCGAGGTACTCGTCGATACCGACGTCTCCGCCCTCGCGGCCGAGCCCGGACTGCTTGACCCCACCGAAGGGTGCCGCTGCATTCGAGACGACTCCCATATTGAGGCCCATCATGCCGGTCTGGATGCTGTCGATCAGTCGCAGCCCACGGGCCAAGTCCCGCGTGAAGACGTAACTCACCAAGCCATACTGGGTGTCGTTGGCCTTGGCGACGGCATCCGCCTCGTCGATGAACGTCGTGATCGACAGCACCGGACCGAAGATCTCTTCGCGCAGGATGTCACTGCCGGGCGTCACGCCGGTGATCACGGTCGGCTCGTAGAAGGTACCGTCCCGCTCAACAGGAGACCCGCCGATGAGCACTGTCGCGCCGCGGGAGACCGCGTCTTTCACCAGATCGTCGGCTTTGGCGACCGCAGCGGCGTTGATGAGCGGGCCGATCGTGACACCAGGTTCGGTACCTCTACCGATTGTCAGGTCATTGACTCGTGCAGTCACCCGTGCAGCAAAATCTTCGGCGATCGTCTCGTGAACGATGAATCGGTTCGCCGCCGTACACGCCTGACCGATGTTGCGGAACTTGGCGATCATCGCACCGTCTACTGCCGCATCCAGGTCAGCATCCTCGAACACCAGGAACGGCGCATTGCCGCCAAGCTCCATGGAGGTGCGCAGCACGTTGTCAGCGGCCTGCTTGAGCAAGCGCACTCCGACGGGAGTTGACCCGGTGAAGCTCAGTTTGCGCAGCCGGGGGTCCGCGATAATCGGCCCGGAGACGTCAGCGGAGGTCGAGGTGGTGATGACGTTGAGTACGCCCTTCGGCAAGCCGGCCTCTTCGAGGAGTTGCGCGAAATAGAGGGTGGTGAGTGGGGTGAGCTCGGCCGGCTTCACCACCGCCGTGCAGCCCGCCGCGAGCGCAGGGGCGATCTTGCGTGTCGCCATCGCCAGCGGAAAGTTCCACGGCGTGATGAGGAAAGAAGGCCCCACCGGGAGGCGCGTGATGAACATGCGCCCGGTCCCTTCCGGATTTACGCCGTAGTGGCCCGCGATGCGCACGGCCTCTTCACTGAACCAGCGCAAAAACTCGCCGCCGTAGGTTACTTCGCCGCGTGCCTCCGCGAGCGGCTTACCCATCTCGAGAGTCATCAGGAGGGCGAATTCGTCCGCCCGCTTCTGCAGCAGGTCGAAGGCACCTCGCAGGATCTCGCCGCGCACCCGCGGAGCGGTGGATCCCCAGGAATCCTGGGCCGCGGCGGCGGCATCCATCGCCCGTGCACCGTCGGCAACGGACGCGTCAGCAATGGTCTTGATCACTAACCCGGTGGAGGGATCCACCACCTCGATGGCCCGGCCAGAGGTGGATTCCACCCACTCCCCTCCGATGAAGAGTCGATCGGCCACGCGGGAAAGCAGTTCGGATTCAGAGAGTGCGGACATGGGGCCAGTCTAGTTTTAGCCGGACCTTTCGACCCGCACTCCCGCCGCCATCAGCTGCTCCAGTGCGAGAGCACTAGACACCATGGCGACCCCCGCGACGAGATCGTCGAGAACCCGCACTATCCGCCCGGTCGCCACCGCGTCGAGGGCGGACGCGAGCACGCAATAGTCTGTGGCGATGCCGACCACATCAATCTCCTCGACGCCCAGATCGTCGAGTCTCTGCGTCAGGGGCTCTCCCTCATCCGTCACGCCCTCGAAGATCGAGTACGCCGGGCGGCCCTGACCCTTGCGCACGCCGACCGTCACTTCCGAGGTGTTGAGCGCCGGATGGTAGTCGGCACCGGTCGTGCCTGCCACGCAATGCACCGGCCAAGTGGTGACAAAGTCCGGGGCATCCGTCGTTGCAAAATGCCCCCCGTTGTCGTTGTCGGCATCATGCCAGTCGCGCGAGGCGAACACCTGATCGTAGCGATGAGGATGCTGCGCCAGATAGAGCGTGATAGCAGCGGCGACCGCTTCGCCACCCTCGACCCCAAGCGCGCCGCCCTCGGTGAAATCGTTCTGCACGTCGATGACGAAGAGGGCGCGGATCACAGGCGTCAGTTGTTCGACAGGTTGTTGCCACAGGTGAAGATGGCGGCGGTGAGGGTGTCCAGCGCAGGAATCGTGCGGCTGTTGACCTCCCCGAGAGCGTAGAACGCAAACGCCAGCGTCGTGCCATCGCTGGCGTGCACCACGCCCGCGAGGGAATTTTCAGACTTGATCCTGCCGGTCTTCGCATTGACTGCTCCGCGGGCGACCGCGTTCGCCTCGGTGAATCGGCTCGCGAGTGTGCCGGTCTTGCCCGAAATCGGCAGGGCGTCGTAAACGATATTGAGGTTCTGCTTGCCGCCGACCACTTTGGCCATCAACCGGGCGACGAACGCCGCGGGCACGAGATTGTTATCGCTGAGGCCCGAGCCATCACGAACGCTCACGCCCGTCGCAGTGAGTCCGTACTTGGCCAGTGCTGCCGGGATCACCTGGGCGAGAGAGGCAGACGAGCCATTGTTGCCCGCGACCTTCGAGGTCTGGCGTGCGAGGTATTCTCCCAAAGTGTTGTCCGACACGGGCAACATGTAGGCCACGAGGGCGCGCACCGGTTGCGACTTCACTTCGCCGAGCAGCTTCGCGCCCGCCGGTGCGGTACCGGTGGTCACGTGCGTCGCCCCGGTGATACCGAGGTCGGCCGCGAAGGCCGCGCCCGCTTCCGCGATCGGATCGTCGCTGCGCCGGCTGTTCTGTGCCTGGGGGTTTGCTCGCCCGCCGTCGACGGTGAGGGCGGTGACTTCCGGCTGGGAGCCCTTGGACTGTTCGATGCGATCCCAGCTCGGATCCCAGTTGTCGGTGGGATCCCAATAGGTCGAATCGAGCACGATGTCGGTGATCGGTACGGAAGTCTTGTTCTTCACCTGAAGGGCGAGGTCACTGAGCTTCGGAGCGTTAGGGTACACGCTCTCCTCGCCGGCGCCGAGAGCGCTGAGCGTGGGATCACCCCCACCGACCAACACGACAGTGCCGGGAGTCGATCCCTCGTAGACCTTCGTGGAAATCTGATAGTCGGGGCCGAGCACGGCAAGCGCAGCGGCGGCCGTCAGCGTCTTCAGCACGCTGGCGGTGCGAGAGGGCGTCGCACCGTTGCGATCGAACAGCACTTCGCCGGTGGAAGTGTTGATGACAGTGCCTTGGAAAGTGAACAGGTTCGGATCCGCGGCGGGCACCGCGACCGAACAGGTGCGCAGGCGGGCGGCGGCAGCGATCGAGGTGGGCACCGGCCGGGAGGGTATTGGCGAGGGCGTTGCACTCGGGCTCGCCACGGAGCCCGGAACCGAGGCATCCGCCTTCGAGGCTCCAACAGCGGCACCGGCAACGACCGACCCTGTCGCCAAAAGCACGAAAACCACGCCGAGTGCCGAGAACAGCCAGGCATTCGGATGCTTCGCGACCAGCGCAAAGATACCTCTGCGAGCGGGGGGCGGAGTTTCAAACCCGAATCCTTCACCTGTCGGGTTCATCAGAAGCGCGGTGGTCTGTTGTTCGGCTGCCGGGAACACCGACGTGGCCTCGGCCACCGATCCCGACTGAGCGAGTTCGCGAGCCTCCCGTCGGGTCGCTGGCTGCGTCGGCTGCGTCGGCGGCTGCACCTTCAGGGGGTCGATCGGGGGCTCTGCGGCCTGCGGATCTTGCGGGTCACTCACCCTTCCATGATAACCGGAGCTCATTCTCCGGGGTATGAGAGCTCGATCTGGGCGCGTACATCGTCGAGGGTCCGCATAATTCGCACACTCTCCCTGGCCGGAAGGATCGCCGGAGAGCGGTCATCCTCTCGAATTCGACGCTCGAACTCCCACGCCTGAAACTGCATACCGCGGTGCGAAACTTCGTTATCAAAGCGCTCGATCACCCTGTTCTGCACGTCGAACACCGTGAAAGCCGTGGGCGAATACCAGACGGCGTCTACCGCGATCCTCCCACCCGTGCCGAGGATCGAGGCGGTGTTCGGGCCCTGTGTATCGAGCGCCGAGTGGAGCACAGCCTGTCGGCCATCATCGAATCCGAGCAGGATGGCCGTCTGCCGATCGACCCCGGTCGCCGTCTTCGCCGCAATCGCACGCACCGTTTCGGGAGTACCGAACAGGTCGAAGGCAAACGACACCGGGTAGATGGCGAGGTCGAGCAGCGCACCGCCACCAAGGGTGGGATTATTGATGCGGTGCAGGGGGTCTTTCGGCAGGTTCTGGTTATGGTCAGCAATCAGAGTGCGCACGTCGCCGAGGGTTCCGGCGGCAATGATCTCGCGGATACGCAGCATATGAGGCAAAAAGCGCGTCCACATCGCTTCCATCACCACGAGCCCATGTGCCTCACCCGCCTCGACGACCGCGAACGCCTGGCCCGCACTGAGGGTGAAAGCCTTCTCAATCAGCACGTGTTTGCCCGCTTCGAGCGCGAGTAGAGCGTTCTCCGCGTGAAACGGATGCGGTGTCGAGATGTAGATCGCGTCGACGCCGGGGTCGGCCACGAGCGCCTCGTAACTGCCGTGGGCCGTGAGGATGCCGAACTCGGCCGCGAAGGCATCCGCTGTCTCCTGCGAGCGCGAGCCGACCGCGGTCACCGTGAAGCCACAGCCGAGGAGATCGGCACTCTGGGAATGAGCGATGAAGCCGGTGCCGAGGATGCCCCAGCGGATCGGTGCGGTCGGGCCGGTCATCCCAGCGGTTGTAAGAGAAGTCATGAACCCAGAATCTAGCAGGG
>Ga0123339_10003099_pt1 | contig 11123 bp, 11 predicted proteins | sample lystaG_FD_89956 | JGI IMG/M metagenome (GOLD analysis project Ga0123339, IMG submission 89956) | Glacier valley bacterial and archeal communities from Borup Fiord, Nunavut, Canada, to study Microbial Dark Matter (Phase II) -... | ecosystem: Environmental > Aquatic > Freshwater > Ice > Glacier ... | reverse complement strand
CGGGGAGGCGCACTACGCCGAGTCGCTACCGGTCGAGTACCAACCCAGTGACGAGTACCAGCAGCTCTTCTCCGAGGCCCTGGCACGCTCTGCCGCCAAGGTCGCCTATGCCGTGGGCCTCGTGACCGAGCGCGTCCTCCAGGAGCGCGGTGACCGGTTCGTGCTCGCGTCGCTCGCCAGGGCGGGCACACCCATCGGCATCCTCATGCGCCGGTGGGCCCAGGTGACGCACGGGCTCGACCCTGCCCACTACACCCTGTCCATCGTGCGGGGCCGCGGCATCGACGAGGTCGCACTGAGCTACCTGCGCGACCACCACCTGTCGCCGGACGTCGTCTTCGTCGACGGGTGGACCGGCAAGGGCGCGATCACCCGAGAGCTGGCCGCGTCGGTGCGCGCCGCCAACGACAAGCTCGGCACCGCCTTCTCCCCCGAGCTCGCCGTCCTCGCCGACCCCGGGGAGTGCGTGCGGCTGTACGGCACCCGTGACGACTACCTCATCCCGTCGGCCTGCCTCAACTCCACCGTCTCGGGGCTGGTGTCGCGCACCGTCCTCAACTCCGACCTCATCGGGCCCGGAGACTTCCACGGCGCGAAGTTCTATGCCGAGCTCGCCCCCGCCGACGTGTCAGCGGCCTTCCTCGACGCGGTGACGCGCGAGTTCGCCGGGGTCTCCGCCGAGGTGGCGACCGCTGCTTCGGGGCCGGTCCCGCAGGAGCCGCCGCGGTGGACCGGGTGGGCGAGCGTGGAGCGGATCAGCGCGCAGTACGGCATCCACGACGTCAACCTCGTCAAGCCCGGGGTCGGCGAGACGACCCGGGTGCTCCTGCGACGGGTGCCGTGGAAGGTGCTCGTGCGTCCGGAGGCCCTCGCCCCTGACGGCGAGCTGGCGCACGTGCTGCTGCTGGCTCACCAGCGGGGGGTGGAGGTCGTGCCTGTGCCTGACCTCGCCTTCACCTGCGTGGGCCTGATCCGCCCCCACGTGGCCCCGACGGCGTCGTGACCGGGTCTGCCGGGTCTGCTGGGTCGACCGTGGCCTTCAGCGACCTCGACCGCACCCTCATCTACTCACGGGCGGCAGCCGAGGCGCTCGGCGACCCGGGCGAGGCGCAGGCGACGACGTGTGTCGAGATCTACGACGGCACCCCCCAGTCGTTCGTGTCCGACCGTGCCCTTCCTTCGCTGGAGGCCCTGGCGCAGAGCGGTCGGCTCGTGCCCACCACCACCCGCACGGTGGAGCAGTTCCTGCGGGTGCGGCTGCCGGGTCCGCGGCCCCGCTACGCGATCTGCGCCAACGGTGGCCACCTGCTCGTCGACGGAGTCGTCGACGAAGGCCACCACGCAGGCGTCGTACGACGGCTCGCCTCGTCCAGCGCGCCGCTGCCCGAGGTGCTGGACGAGATCACGCGGCTGACAGCCGAGGCATCGGCGCAGCCGCCGTTCGTCGAACGGGTTCGGGTCGCGTCCGACCTCTTCTGCTACCTCATCGTCGACCGGCCCCGGCTTCCCCGGGGGTGGCTCGAACAGCTCGAGGGGGAGGCCGCGCGGCGGTCGTGGGGGGTGTCGCTGCAGGGTCGCAAGCTCTATGTGGTGCCGACCTCGCTCACGAAGTCGGCTGCGGCTGCCGAGGTGCTGCGTCGCACCGGCTCGACGTGGGCCGTCGCGGCTGGTGACTCGGTCCTCGACGCCGACCTGCTGGAGTGGGCCGGTGCCGGCATCCGGCCCGGGCACGGCGAGCTGGCCGACTCGGGGTGGCAGCGCCCGCACGTCGAGGTGACGCCGTCGACCGGGGTGCGCGCCGGTGAGCAGATCGCACGCTGGTTGCGTGAAAGAGTGTCGTAACGGGCACCTCCACGATGAGTCGGGCGTTGACAGGGTTCATCCAGTCAGTTCTGCTAGCGCCGTATCGTGGCAGCTGCTCGACAACCGAAGGGGCCGCACCGTGCTCCCGGACCACCACCTCAGGAGGAAGTACTCATGTCAGTCAGCCTGACCAAGGGCGGAAACGTCAGCCTCACCAAGATCGCCCCCGGCCTGACGGCGGTCACCGTCGGTCTCGGCTGGGATGTGCGCAGCACGACCGGCACCGACTTCGACCTCGACGCCAGCGCGATCCTGCTGGATGCCTCTGGCAAGGCGGTCGACGACAAGAGCTTCGTCTTCTTCAACAACCTCAGCTCACCCGACGGTTCGGTGGAGCACACCGGTGACAACCTGACCGGCGAGGGCGAGGGTGACGACGAGGCGATCAAGGTCAACCTCAGTGGCGTCGCCGCGGGCGTCGACAAGATCGTCTTCCCCGTGTCGATCTACGACGCAGCCACCCGCAGCCAGTCCTTCGGCCAGGTGATGAACGCCTTCATCCGCGTCGTCGACCAGAGCAACAACACCGAGCTCGCCCGTTACGACCTCAGCGAGGACGCCTCCACCGAGACCGCCATGGTCTTCGGTGAGCTCTACCGCAACGCGGCCGAGTGGAAGTTCCGGGCCGTGGGTCAGGGCTACGCCGAGGGTCTCGCCGGTATCGCGCGCGACTACGGCGTCAACGTCTGATGGCGGGCCCGCCCCACCGCACCATCCTCGTCTCCACGCCGGTCGCGACCGGGAGCCCTGGGTGATCCTGCGGACCTTCAGGTGGTCCTTCGGGATCACCGCCATCGCTCTCGTCGGAGCTCTCGTCCTCGGCGGGCTGAAGGGCCTGACCCTCGTGGCCATCCTCATCGTGCTCGAGATCTCGCTGAGCTTCGACAACGCGGTGGTCAACGCCACGATTCTCGAGCGGATGAGCGCCTTCTGGCAGAAGATGTTCCTCACCGTCGGGATCCTGATCGCCGTGTTCGGCATGCGGCTGCTGTTTCCGCTGCTGATCGTCGCGGTCACGGCCAAGCTCAACCCGGTCGAGGCGGTCAACCTCGCCCTGGCGGGCGGTTCGGCCGAGGCGCCGGGCACGTACGCCTATCTCCTGCGCGAGGCGCACCCGTCCATCGCGGCGTTCGGTGGGATGTTCCTCTTCATCCTGTTCCTCGACTACATCTTCGAGGACCGCGACATCCGGTGGCTGACCTGGCTCGAGCGTCCCCTGGCCCGGGTCGGCAAGCTCGACCAGGTCTCCGTCGTGGTGGGGCTCGTGGTGCTCGTCCTCACGGCCGAGCTGCTGGCCAAGGAGCCCGCCACCGTGATGGTGGCCGGCGCCCTGGGCCTGGTCACCTACCTCTTGGTCAACGGGCTCGGGTCACTCTTCGAGCAGGCTGGCGACGACGACGACGACAAGACCGACGACGAGATGGCGCCCGTAGCCCGTCGCGGGGGCCCGACGGGCGTGGCCAAGGCCTCCGGGCGGGCAGGGTTCTTCCTGTTCCTCTACCTCGAGGTACTCGACGCGTCGTTCTCCTTCGACGGGGTGATCGGTGCCTTCGCGATCACGCAGGACATCTTCATCATCGCCACCGGGCTCGGCGTCGGCGCGATGTACATCCGGTCGCTGACGGTGTACCTCATCCGCAAGGGCACCCTCAACGACTACGTCTACCTCGAGCACGGCGCCCACTGGGCGATCGGTGCACTCGCCGTGATTCTCTTCGTCAGCATCAAGACGGACGTTCCCGAGATCGTTACCGGCCTGATCGGCGTCGGTTTCATCGCCGCCGCCTTCGTCTCGTCCCTGGTGCGCAACCGCCGGCTGGGTGACGACGCTGACGACGCTGACGACCCTGACAGGCCCGACGGTCACGACGGCATCGGCGGCATCGGCGGCGACCCGGACGGGTCGGCCACAGACGCGGCTCGGTCCGTGTCAACCGCCGGCTGAGGCCCCTGTTCCGCGTGCCGCTATGGCGGCACGCGGACGGGGGGCCCTCGGGCACCGACCCACCTCACGCCCCCTGCACACGCCGCGACGCGCCTGCCGTGTCACCCGAGATCTGGAGAGCCACCCATGGCCATCGACTACACCAAGCGCCCGAAGCCGGCGTCCACCCCCCCGCCGCCCTCGGTCCAGCCGCCCGCGCCGGCTGCGGCTGCGGCAGCGACTCCCCCGACGCCCCAGGGTGCGGTCAGCCTGACCAAGGCGGCGCCGACGGTGTCGCTGACCAAGCGGGGTCAGTCGTCGGGCCAGCTGCGGGTCAACCTCAACTGGAACGCCCGGCCGTCCGCTCCCAGCGGCGGCTTCCTCAAGCGGGCGATGGCGGCGTCGAGCCCGGCGATCGACCTCGACCTTGGCTGCCTCTACGAGCTCACCGACGGCTCCAAGAGCGTCGTGCAGGCGCTCGGCGGGTCGTTCCGCAACCTCGAGCCGGGGCCACCGGTCGTCTGGCTCGACGGGGACGACCGTTCCGGGAGCAACAGTGGCGGCGAGAACCTCTACGTCGACCTCGGACAGCTGGCCCGCATCAAGCGCATCCTCGTCTTCGCCTTCATCTACGAGGGTGCCGCGAACTGGGCGGCGGCCGACGGGGTCGTCACGCTCTTCCCGGCCCAGGGTGCGCCGATCGAGGTCCGGCTCGACGAGTCGCGCCAGGGCTCTAGCATGTGCGCGATCGCGTTGCTGGAGAACCGTGGTGGCGAGCTCGTCGTCAACCGCGAGGTGCAGTTCCACTCGGGCCAGTCGGCGCTCGACCAGGCCTACGGCTGGGGTATGAAGTGGAAGGCCGGCCGGAAGTAGCACCGGCAGTATCTCCTCAGACGAGGGGGGTGTGGTCGTCGACCCAGGTGATGCGGTCGAAACCGAACGCGAGGGCGACGGTGCGCAAAGAGCCCTCGACGATCACGCCCTCGTGGCGAAGCACGAGCTCGCCGTCCACGTTGTAGATCGACAGCGGCACGAGGACACCGGCGCTCGACGCGCCGGTGACGCGGTCGAGGGGGAGCCGCACGCGGGTGCCGGCGAGCATCTCGATGGTGAGGGTGCCGCCCCAGTGCACGGGCTGCCCCGAGGCGGAGTAGGCGTAGACCACCATCCGGCTCAGTCGACGCACCTGCACCAGGTCGAACGTGATGACCTCGCCGGTGTCGCGGGAAGCCCGGATGACCGGGCGGTGACCGTCGGGGGGAGCGGTCTGCGGGCCACGGACGCGCTGCACCAGTGAGGTGCCGTCGGACAGCTCGTAGGCGCATCCCAGCAGGATGTCTCCGACCGCTTCCGAGGCGACCAACCGCACCCGGAGGGAGCCGGTGCCCGACTGCAGCCGGGTCAGGGTCAGCGTCGGTGCAGCCCGGGTGAGGACGACGTCCTCACCGGCCAGCACCCGCCTTGGCCGATACCGCGGCAACGTGGTCGCAGTCCTCGCGCCAGCGGTCGCGGGCGGCGCCGAAGTCGCCGGCGCGGTCGGCGGGGGGCCGAGGTCGAGAGCGTTGGGACCGGGTGGGGCGGTATCGAGGTCGAGCGACCGGCTGGCGGCCGGGGCCCCGAGGTCGAGCGCGTTAGCAGGTGGCGGTGAGGGCGCAGGCGGGGTTGCTGGAGCGGAGGGTGACTCCGTGGTCGGAGGAGCAAGCGCAGCCCCTGTCGACGGCGACGTACTCGACGTCGTCGTCGTCGTTCTCGTCGTCGGTGCGGGACGGACCGGCACAGCGGACGGCGCGGTGACCGGCCGGGCCGAAGCGACCGGCGCAGCGGGGGGAGCGGCTACCGGCGCAGCGCGCCGCCGCCGAAGCCACGGCAGGTCGGTGCGGGCAACCGCCGAGGTGGGGTCGAGCCGGGTCACAGGGCGAGACCGAAGTCGGCGGCCATGGCCACGAGCCCTGTGGCGTAGCCCTGCCCGATCACCTTGAACTTCCAGCCGTTGTCGTGACGGTAGAGCTCGCCGAGCACGAGCCCCGTCTCGGTGCTCAGACCGGTCGCGAGGTTGTCCGAGCGCACGAGCTCGGCGTCTCCCTCGAGGTCGAGCACCCGGATCGACGCGTTACGAAGCTGACCGAGGGAGCGGTGCGCCGCGATGCCGTCGTTGATGTAGGTGACGACGACGATGCGGGCCACCTCGGGAGGGACGTCACGCAGGTCGACCTCGATCTGCTCCGTGTCCCGCCCCGAGGGGGAGGCGAGCTGGGTGACCGACCGCTCGGGTGAGCTCAGCTGGTTGAAGAAGACGAAGTGCTCGTCGGAGAGGACCTGGCTCCGGGCGTCGCAGAGAATGGCAGCGACTACCAGGTTGTCGGTGAGCACCGAGTCGACCGACGTGAGCGAGACACCGAGCACCACCGAGCGCAGGGACGGGATCTCGCGCGTGAGGGCGACGTTGGCGCCGCGGACCATGGGGCTGGCCATCAGAGATCAAGATCCGATCCGGTGAAACGGGTTTCCAGGAAGCTTCCCTGGATCATCAGGGCCTGGGCGTCGTGCTGCCGCACAGCCTCGAGGCTGGCACTGACCGACTGCTGCAGCACCTCGATCTGTTGCAGCAGTGCGTCGTTGCCACTCAGGCCCTGACCTGATGACTGGGTGCGCTGCGCGGGGTCCAGCGCGAGGTAGCGCTGGAGGGTGGTCGGCAGGTAGTCGTCCATGGTGCTGTGCAGGGAGATGACGGCATAGGTGTCGAGGGGCCGCGAGGACGCCGTGTCGACGATCTCGCCGAGGGTGTCGGTGAGGCGGCGGGCCTCGACGACGGCTCGCGTCGGCATGTGCCCTGCGTGGCTGTTGATCATCGTGACCAGGTCGGCCAGCGATTCGTGCAGGGCGGCAGGGTCGTCACGGCGGGTGGTGGGCGCGGCGTGAGCGACCTCGTCGTCAGGGCGCACGCGCTTGAGCCAGCGCATCATCTCCGGGCCGCCTCGAGGGAGGCGTGGGCCCGGGCTCGCACGTCGTCGATGGCGTCGAGGCTCGAGCGGACCTCGTCGAAGGCGGTCGTGAGCCGCCCGAGGTCGTCGGGCGACGACCCCGGTGCCAGGGCGGCCTCGGTCACCGCGCCCAGACCCGTGATGCGGTCGAGAACCAACGACTGGTGGTGTCTGGCCTCGGCCACCGCGACGGCGGTGCGCAAGGCCACGAGGGTCGTGCGCTGGGCCCGGTCGACCCCGCGGATGAGGTCGAGGTTGGTGTCGCGCACGACCTCGACCACGAGCTGGCCCTGGGCCGTGACCGACTGCGAGGTCGCCAGGTCGAGCCGTCGCCGCCGCACGGCCGAGACCGCCTCGGCCCGGACGATGGTGGCGTCGTCGGGTCGGCCCGACATCTCCAGCCTCGTCGCCTCGTCGGAGAGGATCGTGTCGATCCGGGCCGAGAGCTCGTCGTACTGTGACAGTCGGGCGAGCAGGTCGCGAGCCGTCGCCCGCTCGGCCTCGATGACGGCGTTGTCGCGCCGCAGGCTGTCCTGGCCCGCGAGGAGGTCGACGAGGATCTGGTCGAGCTCGTCCTGCGCCGAGACGAACCCACCGAAGTAGTCGGTGAGCGGGTCGTTGCCGGGGAGCCTGCGCAGGAGGCGGCGCAGGCCGCCCGTCCCGGCTCCCGACGGGTCGAGCCGGGTGACGACCTCCCTCAGCCGCGCCAGGGTGGCGGCGACCAGGCCCTGGGCGTCGGGACGGCCGCCGCTGCCGCGGGCGCCGCTGACCCGCTCACCCCGTGCGGCGTCACGCAGGAGGAAGCGGTCGCTCAGCGCCGCGGCCGCCCGCACGTCGGGCTCGCCCATGGAGGTGATCGACGCGACCTTGGCCGCGAACGACGGGGAGCGGGGCGCCAAGGCCAGGAGCTCGCTGGCGAAGGAGTGCGCCCGCTCCTGCAGGCCGGACGCCTGATCGGCCCGACCGCCCTGCTCAGACATGCAGCGTCTCCCTCAAGGATGCTCGTGGTGTGGCCCTCTCACCGACATTACCTGCTGCGCCCCGGGGTTCACGCCCACACGACGGTGAGCCACTGCAGCGCCAGCTGCTCGACCCACAGGCGGAAGTCGGGCGTGCCGTCGATGCGGTAGAGCGTGCCCGCGGGGCAGTCCTCGAGCTGACGCTTCGTGTAGACGTCGTCCTCGGGGGCCCAGCGCAGCACATCGCCGTGGACATGGTGGCACAACGTGGCGTTGCCGTTGGCGTCGTCACTGACCGAGTACCACTGCGACGGGTCGATGGGCATCTCGAGGCCGTCTTCGCTCCACATCCAGTCGTAGTCGTAGAGGAAGTCGGCGCGGTGCCGGGCCACCGTGGGCACGAGGCTCTCGACGCTCCCGCTCAGCCACGTCTCCGGCTCCTGCCACCGCTCGAGGACCCCTCCCAGTGTGCCGAGGAGCTCGGCGTGGTCCGGATGGGCGTTCGACGGCAGACGGGGAGGCGACGGAGACGGGCAGAGCCAGCCGGTGCGTCCCCCGTTCCGCTGTTCCCACCCGAGGATCTCGTACGAGGCACCCTCGATGGTCACAGGCGTCACCGTCGCGGCGGCGAGCAGGCGCCCCAGCGCCGGTGCCCACCCGGGCACCGGGCGGTCCCACTCGTGCGCCACCTCGGGGCGCGAGACCCCGTGCACCCAGCCCATCTGTGGCACGGCGTGCAGCAGCCGGTCCCAGTCGTCGAGGGGTCGGTCGGGCACCAGGCGCAGCAGCATCAGTCATTCATCGCCTTGAGGATCGAGACGGCGAGACCGGTGCGGTCGCAGCCGGGAGCCAGCTCGCGGGCCCAGTCGACGACCCGCACCACCGCCCAGGCGCGGGCGCGCGCCTCGTCGAGCCCGGCTGCGTCGCAGACGACCTCGACCCGCCGGCGCAGGCTCCACCGGATGGCCGAGCCCGTGCCGAGCTCGTCGGTGCGGTTCCACAGGGTCGGGGCGACCTCGAAGGCCGGGTCGCCGGCCATGGGCTTGGGGTCGATGGCCAGCCAGGGCGACCGGGAGCCGGTGAGCACGTTGGCGAAGTGCAGGTCCGTGTGAAGCAGCCGCCCGTCCACCCCAGGGTCCGTCGCGAGGTCGGCCGCGAGGTGACGAGCCTGGTCGGCGAAGCGAGGGGGCAGGGAAGCAGGCGCGGGGGCGGCTGCCTGGCGGGCGGCATACGCGCTGAGGGTGGGGGTGCGGGCGATCGCCGGCGACGCGAGCTGGGTCAGCAGCCCACCGATGACCTCGCAGGCCTCGTCGACCCAGACGTCGCAGAGGTCGGTGGGGTCGAGGCGCTCGAGCAGCAGCGCGAGCCGGTGGGGGTCGGCCCGCAGGAGCCGGACGGCGCCCCGACCGTCCCAGTGACGCAGCGCCAGGTGCTCGCTGCGGGCCTCGAGATGGGGCCAGGTCAGCTTGAGCACGACCGGCTCGTCGTCGGCCGTGAGCACCGGCACGACGAGCGCGCACTCTCCCGCGCGAGCCGGACCGTCCGGCCGCAGCTGCCAGTCGTCGAGGACACAGGACATCAGCCGCGGGAGGCCGGCGATCCACTCGGAGCCGGAGGGTGCTCCCGGGGGAGAGAGCAGATCGGCCGGACGGGCCCCGACGGCCTGGAAGAGCCGCGCAGGGATGTCGACCGTCACGCCGCGACCATTCCCGGGAAGGCGGTAGGGGTGACTCCCCAGCTGCGGGCCATTCCGACAGCATCGGCCTGCAACCGCACCAGAGTGGTCGTGGCGCTGGAGCCGCGCGCGATCGTGCCGGTGGTGAGGGGAACGAGACCACTGGCGACCAGTCCGGTGAGCACGTGGGCGACCACCCGGCGCACCGCCCCCACGCCGTCGAGCGTAAAGGGAAGCGGGTAACCCAGGGGTGCGGGGTGTGCAGATGCGCCGGCCGCGGCCAGCAGCGAGAGCACCCGGTGTCGCATCGTGCCCAGCGTAGCCAGCACGGCCGCTCGTTCGTCCCCCTCCAGGCGGGCGGCCGCCACCTCCAACCCGTAGGCCGCCGCCCGCGACGAGTCGAGCAGGGCGGCAGCGGCCGCCCCAGGGAGGGGGTCGGCCGCCGGCCAGGCGACGGGTCGGCCGAGCTCGACCGCCCCGGCAGCAGCGCATGACGCAATGGCGGCGACGAGGGAGCGGTTGGCGGTGCTCAGCCGCGGCAGGACCACGAGGAGGTCGGAGGTGAGGGCAGTGGTCTCGGCGGCGCCCAGGACCGCGATCGTTGCCGTCGCGGGCGCCGACGTCGTGGTCGCCGGGGAGCCTGCTGAGTCCGAGGGCGGCGACGGCGTCTGCGCCGCGGGTGCCGCCGGGGCCCGAGCGGCACCCGTCACCGCGTCGGGGACACCCGCGGTGCGCAGCCGGTCGCGCACGACGCTCGCCTGCGCGCCCTGCAGCGCGGCGAGTCTGGTCGTCGTCGGCGACCCCGGACGCACCCGCGCGGCCAGGGGAGCGAGGAACGAGGTGACCGTGAGCACGCGCAGCAGCGCCGCCTCGTCGGTCACCGGGACCCGCGCAGCAGGAGGGGGAGCCGCCAGGTGCTCGAGGCGCACACCGCATCCGGCCAGCCCGGCGAGAGTGAGCACCGACCCGCCAAGGCTCGCCGCTCGCAGCAGCACCCGGCGGGAGGGCCCGCCAGGCGTGAGCGGGGCGGGAGACGTCATGCGGGCCATGCTGTCAGGTCCGCAGGCCGATGACGGCGGATGTGGTGTGGATGCGTCGAGTAGTGGCCCCTCCCGCGGCCTCGTTACAGTGGGGTCACCACACCTCGCCGTCTCGGTCTTTCATACGCCGGTTCTGAGGGTGTCGTGACATTCGAGAACAGGAGGCTGACATGGTGGACGACCAGGTGAGGTCGGCGCTGTCTGGCCCCCTCGAAGAGCTGGGTCTGGTCCTCGACGACCTGAGCATCGTGACGGCCGGTCGCCGGCGGGTGGTGCGTATCGCGGTCGACCGTGACCTGCGCGACCTGGCGGCCGACGACGCCACGAGCATGGTGCCGTCGTTGTCGCTCGACGAGGTCGCAGTGGCCACCCGTCTGGTGAGTGACGTGCTCGACGGCACCGTCGAGGGAGCCGGCGCCGAGGCGACGGACGCCGCGGAGGGCACTGGCGGGTCCGGGCCGGTTGACCTGATGGGGGCGGCTCCATACACGCTGGAGGTGAGCTCGCCGGGGCTGGACCGGCCACTGCGCGGCTACCGCCCCTTCCGGCGCAACGTCGGGCGTCTCGTGGCCCTCGGCCTCGAGACCGGTGAGGTGCTGACGGCCCGGCTGCTGTCCGTCAGTGACGCGACCGGGGGGGCCACGGCCCTGGTCGAGGTGCCGGCCGCCAGGAAGCAGCCCG
>Ga0123339_10003098_pt1 | contig 11125 bp, 10 predicted proteins | sample lystaG_FD_89956 | JGI IMG/M metagenome (GOLD analysis project Ga0123339, IMG submission 89956) | Glacier valley bacterial and archeal communities from Borup Fiord, Nunavut, Canada, to study Microbial Dark Matter (Phase II) -... | ecosystem: Environmental > Aquatic > Freshwater > Ice > Glacier ... | reverse complement strand
TACAGACGACGCCTTTGATACGCACGGTGCTCCTGATGATGGCGGTGGTGGGCACGTTCACCTTTGAGTTCCAGGTGACGCTACCGCTGATCGCGCGCTACACCTTTCACGGCAACGCCGCGAGCTACGCCATGCTGAGCTCTGCGATGGGTGTGGGCGCCGTCATCGGCGGGCTGCGTACGGCCGGCAGGCGGCGGGCGGGCGTAGGTACCCTCGCGCTCGCTGCGGGCGGTCTGGGAGTGGCGGTGGGCGTGGTAGCGCTTTCGCCCAGCTTCACGTTCGCGATAGCCGCGACCGGGGTCGTCGGATACTTCCTGGTGATGTTCACATCGCTCACCAACTCGATACTCCAGATGGAGAGCGAGCCCACGATGGTCGGTCGCGTGATGGCGTTGTGGGCCTCGGCATTCATCGGCTCCACGCTCATCGGCGCGCCTATCGTCGGGTGGGTTGCCGAGTACACCAATCCACGCATGGGCCTGGCGGTTGGTGCCGTCGCAGCGGTGGCCACCGCTATCGTCGGTATGCGAGTCGTTTCTCGCGTCACGAAGGTCACCGAGGTCACCCAGTAACCGGTCACGCTGTGTGATAATAAGAGTCTCGCGACATACTGGGTGATTAGAGGATACCGTGACTGAGACTGTGCTTATCACTGATTCCTGCTGCGATATTCCGCGTGAACTCACCCGTCAGCGTCGCATCGAGGTGCTTCCGTTCCACTACCTTCTGGACGGCGTGGAACACGACGATGACGGTGGCGAAACGACTTCCTACGAGGATTTCTACCGTCGGCTTCAGGACGGCGAGCGTATCACCACCTCGCAGGTCGCGCTGGCCGCATATACCGAGGCTTTTGAGCGGGCCGTGCAGGCAGGTAAGCAAGTTGTGGTGATCGTCTTCTCGTCGGCCTTGAGCGGCTCGTACGCTGGCGCAGTGCTAGCGCGCGAGAACGTGCTGGCACTGAATCCCGGTGCACGCATCCACATCGTGGACTCGCTGTGTGCCTGCACCGGGCAGGGTCTGCTGGTGCTCGAGACCGCCAAGCGCATCGAGGTGGGGATGGACGCGAGCGAGGCAGCCCGTTTTGCCGATGAGGCGAAGGGCCGTATGAACCACATCTTCACTGTGGACAGCTTCGCGCATCTTGTCGCCGGCGGCAGGGTTTCGCCGGCTGTTGGCATGGCAGGGACCATGCTCAACATCAAGCCGGTCATGCGAATGGATGCGGGCGGACATCTCGTGCCGCTCGCCAAGCCGCGAGGCCGTCACCGTGCCATCACGATGATCGCGGACATCGCCGCCGAGCGCATTCAGGATGCGGGCGGACAGACGATCGCGGTGGCCCACGGCGATTGCCTCCAGGACGCGGAGATGCTGCGCGATCTTGTCATGGAGCGCACTGGCGCCACCGACGTGTTGATGTCGCGCGTTGGCTCGGTCATCGGTGCACACACCGGTCCTGGAGTGCTTTCGGTGTACTTTTGGGGTCAGGAGCGCGAGTAGCGCTCCAAGCGCCTATTTGGTGAGTGGCAGATCCCATATGCGCCAGCGCTTGTACTCGTGGCCACCCATAAACTCTGAGGCGCTGATGACGAGGTCGTTGTCCTCGAGCAGCAGCGAGATGTCGCACGTGGTGTAGTCGTGCGCCTGTGCGTACGTCAGGATCTCATCAAACAGCAGGGCGTCGATGCCCAGACGGCGATAGCCGGGGACGATGCCAAAGAGCAGCAGCCGCACGCGCTTGAGCTGATGACGGTTCTTGAGAAGTCGGGCGGCGCGCACGTAGTCGGAGTCGCCATACCACTTCCAGCGAGGTGTCAGTGCGACGTTGGGGTCAGGGAAGACGCCCAGTACCGCGACGGGCTTGCCATCGGCGTAGGCGAAACGCACAAGGCCCGGATCGATGATCATCTTGAGGCTCTCGGCCAGCGCCGCCGCCTCAAAGTCGGTGATTGGGAGAAAGCCCCAGTTGTCAGCCCATGCCTGGTTGTAGATATCGATCGCGATCTTTATCTCTTCTTCGATCTTGGAGACCACCAGCGGGCGAGTCTCGAAGGTCCCACGCTTGCGCACCGCGGAGGCGACGCGCGTGAGGCGATCGGAGGCCGGCTGTGAGAGATCGAGGACGTGAGCAACGTAGTCCTTGGCCTTCTTGAAGCCGTAGCGCTCGATGAACTCTTTGTAGTACGGAGGGTTGTAGGTGTGCTCGACGTAGACGTCCTGGTCAAAGCCATCCACTAGACACGCCTGGCGCTCGTGCGTGATGTTGGAGTACTCGCCGGGACCGCGCAGGACCTCGGCACCATGAGCGCGGGCCCATGCCGATGCGGCGTCCAGGAGCGCTTCGGCCACCGAATAGTCCTCGATGACCTCGAAGAAGCCGAAGAACCCGAGCTTGGCCTTGAGATACTCGTCGATACGACTGTTCACGACGGCCGATACGCGGCCAACGGGCTTGCCTCCGCGATACGCCATGAAGTGCGTCGCGGTAGCTGTCTCGTGATACGGGTGTTCGGGCGTCAGCAGACCCTTCATGCCTAGTATCCGGTTGCCCAGCAGGTCGCCGTCAAGCTGCGGGCACCAACGCTCGTCGCCGCGGTAGAGGCTATAGGGAAAGTGGACGAATTCTTTGAGGCGTGGATCGCCTGGAAGCATCTCCACGATCGTCGTTTCGAGGGTGGGGGTGGCCGTGCATGTCGCGGTGTCGCTCATTGCGTCTCCCTTGAAGCTGTTCGAAGTCTAGCGTTTGCACCAGTGCAGAGGTTAGCAGAATCGTCTCGGCTCTACGAGGGTACTGGTACACTCTCAAGATGATATCGAGTGTTTCAACTGGCCATACTGAGAGGTTTCAAGTGGACCTGTCGTCGCTTTCTAACAGCAAATGGGGTACGGGGCTTGTTCTGGGCGCTGGCAGGATGATGCCTGCGCGTATGGGGCATGCGCTCGGACGCGGCATAGCCGGCCGCGTGGCTGCCCGGCGGGACGATCCCCTGGTCCAGGCCGTCAGGGCCAATCAGTGGATGGCCTCTCGCGGGACGCTGTCCGGCGAGGCGCTCGATCAGGCTGTGCGGGCCATGTTCGAGAATGACGCGCGCTATCTCTACGACCTCTACCATACGGCGCAAGATCCTGAAGCGTTGATGTCGACGGTGGACCAGGACGATAGGTTCCATTCCTTGGCCGAGCGCGATCGCGGCCAGTCTATCGTGTATGCGACGCTGCATCTCGGTAACTTCGACCTCATGGGCCGCGCGCTAGCATATAAGGAACAGTGGTGCCCGCAATTATTGACGGTCGCCGACCCCAACAGCAGCTATGAGTGGCAGAATGATATGCGAGGCAGTTATGGGTTTGATGTGACGCCGGTATCGGTGGAATCTCTCAGGCAGGCTGCGCGCAGACTGGCCGAGGGAGGTTCGGTGCTCACTGGCATGGACCGCCCCATTGCGGGAGGCAAGCAGAAGCCTCGTTTCTTTGGCCGCGCGGCGTCGCTGCCGATGTTGCACGTCCGGCTTGCTATGAAAGCCAGGGCGCCGGTCGTCGTGTTGTGCGCTCCCCAAGATGAGTCGGGTCGCTACTGCGTGCGTGGCTCGGAGCCCATCGAGATGGAGCTGGGCAGGGACACAGCGGGCGCGACGATTGCCAACGCCGAGCGGCTGCTCGAAGAAGCCGAACGGTTGATCGAACAGTGGCCACAGCAGTGGGCGATGCCGCATGCGGTATGGCCCGATGTGGTGGGCACCGTTTAAGAAAGTGGAATCACAGCACGCACCCGTGGGTGCGCATGAAGGGAAGTAACATGAGCGCAGACCAGCAGGGAATCGCAAAGCATACTCGCGTGAACGACATCCTTCTCGGCCCACTGGAGCGCCCGGCGCTCGCGTGGCTCGCGGAACACTCACCGGCATGGCTGACGCCGGACATCCTCACGAGTATCGGGGTGCTCGGTAGCATCATGAGCTTTGCGGGTTATGCGCTGAGCGGTCACAACGCCGCATGGCTCTGGTTCGCCAGCCTTGGGTTCGTGCTCAACTGGTACGGCGACAGCCTGGACGGTTCGCTGGCCCGCTACCGCAAGATCCAGCGGCCCAAGTTCGGCTTCTACATCGACCACACCGTCGACGCCATAAGCGAGTTCCTCACCATCATCGGTATCGGGCTCTCGCCGTTCCTGCGTCTGGACATCGCCGCGTTCGCGCTTATCGGGTACATGATGATGAGTGTGCACGTGTACGTACGGACCTGCGTTGACGGCGTGTTCAAGATCTCGTACTCCAAGATCGGGCCCACCGAGATGCGCGCCATCATCGTCATCGTGAACACCGTCATCTTCTTTGCGCAGGGATTCTTCACCCGGCCGCTAGCCTGGGGCCTGCGTCCGTTCGACATTATCGGCATCGTACTTGCGGTAGGTATGGGTATCGCGTTCTTGATCTCTATGTATGCCGAGGCAACGAGCCTCGCAAGACTGGGAGAGTGATCGTCGATGTGGCCAATGCATCTCGGTGAGAAGCGCCTGGGACTCGCTCTGGGCGGTGGCAGTGCGCGCGGGCTTGCGCACATCGGGGTGCTGCGAGTGTTGGAGGACGCCGGGCTGAGTTCCGTCGCGATCGCCGGCACCAGCATGGGCTCGATCGTGGGAGCCTTTGCCGCTGCAGGCTACACCGCCAGAGACATCGAGCAGATCGCTACCGGCATGGATGTCCGAGACATGGTGTCGTTCGCCGATCTGCATCCCGGGCGCGCCACGCTGGTCAACGGCCAGCGTGTGGAGGCGTGGTTGCGCGAGTGGCTGCCGGCGACCTTTGAAGAGCTCAGCACGCCGTTCGCGTGCGTATCGGTCGATCTGGCAGCCGGTGCGAAGGTGGTCCACACCAGCGGCGATCTGCCGCTTGCGCTGCGTGCGAGTTGCTCGATACCTGGCGTGTTCGCACCGGTTACCGATGACGGGCGCATCCTGGTGGACGGTGGCGTGCTCGAGCCGGTACCTGTGCTCACCCTTAAGAGCATGGGGTTTTCAAACGTCAACGTCGCGGTCACCGTGGCCGGGCTCAGCGTCCTTCGTCCTGACTTCGGTTTTGGCGATCGTGAGCGCAGCGGCATCGGTCGTTTCTGGCGCAGCGCACGTGGTGATCAGTCTCGCGAGAAGGGCCCGGCACAGTCACAGGTGACGATCGTCTCGCTACAGGTGATGCAGAGAGAGCTTGAAAAGCCCGCGCTTCGGCGCGCTCAGGTGCTGATAGCACCTGAGGTTGCGGAGTTCAACGGCCACGACTTCCTCGCGGCATCGGAGCTTATCGCCATCGGTGAACAGGCCGCCTCAGCCGCACTGCCCGACCTGCGTCGTCGTCTCCGTCTGACGAGGGTCTAGCCCGCACATCCACATTATTGGAGAGAGTATGCGCATTCCTGTCGAGAAGGGCCGCATCGTTGCGCGCCGTGTGCTTGCCGCCAGCGTGCTCGTGGCCATCGTTCTGCTGGTGCTGTTGCCGCCTGACAGGCAGCTTGGCGACTCGCTCAAGCTCGTGCTCTATCACGGGGCCTCGATCTGGGCCAGCATGGCGCTCATCTCGGTGGCGATGGTGGTGGGCGCCGTCTACCTGCTGCGCCGTGAACCGGCTCTTGTGGCATGGGAGCGCGGTCTGCGGCTGGTCAACGTGCCGCTGTGGCTGATCAACACGGCGCTCGGCATCGTCGCCATGAAGCTCGTGTGGGGTGGCTTTCTGTGGAGCGAGCCGCGCATGCAGATGACGTTTTGGATCCTGCTCGCGCTGGGTGTGGGGCTGCTTATCGATCTGATCGCCGAGCGGCCCTGGCTGGCCGCGGCGGTGGATGTGGTCCTCGGCGTGGTGATGTGGTCGTTGATCCTGCTCACGCCCGAACTCTTCCATCCCGACAATCCTGTGCTTAATTCGAGCTCGTGGACCATCAAGGGACTGTTCTTTGGAATCGTGGCAGCGGTGCTCGTGGGTGCGTCAAGCGTCGTGACGCTGCTCGTGCCGCGAGACGGTCATACCGTCGGGCGGCACGAGCGGTAAGTTCGTTACTTGATCACGCCAAGCTCGGCGCCGATGCGCTTGAAGGCATCGAGCACGAAGTCCATCTGCTCGGAAGTATGGCTCGCCATGTAGCTCGTGCGCAGGAGCGCGCGTCCCGGCGGCGTTGCCGGCGGGCGGACGGGGTTGGTGAACACTCCGTCTTCAAGAAGCCTGCGCCAGAAGTGGAACATCAGCATCTCGTCACCGAGGATGATGGGGATGATCGGCGTGGCGCTCGCTCCCACGTCAAAGCCCATCTCGCGGTATGCCGCCTGCATCCGATGCGTCGTCGCCCAGAGCCGTTTGCGATGCTCGGGTTCGGTCTCCATCACGTCGAGCGAGCCGAGTGCGGCGCCCACCGACGCCGGTGTCATAGCCGCCGAGAAGATGAATGGGCGTGCGCTGTGCTTGATGTAGTCGATGACGTTCGCGTCGCCGGCGATGAATCCGCCGAGCGAGGCGAAACTCTTGGAGAACGTCCCCATGATCAGGTCGACCTCGTCGGTCAGTCCAAAGTGCGCTGCAGTGCCCTCGCCATGCTCGCCGAGCACTCCGCTGGCATGTGCGTCGTCCACCATGAGCCGGGCGCTGAACTCCTTGCATAGTGTGACCATCTCGGGCAGGGGAGTGATGTCGCCCTCCATGCTGAACACGCCGTCGGTGACCACGAGGATGCCGCCAGTCGTCGTATCGATCGACGCAAGCGTCTTGCGCAGGCTGTCCATGTCGTTGTGCTCAAAGCGAGCGACTTTGCCGTAGGAGAGCTTGCAGCCGTCGTAGATGCTGGCGTGGTCGTCTTTGTCGATGACCACGGTGTCATGCCGACCCGCGATGGCTGAGATGGTGCCCAGGTTGGTCTGAAATCCTGTGGAGAAAACGAGCACGGCTTCTTTGCCTATGAACTTTACGAGCCGTTCCTCAAGTTCCTCATGGATGGTGAAGTTGCCGTTGAGGAAGCGTGAGCCCGTGCAACTTGGGCCGAACTTCTCGAGCGCTGCACTTGCCAGCTCGTGAACGTGAGGATGCGTGGTGAGTCCCAGGTAGTTGTTGGAGCCCAGCATCACGTATTTCTTGCCGCCGATGCTGATCTCCGAGTCGGCTTCGCCCTCTACGACCTGGAAGTAGGGGTAGTAGCCAGAAGTCCTGGCTTCTGCGGCCTCCGTGAAGTCATAGCACTTCTGGAAGATATCCATGCAACATCCCTTCGAATCCCAAATGGTTTGGATGCATCATTCTATCGCTTTTGGTCGATCGCCAATACTAGCGACGTACTGACTAGTCAGTATATTAAGTCATATCCGATGTTTCCAGCGGGGCGGTCCTCAACGCCGTCTCCTGGGAAATGTCAGCGTGTCACGCTCACCGGTGGCCGATGACACGATCGATACGGCCACGTCGTCAGGGCCGATATCGATGATGTTGTAGGAAGGTGGTGCCGCGCCGCGGGTGCGCCACGTGGATGCCGTACCGCTGGTGGTCACCAGCATACCGGCGATCGGCCAGACGTACGGTACGTGTTTGTGTCCGGCGAGCACCAGATCCGCTCCGTGCTCGGCGAGGATCTCAAGCACGTCTCCGGCGTCCCAGACGATGTTGCGCTCACGCCCGGTGCGCGGAATGCTGACCAGATGGTGATGCAGCATGACGATCTTGAAGTCGGCGGGTTCGTCGAGCTGCGCCGCAAGCCAGGCATGCCTGTCCCGACCGACCTCGCCATCGTCCAGGTCGGGCTTGCTGGAGTCCACGGCGATCACCCGTACGGTGGCATCCGGCTCGCCATCCGCGCTGAAGGGCAGCCGTGCGCTGAAGTAGCGCGGTCCAAACAGCTCCTCGAAGCGGACGTAGCCCACATTGCGGCAGTCGTGGTTGCCCGGGATCACGAGAACATCGGCGGCGCTCACTGTGTCCACGAGCTGTCGCGCAAGGTCGAGTTCATCCGGGTAGCCGAAGGCCGTCAGGTCGCCCGGGATCGCCACGAGGTCTGGCTCGGCGGCATTGATGCCGTCTATCACCCGGTGCGCGAGACTTTCGTCATAGCGGGGATCCCCGCAGTGGATGTCCGAGAACTGCGCGATGCGAAAACGCTGACGGGTCATGGTCCCTCCCTCGGCGGTGACTTCATATCATAGTGGCGTGAGCGGAGCGCTTCCACAAGCATGCCCCCTGCCGTACAATGGCGGCGACAACCGAACACGGGTTCCAGGTGCCCCACGTTGTGGGGAGAATAGGGAAGTCGGTGCGATTCCGACGCGGACCCGCCACTGTGATAGGGCGCACGTGCCCTTGAGTCAGGAGACCTGCCTGGAATCTGCGACGCGGCCTTCGGGGTGAAGGCACGGTCGCCGCCTACGCGCGTGCGTTCCGGCAGACCGAGACACCTTGTAGGCCCTCGCCTTGCGAGGGCTTTTGTGTGTTCCGGCTCGGTTCGGTGGAGCAGTCCTGCTGGAACGAGGCTTGGAGGATTCAAATGGCACGTGCGGGTAGAAGCAAGAGCAGACGTATCGTCGCACTGGCGACAGCCATGGTGGTGGCTGGAGCCTTGTTGACAGGATGCGGCACGGCGACGGCGGTCAAGAAGACCGACACGGCCGTGACATCGGCATTCCCGGTCACGGTGACCGATGACGCCGGACGCAGCGTCACCATCGATTCACGGCCGGAGCACATCGTGTCGCTGGCCCCGGCCAACACCGAGATAGTGTATTCGCTGGACGAGATGGACCGCCTGGTGGGAGTCACGACCTACGACGACTATCCCGCCTCGGTGAAAGACATCGCCAAAGTCGGTGACTTCACCACGCCTAACCTCGAGGCGATCGCCGCGCTTGACCCTGACGTGGTGCTGGTTACCACAGGCGTGCAGGCAGATGTGATCGACAAGTTGGAGAAACTGGGCGCGACGGTGGTCGCGATCGACCCGCAGACGCTTGACGGCGTCTACACCTCCATCGGGACCGTCGGCGCTGTCCTCGGCGAGAAGCAGAAGGCTGCCGATGTCGTCTCGGGCATGAAGAGCGACCTTGCTAAGATCCAGGACGCGGTGGGCACCGAGACCGTCCCATGTTTCGTGGAGATCGCGCAAAATCCCCTTTACACGGCAGGGACCGGCACGCTGCTCGATGATCTCATCAAGCAGGCGGGCGGACGCAACGTGGTCACGCAGGCCGGGTATGTGGGTTATTCGCTTGAGCAGCTCCTCACCGATGATCCGGAAGTCTATCTCGCCACCAAGGGCTCTATGAGCGCGCCTGGCGAGCTTGCAAAGCGTAGCGGCTACTCGGCGCTGTCCGCGGTCAAGAACGACCGCGTTGCCGTGCTGGATGACAACCTCGTGAGCAGGCCCGGACCGCGCGTCATACAGGGCGTGCGTGAGATCGCCGAGGCGCTGCATCCCGAAGCGTTCGGTAAGTAACATGGCTGTGGCGCCCAGGCCTGTCCGCCGAGTCGTTGCGATCACCGTGCTGGTAGCTTCATTGCTGGCCGCGATGGTGCTCGCTGTGGGTCTGGGCGCCGTTCATCTGACTCCTGCCGAGGTCATCGGCGCGATCGGTCGGGCGCTTTCCGGCACGCGCAACGGGATGCACGACGCGGTGGTGCTCGATCTGCGGCTTCCCCGCGTGGCACTGGCGGCGCTCGTCGGGGCGGCGCTGGCGCTGGCAGGCGTTATGTACCAGGCGCTGTTTCGCAACCCGCTCGCCGATCCCTACATCCTCGGCGTCTCTTCGGGTGCGGGCCTCGGTGCGACCATCGCGTTCATCACCGTGGGCAGCGGCGCTCTCGGCGCGCAGCTCGGCGTCCCGATGGGCGCGTTCATCGGCGCCATCGCGACCATCTCCGTCGTCGTTCGCGTCGCCTCACGCCGGGGGCGGCTGGATACCACGTCGTTGCTTCTGGCCGGCGTAGCTATCTCCTACACGCTCTCGGCGGTATCGTCGTTTCTTCTCGTCTTCCACCGCCAGTCGATGGCCTCGGTCGTGTTCTGGATGATGGGCGGGCTGACCGGCGCTTCGTGGACGCAGATCGGCATCGTCGCTGTGATGCTCGCCGCAGGCATGGTCGTGCCGCTCGTGCGCTCCCGCGACCTGGACGTGATGCTGCTTGGGGATGAGCGGGCCGGAGAGCTCGGCGTCGACGTCGAGCGCTTCAAGCTGGTCGTACTTGCCTCGGCGTCCCTGATCGTGGCCGGAGCCGTGTCCGTCTCGGGCATGATCGGCTTCGTGGGGTTGATGACGCCGCACATCACCCGCCTGATCCTCGGCGGTGACCACCGGTTGCTGCTGCCTGCTTCAGCGCTCGCCGGTGCGCTGGTCATGGTGCTGGCTGATCTGGCGGCGCGCACGGTGCTCGCGCCCGTCGAGCTGCCTGTGGGCATCGTCACGGCGGTTCTCGGCGGTCCGTTCTTCGTCTGGTTGCTTATACGGAGCGAGCGTCGATGAGCGCCGGCCTCGCATTCAAAGACGCTGGTCTGGGCTACGCCGGCAGGCTGATCGTGTCCGCCAGGCTTGTCGTGGAACCCGGCGAGTTCGTGGGTCTGGTGGGCCCCAACGGCGCTGGCAAGTCAACGCTGCTGCGTGCCGTGACCGGTACCGCCGAGGTGCTGAGCGGTTCGGTGACCATCGATGGACGCGACGTCAGCGGCCTTTCAGCTCGCGAACGTGCCCGCCTGGTGGCCGTGGTGCCGCAGGAGCTTCCTACGCTTGACGCGTTTTGCGCCCGTGACTTCGTGCAGATGGGCCGCCATCCCTGGCTTGGCCGAATGCAGGCGTTGCGTTCCGAGGACGCCGAGGCGGTTCAAGAAGCGATGCGCCTCACCGATACTCTGCGCCTCGCCGTTGAGCGTGTGGATACGCTCTCGGGCGGCGACTTGCAGCGGTTGACCGTTGCGCAGGCGCTCGCCCAACGCACCAGCGTCTTGTTGCTCGACGAGCCCATCAGTCACCTCGACCTCGACCACCGGCTGCAGGTCCTCGATCTGATGCGGAGCCTGGTCGATGGCGGCATGGCGATCCTGGCAGTCTTCCACGACCTGGAGATGGCGGCGCGCTACTCCGACCGCATCGCCGTGGTCGCCCGTGGCGTCATGCGAC
>Ga0123339_10003090_pt1 | contig 11141 bp, 11 predicted proteins | sample lystaG_FD_89956 | JGI IMG/M metagenome (GOLD analysis project Ga0123339, IMG submission 89956) | Glacier valley bacterial and archeal communities from Borup Fiord, Nunavut, Canada, to study Microbial Dark Matter (Phase II) -... | ecosystem: Environmental > Aquatic > Freshwater > Ice > Glacier ... | reverse complement strand
TGCTGAATAACCCGTACCTCGATGGCGCGGCTTCCCTCGCCATTGGCGTGTTGCTGGTGCTTGTCGCCCTGTTTCTCATCTACAAAACCAAGCGTCTGCTGGTGGGTACCGGCGTCGACGACGAAACGGCGGATACCATTGAAGCCATCGTGCGCGCCCAGCCCAACATCGACCAAGTAGGCCCGCCCCTCACTTCGTACCTCGGCCCGGCCGACGTGATTCTGGCTCTCGACGTAGAATTTGCTCACCACCTCACGGCCAATGAAATCGAGTTGACCATTGATAAGCTCCAGGACGTGATTCGGGCCAGGTACCCGGAGATGAAGCGCATTTTTATCGAAGCGAAGTCGCTGTCGAGCCGGGCGGCGTAACCGACGCGGAAACAAAACCGGCCCGTTGTGCGGAGCATTCTGCGCGTCAAGCCGAGATGAAGCACCTTTGCGGCGACTGTTGATTAGCAACATCACCGCTTTATGGCCAACGCAAACGCCTCCAAACTTTCCCTCTACGGCGGCATCGCCGCCAATGTCGCCATTGCCATCAGCAAGTTCGTGGCAGCGTATTTCACCGGCTCGTCGGCCATGTTATCGGAAGGTATCCACTCGCTCGTTGATACCGGCAACAGTGGTCTGCTGCTCTACGGCACGGCCCGAAGCCAGCGCCCGCCCGATGCCGAGCATCCCTTTGGCCACAGCAAGGAACTGTATTTCTGGGGCTTGATTGTGGCCGTGCTCATTTTTGCCATCGGCGGCGGCATGTCGTTCTACGAGGGCATCAAGCACATTCAGCACCCCGAGCCGCTCGAAGACACTGGCTGGAACTATGTGGTGCTGGGCATTTCCTTCCTGTTCGAAAGCATTGCTTTTTACCTTTCAATAAAAGCACTGCTGGCCCAGGCCGATGCCAATGTGGGTTTCGTGAAGATGCTCCGCACGAGCAAAGACCCGGCGGTCTTTGCCTCGGTGATGGAAAACCTGGCAGCCCTCGTCGGCTTGGCAATAGCGGGCCTTGGGGTATTTCTGGGGCATTTGCTGAATAATCCCTCCCTCGACGGCGGGGCGTCCATCGCCATTGGCCTATTACTGATGCTGGTGGCCGTGTTTCTGGTGGGCCGCATCAAAGGCCTGCTGGTAGGCACCGGCGTGGACGCGGCCACGCTGGCCAACCTGGAACGCATTGCCCGCGACCAACCGCAAGTGCGCGACATCCGCTCGCCCCTCAGCATGTATCTCGGCCCGAACGACGTGATGCTTGCCCTCGACGTGGACTTTGCCGACAACCTGACTTCGAGCGAAGTAGCCACCGCCGTCGAGCGTTTGCAGGACGCCATCCGGGTAGAGCACCCCGAGGTAAAGCGCATTTTTATTGAAGCCAAGAACCTGGCAAAAGTGGCATCAGTAGCCGGGAAGTAGCCCAACCTCAACCCCAGTCCCGCTTTTGCGGTAAAACCCCGGTGCGCCTGCCGCAGCTACCGGGCTGACGTAGCCGGCCGCATGTCGCACGCAGCCCCTTTGCTATGAAAGTTACCACCCCTGTAGCTTCGCCGTTTCGCTCCTTTTGGTGGGGCGGCTACGAGTGTACCGACCAGCTCAATGCCTTCGGCCACCGCGTCGACTTCCTCCCTCTCACGGGCCATTTGCAGCTGATTGACGAAGATTACACCGCCCTTGGCCCGTTCAACGTTCGCACCGTGCGCGAAGGAATTCGTTGGGCCCAGATTGAAAAAACACCCTACCAATACGATTTCAGCACGGTAAAAACCATGCTCGAGGCCGGGCGGCACCACGGCATTCAGCAGGTGTGGGATTTGTGCCACTTTGGCTACCCCGACGACCTTTCGCCGCTGCACCCCCTGTTTGCCCAGCGCTTCGCCGCGCTGTGCCGCGCCTTCGTGGCGTTCTACCGCTCCGTGCGGCCCGATGACGTGCTCATCGTCACGCCCATCAACGAGGTCAGCTTTATTTCCTGGCTGGGGGGCGATGCCCGCGGTACCACCCCCTACTGCAACCACCAGGGCTGGGACGTGAAATACGGCCTCATGCGCGCCTACATTGAAGGGGCCCACGCCTTGCGCGAGGCCGACCCCAACATCCGCATGCTCAGCACCGAGCCGTTGGTGCACATTGTGCCGCCGCTGCATGCCATGCCCCGCGAGCGCCGCTGGGCGCGCGAGGCCCACCACAACCAGTTCCAGACCACCGATATCCTCGCCGGTCGTCTGTGCCCCGAGTTGGGCGGCCGCGAAGAGCTGCTCGACATCGTGGGCTTCAACTATTACTATGACAACCAGTGGCAGAACGGCACACCCGATAAACTGGGCTGGAACGACGACGTGCCCGACCCGCGCTGGGTGCCCCTGCGCAACCTGCTGCGCTCGGCCCACCAGCGGTACCGCCGCCCCTTCGCCCTCACCGAAACGAGCCACCCCGGCATCGACCGTCCGCTGTGGCTGCGCATGATTGCCGAAGAATGCGCCGCCGTGCTGCGCGAAGGGCTGCCGCTGCAAGGCATCTGCCTCTACCCCGTTATCGACCGGCCCGACTGGGACCACCTCGACCAGTGGCACCAGTCCGGCCTCTGGGATGCCGACCTCTCGCGGCCCGGCCCCGCCCGCGTGCTGCACCAGCCCAGTGCCGAAGCCCTGTTGGCCGCCCAAGCCATAGTAGAGGCGGCGGCCCTACCCATGCGCCGCCGCCCGGCTCTGACGCCGCTACTCGAGCTGCTGTAGCAACTGCCCGCCTTTCGAGTGCTTATTTTTGCTGAATGAACGCCAAGGCCATTCTGCTTACTCCACTTGGCCCGTTGGCCCTTGCCGGCACTGATGCAGGGCTGAGCGCCGTAACTTTTCTAGACGAAGCAGTCCCCGCTACGCCCGCCGCGGCCGTACCCGACTGCCTGCGGGCGGCCCACCAACAACTCCTGGCCTATTTCGGCCGCGAGTTGCGCGCCTTCGACCTAGTGTACGCCCCGGCCCACGGCACCGATTTTCAACGGCGGGTGTGGGCAGCACTACTAGCCATTGGCTACGGCCGCACGGCGTCCTACCTCGACGTGGCCAAACGGCTGGATAATCCGAAATCGGTCCGGGCCGTGGGCGCGGCCAATGGGCAGAATCCGCTGGCCCTTGTATGGCCCTGCCATCGCATCGTTGGGGCCGATGGCAGCCTGACAGGTTACGCCGGCGGCACGCACCGCAAGCGGTGGCTGCTGGAATTTGAACAGCCCACCCGGCAGGGCGGGCTGTTTGGGTAAGCTCAGAACAGCACAAAAGCACGTCATGCCCCTACCAGTTTCAGCAGGCCTTTGTAAATAATGTTGTGCTGCCAATACAGCTGCAATACCATCGGAATGTGGTGCCGGCCCGGAATAATGGTATACGGCGCAGGCTGCCCCGTCGCCTTGAGCCTGTCTTGGAAGCGCCCCGAGCTGCCGCTGATGCTCGGGTAGGTTTCGCCGCCGATATAGAAAATAAACGGCGGGATGCCCGGCCGAATCTTGTAGATGGCCGACTGCTGCTTCCACACGGCGGGGTCCTTGCCGAAGGGCACGAGGTATTGCTGGTCGCCCGCATACTTCATTTCCTTGAGGTAACTGTACATATCGAGCCCGGCGGGGTCGTCCATGATGGCCCCGCGCACGGGGTTTTGGGGCAGGCCGTGGGCGGCCAGCAGGGCGTCGTCGGTGGCGAGCAGAGCCGCCAGGCCGCCGCCCGCCGAGTGGCCCATCACGAACACGCGGGCGGGGTCGCCGCCGTATTGCCTGATGTTGCCCATGGTCCAGGCCAGGGCGCGGGCACAGTCGGCGGCTTGCTCGGGCACGTGCACGGAAGGCGCGAGGCGGTAGTTAATCACCACGGCCACCACTCCCTGCTTGGCCAAGCGCCGGCCGATAAAGGTGTAAATGTTCTTGTTGCCGCTCGTCCAGCTCCCGCCGTGGATGAACAGCACCACCGGGTAGCCCGCCGCATTCGGGGCCGCTTTTTTGGGCGAATACACGTCTAAAATGTGGCGCTCCTTATCGAAATCGGGGGCCGAGGCGGACACGTAGGCCACGTCTTTGGTGCGGCGGCTGGGCCGAGCCACCACGTATTCGGTGGCCAGCATGACCACCACGGCAGCCAGAATAATGGCTACGGGGGCCAGCAAAAAGAAACGACGCATAGGGTACGCAAGAGAAAAAGAGCCGCCAACAGTCGGCCTGCTGGCTCACTTACGCCCGGCCGGCCGTTGCAGTTTGCCCGGCCGGTCGGCCAACCAGGCCAAAACCTTGCCGCTATTGGCTTTATCTTTGCCAAAAACCACACCGGACCGTTTTTACTACTGGCCGGGGTCATTCCAACTTTATTCCCTTCTGCATTGATTTCTGCTTTGCTTAAACCTGTTTCGTCGGCGCTGGCCGCCGCTTTGCTGCTGGGCCTGTTGGGGGCAGCACCCGCCCAGGCCCAGCGCAAGGGCCGCGGCACCGCCGCCAACGCCGATGGCAGCCTGGGCACTGCCCCGCCGGCCCGCGCGGCCCGCTTGCAGCCCTTGTTTGGCGGCCTCACCCCGGCCAAAGCCACCCTGGTCCTCGGCGAGGCCCGGCTCCAGGCCATTGCGGCCAGCTTTGCCAACAAGGACGAAGCCAGCGCGTTTTTCACCACCAAGGGCTTCGATTACCTGCGCGAAAACCAGCCCGACACCGCCACCTACCGTTTCAACTTGGCCTGGCTGCTCAACCCGCAAAACGCAGAGGTGTACCGGGGCCTGGGCATCATCGCCAGCGCCCAGTCCACGCCCGACGAGGCCTTGGCGCTGCTCACCAAAGGCCTGGCCCTGGCCCCCAGCAGCACCCTGCTCATGAGCGACCTGGGCACGACCTACCTCCTCCGCTACAATCAAACCAAAAAGAAAAAGGACCTGACGGCGGGCGTCGAACTGCTCCAGCGCGCCACCACCGCCGACCCCACCAGTGCCGCCACCTGGCAGCAGCTGGCCCGCGGCTTCTACTACCAGGAGCAGTACGCCCAAGCCTGGGACGCCGTGCACAATGGCCAGGCCCGGAGCGTGAGCAGCCTCGACTTCGACCTCATCAGCGACCTCCTGGCCAAGCTGCCCGACCCCAAGGGAACCTTCAAATAATTCGGGCCCGCCAAACCGATTTCGGCGGTTTGGACGTTAACCTGCGGATAGGCGGTTTTTCTCACTCTTTTTTGAACAGTATGCGGTTTCGTGCAGTGATTTTTGGCGCGCTAGCAGCCACCATTTTCAGCAGCCCGGCGGCGCTGGCGCAGCACCACCAGGGCCAGTCGCGCCGCTACAACCACCAGGGCCGCGCCTTTTACCAGGGTCCGCTGCACGTCACGCTCGGGGGCGGCACCGCTCTCTACAACGGAGACCTGGGCAACAGCCCCAGCGACAACTTTTTTGGCCCTGCCCTGAGCCTGGGTGTGCTTTACCGTCTCACGCCGCATCTACACCTAGGCAGCGAGCTTTCGTACGTAAAGATGGGCGCGCGCGACAAGGCTAAGGAACGTGGCCTGGCCTTCACCAGCACCAACGGGCTGGGCACGGTGCTGCTCCGCTTCGATTTACTGCCCGATGAATCGGTGTTTGCCGGCACCACTGCGGAAGCGCCCATTTTCCAAATCTTCGTGCAAGGAGGTGCGGGGCTGCTGCTATACAACCCGCAGGCATACATCGGCACGGAGCGCGCCACTAATGACACGGCTTTCCTGCTGCCCGAGCGCAACGACTACCCAGCCCTGGCGGGCGTATTCCCGGTAGGCGGCGGTTTTGGCGTGCGCCTCACCGACCAGTTGCACGCCAACCTGGAAAGCAATTACTACTTCACCACCACCGACCAACTCGACGATATCAACCTGCGCCTGGGCGGGGCCTCGGCTAACAAAGACGGCTTCGCTACGGTAATGCTGAAGCTGGAGTATGCGCTGAAATAAGCGCCTTTTCTCCCATCCGCCGCTACGACAACTCAGTGCCTACAACCTGCACATAGGCGTCAATTCCTCCCTTCAGGCTGTAAAGATTGTCGAATCCGAAACTGGCCTCTAATTCCCGCACGGCTTTGGAGCTGCGGCTTCCTGCTTTGCAATGCACCACCACTTTTCTGTTCCGATCAATTTTATCGACATTGTCGGTCACCGTTCCCAAGGGCATCAGTAGTGCGTTTATATTCTGTGCACTGTATTCATTCGGCTCCCGAACATCAATTAGCTGAAAGTCCTCGCCACGCCGCTGCCAGTCGTGCAGTTCACTGGCCGTAATTTCCTTAATTGGCGTTTCGAGCACCTTTACGCCGCAAAACTGCTCATAATCAATCAGCGCGTGAATGGTAGGGGCTACCCCGTTTAGTGGATTGTCCGGGCTGCGCCGGATGTTAAATAGTCTTGACTGAAAGCTCAGGGCGTCGAAGTTAAATAACCGGCCATTCAGGATTTCCCCTATGCCCGTGATAACCTTGATAACTTCGAGCGCTTGCAAACTGCCAATAATACCCGGCAAAACGCCCAAAACACCCCCTTCAGCGCAGTTTGGCACTAACCCGGGAGGTGGGGCCGTCGCGTACATGTCGCGGTAGTTAGGCCCCAGCTCCCCGGTGCTGTCGCGGTAATTGAACACCGAAACCTGGCCTTCAAACTGCAGAATGGAGGCGTACACGTTGGGCTTTCCCAGCAGCACGCACGCATCGTTCACCAAGTACCGGGTGGGAAAGTTATCCGTGCCGTCGGCAATTACGTCGTATTTCTGCACAAGCGGCAATGCATTGCCAGCATTCAATTGAATGTTGTGCACCTCAATCTGAATGTAAGGATTCAGCGATTTAAGTCTTTGCTTGGCGGCTTCTGCTTTGGGTTGGCCAATTTCGTCCACGCCAAACAGAACCTGGCGTTGCAGATTACTATCCTCCACCACGTCAAAATCCACGATGCCAATCGTGCCCACGCCGGCCGCCGCCAGGTACAGCAACAAGGGGCTCCCGAGACCGCCTGCGCCAATTACCAGCACTTTGGCCGCTTTCAGCTTTTTCTGTGCATCCAAGCCAAACTCTGGAATAATGATATGCCGGTTGTAGCGGATTAGCTCCTCGCGCGAGAGTTGTATCTCCTCCAGGTTCATGGCTTACGCTGTGAGATGGTTGATGCCGCCAGCAATTGCCGGCACAATGCTGATGATGGTATTTTCGGATACCGACGTGTGCTCTTGCTCCAGAACCCGGATGTCATCGTCGCCCACGAAGATGTTGATGAAGGAAGGCACCACGCCGTCCGCGTTCCGCAGATGCTTTTTGAGCTCCGGGTAGTGCGCCGCCAGCTCATCGAGGACACCGGATACCTTGCTTGCCGATACCTGAATCCGGGAGGAATTGCCGGTAAATTTTCGCAGTGGGGTGGGAATAATAACTGTTGCCATGGATTTACAAACCGTAAGGTGAATCGGTAATTTGTATTTGCTCCTCTTCGAAAAAATTGCCTACCGTCAAACGCCAGGAACGCACGTCATCAGTCAGCCTGCTTTTTACTGAAACAATGATGTACGAAAAGTCAGGCAATGCCAAAATCCGGTCGTACTCCGAGGGAAAGGCCGAATGCTCTGGGTGAGAATGGTACACCCCGAGCAGTTGCAGATGCGCTTGGTCGGCATATTTTTCAGCGTTGAGGTAGTCTTTAGATGCAATTTCAAAATTGCGGCGCTTATCGCCTGGCGTTACATTGGCGACGGCCAATACTTCGGTAACATTGCGCGTGTAATTGGCATCATACCCGAATAAAAAGCCACAGCACTCACCAGCTGAGGATTCAGCGTGGGTTTTTATACCATCTAACACAGCTGTTCTAATGCACAACATCGCACGCTATATCACCTTTCCAAAAATAATTTTCCTTTTCTCCATCATAGTTGCGGGCTTAAAAAAAGATGAGTATTTTTTTGCGTAAAGCTGTTTTGTAATCCTTTCATTCTTCACCAGAAACATTTTATTTAGCTATCTATCAAGCTTTGAAATTCAATGCTTTTGATGTGCGAAGTTGGCATTGTCCAACGAGGGCAGCGCATTGAATAATTCGCCGCTTCGCACCAGACTGTCAACCTTATCGTAATAGTCACTTCCTGCCAAAGATTCGAACAGCAGTGGTATCATTTCCCCGTAATCGCAAATTTTAGCTTTTTCAATTTCCAGCAAGTGCGGCTGGAGTCCCCAATTCAAAATATTAGCAGTCAATTGTCTAGGTACGTTTCGCAGCATTTCCCGGACCAGTAATTTCAAGCCTTCTACCAACCTTGTTTTGGTTTCTTCCTCTCCCAGTGCTTCGCTCAATTGACGCAGAACTTGTTCCAATGCGTGTTTATTTGTTGAACAGATGTGGGAGATTACAATATCAGCTTCTCGGTTATAGTTACTGTGCTTATTTTCGTAAACATTGATAAGCAAGTTGAGCTCAGCTGGGTCGGACCAATCCAATTGTCCCCGGAAAAACTTCTCTGTATAGCCATTCGGATTGCCCTGGAAAATAACCGGCACGTCCCTGCCTGAATGCTTGATATAATACAAAGCCATTTTCAGGCTTTCAACTGGCCATTCCAGATTTTTGACTAGTAGCAGCTTGCACTGCTTTTCTTCCGAATAAATTAGCGCATTCAGCATCAGGCATGCCGCCTCTTTCACGTTCTGGGCAGTCACGAATTTGCCAGGAGAATGAACCGCGACATAATCGCTATGCTCGCTGGCACGTTTCAGCTGCTCATCCATCAAGCTGTTGTCGAGAATGTGCGTAAACCTTACCATTGAATACCGCACGCTACTCTCTTTGGCGTACGCATCCAGAATAAATTCGCACATGCGCTTGGTGCCCGCGTAAATTTCCTCAGTAAAATACCGGCTCGCTTTTCCGGTGGATGAAAATACGCATTGCTTAACTGTACCAAGGAGTTCGCAGGCTCGCACGATGTTAAAAGTACCCAAGATATTTGTTTGTACCGTATCGGCGATATGGGTTTCGGCGTACCCAGGGTCGCGCTGAGCGGCGGTATGAAAAACGAAGTCGGGGCGGCAGGAAGAAAAAACGGCCATGACGGCTGAAAAGTCCAGAATATCACAAGTGACATTGACAACATTTTCTTGTCCAAAAACCTTTGCCGAGGCCTCCAAGTCGGTGCGGATGTCTAAAACGATAATTCTCCTTACGTCAAATCTTAGCAACGCCTCCACCAAGGCAGTCCCTACGCAGCCCAACCCGCCGGTAATCAGGCAGGTGCCATTAGTTAGCTCTTTGTTGACTAGCGCAAACGGTAGGCTCAACACTCGCTCCCTTGCCGAACTGAACGGGTGCTCATCTAAGCGGCCCTCTAAGTCATAAAGCCTTACAAGCTCCCGAGTAAGCCGCTGTAATTCGGTATAAGTTGGTTTATCCATTACATGGGGAGACAAGGACCAGATACTTTTGTAGATTTCTTGTTCCATCTTATTTGCTTGTAGAGCTTTATCATTAACTGTTGGGCTTTGGAAAGGACAGTGGCCCATCACCGAATATGTTGCTTTGTTAGAGCCGTTGCGACGGAACGTTGGATAAAACCTTGTATCGCAGCGCGTTGGCAGACTTAACGAATGACGATTCTGAAGCATCTCGTGTACCTATGCATTTCCGGCCTCCTACTAGTTTTTGTGAATGGTCCAGACTGCCACAACAGTGACTGTAGCGCTGCGAAACGGCTATCGTATTAACCACAACATAAATTGTGCATTGAAACACGCTGTGAATTTGGAGCAAACATTCCCGTTAAGTTCAAATAAAACGAGCTTGGTGAGCAGAAAAAACAGCATTTGACAACTACGGAGCGGTATACAATGAGCTAGCCTCCAATCAAAAGCTAATATAACAAAGGAAAATCATAAAAAAAGCCCATTAGCAATGCTAACGGGCTTTTTTAATTGACTCCGAGAGAAACCTATTCCTTCACAAAACGCTGGTGGAATACTTTCTGCCCGTCGCTCACGCTCAGGGTGTACATGCCCTTGGCGAGGCCGCTGATGTTCAGCGTACCGTTGCTGAAGCTGGTGTTGGCCACGCGGGCCCCGCGGATGTCCGTTACCACCACGCTGGTGGCTTCGGCGTTGCCGGGCAGTACGAGGCGTACGGCATCGGTGGCGGGGTTGGGGTACACTTCCAAGGTGCGGGCCTGCTCGTTGCCGAGCGGCGTAGCACTGCTGCCGCTGAGGGTAGCCACGCCGGTGAGCGCCGCACCGCCGGTGATGTTCACGGTATAGTCTTCGGCTTCGCCGTAGCTGAAAGTGCCGCAGCTGGTAGTGGCCGAGTTGTCGCTCATCACCACGCGCATGCGGGTAGTGCCGTTGCGGGCCGTTGTGGGCACCGTGAAGGTGCTGCTAAGGGTACCGCTGCTGGCGGCCGAACCGCTTACAACCAGTTCGCCCGCATCGGTGAAGACACCGTTCTTGTTGTAGTCGATGTAGATTTTCCAGTACTCGGTGTAAGCCGTAGAGGCATAGCCGGCGCTGAAGTAGATGGTATTGCTGGAGCCGGCAGCGAGGCTGGTGCTCAGGGCGGTGCCGTTGTAGTAGCCGGCATCGGAACCCGAAGTACGGTTGATGCTGCCGATATTCACGAGGTCAATCCACTCATACGCCTGGCTGGTGCCTTTGATGGTGCAATAGGTAGGCGTAGTGGTGCCGCCCGAAGCAGCGCCCACACCCACGGCAAACCACGCGTCCGTCACGGCTTTTACCTGGGCCGAGGTGGAGCCGTACAGGTCCGTAGCAGCCTGGATGGAGTAAGCCCGGGCCTGCGAATACGTCGAGGAGGCTACCATGTACACGCTTTCCATGCGGTAGGTGATTTTGGCTGCCGCGTCGAGGCCGAGGCCGGTTACGCTGTAGGTACCACCGCCTTCGTTGGTGCCCGACTCGCCGGCCGCGAGGATATAGTACCAGTGGTTGAGCACGCCCGAGTTGGTGTGCACGCCGCCGTTGTCGCCGGTGCCGGTGTACCAGTTAACCCCCTTGTAGTAGGCCGGCTGGCCCAGGGATTTGGGGTCGCTCATCGAGCGCAAAGCCGCCTGCTGCTTGTCGATTTCCTCGCCAATGAGCCAGGTCGATTTTGCTTTTACGCCGCTCGATGTGAAACCTAGATTGGC
>Ga0123339_10003088_pt1 | contig 11142 bp, 11 predicted proteins | sample lystaG_FD_89956 | JGI IMG/M metagenome (GOLD analysis project Ga0123339, IMG submission 89956) | Glacier valley bacterial and archeal communities from Borup Fiord, Nunavut, Canada, to study Microbial Dark Matter (Phase II) -... | ecosystem: Environmental > Aquatic > Freshwater > Ice > Glacier ... | reverse complement strand
CTGGGTGCTCCTGCTGGCGGGCGGGGCGGGGATGCTGGCCGCCTTCTGGGCGATGCTGCACTGCGGATACCAGTACGGCGCTCTGGGCAAGCAGTCGGGGACATTCGGGCCGGAGGCCTGGGATCGCTACGGCTCCTGGCTGAAGCAGCCGAAACCCGCGAACGGCCATGTCGCTCTTGCGATTGCCGTGGGCTTTCTATTTGCAGCGTTTTTGCAGACCATGCGCGTGCGCTTCGCCTGGTGGCCCCTGCACCCGCTGGCCTACGCCGTCAGCGGCTCGTGGGAGATGAACCTGGTCTGGATGCCGCTTCTGATCGCCTGGGGCCTCAAATCTCTGCTGCTGCGCTACGGCGGCATGAAGGTCTACCTGGCCTCGCTGCCGTTCTTTTACGGCCTGATCCTGGGCCAGTTCATCCCCGGAAGCCTGCTGAATATCTGGGGCATTCTCACCGGGACCCCGACTTACCAGTTCTGGCAATAATGCGTGTTTAAATTCTTAAAAAATCGGCCATAATACCATTGACAGACATTGTGAAAAAAGGTACGATATAAGCGAAATGCGGAAAGCGAAAGGTTCTATTCTCATGCGCTCCACCTCTTTGCCCGGTTTTATTCTCGGTGCCCTCTTGACCGCCGCCGCTGCCGCCGTCAAGATTTTCGTCCTCGACGGGATCGAAGCCCGCGCTCTTAAGCAGAGCTGATAACCGATGCGACTCTCCGTTTATGACCGCGCCCGGCGCGGTCTGCTGGAGCTGCGCGGTGCAGACCGGCGAACATTTCTCCAGGGCATGGTCTCGAATGACGTCTCGGCATTGATGCCGGGGCAGAGCCGCCATGCCGCGTTGCTCGACAGCACTGGTCACATTTTGGCCGACCTGCGCATTCATGCCTTCTCCGACTTTCTACTCCTCGAAACCCACCCTGACTGCCTGCCCGTCCTGACCGCCACCCTGGATAAGCTACTGATTATGGAAGATGTCCAGCTTGCCGATGTCACGACTTCGTGGGCGACGCTGACTCTGATGGGGGAGGGGATACCCGGCCCTGCGGACATGCTGGGCGAAGTCAGGCCCGCGGCGTACCCCTTTGCTTCCAGTGCTGATTTGTGGCTGCCGGCCGCCGATCGTCCTGCCGCCCTGAATAGCCTGGCTGCCGCCGGGGCTGTTTTACTGAGTGAAGATGATTGGGAAACGCTGCGCGTCGAAGCCGGTCTGCCCGCCTGGGGGCGCGAGCTGTCCCCGGCGATCCTGCTGCCGGAAGCGGGCATGGAAGATGCCGTTTCCTACACTAAAGGCTGTTATGTCGGGCAGGAGATCGTTGCTCGCCTGCATGCGCGGGGCCACGCGAACCGGGGTCTGCGCCACATTCTGCTGGATGAAGACGCTCCGGTCCCGCCGCCTGGCGCGACGATCCACATCCCCGAGGACGGCCCCGAGCCGGGCCGGGAGATCGGGCGCATCACGAGTACAGTCGCTTCGCCGACACGGGGAGGCCGCGCCCTGGCTCTCGGATTCGTTCGGAAAGAGTACTTTGCTGACTGTACCCCGGTCACCGTCCAGATTGCGCAGCCCGGCGGGCTTGTCTTCTCCTACGGTGCGACTGTGCAGGAAATTCCCCCGTCCCCCTCGAAATAGTCCGGCATGGACACTCCTAAAGACACTTTGAAATTCGAATCGGTAAAATTTGAGGGCTGGGACTGCGTTCGTCTCAGTAACGGGGACGCGGAAGTGCTGGTCACCACTTCGGTGGGGCCGCGTATTATCCGCTACGGGCTGATGGACGGGCCGAATGCCTTTCATGTCATTCCGGAGACGCGCGGGCAGAACGACGGCAGCGGCGAGTGGCAGCCGTACGGCGGGCATCGGCTCTGGCATGCCCCGGAAGTCAGTCCACGCTCCTACCACCCGGATCACGGCCCGTATGGAACGCCGACCTTCGACGAGGGTGTGCTCCGTGTCGTCAGCCCGGTGGAAAGTTCGACCGGCATCGCTAAAGAGATGCGTCTTTCGCTTGCCGCGTTCGGCTCAGCGGTCAAAGTCGAGCATCGGCTGACGAACCACACTGTGTGGCCGGTGACGCTCTCCGTCTGGGCACTCAGCATCGTCGCAAACGGTGGGCGGGTCGTCCTGCCGCAGGAGCCGTTTGCCTCGCATGACGACGAATTGGCTCCGGCCCGGCCCTTGATCCTCTGGAAGTTCACCGATATGGCCGATCCGCGCTGGCGATGGGGCCGGAAGTACCTCTCGCTGACACAAGCCGGGGAGGAAGGCAATCCGCAGAAAGTCGGGGCTTACAACGCTCAGGGCTGGGCGGCGCATCTGACGGATGAGCAGGCATTCATCATTTCGATCCTCCCCGCACCCGGTGGCCCTGCTGTGCTGCCGGACATGGGTTCGAATTTCGAGACTTACACCGACGGTCCCTTCCAGGAGCTGGAAACTCTGGGGCCGCTGACGACTCTGGAACCGGGCGAGACCGCTTCGCACACGGAGTTCTGGTCTCTGGCAAAGATCGACCCAATTCCCGACACCGACGACGCGCTGGACAGCTCGCTGCTGCCGCTGGTCGCAGAAGCTATTTCCGCTTCGCGCCTTTCTTGACCGCTCCCTTGATCTTCGTACGCTTCTCAGAAAGCACCTGCCGCTGGTCCTGGTGCCAGACGCCGTCCTCGCGGGTCCAGTGGTCGCGCAGGGTGCGGCCGATGCGGACGTCGGGGCCGGATTTCGGCTTCAGGGTGAGATGGTCATGGGCGGTGACAGTCGCCGCACTGTCGCCGTCATCCAGGGTGACCTCATCGAGTACCGTCACGCTTTGGACCGTTGTGTTCGCGGCGAAGAGCTTGTCCAGGGCGGCGCGGCTGTCGGCTGCGGGAACATAGGTGCCTGACTTCTGCGCTAGTATCGTCTCCGCATCTTTGTGGCCCAAAGCACTGTCCAGATCCCGATAGGCTGCTTCAAGCAGCTGTCTCGGGGCGGTCTCTGCCGCGCTCGGCACTTCGACCGGCGCGGGCGGTGCCGGGGTCAGGCTCGGGGCGACTTCGGCGTAAGTGCTGCCCAGCCGAATTTCGTCTACCACATATGCGTTGCCGTTGCCGTACGCAAGCTGGATCAGATTGGACCGGCTGATCTCTACATCCTGTTTGACGAGGCCGGGAATGTCGGGTTCGGCCAGGCCCGGGGTCGGGTTCTGATACAGTGTGAACTTGTCGGCATCGCGGTGAAAATCCGCCCGCACCACCAGAAATGCCGGAGCGTTCTCCGCCACTCGGCTGGCATTCACGAAGCCCGATAAGCTTTTCCCGGAGTTGTCCATCCCCCAGTGCCCATTACCGATATCGCCGACGAACAAGCCGGGGTTCGCCCCAAACGATAGCCCGCCATAAGCGGGCGGAGTCGTTCCCGCCGGATTGAAATGGACCCGTGTGATTAGGAAGCTGAACCACTGGGTCGTGCCGGGCTGCCCAAAGGTGAACGAAGTCGTCCGGTCGGCGGTCAGGAACTGGGTCGGATTGGCAAACAGCCCGACAGCCTTCCCCGAGGCGACCAGCTTTCCGAGAAACGGCGTCTTGGTATCGAGGATAACTTTGGCACCAGGAGCATTCCACGGCGTGGACCAGCCTGTGCCGCCGCTCGCCGCATTCAAATCCGCCCCGGCTTTGTAGTCGAAGCTCTCCGCCGCGCTCTGGGCAAGGACGGACGGGCCATGCAGGCCGGCCACGAGGCATAGAAGTAGGGCATGTGCGAATGTACGGTACATAGTGGTTGTTTCTCTAGTCACAAGATATCCGAAAAAAGCCCTTCGGCGACTATCGCTGAAAGGCCTTTTTTCGAACCCCATCTATTTTGGTGCCGACTGCGGCGCGGAGATCGCTGAGGGGTTGGTCAGCACCGGATTGCTTTCGGTGTGCGGCCGCAGAGTGATCCACCCGACGACCACGCCGACGATGACGACCAATAGTACGATCACGAGCGTGCCCCAGTTGGCATTGCTGGTGCTGGTGTCGATATTCGAGTTTTGCTGGGTGCTCATAGCGGGATCTTTCTTACTTGATAAACGTGGACAGCCCGAGGATGAAGTCGGACTGGCCAGTGATGTTTTTGGCACCGACATACTGGAACTTGGCATTGACCGCGACATTGGAGTTAAGGAAATACTTGGCTCCGACTTCGCCGCCCAGCGAGGTGCTGTCCCGGCCCGCGAAGTGCTCATATCCGGCGGTGAGGCCGACATAGGGCAGAAGAGGACTGCTGGACCCGTTCGAGAGGTAGTAGTCGGCAAATGCGCTGATATTGGTCGCCGCACTGGTGCCGTCGGCTCCGGAAACGCCGAGCTGACCGCCCACTTCCAGGGATGGAGAAGTGAAATAGCCTAAGAGCACCTGTGCGGAGTAGAACTTGGGCTTGTTGAAGTGATAGTTGCCCGCCAGCCCGATCTCTTTGGTGCCGGTGGTGGGAAGCACGATGGCCTCCGTCGCCGAAGACTGTGCATGGACGGAGGGAGCTGCCGAGAAGGCAGCGATACCGAGGACGGCAATGCCCAGGGATTTTGCGAAAATAGTCATGAGCGTCATCTCCTTTGATTGGCCGATTGATCTGCGGCACTCCCCCAGCTGAAAAAAAGCTGACGGCTGCCTGTTCGGCTTTCAGATGATATTACCCGACAATACTCGCTTTTGTACCTGCGGCAGGGAGAGTTTTCGAGTATACTACGGGTGGAATTCCGCGGTGGAGGTGACGAACATCGGATTGACTATCGACCGCACGATCTCTCTGCTTCTGATTGCCGCGCTGGTCGCGCTCATCGCCCGTCGTTTGCACCTGCCCTACACGGTCGGCCTTGTGCTGACCGGAGTAGCGTTGACTCTACTGCGGGTGGGAAGCGGCGCCGCGCTGACCCCGAGCCTGATCTTCGAGGCCTTTCTGCCGCCCCTGCTGTTTGAGGCGGCCCTGAGCCTGCACTGGCGCGATCTGCGCCGGGACGCATTGCCGGTTCTAGTACTTTCGACTGTCGGTGTGATGCTGTCGGCGGCGGTCGTCACCCTGGGCATGACTCATCTCGCGCACTGGCCGCTGCGTGCGGCCCTGCTACTGGGGGTCTTGATCGCCGCGACCGATCCGGTCGCCGTGATCGCCACATTCAAAGAGAACAAGATTTTGGGCCGTATCCGCGTCTTGATGGAGGCGGAAAGCCTCTTCAACGATGGCGTGGCCGCCGTGCTGTTCGGTCTGGCCCTAGCATTCGCCTCCGGCCCGACGGACCTGACGGCGGGCCGCGCTCTGGGGGCACTCTCAGCGACGGTCTTCGGCGGCATCGGGGTCGGCCTGGCCTGCGGCGGAGCGGCGATCGCCCTGGCGGGCCGAACGACGGACTACTTGGTGGAAACGACCCTCACGGCAGTGGCCGCCTACGGGGCGTTTCTGCTGGCGGAGCACTGGGGCGTTTCCGGGGTTCTGGCGACGGTTTCCGCGGGCCTACTGCTCGGCAATGTCGGTGTCCTGCGCGGGGACGATGAAGCGCCACTTTCCGAGCGCGGGCGCGAAGTCGTGATCGCGTTCTGGGACTTTGCGGCTTTCGCGGCAAACTCGCTGATCTTTCTGCTGATCGGGCTGGATGTCGCCCGGCGGTCATTTGATCGACTGGGCTTTTCTGCCCTGGCCCTCGCCATTCTGCTGACGCTGCTGGGCCGTGCTCTCGCCGTCTACCCGCTGTGCCTGCCGTTCCGTGCGACGCGCTGGCGGATCGAGGCCCGTCATCAGCACCTGCTGTTCTGGGGGGGGATGCGCGGGGCGCTGGCTCTCGCCCTAGCACTGAGCCTGCCGGAGACGATCGCCGACCGGGACCGGATCGTTCTGGCGGCCTTCGGGGTCGTCACGTTCTCCGTGGTCGTGCAGGGACTAACCCTGCCGCCGCTGCTGCGCCGCTTAAAGATGTAGCTTGTAAGAATCGAAAGAAAACCTATGTTCAATACCACACGCTTCGCCGCGTTCCTGTTTCTGCTGACCGCCTCCGTCTCAGCCGCCCCGGCACCGAAAATACCGTCCGCTCCGCCTGACAAACCGTTTGTGTTCGTCGCCTACGGCGACACGCGCTCGAACCCGGTCGCGCATGCGTCGGTCATTGCGGAGATTCTGACACTGCACCCGGAATTCGTCCTGCAAAGCGGCGACCTCGTCTCCGATGGCCGGAACCCGAAGCAGTGGCTGCAATTCGATGCCATCGAGAAGCCGCTGCGTCAGGCGGGTATCGCGTATTATCCGGCACGCGGGAATCACGATCTCGGGACGTACTATTCGAAGCGTGTCACGGAGCCGTTCGACTCGGGCGACAAGACCAATAAGCTTTATTACGCATTCACGCGCCACCATAACCGATTTATCGTGGTGGACAGCATGCAGGATTATGATCCGAGCAGCCCGCAGTACGCCTGGCTCAACGGAGAACTAAGTCGTTCTCAGAAAACGGCGGTGAATACGTTTGTTATGCTGCACGAAGGGCCGTACTCGGTCGGCCCGCACGGTCCGACCCCGCTGGCACAGCAGTACCTGCACCCGCTCTTCGTGAAATATCACCCGCGCGCGGTCTTCTGTGGTCATGACCATCTTTACTACCGAACCACCCGCGACGGCGTGACCTATATCGTCACCGGCGGCGGCGGCGCCCCGCCGTATCGTCCGGAGAATGCCCGGATCTCCCTGCCCGATGATGTGTTTGTCAAAGAAGTGGACAGCCTGGGCCGCCCCCTGACGGAAGCCGAATATGCCGCCTCCATCTACCATGCCGTGCGCCTGGAAGTGGACGGCCCGCGTGTCACGGGGACGGTCATCCGGCCGGACGGGTCCGTGATCGACCGATTTACGCTGGGGCCAAAGTAAGTTTTGAGATAATTAGGAAACAGATTCCTCCAGCAATTGAGGTGCTGGGTAAAACATAGACAGCGATAAATCGCCCTGGGCATAATCATCGGTCTGCTGCGAGGCCGTGAGTGGGCAGTGCGGGCAATTTCGGTTTACCCTTGACAATCGGCTTCGCCTGTGATATACTTTTCCTATCGATCGTTGCACAAAACAGCGTAGCAAAGTATTAAAAGCGAGAGCTATTCGGCTCTCGCTTTTTCGTTTCAAATTACCAGCCGAATGGGTTTCGCAGGAATGATAAGAGCAGGTACCACAGGGCCAGGTACCACACACGCCGCCCTCCCCCCGCCGCCCCTTCCGCCACTCCCACTGCGCTATGCAGCAGGCCTGCCGGACGGACCGCGATCTTATTCTTGGAACAGGCCCGGCAGCGTGTTCCTGCCGGGGTATAGACCGTGCACTTGGGGCAGATCGGAGCCTCGCATCGTCCGCAGCGGAGGCGGGTGATGACCTTCGTATGACGAGTGCAGAACCAGGTGCCGTCTTCACCGGGTACGGGAACCAGGGCGACCGTCTGCGGCGTCGCCAGGGCAGCCCCGCATTCCCCGCAAAACTTTTTCCCTTCCTCCGTATCGGTTTTACAAATGGGGCAGATCATAGCAAGCTTCCTCCTTTTCTCACTGTTGCGATTTAAATCTACTCGCGCATCTTAGGCAGTGCCTTCGGTTTGCCGGAAACTTTGCCCTTGGTGATCTGAGACAGCGTCACCAGCGTATAGCCCTGGGCACGCAGGGCAGTCACGAGGGCCGGAATAGAGGCGGTGGTGACCTCAGGACCGTTGTGCATCAGGACGATGGAGCCGGGATGGACATGGCTTAAAACGTAGTTGATCAAGCCCGGGGAGGAGCCGATGTCTTCGGCGTGCAGGACATCCACGGTCCAGTATGCCAGCGAGAGACCGTAAGAGCGGGCGATCTTTTGAACGCCAGCATTGGCATTGCCGCCCGGGGGACGAAAGAAATGCGGAGAGTGTCCGGTCAGGGCACGGATCAGCACGCTGGTCCGCAGGATCTCCCCCTCCGCCGTCGAGGGGATCAGCAGGTTCATATTCGGGTGCGTGTAGGAATGGTTCTCGACTTCATCTCCTCGCGCCGCCATCCGGTGCAGTATTTCCGGGGCCGCCTCGGCCCGGGAGCCGACGACGAAGAAGGTTGCGGGAGCTGAGGCTTTGTCCAGGGCGTCCAGGAGGGCAGGGGTCTTGAGCGGGTTTGGGCCGTCGTCAAAAGTAAGCGCGATTTCCCTGCGCGTCGTGTTTCCAACCCAGTAGGTTGTGGCCGGAGCGGCGAATAGGGCCCGGGCGAATGACTGCCCGTTCTTGTAGGCCGGATCCAGCGCAGCGGCAACCGCCAGATGGGCATCGGCACTGGTCCGGTCTCCCGCTGCCAGCATACTCTGAGCATGATTCCATTCAGCGACCTTCCAGGAAGGCCGCAATTTCAGCAGGTTCCAGAGCCGTGACCGAAGGGCCGCCGCTTCGGGGCTGGTATCAGTCTGGCTGGTGAGTTGTCCGTTTCGGTTATTAACACGCACGGTCAGGGTTTGGGTGGTCAGGTCATTGCCGGAGGCGTCCATGGAGTCGATGCGGACCTGATGCGTTCCATTGACGACACGGGCGGTGTTCCACGAGAATTGGTAGGGGGACTGGCTGACCACCGCCGCCATTTGCCCGTCCACCGTATACGACACCAGCGCGGCGCGGCGCGGAATCGCTTCCGTAGGCGCGAGAGTCGCCGTGCCCGAGCAAAGCATCACGCTGCCCGCGCGGCGAACCGTATCGGCGACATCGCCGCTGAGGCGGTCGGCGTACATCTGCTGCAGGTCCGGCTCGACGACGCACGGCTCTAAAGGGCGGCTCGGATCGAACAGGGTACGGAGACCATCTTCTTCGCGCAGTTTTGGAACGCCGCCTGGCAAAGAAAGAAACTTCGCCAGTTTCCCATTGGTGATTTTCGGGTTTTTACGGCTTTCGGCCAACGCCCCGATTTCCGCTCGCAGTGTGTCGCCTGCAGCATCGGTCTTCTGCGCCCCGTCAAAATCGTCCTTCAAAAACTTCACATAGGCCTGCGCCGTGGCGATATCGGCGGCCTGCGTTTCCGTCAGACCAGGCAATCCTGCCGCTTGAGTCCAGGCACTTGCCGCCGCGTCTACTCGGCGGCTCAGGAGGGCACAGTCGGCGAGTCCATACAGCGATTCGGGGTCCATGGACAGTGCAGCGGCATGCGCGAAGTCCTTCTGTGCCCGGCTCGCGCTGCCGACATAGAGGGCCGTCGTCCCGCGCAGCTCATAGGGCAATGCCCGATCGGGATAAGCGGCGATGAGGCTCTGGGCGGCATCCACCGCCTCCCCATAGCGCCCCGTTTCCAGCAGATGCATCGTGTATCCCGCCTGCGACTCGTATGCCGCCACTCCATCGTCGGCCCGTGCCGATGCAGCCGTCTGACAGACTAGCGCGGCCCCCAACAGACACCCAACAATAATTCTTTCACGAAAAGGCATCAGCCATTGCTCCTCAATGCTCGTCCTGAAATCGTGCGGGGATTGCTTGTACATCCTGCACTTGATAAGTGAGTTATTATGGATAAGTTCTTAGCTGTATCCAATGATACTGGGCGCGAAGTTGAAACTCCGAGTTCAATTTTAGCCGCGTGACAGTGACGCGGCCCGCAGGTGTTGTGCCCTGAACCAAACCGGTTTCGCTATCGTAACGAAAATGTTCGCCCCAGCGGTCCTGGCGCGGGTGAAATAGTGCGGTCATCTGCCCTGTATCTTCGTCTAGCGCAGACGTAGCGGCGGCCTTGTGAGAGTTGCATGACGCGCACGACAAAGCCAGATTGTCCGAAGCATCATTGCCCCCGGCAGCCCGTGGCTGAATATGTTCGACCTCAAAAGCAAAGTTAAAGATATGTTCTGGGGCGCGGTAGTATTCGCACCGCCTGTCGGCCCGAGCCGCCACGTCCGGGTAAAACGGGTTCACGTCTTCACCGGAGTCAGTGCTTTCGTTCGGGAAATAGTGGCATCGAAAGAGGCTTCTATCAAACCTTCCAATTCCGCATCCTCGGCCGCCGATAGTGTCTCCTGACAGCTCTTCAGCTCTTGGAGCCTTGCCTGCTGTGCGTCTGTGAAGTACGCATCACCTATATTGTAAGGCCAGATGACAATTGGCGTATAGGAGTCGCCAGAGAGGTACTGCAGGAGGGTGTTAAGGGCTTCTTGGGGTGTCGTGCCAAAAGCCTCTTTCGGCCCTGTCGTCGCGCGGAACTTGGCAGTTTCTAGATCGTTCATTGTCGCTCCTCTTGCTATCCTGTCGAGCACTGCTCCCGTATCTTCTGCGCCTATTTTACCGTATTCCAACGCGAGATGAACTAAGCAATGCCGCCCGGACCATTTCGCGGCAGACGGGCGCGGCGGCAGCGCGTCCGGCTCCGCCGTTTTCGACGATGCAGGCAAAAGCCAGGGTCGGGCTTACGGCCGGCGCAAATCCGGCGAACCAGGAGTGCGTCATGCCGTCGCCGCGCCCGTTTTGGGCACTGCCGGTCTTCCCGGCAACGCTCGCGGGCAGGCCGTCGAAGACGCCCCGCGCGGTTCCGTCAGTGACCACTCCCGTCAGCATCCTCTGAAGCCGTCCCGCCTGCTCGGCGGTGAGTGCTTTTGTGCCGGGCGGCGTTTTGCTGACCTTAACAAAAGAGACGGGCAGCAGGCGGCCATCATCGGCAACGGCCTGTGCGACATGGCTCATCTCCAGCGGCGTTGTCTGCACCGCGCCCTGCCCGTAAGCGCAGTCGGGCAAATCCTCGCCCAGCTTCTGGAGAGACGGCAGATGTAGCAGGCCGAACTGATTTCGCGCCGTAGCGTCCAAACTCTCTGCTCCCATTTTAATGCCTAGATGCGCGAAGTAAACATTGCAGGAAACGCGCAGGGCCTTCGCCATGTCCGTGTCTCCGTGCGCGACAAAACCCTCCTCATCCGTGATGCGCCGCCGGGAATAGCGTTTGCCTAGTTTATCCCGCCAGACGACATTCGTGTCGAAGTGGCGGCAGTTGACGGTATAGCTTCCTAGTCCGTGTGTCATGCCCGCCGTGGCCGTGACGATCTTAAACGCCGAGCCGGGTGGGTACAGGCCGGAGACGGCACGGTTGAAGGCCGGACCGTCGGGCTGCGCCAAAATCGCCGCCCAGCTTTCGGGGGTCAGCGTCGCCGGGTCGAATGTCGGCAGAGAGGCCAGAGCCAG
>Ga0123339_10003086_pt1 | contig 11144 bp, 10 predicted proteins | sample lystaG_FD_89956 | JGI IMG/M metagenome (GOLD analysis project Ga0123339, IMG submission 89956) | Glacier valley bacterial and archeal communities from Borup Fiord, Nunavut, Canada, to study Microbial Dark Matter (Phase II) -... | ecosystem: Environmental > Aquatic > Freshwater > Ice > Glacier ... | reverse complement strand
GTTCAGCAAGACCTTCGCCCCCGGGCTGCGGGTCGGCTGGGTCCTGGCGCCGCACGCCGTGCGCGAGAAGCTGGTGCTGGCGAGCGAGGCGTCGGTGCTGTGCCCGCCCGCGCTCAACCAGATGGCCGTCGTGGAGTACCTGTCGACCCAGGACTGGCAGGGGCAGGTCCGGGTGTTCCAGACGCTCTACCGGGAGCGCCGCGACGCCATGCTCGACGCGCTCACCCAGCTCATGCCGACCGGCACCACCTGGACCCGGCCGACCGGTGGCTTCTACGTGTGGACGACGCTGCCCGAGGGCCTGGACTCCAAAGTCATGCAGCCGCGCGCGATCACGGCCCGGGTGGCGTACGTGCCGGGGGTCGGCTTCTACGCCGACGGCCAGGGGGCGCGCGAGCTGCGCCTGTCGTACTGCTTTCCCGAGCCCGACCGCATCCGGGAGGGCGTGCGGCGCCTGGCCGGTGTCGTGGAGCAGGAGCTGGAGCTGCTGCAGACCTTCGGTCCCACCGCCCGCCGCCGGGCGTCGGCCTCGGTGCAGACGCCCTCCCCGGACGTGGCGTGACGGCGCCGGCGGGAAGAGGGACCGCGTGAAGGCGCTGGTGCTGGCGGGCGGGCTGTCCCACGAGCGTGACGTGTCGCTGCGTTCGGGACGGCGGATCCAGGACGCCCTGCGGGCGGCCGGTGTGGCGACGGGCGTGCATGACGCGGACTCCTCCCTGCTGGAGGTCCTGCCCGGCTACGACGTCGTCCTGCTGGCCCTGCACGGCGGCGCCGGCGAGGACGGCTCGGTGCGGGAGGTGCTCGAGCTCGCCAGGATGCCCTACGTCGGGTCGACCCCGGGGGCATGCCGCCTGACCTGGGACAAGCCCAACGCCAAGGCGGTCGCCCGGCGGGCCGGCGTGGCGACCCCGCATGCGGTGGTGCTGCCGCACGCGACCTTCCAGGAGCTCGGCGCCGAGGCGCTGCTGCGCCGCATCGTGGACCACCTCGGCCTGCCGCTGATGGTCAAGCCGGCCCGCGGCGGCTCGGCGCTCGGCGCCACCGCCGTACACGACGCCGCCGACCTCCCGGCGGCCATGGTGTCCTGCTACGGCTATGGCGAGGCCGCCCTCGTCGAGCGACTCGTCGTCGGCACCGAGGTGGCGGTGACGGTCATCGACACCGGCGACGGGCCGCTGGCACTGCCCGCCGTAGAGGTCCGGCCGCTCTCGGGCGTCTATGACTACGCGGCCCGCTACACCGCAGGTGCGACGGAGTACTTCGCGCCGGCCCGCCTGCCCACCACGGTCAACGAGACGGTGGCACAGGCGGCGGTGACCGTGCACGGCGCGCTCGGGCTGCGGGACCTGTCGCGCATCGACCTCGTGGTGACTGACGACGGCATCGCACACCTGCTCGAGGCCAACACGTCGCCGGGGATGACCGAGACCTCGCTCGTACCGATGGCCGTGCATGCCGCCGGGCGCTCGGTCGGCACGCTCCTGCGCGACCTGCTGGAGCAGGCCGTCTCGCGCTGATCAGCTACGGCAGGGGGGTCGGCTCGTCCCCGAGCAGTGCGACGATGCGGTCCAGGTCCTCACGCGAGCCGAACTCGATGGTGACTTTGCCCTTGGCGCGTCCCATGTCGACCTTGACCCGGGTGTCGAAGCGGTCCGAGAGCCGCTCCGCGATGTCCAGCAGCGCTGGCTGGGACGCCCGCGGCCGCCGCCGCACCGGCGCTGGCCGGTCCGGTCCGTCGCCGTGCGAGAGCGCCACGGCCTCCTCCACGGCTCGGACGCTCATGCCTTCGGCAACCACCCGGCCGGCCATCGCCTCTTGGGCCCCGCCACCGGCCAGACCCAGGATCGCGCGGGCATGGCCCGCGGACAGGACGCCGGCTGCGACCCGCCGCTGCACCGGAGCAGGCAGCTGCAACAGCCGGATCGTGTTGGTGATCTGGGGCCGCGACCGACCGATCCGGGCCGCGAGCTGCTCGTGCGTGGCCCCGAACTCGTGCAGCAGCTGCTGGTAGGCGGCCGCCTCCTCCAGCGGGTTGAGCTCCTGGCGGTGCAGGTTCTCCAGCAGCGCATCACGGAGCATCTCGTCGTCGGCGGTGTCCCGGATGATGGCCGCGACCGTGCTCTTGCCGGCCTCCCGGGAGGCCCGCCAGCGGCGTTCGCCGAGCACCAGCTCGTAGCGGGGGGAGCCGTCGGAGGCTGCGGCCACCTCACGGACGACGACCGGCTGGAGCAGGCCGACCTCGCGGATGCTGGTGACCAGCTCGGCGAGAGCCTCCTCATCGAAGTGCTGCCTGGGCTGCAGCGGGTTGGGCGTGATCGCGTCAAGGGGGAGCTCGGCGAAGCGCGCGCCGGCGACCGACGGGACAGGCGGGGCGACCTGCAGCGGGGCGACCTGCGCCGGGTCGGCCGGGGGGGCGGACGGGATGAGGGCGTTCAGCCCACGCCCGAGCCCTCCCCGGGGCGCGGTCACGCCGGCTGCCCCTGCCCGGAGGGGGCACCGAGGGGCGGCACGCCCCTGCTGGCGATCTGACGCGCCGCCTCGACGTAGGCAAGGGCGCCGCGCGAGGCCGGATCGTAGGCAACGACGCTCTTGCCGTAGCTCGGGGCCTCGCTGACGCGCACGCTGCGGGGGATGAGCACGTCGAGCACGACCGCACCGAAGTGCTGGCGCACCTGGTCGGCGACCTGGTCGGCGAGCCGGGTGCGGGCGTCGTACATGGTCAGCAGGATGGTGGACAGCACCAGTCCCGGGTTGAGATGGGCGCGCACCATGTCGACGGTGCGCAGCAGCTGCCCGAGCCCCTCCAGCGCGTAGTACTCGCACTGGATCGGGATGAGTAGCTCGTGGGCCGCGACCATGGCGTTGAGCGTGAGCAGCCCGAGGCTGGGTGGGCAGTCGATGAGCACGTAGTCCAGGTCGGCACCGGGACCGGCGCAGTACGCCTCGAGCGCCCGCTGCAGCCGCCACTCGCGCGCGACCGCCGGGACCAGCTCGATCTCCGCGCCGGCGAGGTCGATCGTCGCCGGGACGCACCAGCAGCCCTCGACCTCACCCGCCGGCTGGACCACGTCCGCGACGGCGACACCGTTGATGAGCACGTCGTACACGTCCGCTACCCCGGCGTGGTGCTCGACCCCGAGCCCCGTGCTGGCGTTGCCCTGCGGGTCGAGGTCGACGACAAGCACCTTGGCGCCGTGCAGCGCGAGCGCGACCGCCAGGTTGACCGTGCTCGTGGTCTTGCCGACCCCGCCCTTCTGGTTGGCGATGCTCAGCGTGCGGCGCTGCGCCGGCCGGGCGAACGGGCTGCGCGCGGGTGAACGCTCCCGCAGCGCTGCGGCCGCGGCGGCAGCGACGGGGGTGTCGTCCGCGGCGTCTGCCGGCTCGGGTGCAGCAGCGTCCACGACCGGTTGGGCGTCCACGACCGGCTGGGCGACCACGACCGGCTCTGGTGGGTCAGCGGCCCGGGGCCCTGCCGCCTGGACAGGCCAGCCGAGCCCGCTGCGCGTCGACGACGCCTGACCCCGGATGGACTCGGTAACCGGCCAGCCCAGCCCGCTCACGGGCGCTGCCCGGGGCGGCGACCGGGCCCGGGTCGCGAGCGGGCGCCCCGCAGGCCGGGCGCCGGCGCGCCCGGTCGGCCGCGCTCCACCACGACGACCCTGGCGGCGGTGCCGAGCTCGACGCTGCCGACCTCGACCACACGCTCCGCGGTCCCGCCGGCCAGGCGCACCGCGCTCGCCGACACAGCCAGCTCGTCGACCGCCCGCTCGCCCTTCAGGGCCAGCAGCCGCCCGCCGGTGTATAGCAGCGGCAGCGCCCAACCGGCAAGGCGGTCGAGCGGCGCGACCGCACGAGCCGTGACGACATCGACGGCCACCGAGCCGAGGAGCTCCTCGGCACGAGCCCGCCGCACCTCGACGTGGGTCAGCCCCAGCTGCTCGACGACCTCGGCGAGGAACGCCGCGCGCCGCTGCAGGGGCTCGACCAGGACCACAGTGATGTCCGACCGCAGGACCGCGAGAACGAGGCCGGGCAGCCCGGCCCCGGAGCCGAGGTCGAGCACGGTCTGTCCCGGCTCGATGAGGTCGGTCAGGCCGGCGCAGTTGAGCAGGTGGCGCTCCCACAGCCGCGGGGTCTCGCGCGGGCCGAGCAGCCCCCGCTCGACGCCGGGGCCGGCAAGCAGCTCCGCGTACGCCTCGGCGACAGGCAGCCGGGAGCCGAAGACCCGGCCGGCAGCCGGTGGTGCCGGGGGCCGCCGTGCGAGGGTCTCGTTCACGCCCCTGCGGGCAGCACCACGACGCGGCGCTCTGGCTCGACGCCCTCGGACTCGCTCACGACGCCGTCCACCGCGGCCACGGCGTCGTGGACGACCTTGCGCTCGAACGGTGTCATCGGAGCCAGGGACACCGGTTCTCCGGAGGCCAGCACCCGCTCGGCAGCCCGCGACCCGATCTCGGTGAGATCGGCCTTGCGGCGGGCCCGCCAGCCACCGATGTCGAGCATGAGGCGGCTGCGGACACCGGTCTGCTGGACGACCGCGAGGCGGGTCAGCTCCTGCAGCGCGTCCAGCACGAGGCCGTCGGCACCGACCAGGGCGTCGAGGCCGTCGCCGACGATCGCGACGACCGCCCGGTCGTTCTCGACGTCCATGTCGATGTCACCGTCGACATCAGCGATGTCGAGCAGCTTCTCGAGGTAGTCGCCGGCAATGTCGCCCTCCTGCACGAGCAGGTCCTGCTGGCTCGGGGCCGACGGGTCGGACGCGGCGGCGGGCGCAGCAGGGTGGGCCAGGCCGGCCTGGGTGTCGGTCACGGGTTCCTTAGGAGCTCGGTGCGCACGGGGCGCCGGTTCGATACGGGTGGTCGAGCCGGGCGCGTCAGTGACGCCCGCCCGGTCGGCCCTTCTTCTTGCGGCTGCCCTGGCGGCGCTCCGCGGAGCCCCCACCGAGGGAGCCGCCCGCACGGGGGGGCGTTGTCTGGGCGAGCGAGCCGGTGGGCACAGCAGGGCCGCGGTCGCGGCTGGCACCCTTGGCCAGGTCGACCTTGCCCCGGGGGGCTGCCCGTCGTGGCGGTGAGGGGCTGGGCTCCCCGAGGGCGGGCGGTGGCATCCGTGCGATGACGAAGCTCTGCTGGCCCATCGACCAGAGGTTGGTGGTCAACCAGTACAGCAGCACGCCGATCGGGAAGCTGAAGCCGAACACCGCGAAGCTGAACGGCAGGACATACAGCATGATCTTCTGCACCGACTGCTGGGTCGGGTCGGTCGTGGTGGCCCTGGCCATCATCTGGCGCTGGGTCCAGAAGGTGGTGGCCCCCATCAGGACCAGCATGATCGTGGAGACGATACGAACCGTGGTCTGGGAGCCGTCCAGGGTGGCCAGGAACTCGGGGGTGCTCTTGAACGCCGCAGAGATCGGGGCGCCGAAGATGCGGGCCCGACCACCCTCGGCCAGGTCTTCCGCGGACAGCCCGAACCGGGGGCGGGCCGCCGCGCCGTTGGACTGCGGCTTGAACTCTCGGATGACGCTGAACAGGGCGAAGAACACCGGGAGCTGGAGCACCAGCGGCAGGCACCCGGAGATCGGGTTGGCGTTGTTCTCCTTGTAGAGCTTCATCATCTGGGTGTTGAGCGTCTCGCGGTCGCCCTTGTGCTGCTTCTGCAGCTCCTTGATGCGTGGGGCGAGCTCCTGCATGCGCCGCTGCGACTTGATCTGCTTGACAAACAGCGGGAACAGCAGCAGCCGGACGAACACCGTCAGCAGCACGATCGACAGGCCCCAGGCGGGTCCGCTGGACGGCTCGAGCACCTGTGACAGACCGTTGTGGATGCCCTTGAGGATCTGCGCCACGGGCGTGCCGATGACATCGATGACGCTCACGAGAAGGCTCCCCAACGAGGTGCGGACGAACGTGCAGCAGGACCTGTCGCCGGGCGGCGGGAGGCGAGGCTGCCATCTTCGCCCACCGCGTTGCCATCCTCGCTCATCGCACCGGCGGGTGCGTAGCCGTCACCACGACGGGTGCGCCCTGCGGCTGGCACGGGGTCGTGGCCGCCCGGGTGGAACGGGTGGCAGCGGGCGACCCGCCGCAGCACGAGCCAACCCCCCCGCAAGGCGCCGTGGACCCGCAACGCCTCCAGGGCGTAGCTCGAGCACGACGGTGCGAAGCGGCAGTGCGCCGGGACCAGGGGGGAGACCAGCGTCTGGTAGCCGGTCACGGCGAGCGCCAGCAGTCGGGCCAGCGGGCTCACCGCTGCGCCGTACGAGGGGTCTGCCGAGCCTGCGCCCGGCGGGGCCGACCGGCTTCCAGCAGGGCTGCGTCGAGGTCACGGCCGAGCGCCGCACTCGACGCGGTGCCCGCCGCTGGAGCGGCCCGGACAACCAGGTCGGCTCCGACGGGCAGCCCCGGCAACCGGTCCCGGAGCAGGTGACGCAGCCGTCGTGCGGTGCGCGACCGCACCACCGAGCCGCCGACCGCCTTGTTCACGACGAGCCCGGCCCGCGCCCCGGTGCGGGGGACTGCCGCGTCCACACGTGAGGTGTCCACGATCGACATGGCCGGGACCAGCAGGTGCACGGTGAGCAGCGGCCGGGCCACCCGGCGACCCTGCCGCAGGACCCGCCGGAAGTCTGCCGACCGACGGACCCGCGCGACCGCCGGAAGCATGCGCCCAGGTCCTGCCGCTCCGCCGCGCCCGAGTCTCAGGCCGACAGCTCCGTACGGCCCTTGCGTCGGCGTGCCGCCAGGATCGCGCGGCCGGCCCGCGTCTGCATGCGCAGCCGGAAGCCATGGGTCTTGGCCCGCCGACGGTTGTTGGGCTGGAAGGTGCGCTTGCTCACGGGCGGATTCTCCTGGTGGTCGATACGCCCGGCCCGAGAGGGCGGACAGCGCGAATGTCGTCGCCGTACAGCAGAGCGGTACGCAAGCTCGGCCTCGAGGCGCGGTGCCCAAGGGTACGGACGCGTCCGAGCCGGGTCAAACAGTCCGGCAGCCGGCTCGTTCCAGGCCAACCCGCAGCCTGGGCAGGGCATCTTGCCGACCGGTCCCGACTGCTGTTAGCGTTCCGGCGCGCTGGCCCTCCCACCTCACCAACGAGCCTGCGTGGCCGTGCTCCGAGGTCGGCAGCGTGCGCAGGGGTGTGAGGTCCACCTCGCGCCCCAGCGATCTCCACAGGCTGTGGATACAGGTGTGGACGACGGAGCCGTCGGCGTCTTCCCGACCCGTCGCGTTCCGCGCGACGGCCCGCACAGGGCCTATCGGCCTGGATCGAAGGACGTGCGTGAGCGATACCGGCACCCCCACTCCCGGCGTTTCCGACGAAGGGGCCGGACCGAGCCGTCAGGTTCCCCCGGACCTGTCGCAGGTGTGGGCCAGGGCGGTCGAGGGGCTGACCCAGGACGACCTGTCGCCGCAGCACCGTGCCTGGGTGGGGCTGACCCGCCCGCTGGGACTGGTCGAGGACACCGCCCTGCTCGCCGCACCCAACGAGTTCGCCAAGGACGTGCTCGACAGCCGGCTGCGGCCGCTGATCGCCCGGGCGCTGTCGGCGGCGTACGGCCGGGACATCCGGGTGGCGATCACGGTGCAGCCCCCTGCACAGGAGGAGTCCGTCGCCTACGTCGACCCGCACTCCGTCGACGCGCACTCCGTCGACGCACACTCTGTCGACCCACGCTTCGGGCCCCGGCAGGCGGGCGGTGGCTATGCCCGCGAGCAGGACCCGTCCCGGGAGCACGACGCGCGCGGCCTGCCGGACAACGTGCGCGCGCTGCCCGGCACGGGCCGCGACACCGACCGGTCCCGCGGTGCCGTGGAGCCGCCACGGCTCAATCCCAAGTACACGTTTGAGACCTTCGTCATCGGAGCCAGCAACCGGTTTGCACACGCTGCGGCCGTGGCGGTCGCGGAGGCTCCGGCGAAGGCGTACAACCCCTTGTTCATCTACGGCGAGAGCGGCCTGGGCAAGACGCACCTGCTGCACGCGATCGGGCACTACGGCGTCCACCTGTTCGCCGGTGCGCGGGTCCGGTACGTCAGCTCCGAGGAGTTCACCAACGACTTCATCAACAGCCTGCGCGACGACAAGGCGCAGGCCTTCCAGCGGCGCTACCGCGACGTGGACATCCTGCTCGTCGACGACATCCAGTTCCTGGAGAACAAGGAGCGCACGCAGGAGGAGTTCTTCCACACGTTCAACACCCTGCACAACGCCAGCAAGCAGATCGTCATCAGCTCGGACCGTCCGCCCAAGCAGCTGTCGACGCTCGAGGACCGGCTACGCACCCGTTTCGAGTGGGGCCTGATCACCGACGTGCAACCCCCCGACCTCGAGACGCGGATCGCGATCCTGCGCAAGAAGGCGGCCCAGGACCGGCTCGCGGCGCCGCCTGACGTCCTGGAGTTCATCGCGAGCAAGATCGCTTCGAACATCCGCGAGCTGGAGGGCGCCCTCATCCGGGTGACGGCCTTCGCCAGCCTGAACCGGCAGCTGGTCGACCTCGCGCTGGCGGAGATCGTGCTCAAGGACCTCATCCCGACCGACGGCAGCTCCGAGATCACCGGGGCGACGATCATGGCGGCCACCGCGGAGTACTTCAGCCTGACCATGGAGGACCTGTGCGGCTCGTCGCGCTCGCGGGTGCTGGTGACCGGCCGTCAGATCGCGATGTACCTGTGCCGCGAGCTCACCGACCTGTCGCTGCCCAAGATCGGGCAGATGTTCGGTGGGCGCGACCACACCACCGTCATCCATGCCGACCGCAAGATCCGCGGCCAGATGGCAGAGCGCCGGGCCACGTACAACCAGGTCTCGGAGTTGACGCAACGCATCAAGACCAGGTCGCGCGCATGACTGTGAGTGATCGCCTGAGTGCCTTTAGTGCTCGAGTCGGTCGGGGTGATGCCTTTTTCCGTCACTGTCTGCACAGTCTGGGGACAACCCTGTGGACAACAGGTGCGTGCCAGGGGACGAGCCGTGGACGGCGCTGGGCACCCGCCGCTCTGTCCACCGGTACGTCGCCGCAACGGGGCGGTCCTGCACAGCCCGTCCACAGCGCGAATCAGCCCCTGGGCAGCGGCGATCAGCACGCTCCACAGGGTCGTACCCCCCTGCTACGACGACGAGTTCTCTCTCTGCACAGGGCGACAGGCAGAACCCGACGGCCCGCCAGCCTGTGGATGGCACGCTTGACCGACAGTCCCCGTCGCGCAGAGTGCGCCCGACACCGTCGAGAGGCAGGCACATGGAGCTGAGGGTCGAGCGTGACGCCCTGACCGACGCCGTCGTCTGGACGGCCCGGTCGCTGCCGACGCGACCGCCGATGCAGGTCCTGCTGGGGCTGCTGCTCGAGGCCGGGGACGACGGGCTGTCGGTCTCGGGCTTCGACTACGAGGTCAGCTCACGGGTGACCGTCGCGGCACAGGTCGCCGATGCGGGCCGTGTGCTCGTGCCCGGCCGTCTGCTGGCCGAGATCGTGCGCGCCCTGCCACCTCAGCACGTGGACCTGCGGCTGGACGGCGGCCGCCTGATGCTCACCTGCGGTGCGGCCCGGTTCACACTGCCGACGATGCAGGTCGAGGACTATCCGAGCCTGCCGGACATGCCGGCTGGCGCAGGCACCCTGGAGAGCGACGTCTTCGCCGCAGCGGTCAGTCAGGTTGCCCTCGCGGCCGGCCGCGACGACACGCTGCCGGTGCTCACCGGCGTGCGCGTCGAGATCGAGGGCGAGTCGCTGACCCTGGCCGCGACCGACCGCTACCGCCTGGCCGTACGCACGCTGTCCTGGCGACCCGCCGACCCCGACCTGCGGGCGACGGCCCTGGTGCCGGCGCGCACGCTGGCCGACGTCGCCAAGGCACTGACCACCGGCCCCGAGGTCAGCGTGGCGCTGGCCACCGGCGGCGCCGGCGAGGGCATGGTCGGCTTCGAGGGCGCCGGGCGGCGCACGACCTCACGGCTGCTGGAGGGTGAGTTCCCCAAGTACCGCTCGCTGCTGCCCAGCGACAGCTCGGCTGTGGCGGAGGTGACCACGGCCCCGTTCGTCGAGGCGGTGAAGCGGGTCGCCCTGGTCGCCGAGCGCAACACACCGGTCCGGCTGGCGTTCTCGGCCGACGGGCTCGTCCTGGAGGCCGGTGGCAGCGACCAGGCGCAGGCGTCCGAGCAGCTGGCGTGCTCGTGGGAGGGCGAGCCGATGCAGATCGCCTTCAACCCGGGCTTTTTGCTCGACGGTCTGCAGGCGGTCGAGTCCGACGTCACGACGCTGTCGTTCACCGGCCCCACCAGGCCGGCCGTGCTCACTGGCAAGCGTCCTCCCGACGCGGCTCCCGGTGACGTCGCGGACTACCGCTACCTGCTCATGCCGGTAAGGCTCTCGGGCTGAGCCGTCCCGGCCAGGGCTCATATCGACAGCAGGACTCAGACAGGCACCAGGAACACCCGACCGGAGGACCGCGTGGCGAAGCTGGGAATGATCGGGCTCGGCCGGATGGGTGGGAGCATGGCTGAGCGCCTGCGCAACGGTGGCCACGTGGTCGTGGGCTACGACCGCGCCGTCGGCGTGCGGGACGTCGAGACCCTCGAGGCCCTGGTGGCGGCCCTGGAGCCACCGCGCGTGGTGTGGGTGATGGTGCCTGCCGGCACGCCGACGTACGACACGATCGAGGCGCTGTCGGGGCTGCTCGAGCCCGGTGACGTCATCGTGGACGGTGGCAACTCGCGCTACACCGACGACCAGCGGCACAGCGCCGACCTCGCGCCCAAGGGGATCGGCTTCGTCGACGCCGGTGTCTCCGGGGGTGTCTGGGGGCTGACCGAGGGCTATGCGCTGATGGTCGGCGGCGGGGTCGAGGAGGTCGCGAAGGTGCAGACGTTCTTCGACGTCCTCAAGCCCGCAGGTGACAGCGGGTTCGTGCACGCCGGCGACGTCGGCGCCGGGCACTTCGCCAAGATGGTCCACAACGGCATCGAGTACGGCCTCATGCAGGCCTACGCCGAGGGCTGGGAGCTCATGATGGCGACCGACGTCGTCACGGACGTCCCGGCCGTGGTCAAGAGCTGGCAGAAGGGCACCGTCATCCGGTCCTGGCTGCTGGACCTGATGGTCAACGCGCTCGAGGCTGATGACGACCTGTCGGAGCTGCGGGGCT
>Ga0123339_10003084_pt1 | contig 11151 bp, 14 predicted proteins | sample lystaG_FD_89956 | JGI IMG/M metagenome (GOLD analysis project Ga0123339, IMG submission 89956) | Glacier valley bacterial and archeal communities from Borup Fiord, Nunavut, Canada, to study Microbial Dark Matter (Phase II) -... | ecosystem: Environmental > Aquatic > Freshwater > Ice > Glacier ... | reverse complement strand
AGTATTTGTGCGGTATAATAATTACTATCTGACTTGAATATGTGTCTGAAATATACCCAATTTTTCGCTTTTGTTTTTACCTTGAAAGGTTGCGGATTATAGTTTCCGTTAAAACTCCAATCATCAAAATTAATATCATCAAAGTTTAAATTATTATACCCGATTAGCTTAGGCGTATCTTTGGGAACTTTTTTATTAGTTGCCCAATATACATTAAGCTTAACATGACTTTCCGATTTTAATGCAATATGGCTTTCTTCGAGATACTTTGTTCTGTTTGGAACTTCCACATCTATAAAACCCATGTATAATTCAGCAGCTATATTTGTGCCATTAAAAGAACGTAAATCATCACCAAACTTCATTATATTCCCTTGATTAGTTCCAAAATATAGAGTACCATCAATCTCGATAAAACACGATGGAGTATTGGCAAGCAAGAATTTATACCACGCATCCAGTCTATAACTATATACCCATACTGTAGAGCCTATAGCGACCCAATACTCGCCTTTTTTCTCGTAGTCGAACGAAATAGCCTGTGATAGATTTGAGTTGTCTAACGAGGTATGTACACGCCTTGACATATATGTAGCGTTTTTCTCGTCCCTTACCGAAGTCGAAGCCCATTGGTAAACACCGCGATATAATGTGAACGGATTATTGAGAATAAGTCTAGCTTGCCCAAAAGCTACATTACCAATTGAATCATTTAGTGGATAGACCGGAAACGTAACGCTTGTATCGTAGTAGGAATAATAAGCACTGCCACCATCGGTAAAAATAATCTGTCTATCGTATTGTTTTACAATGTCTGTGATAGCGTTTTCATTACTGCCTATGTCATAATAATTTATCGAAGGGAAATATTCTGCGGATGGTATTGCGAACCCTGTGTTGTTTACGTCTGCAAGCCCACTGTGATAGCGCCTATTCTGAAAGTCTGTATTCCCCCAAATAAATACCCTTGTGTCGTTCGCTCCGTTGTATGTGACTTCTCCCCTGCATTTCTCTATGGAGCTTCTGTTTCCTGTGCCTTTTGTCCATTTAATTTCTACATTGTTTGGCATATTGGAAGGAGCGAGAATAAAGGTTACAGTACCGTTTACTAGATTTATAGTGTAGTCCGTAGTTAAAGTATAGTTCAAGCCTGTTACAAGATTTTTAACATAGTCAATAGAATCAACTGCCTGCTCTGGAAGAAAGAATTCGGTTAAAGTAGCGTTACCGCTAAACCATATGCGCCGTTCTCCTGTTAATTGATTTATTTCCTCGTACGGAGTTCCTCCACCTGTGGGTGGTGTCGCGATAGCTACGTTTGGAACATATCCAGTAACTTCTGATATGGCGCCTGTACCGGTCCATTTATAATACTTATTACCGTTTTGTATATAAATCTTGCTGTCGAAGAAAAAGAAATTTGTATATGCGTCCGTCAGTGTTCCTATGCATTTATAACCAGTGCATTTTACCGTTGCATTGCTTATTGTATCTGCGGACGCATTTATTTTTGTAAATTTACTTTCACAAGCAATCGTTGCATATGATGTGATAGCGGCCGAACCAAATATAAGTACTTTACTATCTGAACCTACAGCTGCTATGCCTGTGATTGTAGCCGACCCATTTAATACTGCCATGTTACCACCCCTTTTATGCTAAGGTTACTGTCAATTGCCCTATGCTTATTACAAGCTGATTCCCTACTATAATTGTTCTCGCGGTTGCCAAAGGAGCATAATATAGTAAATTCCCTGCGGTTAAGGCATCCCTTATTCCTACATGTGTAACATTCCCTAAATAATTAACGGTAGCGACCTGGAATGATATATCCGCTGAGTTTGATGTTACTCCATTTGTTGGAGCAATAAATGTTATTGGTTGTCTAGCATAATTCCCTTGTGCAATTTCTACCCCAGTATCCGCGTCTGTTGGATCCGATGAATACAGCGCTACATACACCGTTGTAGGCACAGTGTATTGTGTATTTCTTAAAGTGCCATTGATTAAAGCATTTTCCAAATAATTACTGAATTGTGACATTAAATTTCGCCCTCCTTAAGTTCATATATTTTACCGCCGGTTGCTACAAGCAGTATTTTATTTCCATTCATTTCGCCGTACCACATTCCACGGACTGGGTTGTTTATAGCGTTTTCGTTAAATATCGCTTTATATCCTTCTATTACACGTGGTTTGTATTCATCAACCAGACGGAAATTAGTCATTGTCTGAGCCTCGCCTAATTGAAGTTGGGTATTACCTTGCTCGTTTATTCCGAGAAACTTATTTATATTTATTGTCACCTTTGGCAAGAAAACACCCCCTTTATATTATTCCGTACAGATTGATTATTTGCTGTTCGCTTGCAGGCTGTTTTGTCATTGCCAAAGCTTTCATTTCCCTGTATCGTCTTTCGAAGTAAGCAAACTTTGTTTCATCATCCTTGTAGAATTCCATAGCCAAACCCCATGGAAGAACACTTCTTGCTGTTACATCGTCAACTTGCAATAAATCTGTCATTGCTGTTATTGTCAATGGGACCGGTCTGTAAACTATACGGATATTACCCTCATAAAAGTAATTGATATATAGTTTGTTTCTACCTTCCCATTTAAAATTTGTACTTTTCGAATATTGCCTTTGTGGGTATTCTTCCGTGATCTGATCAATGCTTTTAAAGTCGGCTGGCATCTGTTTTGCTACCCAAGGTCTGTAATCTGGTACATCGCTATTTGTAGCAAATGGCGCGCTAAACAGTGCGTAGTTGGTAAATACATATCTGTTTGTACCGCTGAACCGTATACGACTCTTTGTTGCTCCAACTGTCGGCATCACTTTTGCTTTGTAATCCGTGTAGCCACTAATAGTAGGCGTGCAAGTTACGGTTGCAAGTATGTTCCATCCACTTGTGAAATCCTCAATATAAACAACTGCATCATCAGACACTTCGAAGTAATAGGCCTTGACATTTCCGCTTGCTTCCATGGTTATGTCGTTGCCTAAAAACTCAACATAATCATGACCGGAAGAAAAACCAAGCATATTAGTTACTGGCTTGTTAGCTATCTCGAAAGTGCTGTATATATCGCCTGTTTTTAAGTGTTCTGCTTGCAATACAGTTAATAAACCAGGAGTTCTTACTTTGAGGTCGTCTACATCGTCCGGAACTCCATTATCATCCAGATCTCCAGAGAGTGCCAATGTAAGTAAAAATATTTCGTTTACCGTTGTGCTCATTTCATCACCGCCTTATATTCTTGCTAAGGTAACAATACCTTGACCGCTTGTGAATGCTAAGGCAGTTGACTTAATTGGGTAGGTTGTTACGGCCAATGATGTTAATGTGCTCAAAGGAGCTGAAACAAATCCGCTAACATTGGTTTGTGAAGCCACAACCGCTGCTGCTGTTATAATTAGTGATGAAAAATAATACCCTGTTGGTGCTACTATTCCGGCCGCCCCGATAACAATTGTATCATTGGTAACATTAATTACCCACCCTGCGCCTGTTACACTCGTTACAGTTTTGAACATATTAATTGTATATACTGTTGTTCCTGCAATTGGCGTAACAGTTTCTGTTAGTGGCTGATCGTATATATCGGTTCCCACAAATACAATGGTACCCATAGTGTCATTACCGCCCACTCCTGTAGCAAGCACGCTTAATAAGGCCGGAGCGATTGGCTGTGCAGCTATTGTGTATGCGCCTAGTTTCATGTTAGTTGAAGTGACTATTCCATTCGCTACAATAGGTTGAATGCCCATTGTTCCCTCTAATCCGCTTTTTGCTATAAAGGCTTTTGCGGATTGTAGTTCTAATAAACTTGACATATTACTCCTCCTTAATTCTTCGGATGAGCGTCTTTATAATGGCGCATTAATTCGCTCTGTTTATCAGTTTCAAAAACACATTTTTTGCACTTAAACATCTTGCCATTCTCAATTGCGTTATTTTCTTTTCCTATAGTTATTGTTAACGTAGGATTTTTGAAAGTTTTTTTAACTTTTTCTCCTACTGCCTCGGCTTTCATTTCTATATAATCAAAAAAGCCTAATGCTCTTTTTATAACTTCTGGATCGTCAGTTATAAATTCACCTTTAGTATCAAACCTAAAAATCGGTTGGTTGCTTATCTTGCTTGTAATTATTTTTAACGGTTCACCAAAAAACTTATACATAAATTTCCTCCTCACGAAAAAATAAGGGAGGTTTTACCCTCCCTATTGTTTAAAGCAATTCATATACCACAACGTTTGCGGCATGGTTAGCTTTTAACTTGTCTGTTGCGCTTGGGGTTAGTGTAATTGAGATCGTTCCATTATCTTGCAGTACCCTTGCTGTTTCAACTTGGATAGCCTTTTTAGTTGCCTTTGCAATTACTCCTGTTACTGCCTTGCTCGCCCAAAAATCTCCGGCTGCAATACTAAATGTTGCGTCTGAATCTGCCGCTGCCGTTGCTAATTTATTTGAAAGATCGAATTCTATAATGCATTTTCCATCCGACGCTGTTGGAGTATAGGTAAATACCTCCGCTAATGCATCGGTATCTGCTGTCGCTAAGTTTTCTGTTCCAGCTAATATAGTGTTAAATGCTACTACTGCGCTGTTTGTAATTGCTACTGCCATGTTGTTTCTCCTTTCAATGAGAAAGGGGCTTGTTAAGCCCCTAAATTGTTATATCGTTGAGGATGCCGCTGCCTGGGTTGCGGTAATTCTTACTAATTCATTAGGCTTTACTACCTTTGCGCCAAATACATGAAGTCCGTCACACTGTGCTGCAAATGCACCAGGTACATCTTCAATGAATCTGGATTTGAGAATCTGTTCAGCATATACGATTGAATTATAAGATCCAGCCATACACTCAGTTACATATGAACCTTCTGAACCCGTTGTAACAAGGTTGTTTGATACATAAATGTCCGTATTTAAGTGCTTAACCCACTCAACGCCATCGCTTGCGTCACCTGTTCCGTTTTTGATTCCAAACTTAATTCCTGCAAGCTCTAATTTCTCAGCATACCATGGGGGAATTACCATCCATCTCTGGTTGGGCTTTACGTTAGCTTCTGTCAGTTTTCTAATCACTGTAGAAGTTGTTGAAAGCGCTATTGTTTCAGATACGGTTGCAGTGATCGTTGTTCCTGCCGCTGCGTACAACGCCAAAACATACTTATCTGCTGTGTTGAGCAATCCATAACCGGCTTCTGATACGCTGGTTCCTTTTAAGTCGATAACGCTCTGGAACGCTTCGATATCGTCTACATAGAACGCATATTTATTTTTCTGGTCGATTAATAGTGTTACTCCTGCGTCTTGCAATGTTTCTGGTGTAATCGAACCTGTGTAAGCACTGATTGTTGGCGTAGATAATCCAGGGAAGGTTACTGTATCTCCCTGTTTTTTAATCTGTGAACTTGTGTCCATTGTGCAAATTTGTTTTGCGATCAATTCGTTTCTTAATAACATTAGCACCTTTGTGCTCACTAATTTTGGGATTGAATTTGTTATTGCCATTTTTTATCATCCTTTCGTTATTTCATTTTGAATAGTTTTTTTACTTCTCCCCAACGGGAAGAAAGTTCCTGCGTTGACATATTTCCAATCATTTCTTCTGTTAAAATTGAACTTTGACCTCCAAGTCCCGATACATCCCCCATGCTGGCTCTAGCATTTTCCTCATTAGCTTTTGCCTTTGTATCTGCTGTTTTTGTCAGCCTTAAAGCGTATCTGGCGTAAGCATCAGCAAGTGGTTTTCCGTTTGCATTAGCTTGCCATACTTCTGTTGGTATATCATCGGGTTTTACATCTGGGAATTCTTTAATAAAGTCTTGTAAGTCTGCTTGTTGCTGTTCTTGTTGTTGCTTTGATTCTTTCTCGGCTCTGATTTCTTCTTTTAATTTGCGACTTTCAAGCAGTTCCTGGGCATCTTCTTCTGAAATATTTCTTGCAAGTAATTCAGATAATTCCTGTTCTTGCTTTTGTGCGTCCATTGCTTTGTCATAATCCGCCAAAGTATAAATCCCATGACTTTCACCATACTGTCTAGCTATTAAATCGTCTTGGGCTTTTGCGTACGACCTTTGTTCTGCTTCTCTTCGTACTTGTGCAAATTTAGAGTTCTCTTCTGCTGATTGTGGTTTTGTTTCCTGCTGTGGTTCAACGGTTTCCACGATATTCGTCTGTACAGGTTCATTAACCGATTCAATATTTTGTGGTTCAACGTTCACCACTGGCTCTGCGTCTACAGTGCTTAAATTTAATTCATCCATTGCTTGTTCTCCTTTGCAGTTTTGCGCTTTCTGCTTGCGAATTTTCGAATATAAGAAAAGCGCCCTTTCGAGTGCCTATAAATCAATATTTTCAATCTTTGCTCTTTCTTCAAGGTACGAAGCATACATATCCATAGCTTTAAATTGTCCGTTCAATAAATCATAACTACATAATGGCGTAAAGCTAAGTTCACCGGCTTTGTACTTTTTTAACATATTGCTTAACCCTTCCATTCGGATTTTTAGCTGTAAATACTCGGCCTTAAATCTTTCCTTATAGTCTGCACTATTCATCATTTCTACTGTTTCATTTAATTTCATAATAATACTTCCTCTCTTTTTATATAAAAATAACACCTACATTATAGGTGCCTGTTGTTGCTGTGGTTGTTGCGCTTGCTGAACGACCATTTCTTTCACGGCCTGTTCCATTTCTTCTGGTTTCATTTGCTGTATCTGTGCTTGTATTTCTGGTGGTAATCCCTCCACGTAATCAGCAAGTAACTTCATCATGACTTCTGCGTCAATATCTTTTGATGTCACTTCTTCTAATAGCTTGTCCTTCATCGGTATAATTCCATTTGGAAGCCTTTCAAGATATTGTGCAAATGTTATCTGCTTGTTCATAAGCAAGTTGTCCAATGTCTGCATAGATGTGATCTCGTTCCAATGCGTGCTTGCTCCAACGTCAACTTTTACACGCCATTGTAAGTTCTCGTAATTTGAACCATTAAAATCGAACGTCCGATTTATGCCTTGGTCTTTGTATGTGAGTTTTCTATCTACATTGTACTTGTAAATAAAGAAATCCATCTTTATTCTAGCTTTATCTTCTACAAATTTCCAAAAACGCCTTGATATTGCTTTAAGTGGTATGGCCGAAGCTTTTTGTAATACAAGTAATGCCGAAGTATTGTCCATGTTGAGTTCGCCTGTCGCTGCGTCCGTTACTCCTAACATTTCTTTTGTTAAGCTGATAATCATTTCGACTACTTTGTATATATCCTGGGAAAGCTGTCCAGGGGTAATATAACCAACAACATCTTTAATATTTCCTCCGCTAACTCCTATGGAACCTCCTATCATGTTGCTAGGCGCTGCCATTCTTGTTTCGTCATATACCATTTTAGGGATTGAAATGTGCATAACGGCCATGATTATCATTGCCACTAATTTATTCACTGCTATCTGATTTGGAATGATGCCCTTGACTTCGCTCACTCCATGGCAACAATTCTTTTGTATAGCCCAGTTCATTACGGCAACCGGGTACATTGTTAATCCGCTGTCAATATCATCTTTTGTTATCTTTGAATACCTTGTCTTTTTATTGAACCAGACCTTGCCATCTTTTTTCCACATGGTAAGTATGCAAATTGCTTTGTTTGACTTATCAAGTTCTATCCGTGACATATCGCCTGCTTGGTTCTCTGTTTCTTCATCGGAACAAATTTTATCTACTTCATCCTTTGAAATACCGTTTGCTTTTGCTTCTTTTTTCAAGTCATCTACCATGCGTCTAAAGGCAATTTGTATCTTTACTTGTGATTGAACATCTGCACTATTTGGATTTGCAGGGAAATAATTAACATTATCCACGATTTCGCTAGATATCTGCCCTCTTACTCCGTTTCCTGCATTGTAATTCGGATCCCATGAGAAATATTCTATTCCATCACCTGTTATCGCGGCATCGAGCAAAGCTTGTTCGTTTTTGGTGTCTTCGTTAAGCCCTTCCCATAAAGTCATTGAGAAAGCCGATAAGACCTTGGCGAGTTGTTTGAGTTCTTCCGATTCTGGTGTTTTGTCCAAATCGTCTATACCGTCAATTGAATAGTTGATTTTTATATCATCGCCCATGACCGTATTTACTTTATGGTCTACTATTCTAGGGATGAGAGGTAATACAGGTGTTGGAAGGTTTCCGGCTTGTACTCCTTGCCACATATCTTTGTTGTAAAAGCGCCAATGCTTGTCAACGTCTTGATAAAGCCCTAACTTATTTTTGAAATCAATTCCGGCTTGATAGGATTTCCATACGTCCGTTTCTTCATAGTTGTTTTTCATCAATTCACCTCTTTTTGCTTTTCTCCCGAATAACCAAAGAGATTAGATATAAACTGTGCTTGTTCGTTTTCTGTTTCTTTAGCTTCTTTTGCCTGTGTGCGCTCGCTCATGACCGCTAGAGGGGTTTTTATTGGTTCGATGGGTTTGTTATCCTTTAATGCTAAGCCATCCTTTAAACCACGGCGATAACTCCATAGCGGCACAATAAAAAAGCACAGTCCGAAAACTGCACCTACGATTAACTCAACCATGTTTCACCTTCTCTTTATATTGTTTTATTTTATCTTTCCAATCTGGAAAACCCGCCCATTTTAAAACTATTTCGTTTAATTCGATGTCGCATTCTTCACATATAGGACGATATATATTTTCGTCAGCACATATCTGCCATTGATACTTAGCTTTGTTACCACATCTAAAGCATTTCATGCGTTTTATTCCGATTTTTGTATATGGTTTTTTTCGCACAACTTCCTCCTACATTCCGAAATTTATAAAGCTCTCACTTATAGCAGCTTCGAACGGATTTTCTGGCTTCTTATATAATCCAAAATCATCACGCGTTTGTTCTGTTACTGTCGGTGTAGCTTTCCTATACATGAGCCAATTCAAGGCCTGGCTAAGTGTGTCCACCTCGTCATCTCTTTGCACTTTTTTATCTGGTTTGAACGCTGCGCACTGTTCTATGATTTCGATTCCCCATTGGCACGTTTCAAAAATTCCTGGTGAAATTTCTATCTTGTCTGGTATCCATACGTTTCCGGCAATGAATAAAGGTAAAATAACATTTACTCTCTCTGCCTTACTTTTCGTTCCTGGGTTGATTGGTATTAAGCCGTGTATTTTATTTTGAAGCATTCTTATTGCTGCCGGACCGTTTGCCTTGTCCTCTATTAGCTTTGCGGTAGCATCTGGATATTTATCATTCCATGCGGTTATTCCGTCCATAGTTTTCACTATGTCCATCCTACCGCCCTTGTGGTCGACAAGATAATAATTTGAACCATTCTTGCCCCATACTTGACCGGCTACAGGATCCGATGTATCTTTTAATGCACAATCCCATGATTGAACCTTTACAGGGAAGAAGTGTGCTTTTTGCATTTCAAGAGTTAAAGCATACCGTTTCCAATATTCTCTCTTTATCATATTTCCTTCAAGGGAAGAAGGTCTGCCTTGCATAAGTGCGTTCCATGCTCTCATTCCACCCTCTGTAGGGTCGTTTATAAAGGATTGCTTATATTTCTTTAACCAAGCGCTGTCTTTCCCTGCTTCAATGAGTAATGCGTCACCCGGTTGTCTTCCTGTTATTTCTTCGTATTCCTCCGCTTCGAGCGGAAAACTTATTTCGAACCATTTGTCTGGCTCATTATCTAAAAGATAACCTATTAAATCGTCTTCGTTCCATCTAGTATGAACTACTAAATACTTACATTTTGCTGATTCTCTTGTCTTAATAGTGTTCAGCCATTCACTAATTACAAATTGGTTATATGTTGGGCTATCTGCTTCTTGGCGGTTTTTATACGGATCATCTACGATTGTCAAATCAGATGACGAACCTGTGATTGCAGCTCCCAATCCCCGACTTATCATTCCACCTTTGAATTTTGCTATTTCAAATTCTTCGGCAGATTTTTTTTCTTGTGCGATTTCAATTCCGAAAAGAGGCTTCCCAAACTCATTGATCTTGTCAATGTTTCTTCTACCAAATCTATTGGCTAAAGTATCACCATACGATATTTCTATTACGTGGTCATATGGATTTTTCCCCAAGTAGTATGACGGAAGTGTTTCAGTTACACATCTTGATTTTCCTGTTTGCGGTGGCTGTGATAAACAGATACCCTCATATGGGATTCCTTTGTCATTTAGGAGTTCATTGTTTATCAGTTTATCAATGCAGTTGCATATATACCTTTGAAATTTTGCCATCTTAAATTTTTTGTCAAACAGGTGAACATATTCCACATAAGTTGCATAATCTTCCCTTGCTAGTAGCGGCATTGTCTGCGCTTGTAGCTGTGCTTTTTGTTCTAGCAGTTTTTTCTTGTATAGTAGGATTTCTTTTTGGGACATCTTTTCTATTGGCTTCATGGATAACCTCTTTATTCTGAGTTTTCATAAAATGCAACTATTTTACTTTTCTTTATCATGCACTTTAATCCATCTGGAAAGTGAAATGTTATGAATGTGCTTTCCTTGATGAAATCGTCTGTTAACAATAATTCAATTGTATTTATATTTTCTACAATCTCGTAGTTTGAGCCGTTGTCCAATTGTATCAGGGAATTATATAGTTTATTTTCTGCATTCACAACCATCACCACCTATGATTCAATTGTATTTGTTTTATTATTTTGGGATATCGTCAAGTGATTATTTTATTTGAAAAAATTGATATAAAAATAGCACCCTCTTTTGGAAGATGCCTTGTTTCTGTCTTATTTTATTTTTTGCATAAGATGTAATGTCCTGTCGCATTTCGTACACTTAAACACTACATGTAATGCATCCGGCTCCACTACCCATTGGTTGGTCATTTCTTTTCGATAATGCGCTTCAAATTCTTTATTTCCACACTCACACTCTATTAGTGTAGATTGTAATTCATCTGATGTTTCAAGGAATTTATCATCCATTTTTAACCTCCTATTTAAATTCTACAAAGCAACCATGTTCTTGGATTGGCATTTTGATTGTTCTTTCTATCCATTGTTTACGCATTTCTTCTAAACCCGGCTTGACTGCATTGAGCAGATTTATAAGAGCTTCGCCTTGCTTGTATTTTGGTTCACTCATTTCT
>Ga0123339_10003082_pt1 | contig 11153 bp, 8 predicted proteins | sample lystaG_FD_89956 | JGI IMG/M metagenome (GOLD analysis project Ga0123339, IMG submission 89956) | Glacier valley bacterial and archeal communities from Borup Fiord, Nunavut, Canada, to study Microbial Dark Matter (Phase II) -... | ecosystem: Environmental > Aquatic > Freshwater > Ice > Glacier ... | reverse complement strand
GCGGCAGGCGCCAAACACTGAACAACTTTGTGACAAACCTCAAAATGGTCTCTGCTCGGTGCTGTGACGTGTACCCTCTTTTCCAGCGAACAGAGCGGGCTGCCTGGCGATCGAAGCTTTTCGGTACTCTCCACGAAAGTGCCACTATGGTACAATTTTAGCAGAAGGAGTATGGCACAACAAATGTCCGCAACGACGAAGACGGGAATACAAAAGCATGGCACAAAGAGCTAACGAACAAATTTCTCCCGGTGATTGGGAAGCCACTCCTGCAGCCGTACGAAATGTTTTCCTTTCGCTGGAAATCGAACGGAACGCTTTTCGAGAGCGCTTGGAGCGATTAGAGCACCTGCCCGAAGCGACCGATAAAGAATACAAACTCCGGCTGACGCGGTATCAGGCACTCGTGGAACAGCAGTTTTTGACAGGACTGACACCGGAGCAGCAACAGGAAATCGAGCGACTCGGTGAGGAAATCGACGCCATCAACTCCAATTCACACCCTTCTCTCGACTCGCTCGCTGAAGCCATCGCGGCACAGACTGGAAAGCAGCCGGAATGATTGCCCGCTTCGATCGTACCGTTCCTGCGCCCATTGTTTCAGGGGGGTACGCTGCCTTTCGTCCTTACGTTCGCGCCGATTTTCGGCAGTGCTGCGCCCACTGCTGCCTGAACGAGTTCTGGGGTGGCGGTGTCGGCAGTTTCGAGTTGGATCACTATCGACCGATCAGCCGCTTTCCACATCTGGCACGCGACTTTTATAATCTCCGCTATAGCTGTCACGTCTGTAATCTCACGAAATCGGACTACTGGTCCTCACTGGAGATGGAGGCTTTGGGTATCGGAATCGTAGACTTGACAATCGACTCATTCGCAGACCATTTTCGACTGCTGGCAAGCGGCATCCTCGAGCCCGTTACGGACTCGGGGCAGGTGACAATTGCCTTGTTGCGCCTCAATACTACTCACCTTCAGCAACTCCGCGCCTTCATCGTTCGAAATCATTGGGCGCTGGATGTTTCGCCGATAGCGCCTGCCTGAGCGCGTTAGAGCGGAGAAATGTCCGGAATAGAGACAAATTGCCAGAGGAGAGACAGGAAGTACACAGCGATACATCAGATAATAGCAGTGTCAGAGTGAAGCAAGAAATGTGGGCACATGCGCGAGGGCAAATATTTCCGGGTCGACCGCTTGTAAACCTTCAGCTATGGAAGACCGCACCAGCCGTTTATCGGCTGCAATCAAAACACACGGTTCGGCGCTGGCTTGTGAAAAACGCAGAAAAAGAGTGAGTAGTGCAGCGTCCGTCGAGTTCAGATTGTGTTTCTGCATCACGGACAAACTGCTCAGAATAGTGGCGTCATCGAGGGTGAGAATGCCTGTTTCCGGCGACTCTATAATTTCTGTACGAAGCGAAGACGCTGCTCCTAAGAACGACTCACGCCGGATCGCTCCGCCGTTATAGCGCCTCAGCAGGATGGAGAATGTCTCTGAGTAGCTCCAGATCGTGGTGACGATGCGGGAAGCGTGGACTCCACTGAAGAATGATTGAAAAATGCCTCGGCGACATCGCTGCCCGCTTCCGGAGTATAACGCTTCGCCAACGCGCTGGCATCCCACAACAGATAGGCCATGCGTGACTATTCGTTAGTTAAGCAAAGTTTTGTCCTCCGTTGGCATGATGAAACCGCGCAGATTACGATCTCACGCAGATTTCGCAACACACAAAACTATACTTAACTAACTACTATTCCTCGCGTGTCTGAACGATTCCGCAGGAAAAAAGGTTGTCTTCGGGTTTGACTCCGTCTTCCAAAATCAATCGCCGAGAGTCGGCCGGTGTGATCGCGGGATCGTATTCGAGTCCCATTTCGACACCTTGCTCTGCGACAATCCGGCGCAGGAGTGTCTTATCTGCCAGCAGAAGATTTGTATTGAATGTGGACGTATTTTGCATAGATTTGCTCCGAAACCTACTCGACCTCACTGAAAGCTCTTCACCGAAAGCCATTGTATCACAAAGGAACTGTTCGATGCAAAATGACACTTCCTTCTCGGGCAGGAAATTGCGTCCACAATTATCGTTCTGCTATGCGTCTTCCCTCTCCACACTCCGATACACTCAGATCGTCGCTACCGAATGAGGCGCAGTGGTGGAAAGTGCGTGCTATCGACGCTGCCCGAGATACCGCTGCCCCATTCGATACTGCCGTTTGCCTTCCCATCACGATCGTTTACGAGCACGGAAATGCCGAACGCCGCTCCCTCTTTTCTAGAGAATGGAGCGAGCTGCTGCCAGGGTAACGCTACTTCGTAGAGCGTGCGTGTGCCGGAACGGTGAATGGCCACGACCGCGCCGGGAACTGTCTGCACGACTCCGGTCGAGCTCACGAACCGAACCAGCGCTGTCCTGCCGTCCGCAAGCTGGGCGATACCGAACTGCTGTGCCTGCAGCGTACTCATGCCGTTTCCACCGCCCTGAATTCTAGCGGTTCCGGCATTCTGTTTTGCAGTAGTAGATAGTGCCGATATTGCGAACTGCACCGAATCGGAATCCCGCATCGTGGCTGCCGTGGGTGCAGGATCGAACAGGTCGTCCGTAACATCACAGGCTAAGTAAAAGTACCGCTCGTCCCATTTCGAATAGGCAGCAGCGGAGAGATCGCCGACTCCACCCCATGTTTTGCCATGCACCTGCTCTGCGCGTCCCATTCCGAGCGGTATCGCGTCGGTCCAGGCAGCGAGTTCACCGGCAAACTCGGGCTTTGCGCTTTCCTTGAAATGTGCGCGGTGGCAGAGCAGTGGGACGCCGATCTGCAGAGGGAATTGCTGCACGATCCCTTTGAAATCGCCTGTTCCTTCCAGCCTAAGTGTGACCGGATAAACTCCCGCGTCGGCCTCGGCTGTTCGCAGAGTTATCTCCTTCAGCATTTCTTTTTGCTGTGGCGTCTGAACGGGCACGACGATCCGCTCTACCGATTCGTTTTTTGTTCCTGCGGCTGTTATCGCAGTCATGGTCAGCGGAATTTTGCCGTAGTTGGTGAGACGCAGACGCGCAGTTCCGGGTTTTCCGGGAGCAGTGAGGTCGATGCGCGGCGTCAGCAGTTCGGTTTTCAGCGGCGAGCGCAGGCGCAGCGCATACACAGAACAGGTTTCGCCGCCCGCCTGCACGGTGACGAAGGCGTCACGGTCGGCAGCGAGCGCAGGCGCATTCAGCTGCAGGCTCAAGGCGCGCGATCCGTTGGGAGCGATGTTGCCTGGAGCGAGCAGCGACATCGCCGGGGACACGATACCGCGAAGCGAACTGGTCAGGGCGAGGTCGATCGGCAGGGTCTGTTTCGTCGGGTTGTGAATTACCGCTGTGATATCGAAAGTCGTCCCGCCGACGTAGGTGTGCGCGGAGCCAGCAGACGGTATGAGTTCGATTTCGAGCGGCGGTGGGTTGTGATCTTCCAGACGCAGGAGGGTTACCCCGCCACGCGCCAGGCTGACGGTGAGTTCAATTTCGCCGCTGCCGATGCCGCCGGGAATATCGAGTGTCGCAGCGGGGCGATCAATTTCCGACGTGGATACAGTCTCGTCTTTCCGCAGATCGAAGCGGGTAAGGCGCAGCCCGCCTGGCGACTTTTTCGTCGTTCCTATTTTCGCTCCGTTGTTTTTCGCCACCTCATTTTTCGTCATGCCACTGAGATATATCAGAACAGGCAGCATCGGCGGCCCGTCGGCAGCGCTGTCCCGCCAGATCAGCAGGCTGAGCGCGCCCTGCCCGCCGTTTTTCAGCGCGACATTGCTCTGCGTATTCTTTTGCTGGCTGCTGTCCTGCTTTGCGCCAGTCCCGAGTACGGCAAGACAGCGGACGTCATCGGCTTCGCCCGCAGCACGGAGGCGGTTTCCCGCAGCGCGATTCAGCAGTCGTAAGCCCGCAAGGTCCGGCGTCAGACTCGCAGCAACCAGGACGTTGTTTACCTGCTGCGATGTGGACGACGGCAATGGGGAGGCAGCGGCTGACGAAGGCGGTGTCGAAGGAGCTGAAATCGAAGGAGATGGACTTGGGGAGGATGAATTTGAGGAAGATGAACTCGAAGAAGATGCGATTGACGCAGACCGCGCTGACACTGAAGACGTACCTGCAGGTTTTCCGGTGAGCAGACCGGCGAGCGGGTTGGACCCGCCGGGCGTATTCGACGCTGTCAGCCGTACTGCGAGACCGACTACAGCGCCGGGCGACAATGCCGACGTATCCGCTTCCGGCAAAAGGACACAACGACGCAGTGAGGGCTGTGACGCAAAGGCGCGACGGACGTTTTGCAGCAGTTCATAAGCGGCTGCGGACGCCGCCGGCGAGCGCCAGCCGAACGAGGTGAGAGTCAGATGCTGCGCAGTGCACACTGTGGCAGTCTGCAGCGCCCCGGCTGCGATCGCGCCCGAAGTCAGCAGGATTCCGATCGACGCTTTCGGAACCGCAGAATGAACTGCTGCAGCGAATGCCGACAGCCGTTGCGGCCCGGCTCCTGCCTGACCGGCGAACTCCCAGCGAATCACGCCGTATTCTGGATTCCTGCCATAGCGCACAGCCGTCGCTTTGACGAGTGACTGCCAGGCAGTATCCGTCATTGGAAGCGGCAGAGCAAGGCTCAAAATCACGTTCGCACCCTTTTTGTGCAGCGCCTGCAGCAGGGCGTCGGCTGCGTCCCACTGGACGGTCGGCGTGCCGTCCGGAGCGAGAGTGACGCTGCCTGCAATCATAAATGGGTCGAAGCGTACGTAGTTGGCGCCGTAGGCTGGAAACGCTCGAGGGGAAACATTTGTGCCGGTCTGCGCTGACAGTATGGCAGCAGAATCGAGAGTGACACCGCGCCATACCTCCCCCCACGCGCCCTGAACGTTGCGAACATCGATCTCGAGGCGGCATGGCTTGTGGGAACCGGGCGCAGCGCTGGTATCGGGAGTGAGCGCGATACGGCGCAGTGGGGCAGGCGGAAGAATTGGAGGGGGCAGAACAGACGTGCCCGGCGGTGTGCCGTTCGGCGAGAAACCAGGCAGCAAATTCGGTTTTTGTGTTCTGGGGTTGATCGGAGCAGGCGGAGTGAATTTGCCAACCGGTGTTGGAGGAGTGACGGCTTTGCCAGCACGTTTCTTTGCAGGTTTCGCAGGGGCAGGAGCCGTCTGAAACAGGAAATGGAAATGGCGCAGGAATGCGGCGTATTCAGCTGGCGTCCTGGTCGAAGACTGAGCCTTCAGCAGTGGCGATAAAAGATGGAAATTGTCGTCGCTCAACTCATTCGATTTTTGACTGTGAACGACGATCGGCAGGCAGGCAGCAAGCACAACAGAACAAAAAATGGCAAAGCAACAGAAACGGCGTGGGCTGATCATTGCTGTACCCTGACTTCGTAACCTGCAAATAATGGTTTACTCGAGATTGTCTGTGAAGAACTGAACGACACGCTCATGCGCCTGCGAACGCACTTTACGGTTGATGCGCTTGTGACGTGAGCGCGGCAGCATGTGCAGCTCTTTCGAGCCCGAGGCGGCGGCATAGAGGTCGTGAGCATCGGAAAAGGGAATGATTTTGTCGCGCTCCCCATGAAGGAGAAGCAGCGGGCGCGGAAACAATCGCCCGACGGAAGCGAGCGGCGCGACCGTCGAGGGCGCCGCGACGAACCAGCGTTTGCGGTTTCCGAGGCGCATGATGATGCGCTCCGCGAGCGGAGCGAACGGACCGAAGTGATGGCGGCAGCGCTGCGTGATCGCGCCTTCGAGCGTGGCATAAGCGCCATGCGTGGCGACGGCTTTGATGCGTGGCTCGTCCGCCGCGCCCATGATTGCGGTCGCGCCGCCCATCGAAAAGCCGAACACGCCGAGCGGCAGTTTACCGGCGTCGGGAAGTGTCGCGATATAATCGACTGCTCCGCGCAGATCATTCGGCTCGAAACAGCCCGCCGTACAGCGATCGCCGCCGCTTTCGCCTGTCGCGCGAAAGTCGAACATCAGCAGCCCGAAGCCGCTATTCCAGAGCGTATCTGCCCAGGGAAGCATTTCGGTACGGTTGGCAGACATTCCATGACAGAGGATGATGATTCCAGGCGGATCAGGCTCGCTCGATGGCACATACCAGCCGGAAAGCAGCATCCCGTCTCTGGAAGGAAAACTCACGTTTTCGTAGGGTGCGCCAAACTGTTCCGGACTGCGCTTCAGACGTCGGCGAGGCGGAAAAGTCGATATGTAAGCGATGGCGTAGGAGCCGCCGACTACCCAGAGTACGGTTCCCAGCAAGCCAGTCACGATTATAGCCAGCACTAGCCAGATAACCCAGTTGATACGAAGCCTTCTTTCTCGTTCCTTTGACAATCTGCGCCATAAACAATCCAGGTCGATATCGATCTGAAACCCTGTTCGATTTCGATCCCGCGCTGGATAGACGATCGGTTTCGCAAACTACCTGTTCACGCCTGCATCGAAAGTATAGCGAAACAGACATGCTACAGTATACCCGGATCGCGCTTTATCGATCGAATTTCCGTATACACTTGCTCCTGCAAAGCTTACCGAACGAGTAACTATTCATCTGGTGTGCCTTCCCGGAAGCAAAAGCTAACGAGAGGTGTATTCTCTCCCCCTCCTCTATTTGATGGAGACATGGTGGGAGTGGTAAATAGCTTACCGAGTGACTTTATTGGCAGCCTGCATTCATCTCGTTTCAAGAGATTTCAAGAGGCTGAAGGAGAAAGCCCATCTCACGCAGTTGTCCTCTCGGACGCAACGGGACGGGCTTGATCTTCAATTTCTGACATAGTACGGTACCAGAATTTCAACGAGGCCTCCGGTCGGATTCGAACCGACAACCTACGGTTTACAAAACCGTTGCGCTGCCATTGCGCCACAGAGGCATAAATAGTACCGTTCACCCATTGATAGAATCAGCGGTCAATCTCAGATACAGCTTGTTATTGTATCACGAGGCGGGAACGCTGTCAAGGGAATGTTCGGGCTTATAAACTGACTTCAGCAGTTTTGAGCAGGTATCACACTATGACCAAACTCCTGACAATGCAAAGAAAAGATGCTTCCGCTTGCGTTCTGAGGTCGAATCTGTTAAGATGCACATACCGATCACAGTAAAATGGAACACAGTTCGAGAGGCAGTGCGCAGAGGGTCTCTGGTTAGAATCTATTGAAAATGGATATGCAGGCGTGAAAGTGCTGACAGCGCAACAGATGCGCGACAACGACAGGCGGGCGATCGACGAGGTCGGCATTCCGGGAACCGTCCTGATGGAGAACGCGGGCGCGGCAGTCGTTGATTTTCTCGCGCGGCAGTATAATCCGCTCGCGGGGCAGCGCATCGCCATTTTTTGTGGAAGCGGCAACAACGGCGGCGACGGGTTTGTGATCGCGCGCCGTCTGCACCTTCTCGGCGCCAAACCCTCTGTTTTCACCGTCGGCGACATGAACACGCTCAAGCCGGACGCCCGCGCTCACTGGCAGGTTCTGCTGAAGATCAATGAAAAACGGAAGCTGCCTGTTTATGCAGCAGGTACCTCCGATGCTGATAACTCGACTATGCATGGGTTCGACCTGATCGTCGATGCGCTGCTCGGCACCGGGATCAAAGAGGCGCCACGCCCCGACTATGCCGCTGCGATCGAAAACATCAATGAAGCGGGACTGCCAGTCGTCGCCGTCGATATCCCCTCGGGAATCAATGCCGACACGGGCGCAGTGGCGGGCGCAGCCGTTCGCGCCACGCACACTGTCACGTTCGCCTATCCGAAAATCGGACTGTTTCTGCCGCCCGGCTCGGATTATGTTGGAACTCTGCATGTCGCCGACATCGGATTCGATTGGGAAATGCTCGAGACCGAGACGGACTGCCGACTCTATCTGCCCACCTTATTTGTCCCTCTTACTGAGAAGCCTGCGACTAAGAATGAGCACATTCAAAGCGAAGCTGAATGTGCTCCCTTTGGGAGAAGTTGGAGTGAGGGACGTGCGCGCATAACACTTCCGCGCTCCTATTCACATTCTTCTTCGATTTCCACTTTGATTTCTTCACCCGCACGGAATGCGCCTACAACGCGTCTTTTAAAGAAACGCGCGCCAGACGCCAATAAAGGTGACTATGGACACGTCGGTGTCGTTGCGGGTTCGCGCGGCATGGCGGGTGCGCCTGCGCTGGTGGCGCGAGCGGCTCAGCACAGCGGTGCAGGTCTCGTCACGGTTCTGACCGCAGCTTCTGCACAGCCCATTGTCGCCGCCAAACTCGATGAGCAGATGACCCTGCCGCTCACAGAAGACGATGGCGCGATCAGTGAGGACGCCTACGATGCGATTGCCGCCTTTGCTCTGAAAGCCGCCGTGCTCTGTATCGGTCCCGGACTGACGACCAAACCGCATACCGTCTCCCTTATCCAGCGCCTCATCGCCGAGATCGAAAAGCCGATCGTGCTGGACGCTGATGGGCTGAACGCGCTCGCGATGAACCCCGCAGTCGGCGAACGCCGTACGACCGATCCCCGCTGTCCGCTCGTGCTGACGCCGCATCCCGGTGAAGCCGCACGGCTGTTGGGAACTACGACAGCGGACGTGCAGTCGAATAGAATCAAGTCTGTACAGGAACTGGCGCGAAAATACCGCGCGGTCGTGCTGCTCAAGGGACGCTATACGCTGGTGTGCGACCCGAACGGCAGCATTCTGATCAACACGACCGGCAATCCAGGCATGGCGACAGGCGGCTCGGGCGACACGTTGACCGGCATTATCGGCGGACTTCTGGCGCTATATTTTGCGAAGCCGCATGCGACAAATCATCCCGATCCTAACAGCAAAAAGTCTGACAGTAATTCAGATCAAAGCAAAACATCTATCAGCAACAGTTCGGATTTGCAGAGAGATACTGCCGAAGTCGTCGCTCTCGGCGCTTATATACACGGGCTGGCAGGAGATCTCGCCGCTGCCGACAACGGAGAGACCGGTCTGGTCGCCGGAGACATTATCGCCCACCTGACACGCGCCCTACGCCAACTGGAGGAGCCAGAGTGACCCGCACCCAATATCCTTTTTTCCAATTCCCAATTATCCGATTCCCGATTATCCGAGCTGCCATTATCAGCTTTCGATGCTCCAGATTGTGCGGTCCCGTCACAGTCTCTCTTGGCGCCGTACTGTGTGCCAGCGCTGCATTTCCCTGTCTCGCACAGACGCCGCCAACTGGTTCGCAGCAGACGGGAACGGCGCCGACAACGACTCCTACGAAACAGAACCCATCTTTGCCGCCCGCGCCATCTTCGAAACCGCCCGGATCTGCGGGCGGACAAACTTCGGCGCCGAAGCCTGCGCCGCTTTCTGCCGCGCCCACGATGCAGATCAAACGCGCTCTGACAGGCAATTTCCTGTACCGATTCGTGACGGCTGCCGACGATTCCGCCACCCCGATTGCGCTGCCTGCCGCCGCAGGAACGGACAGCCTGGTCGCGCTCCCGCTGCCCGCCGGTCTCAAACCGCAGGATACTCAGAGTTTAAAGAATACGACGCTCGAAATCCTCGACAGCGACCATGGCAAAGTCGCCCATCTGCCGGTCAGCACAGGCAGCGTCACGGAATTGACCGAAAGCAGTTTCCAGTTCGTGCAGACGGTGATCGTTCCGGTGCAGGCGCACAGCAGGGGCGTCTATAACGCGGTCGTCAAGCTGACCGATGCTTCAAACAAGTATAGTAAGAGTCACCTGCTGACGCCGACCGATGCCGGCAATGCGGTTTTCACCAATGTGCCGCTCGGCATGCCGATTACGGCGACGGTCTCCTCGAGCGGGAACACACCGGTCAGCCAAACGCTCACGATTCCGCAAAACCCGCCCGCCGACGGCTTCAAATGGCCAGCGATCGAGGTGACATGGATCGATGTGAAAATGACTGCGTCTCCGATCGCTCCCGCTGCTCCGGCAACTGGCGCCGCAGCTACGCCCGGTACAGCTGTGACTGCAGGATCGGCACCGACTGCGCCTCCGATCGACAGCCGCAGCCAGAGCCCGTTCAGCGGGATTCTGGACACGCTCGTCAGTCTGCTGGTGCTCGGGGGGCTCGGCTACGGCATCTACTGGGCTGGCAAAATGGGGCATCTCAAAACGCTGCTCGACCGCCTCGGCATTCAGACACAGCCTGCGGTCGCGACCGGTCCGCAGCCGAGCCCGTTCGACAAGCCGCAGAAATCGCCGCTCCAGCCAATTACCGAGGGCACTGCTGATCCGCTGATGTCCGGCGGCATTGGAGGAGCGCAGGGCAGCGTTGGTTTTGGCACGACGGTCGTCAGTACAGGTCCGCGCCTTGTCGCGACCGTCGGCGCGTACGCAGGCAGCATTTTTCCGATCGCAGGTTCGGCGGACATCGGGCGCGACACTGCGAATCCGGTCGCGCTGCCAAACGACACCAACGCCTCTCGCCGTCATGCGACGATACAGGGCGGCAATGGCGACTATCAGATCGTCGATCACGGCTCGTCGAACGGCACTTTTGTGAACGGAGTTCGGGTTCCGGCGCAGACGCCTCAGCCGCTGCGCTCCGGCGACGAGGTGCAGATCGGCACGACGCGCTTCCGTTTTGAAGCATAGGACACATCCGCAGGGGTTGAAACTGCGCTTTGCCTGGCGCTACATTCGTTCCCGGGGTTAAAACCCCAATCCGACTGGCAGCGGTGGCACATTCGGCTTCGCTTTGAATGTGCATCTATTTCATTCTGCCGAGCGTCCTTTTCATTCTGCCGAGCGTCCTTCGGACGCGATACAATTCTCGGGGCGGTGCATCCCGCATGTTGGTTACCAGTGGCTGCAAACCACCGTCTCGAGTGGCGTTCCGCCAGTCCCCTTACGGACGAGGAAAGTGCCGATTCGCTCTTTCCAAAGGCGGAAGTTGACGGTGCGTGTATTACTCCCCCTCCTTTGCTTTTTTCAAGGAGGGGGTTGGGGGGTGGGGCATTCGCGTCTGAAAGACGTTTGTTTTTGCAGACGGGTACTTTGAGTACTCGGTAATGGCCGCGCAGGCGGACTTCGCAATTCCAGCACCGGGGCTTTTAATTCCCCGTCCACACTCGAGTTTTTGATAAAGGAGCGAGCCGAATGCGATCGCGCATTTTGATCGGGCTGATTGTCGGCACTATC
>Ga0123339_10003077_pt1 | contig 11158 bp, 8 predicted proteins | sample lystaG_FD_89956 | JGI IMG/M metagenome (GOLD analysis project Ga0123339, IMG submission 89956) | Glacier valley bacterial and archeal communities from Borup Fiord, Nunavut, Canada, to study Microbial Dark Matter (Phase II) -... | ecosystem: Environmental > Aquatic > Freshwater > Ice > Glacier ... | reverse complement strand
GGATACTTTCAAGTTCGACGACAACAAATACGACACGACTTACGATCCGCCGCGTTACGACAGCTACGGTAACACGCTGCACGATGCGCCAACGGCAACCGTGCCAGAAGAGGACGTCTGGCATGCCCCGACAGCGGATAACAAGGCGTACGCTGCGATCACGTCCGGTACACCACCGATAGGTGATTTTGCTGCCTCGGCTCTCTCAGACAGCAGCGCAGAATATGGTGTCGGACTGAGCAATCCTGCTGCACGAACCGAACCCGTCGTCTACGGCGTACTTCCCGATGTCCGATCCGATGCCAGTGGCGAAACGCACACGCCCCTCGCTTCGTCGGATATTCAGGTCAAACCTGCAGAGGGTGCTGTCCCGCGAACCTGATATGCTTGAATGTTTTAGTTTTGTCTGACGACGATGTGAGCGACTGTTCGATGTTCGTTTTCTGACTGGAGATGATTCCCATGTACACACTGGCTTTCTATAACAACCCGACCGCCATAATAATTATCGCTGTCCTCGTCCTGGTATTGTTCGGCGGCGCCAAGATACCCGAACTGATGCGCGGCATCGGACAGGGAGCGCGCGAGTTCAAGAAGGGCGTCAACGGTGAGGACGACGAACTCGTCAAATCTCAAGAGCGCGAAAAAGAAGCTCGACGTCGTGTAGACGAAGAGATGCGCCGTGAGGATGAGATCCGCCGCGAAGAGGAAGAAGCACGCCGCAAGGCGAGATAAGCCCGTCTTGCCTGACGCAACCCCGACTTTTGATCCTTACTCTTTCGTAAAGGATCGTATGATAGGGCGAAGTGAAACTGCAGCGACAAAATTTGTGAGATCATTCTAAAGTTCAGGAGACCGTCGGACAAAATGCATTACTTTTATATATTTTTGTGCGTGATCGAAGCTATCGTTGGCATCGCGCTCATATTTATCGTGACGATTCAGGAGAGCAAAAACGACGGGCTGCAGGGCCAGATCGGCACGACTGCATCGACCTCATTCAAAGGCAAAGCCGGTCGTGAAGAGATGCTGACGCTGGCAACTCGGAATATCGCAGTCGTGTTCTTTGTGCTGGCATTCGTCGTTGCAGCTGGCGCAAAATGGAAATGAGACGGTGAGGCAGGAAATATATATATGTCAGGGCGGAGCTTTAGGAACACAATTCGCGAGACTCACTACAGCAGTGAGTCTCGCTTGGTTTTGTATGAGGCGGTTACGTTGGAAATACCTCGACTGTGAGTCGTGAAGCCGATTGCCTTTGTCTTACGTCCAAAAGGAGAATGAGCCCAGCAATTGTGAGGAGAAGAAACCCGCCTTGCGTGATAACAACCGTAAATCCGATACCAAAACCGAGGGCATGCTGACGTTTGCCGTCCTGGCAATACTGCTTCCCGCGCTCGCGCTGGTCTTTCTGGCAAAATGGCATTTCGCCATGCCCGACAACGCAGTACTGATCAATGAGGCGACGCCCGAGAAGTTCGCTTCGACTTTCGGTATCGACATGGACATAGCGGAACGGATCACGGCGTATCGCAAGCAGGCAGGCGGTTTCGATGACACCGATCGGCTGCTGACTATTCCCCTCCTTTCTCCGGCAGACGCGAAACAAGCCGCAGAAAACTTCTCACAGTCGCGCCTCGATCTCCGCACCGCGATGCCAGTCCAGTTCACCTCGATCCTCAAACTTCGTCCCGCAATAGCAGCCCGGCTTGCCGGCTATCGAGACACACACATTTCTGAACTGCCGCCTGCTCCAGCTGCCAACTCGGACGCAGGGTTAGGATCGACAGCGAGCATATCACCGTTGTCCGCTTCTGCCACAAGCCCGGCTCCAGCGTCTACGGCCCTCTTTCGTCATGCGACCGCGCTCGATCCGGTAACGGCATCTCTGTTGATGAAAAGGTTCCTGCTTCGCAGTCCCGGCGATGTCTTTCGCACGTTCGCTTTCGTAACTGTTCTGCTGTCTGCACTCCTTGTTTTCATACCCGTCTGGCTCCGCAAACAGCAGAAACTCGGCGGCGATCCCTATTTGATTCCGCTTGCATTGCTCTTATCCGGTATGGGCGTCGTGATGCTTTTCAGTATCAAAGACCCGTTTCGCGATGGGGCAGCCTACCTGCATCACACGATAGGTGTCTGCATAGCAGTGTTCGTAATGTTTCTCTGTGCAAAGCTGGCGCGGACGGCACGTGGGCGCATTCGACACTACCAGTATGTCTGGGTTGCAGCCGCTATCGGGCTCGTGATTATGCTTTTCGTTTTCGGACGTGGTCCCGAAGGTGTGAAACTCAACCTGTTCGGAATACAGCCCGTCGAGCTGATCAAGCTGTTCCTTGTCTTCTTCGCCGCTTCCTATCTTGCAGATCGCGCCACGTTGATATCCGACTCCTCACGCCGCTACACGCCGCCGAAGTTCGAGGGCGTGAAGCGCAGCAACGGACGCCCTACCCTCGCCATATCCATTCCGCGTGCGCAGGATTTAGGACCGGTCGCGGTGATGTTCGGATTCTCACTCGTGTTGTTCTTCGTCATCAAGGATCTCGGTCCCGGACTGCTTTTGTTCGCCGTCTTCATCGCGATGCTCTACCTGACGACCGGTAAAAGCAGTTTTTTAGTGATCGGACTCACCCTGATTTTCGTTGGAGGAGGGCTCGGCTATCTCCGGCATGTCGGCGTTTTCGGCACGAGAGTCGATATGTGGCTCAGTCCGTTCGCCAATGCACATCCAAACGGAATGCAGTTGGGACAGTCGTACTGGGGTATTGCGTCAGGTGGATGGGAGGGAAGCGGACTGGGCCTTGGAATGCCCGGACTGACGCCGCGTGCAGGCTCCGACCTCGCGTTCGTCAGTTGGGTCGAGGAGACAGGACTGCCTGGAGCATGGTTCGTGCTGAGTGTCTACGCTCTGCTTGTCTGGCGTGGAATGCGTATCGCGCTGCGGGCAGGGAGCGAATTCGATCGCGCACTGGCGTTCGGGCTGACAGCGCTGCTCGGACTGCAGACGCTGCTGATTTTGTTCGGTGTAACGGGAGTGACCCCGCTGACGGGTATCTCACTGCCCTTTTTGTCGTACGGGAACAGCGCTCTGGTGGCGGATTTCGTGATTATCGGGCTATTGCGCGGCATTTCTGTTCCGACAACAGGCGGAGGAGACCGCCTTGAAATTCGGCGTGAAGTACAGAGCGCTGCCCGCCGCTTCGCAGTCGCTGTGGCGGCTGCCTTGATCGGAGTCATCGGCGTCTGGCGGCTGGGTATGCTGCAGCTCATACGCTGCGATGAGTTTGCCTCACGCCCGATAGTTACTCCCGACGCCGATAAAGTGATGCGCCCCCATCAGAACCCGCGTCTGCTCGCAATGGCAAACGCGATACAGCGCGGCAGTATTTACGATGTGCAGGGGCGTGTGCTGGCAACGAATCGGGAAAAGGAAATCGATACGCTCGAGCATGACATCCCGAAACGCGATCGCCTGATTGCTTCCCGAACGCGGCTCTATCCTTTCGGACCCGCGTTGGCGCACCTCGTCGGCTATGTCGATCCTGCCGTTGGCGGACCATTCGGCTTCGAGAAACATTACAATGCCGAACTGCGCGGATATGGTAAACTGATCGATCTTCTGCGCGACTATCGCAACCGGAGTCTGCCCTTTTTCCATGCGCGGCAGGGAAGTGACCTGCGCCTTACGATTGATGCTGTGCTGCAGCGCGACGCACAGGATATTCTGTGGCAGACCGCTTCGAAACTCAAAGATAAAGTAACCGGCAAGCCGAAGGACCGTGCCGCTTTCGTGCTGATCTCGCCGCAGACGGGCGATGTGCTCGTCGCCGCAGCGACGCCGACATTCGATCCGAACACCCTCACGCCCGAGCAGGTTCGCCAGTTCACGACCAGTCCCGACGCCGAACTCGAACACCGCTTCATCAACCGTGCCGTCCACGGAGTCTACCCGCCCGGTTCGACGTTGAAAGTCGCTACAGCAGCCTGCGCACTCGATAATATGCCGAATGCGCTGCAGTTCACCGTCCCCTGCAACCAGATCGCGGAGACACTCGGCTGGAAAGCGAACGGAAAGTCTTACGAGAGGCGCAATGTGCGCGACGATAAAGGCGACCCGAGTTACGGAATGATCGCGCTGCCGACGGCATTCAAAGTCTCGTCGAATATCTACTTCGCCAACCTCGCCGTTGCGATTGGTCCCGAGCGACTGCGGGAGACACTGCGCAACAAAATGGGCTTCGGTCATGTGCCGCAGCAGTCCTATTTCGATGCCGATCTACCCGATATCGGATACGGTCAGGGGCGGATGTGGGCGACGCCGCTGGAGATGGCGCGGCTCGCCGGAGCCGTTGCGAATGAGGGGAAAATGATGCAGTCTCGTTACACCACGAGTCTGACCGATCCGTCCGGGCGGGAGAAGAAGCAAGCGTTCGCGCCATCGCTCCTCGCACAGTCGATGAAACCTCATACGGCAGCGATATTGTGCGAACTGATGCGCGGAGTCGTCACGGACGGCACGGCACGGGGGGTTTTCGACAGCAGTGTGCGGGTCGCTGGCAAAACCGGAACCGCGCAGAACCGGCAGTTCGACAACGAACCGCACTCCTGGTTCATCGGATTTGCCCCATATGCCAGTGCGCAAAACTCTGCGCCGCCAAAATACGCCTTCGCCTGCATCGTAGAGAATGGCGGCTATGGCAAGCGCGTTGCCGCCGTGATCTGCCGCGATCTGCTTAAACGTCTCTACTGAGCAACGGTGCGTTGGATGAAATTCGGTGTCGACCTATTCGATGATTTCGATGCCGCGAGCCCACCAGCGACAGTGCCCGAGAGTGTGCAGAATATTGTAGTAGAGTGCATAGGGATAGGTGAAGCGGGCAAGGCAGGCAGCGCGGCGGCGATAGACGGGAGTATCGATCGGGTGAATGCGGAACGAATCGTCGATCACGCAGGTGACGCGTCCCAGCACCTGACACCAGATCACGGGAGGATCCGCCCAGAGGTTCGTATCGCCCTTGAGGAAGCAGAGTCGGTTCGCTTTTCGGATCAGCCGGTGACAGACGATTCCGCGCCCATCGCAGAACACGACGAGATCGCCGATGGTGAGTTCGTCGTAGGCAGTCGGTTGTACCTCGACACGCATTCCATTCCTGAGCATCGGGTACATACTGCGCCCGCGCACACGCACGACGGTACGACCACGTCTCTGGAGCGCTTCCAGCACAGCCTCGGCAAGTTGTGGATTGGCAGTGATGGTACACCTCGGGGTTGGAAGTTGGATCCGCCCCTCGTAAAATCTAAACTGAAATCATGGGCAGTGCGATGCGGGGATCCAGATTGAGGCGCTGCTCATATGGCATTATGGCACAATGAGCGATTTGGGGCAAGAGCATTGACGCACTACTTTCCGTACTTGAGACAGATCAGACACGACTTCGTCAAGTGCCTGCGAGATTCGGCTTTTCGTTCTCAGGTATGCTCTCTTTCGAGAGAGCATACCTGCCGATCCGCTCCACAGATTCTCGTTGCTGTACGGCTGCTGACACAGCCACGAACATCCCGAATGCGGACCACGCCATAAAGGTCGGACCGCGCCCCCAGTAATGATCCACCATTCCGTGTGCCAGCCGAGCCACCAGTAACGCGCTTCCGACAGCATAGAGCGAAAACAAGGGGTCGCCTGGCAGCACTTTTTTATGCATCTGCCACACTGCTTTGAAAAAAGTGGCATACAGCAGACTGAACGTGATCAAACCCACAATGCCGGTTTCTGCCAGAGTAAAGAGCACGATATTCGTTGCATCGCTCTGTTTTCGAAACTGTATCCCGATACCAAAAATCGGACTTCCCTCGAAATAGTGTCGTGCGAGCGCATAGTCGTCGAGGCGGGCCTGGATGTTGCCGTGCTGTGCGCTGAAACTAGTCGCATATTCGCGTGACTCTTGCGGGAGCGAGACCCAGAGCACCGCGATGACCGGAATCATCAGTAACCCCAGACGGAGCAGCAGCCGAAAGTCGCGGCGCAGCAAAAAAATCACGCTTAGCCCTGCTGCCGCGCCCAGCCAGCCACCGCGTGAGAGCGAGATGAGAAGTCCTCCCCCGATAACGATGACTGCGAGACTCAGCAGCCGCTTCCGTCGTGGATCGGCTGCGGCCAGCCATAACTCTACGGCAACGATCAAAGCGCAAGCCTGGGAACCACCGAGGGCATTTTTATGCAGTCCCAGCATGTACTCCGTGCGTACGACCAGGGCGACAGATCCGAGGACAGCGCCGACGCATACCAGCCCGTACAGGGCGATCATCAGCTTTTTCGGATCTGTGACAAATGACGAGAAAACGCCGACCAGTATAGTCATGTAGATCAGCATTTGCCCGAATGCCAGGAGTGCAGAACGATCACCGATGTCGTTGAGCGTCGAGTAGAGGCAGACAGAAAGATAAAGTAGACCGGGCAATAATAGCGGTCCGAACGCAGGAAGCTTCCTGCGCGCCAGAAGCTGCAAAAAGAAAATCGGCAGAGCGAGGATGAAATTCACCTCGGCAGCAGAAATCTTCGGACCTTCCCCACCGGAAATCTCGTTCTGTATCGGTGCGGCTGCAAAGATCAGGAGCAATGCAATCTGCAGCCACTTCCATGCTGCGTAGAGATTGACAGGCACGTAGACACCCGCTACTGCATACAGAATATCATGAAGACCCAGCGCGACAGTGCCGGCAGCATACGCACACATCGCAACAATAATAAGCAGCATTCGACCGATGCTTCGGCGCGAAAGTCGATTCCAGGAACGCGGCGGGAAGCTGATCACTGATTTGTCCTCGACTTTCCCTACGCATCGACCGTTGAGAGACTGTCTCTTACAGCAACTGACATAGATGGGTTTCAGAGTTCCGCAAGACCGATGTAAGGACCACCGCCAAGCCACCAACGAAGCAGACGAACCCAATCGGCTATGTTTTTGACGGCTTCCTGCCTGCGCCCTCTGCCGGTGAAGTATAGAAGACTCCACAATCCCAGTCGGAGAATTCCGCCAGTTACCATTGCTGCCCTCTGAACGCACCAGCCCGATCGACCGTAGTGCTTGAGCATGAAACGGGCAGACGCGCGATTGAATTCACAAAACTGTCGATCTTTCATGCCCGCAGTGCTGCTCTCGCCGCCGTAATGGGTCACCTGCGCCTGCGGTGCAAAAAGCACTTTCCAGCCCGCCATGTGCATTCGGAGCTGCCAGTCTGTTTCCTCGGCATACATAAAAAAGCTGGGATCGAATGGTCCGATTTGTTCGACAACAGTTCTTCGCACAAGCAGCGCAGCCCCGATGACAAAATCGACATATCGCTCCGAGTCATGCGACCAGCCCCGATAGTCACCAAAGCAAGCATTGTTCGGAAAGGCAGCGGTTAGGAGCAGGTTTTCGTACACACATCGCAGGGGACCGGGGAATCGGTAGCAGGAGCGCTGCAGTGACCCGTCACGATTGAGAAGACGAGGACCCACTGCTGCGGCCTCAGGGTGCGATTCCAGGCAGGTCAGCATCGCTCGAATCGCTCCCGGTATCGGAAATGCATCGCTGTTGAGCAGTAAAAAAAAATCGCCCTTCGCCCTCTCGAAAGCCTGATTGTTCGCTGCGCCGAAACCGATATTGTCTGTGTTTGCAATGATATTGATTGTCGGGTATTCATTCCGGATCGCCTCGACGCTGCCATCGGTAGAGGCATTGTCCACCAGCCAGATATCCGCCGATAGTCCTGCGAGGTCGGCGCTCAGCGCCAGCAGACACGCCAGCGTCATTTCCCGTGAATTGTAGCTAATCACAATCACCGAAACCACGGGATTATTAGCAAGCATGCGCGTCCCCTGTGTCAGATAGCGCGATATCCTTCCTGATGCTTCGAATTACAGCCTCTATGGCGTCCAGCCGTGCATTCCAGGAATTCCTGCGCGCCTCAGCTTTGCGAGCAACTGCTCGTTCCGGCGACTCGGCCATAGCCTGTATGACCGCGAGCGCAAAATCATCGGCTGTATCCGCCAGGGTCACTAAATCTGGATAATCACGGAATCCAGCAACGCGCGTAGAAACGATGGGCTTGCCCGTCGCCATATACTCCCATAGCTTGATTGGATTCAGGCTTTCCGTAAAGGGAGTTATGAGGTGCGGAGTAATGCATACGTCGAAAAAACGGATATAATCAGGAATATTTTCATAGGGTATCGGTCCGGTGAAGCGTATATTTGTCCATTGTTTCAGACGTATCTGCACGGAATCGGGCAAGCTATTAGGACCGATCATTACGATTGTCGCCTCAGGCATCCTGCGTGCCATAGCTTCCAACAGTGGAATATCGACGCGATCCGAATGAATAGTTCCCACATAACCCAAAACAGGATGTCTCCACCCTGCCGGGCTGGACGCAAACTGCTGTGACCGGGCTTCAACGTACGCATAATGAGTGGCATCGACGCCATTCGCGATCAGATGCAGCGAGTCGGTCGATGATCGTTTCATCTCCCACAGTCGCTTCGAGCAGACAATTACCGCATCTGCAATCTGACATAAACGCGCATCCTGAGAGGTGATACGTTTGACTAATGCCGCCGATTGAGTCAGACTGGTCCAGTCGTCTGTAATATCGTAAACTACCCCCCTTTCGCCCAGTCGCCCGACGAGATGTAGGGCGGCATGATCATTGATCCATAAAAGTGGCGAACGAAGATTTAATTTGGCGGACATTTTTCGCAGGTGCCTGCGCATCATTATTTGATTGTGCCTGCGCCCTCCGCTCAGCGAGTTCGGCATTATTTTAAGCGGCTGTGTAAACGTGATATTCGGAGAGCCGACAATAGAATGGGCAACTGGTCTGCGCATATCAGAAAAACGACCCTTGCGCAGGGAGTTGGACACATCGTGAGCCAGTCCGACGAACAGAATTTTGCTTTCGGGATAGCGCTGCGCCAATCCAGCACACAGGAATTGGTTTCGACGCCAAATCTCGTCCCAGTTCTCCAGGGAGATAAATATCATGTCCGGGAATTCGAATGCCTGAGAGCTGGAAACAGCGGAACTCGATGTGCGATCCAACGCAGGATTCCTCCGGCAATGACTGCTGATTTGGCCTCATATGTAGTATCCTACAGATGCGCTTCCAGATAACTGGTCGATCGATGTCGTGAGATGGAGCTTTTCGTGCGAAACTCTTCCGATGCCATGTGCTCTTGCCAGGAAACCAACAATGCGTGTTTTATTGATTTCTCATACTTGCCAGTCACGCACGGAAGGTCAGCCCAGAGCCAATGCATTATCGCGCTTTCCCGATATAGAATTGCATGTGCTGACACCGGCGAAATGGCGGCATTATGGCGTCTGGCGTCAGCCGGATATTGAGGAAGCCGAATATGATCTTCACGCCGAACGAGTCGCTCTGCCCTGGGCGGGACCGGCGCAGTCCTACCTTCATTGGTATCCTCGACTGGCACGCCTGATGCGCGAGTTTCGCCCTGAAATCATCGATCTCTGGGAGGAACCCTGGGGTTTGGTGAGCGTGCATACGTGCTGGCTCCGCAACCGTTTGATGCCGCACACGAAGATTATCAGCGAAACCGAACAAAATATCCACAAAAAATTGCCGGAGCCATTCGAAAGATTTCGGACATACACGCTTGGCAATGCCGATTTTGTGGTCGGGCGCAGCCGTGAAGCAGTCGACATAGTCGAGTCGAAAGGCTATAAAGGCGCGACTGCAGTGGTTCCCAATGCAGTGGATGCGAAGCTATTTCGACCGATGGATCGCGAAAAGTGCCGCGAGGAATTGGGTGTAACAGGATTCGTGATGGGATATGTCGGTCGGCTGGTCGAGGAAAAGGGGCTTGCAGATGCCATCGATTCCCTGCTGTACTGTCCGCCGGGTATCCATCTGGTGATCGTCGGTTCAGGTTCCTATCAGCATGAATTAGAGGCGCGAGCCTCGCGGCTGAAATTGTCTGAGCGAATAAAGTTCCTGCCCGGTCGTCCCCTGGACCAACTCCCTGCTGTAATGAATGCGCTGGATGCACTCATTGTGCCTTCATGGACGACGACAAGCTGGAAGGAGCAGTTCGGTCGCGTGATTATCGAAGCGCACGCCTGCAAAACCCCGGTAATCGGATCAAATTCCGGAGCGATTCCGGAAGTGATCGGCGAAGGTGGACTTGTAGTTCCCGAACGCGATCCGAAAGCTCTTGCCGCAGCGATAGCTGCACTGGCATCCGATCCCCCACGCGCCAGGGAAATGGGTCGCTCAGGTTTCGAGCAGGTACAGGCGAACTATACCTGGGAGCACGTTGCAAATCGAATGCGTGATATTTATGTTCGCCTGATCAAGTGAAATGCAGCGATGCACTACAAGGTGAATCCATACCGACATGTTTATATGACGGCAAAGGGCCTTTCCAGGGAAACATTAAACCCGGATACTCTTCCCCGCATTCTTCCAGCAACGCGCAGATCAGCCAGTCAACAGCGTTGTTAGCGTATCAAAAACATCGGGTCTGGGTTCTTTGAGGAGCCATTGTGCCTGCAGCGTCAGCCCTGGCAGTGCCTCGAAGGTGACCGCGCCTTCGGTAACGATCGTCAGACTGTAGCCCTCGTCTTTGCGCTGGAGCAAATGTATCTCCTGTTTGCGAAGATGCACAAACACGAGTTCGGGTACGCCCAGACCGAAGTACTCGGCTTCGAGTTCGCGCAGATGGGACGGACGGTCATTTGGCGAAACGATTTCGAGGATCAAATCCGGCGCCCCGTACACCGCTTTTTGCTGCACGATTTCGATACGCTCCTGCCGCACGAACAGCAAATCCGGCATCCGTCCCCCGAAGGTTTCCGTCTTCACCATGATGCGCGAACTCAGCATCTCCCCCAGACCGTGTTCCTGTACATAGGGTCCGATAATTTGGTAGAGCCATCCTGAGCATCTTTCATGATCCAGTTGTATCACCGGCTTCTCCTCGATCACGCCTCGCACCAGTTCGACGAAACGTCCCTCTGCCAGATCGACAAAGCGATCGAAGGCAATCGGGCGTTCTCCGACATAAACTGCGCGCGCTTCGAGGGACTGCTCGGTTTCGGTTTCGATTATGTGGTTTGCTTCGATCGTATGGTTGGCTGCTGTACTGTGCGCTATC
>Ga0123339_10003076_pt1 | contig 11159 bp, 11 predicted proteins | sample lystaG_FD_89956 | JGI IMG/M metagenome (GOLD analysis project Ga0123339, IMG submission 89956) | Glacier valley bacterial and archeal communities from Borup Fiord, Nunavut, Canada, to study Microbial Dark Matter (Phase II) -... | ecosystem: Environmental > Aquatic > Freshwater > Ice > Glacier ... | reverse complement strand
CATCACTGAAACCCCATCACTGACACCACAGGAGGAACCAACAATGAAACACAGCAGAAGAGTTGTTCTCGGCGTTATTGGTATCGCAACAATCAGCACGCTTGCTTTGGGGGGCTGCAGTGGCAGCCCACAGCCCGGGGGCAGCAGCACGGGCCTCTCTCCCGTCACGCTGCAGTTGCAGTGGGTGGCGCAGGCTCAGTTCGCCGGCTATTACGCCGCCGTCGCGCAAGGCTATTACAAGGATGAGGGTCTCGATGTGACGATCAAGGAGGCTGGCGCCGATACCGTGCCCATCACTTCGGTGACCAAGGGGGAGGCCGACTACGCGATCTCCTGGGTACCGAAGGTGCTCGGCTCCATCGAGCAGGGTGTCAACGTCACCGACGTGGCACAGATTTTCGAGCGGAGCGGCACGACCCAGATCTCGTTCAAGAACAAGAACATCACGAAGCCGGCCGACCTGAAGGGCAAAAAAGTGGGCAGCTGGGGGTACGGCAATGAGTGGGAGCTCTTCGCCGGTATGCAGGATGCGGGTATCAACACCTCCTCCGGTATCAGGCTCGTGCAGCAGGCCTTTGACATGAAGGGTTTCCTCGCTGGTGATATCGACGCGGCCCAGGCGATGACCTACAACGAATACGCGCAGGTGCTCGAAACGGTCAATCCGACCACCGGCAAGCTCTACACCGTCGACGATCTCAACGTGATCAATTGGAATGACGTCGGCAGCGCTATGCTCCAGGACGCGATTTGGGCGGATGCCGGCAAGCTCGCCGACGACACGAGGTATCAGTCCCAGACGGTCAAATTCATCAAGGCGTCAATCAAGGGCTGGATCTATGTGCGAGACAATCCCCAGAAATCGGCGGACATTGTGACGGCTGCGGGCTCAACCCTCGGTACCAGCCACCAGCTGTGGATGACCAACGAGGTCAACAAGCTGATCTGGCCGTCAAGCAACGGCGGCATCGGCACGATAGATACCAAGTCCTGGGCCACCACGGTGAAGATCGCCATGGGTACCAAGAACGACACCGGTTCCACGATCATCACGGCCGCACCGCCCAAGACCGCCTACTCCAACACCTTTGTAAAGAAGGCGCTGGCCGAGCTGAAGACGGAAGGTATTGACACGACCGGAAGCAGTTTCACTCCGCTCACCGTCACTCTCAAAGAGGGCGGCAAGTAGTATCTGATTCATCCGGTGTGGGGGCCGTAACGCGGCCTCCACACCACCGACCGAAGGCACCACATGACCGTCATCGACCCTTCCATTGCTGATTCAGCCGCGTTCGATCCAGCCGCGTTAGATCCAGCCGACGGCGCCGTCGCCTACGAGCTCGATCGCTCGCACGTCTTCCATTCCTGGTCGGCACAAGGAGCGCTGAAACCTTTTGTGATAGCAGGGGGACTCGCCTCCACCATCTGGGACTACACCGGCAACCGCTATCTCGACTTCTCGAGCCAGCTCGTGAACATGAACATCGGCCATCAGCACCCGAAGGTGATCGATGCCATCAAGGCGCAGGCAGACCTGCTTACGATGGTCGCGCCGGCACATGCGAATCTCGCCCGCGGTCACGCGGCCCAGCGCATCCTGGCCAAGGCCGGTCGCCCGTTCAGCAAGGTCTTCTTCACCAATGGCGGTGCAGATGCCAACGAGAACGCGATGCGGATGGCGCGCTTGGTGACCGGCCGCGACAAGATTCTCTCCCAATACCGTTCGTACCACGGCAATACCGGGGCGGCCGTCGTCGCCACCGGCGACTGGCGTCGCGTGCCCAACGAGTTCGCGCGCGGACACGTGCACTTCTTCGGACCGTTCCTCTACCGCTCGGAGTTCTGGGCCGGGTCGCCCGAGCAGGAGTGTGAGCGCGCGCTCCACCACCTCGAGCGTGTGATTGTCTCGGAGGGCCAGGCATCGATCGCGGCGATTATCCTCGAGGGCGTCCCCGGCACTGCGGGCGTGCTCGTGCCGCCGCCGGGATACCTCGCTGGCGTGCGTGAACTTGCCGATAAATACGGCATCCTGCTGATCATGGACGAGGTCATGTCGGGCTTCGGCCGCACCGGCGAATGGTTCGCCTGGCAGGGCTTCTCGGCGGGAGAGGGCGACTGGACCCCCGATCTGATCACCTTCGCCAAGGGCGTCAACTCCGGCTACGTACCGGCCGGTGGCGTAGTGATCTCCGAGTCGATCGCCAATGACTTCGAGACCCAGGTCTTTCCCGGTGGACTCACCTATTCGGGACATCCGCTCGCCATGGCCTCCATCGTCGCGGCGCTGGACGTGATGGACGAGGAGGGCATCATCGACAATGCCCGTGTCATCGGCACCGACCACCTCGGTCCCGGGCTCGCGCAACTCGCGGCGAAGCATTCGATGATCGGGGAGGTGCGTGGTCTCGGGGTCTTCTGGGCGCTCGATCTGGTGGACGATCCCGAAACGCGCGACCCGGTCTCCGGAGTCGTGATCGCGCAGCTGAAGACCGAGCTGATGTCGCGCGGGTTGTTCCCGTTCTCGGCCGACAACCGCATCCACGTGGTTCCGCCGTGCGTCGTCACCCCGGACGAGGTGTCGCGCGCCCTGGCGATCTACGACGAAGCATTCACGGCAGTGGAGTTGGGCTGACCGATCGCACCTGCTGTGCGTCGCCCGAAAGTGGCGGCGAGAGCAGTCCTGATGGCTTAACTTTTAACCATGACGAGTCTGCCTGCGATCGCCGACGCCGACCTCGTGATTCTCGGTGCCGGTTGTGCTGGACTGTCCCTCGCGGCCAGACTTGCGCGCTCGGAGAGCGGTCTGCGAGTGGAAATCGTCGAGCCGCGCACGGATTATGAAGACGACCGCAGCTGGTGCTTCTGGCGTCCAGAGCGCCACGACCTGTCCGACCTGGTCTCGCACAGCTGGGATGGCTGGCGCTTCTCCGGAGCAACCGGCCAAGCACTGCACCACCGGGTGGCGGGCCTGCGCTACCAGTACGTGCGCGGGAGTGACTTCTACGCGCGGGCGAGGCAACGGATCGACTCTTCCGCCCACATCCGAACCCATGCCGGCGTGCGCGCGACGGGGCTGGTGTCTCTCGGACTGGGGCCCGACGCGCTCGTTCGGGTGGAGACCGATCACGGCAGCATCCTCGCCCGACACGTGATCGACACGCGTCCGCGGGTGATGCCGGCGGTGCTCTACCAGAGTTTCTGCGGCGTCGAGATCGAGAGCGAGCATCCGCTGCCGTTCGACCAGCGAGAGGTTGGGTTGATGGATTCGATGGCGACGGATGATGGCGGCATGCACTTTCGCTACACGCTTCCTCTCAGTCCCACGCGCGCCCTCGTGGAATGGACCCGTTTCAGCGTGTCACCGGTGCCGCTCACCACCCTGTGCGCCGAACTCGATACCGAACTCGAGCTGCTTGGATTGGCCGGTGCACGGGTGATCCGGCGCGAAGGGGGCATCCTGCCGATGGGAACACTGGGCGCTCTGCCCGAAACTGCGCGCGGCGTGGTGTTCGCCGGCAATTCGGGTGGTGCCCTGCGAGCGGCTTCCGGCTATGGATTCCTGCGAATCCAGCGCTGGGCACGCGCCTGCGCCGAATCGCTCCAGCGGGGGGAACCGCCCGTCGGTCACCCGTCCGAACCGTGGCTGAGGCGCTCGATGGATCGCATCTTCCTTCAGGCGATACATGCCGATCTCGAGCGCGCTCCGGAATACTTCCTGGCGCTCGCCCGCGGGGTGCCCGCGGCGGGACTCGTGCGGTTTTTGAGCGATGCTGCGCGCCTGACCGATTACGCCCGGCTCATCGCCAGCCTGCCCATCGTGCCGTTCCTCCGACAGCTGCCACCGAGTCGGTCGTTGGCCGCGCGTGACATGGTGCGCACGTGAGCGGGATGTCGGGAACGCGGGTGCTCCTTGCACGACCCTCGTTCGAGACCGTCTTGTTCTCGCTGGCTGCGATCGTGGCGATACTCGGCATAGCCCTGCGAGTGCCTGCCCCGCCGCTGCCGGTGCAGGCCGCGGTACTCGGCGTGCTGGTGGCCACGCTCGGGTTACCGCACGGCGCGCTCGATCCACTCATCGCCCGCCGGGCCGGGCTCTGGCGGACTCCGCTCGGGTTCGCCGGTTTCAACCTGGGTTATCTCGGGATCGTGGCGCTGGTGGTCGGCGTCTGGCTTCTCGCTCCCACCGCGAGCCTGGTCGGGTTCCTGGTGGTGTCGGGTGTCCATTTCGGTGCCGACTGGAACGGTGGACGCAGTGTCGTGCTGCGCTCCCTCACCGGAGTCGGTCTCCTCACGCTGCCGGCGTTCGCTCATCACGACGAGGTCGCGGGGATCTATCGCACCCTGGCGGGTACGGGGGGAGGGGTAGTGGCCAACGTGCAGTCCTGGCTGGGGCCGGTCGCGATCGTCGCCATGCTGATCGGAGCCGCGCTGGCGCTGCGCCGCCGGCCCACCGATACGCTCGAGATCATGCTTGCCACGACCTTGGCGCTTGTCGCGCCCCCACTCATCTTCTTCGCCCTCTACTTCTGCGCCCTGCACAGTGCGCGGCACCTCCGCCATGGGTTCGCCGAGGAGCGCGGAAGCGGCCGGCTTGCGGTGCTCATCACCGTGACGTACACGGTGGTACCAATCGTGGCGGTCGGCATCCTCACGGCGGTGTTCATGGGTGATTTTGCTCCGGGGGGATCGTTGGCCGAAGGCTGGATCATCCGGCTCGTGTTCATCGGGCTCGCCGCCCTCACCGTGCCGCACATGCTGGTGATCGCCATTGGCGAGTTGCGGGCGCGACGATAGCCCGGCCTGATGTTCGCGGCGCCGTGTAGGAATCGACGGTTCGCGCAGGGCACAGCAGGCCTTCACAGACTATTGCGAGCACGCGCGTAAACTCTTCTAGTGCCTCACGTGATCAAGACCCCGTATACCGTCGATGTCTACGACCTCATGCACCGCCCAGGCGAGATGCGAGATCGATCGATCGACATCATTGTTCCGGAGGAGTTCGGCAACGCGATGATCGGGATGAAAGCGGGCAGCGAGCTGCGGGTCGAACTGCGGATGGAGTCGCTGCACGACGGCATCCTGGTGAGTGCGGACATCGACGGAACAGCCACCGGGGAGTGCGGTCGATGCCTGATTGACATCGAACAGGCCGTTCAGGTCGAAATTCAGGAGCTTTTCGCGTATTCTTCAGACGAAGCTTTTGAGTACGAAGTTCACGAGGACACGATTGACCTCGAACCTGTACTCAGGGATGCGGTGGTGTTGTCACTCCCGTTCCAGCCGATCTGTCAAGAAGAGTGCCTCGGTTTGTGCCCGCAGTGCGGGGTGCGGCTCCTCGACAACCCGGGCCATGAGCACGAGAATCCCGTTGATCCACGATGGGCCGCTCTCGGAAGCCTGGCCTCGTTTGACAGCACGACAGAGACCAACACCACAACGAATGTGACCGACGCTGCCCGCAGCGCGGAGTAGAGAAAAGAGAAACTCATGGCCGTACCGAAGCGCAAGATGTCTCGCGCCAGCACCCGTGCGCGTCGCGCCCAGTGGAAGGCGACCCCTCCTACCCTGGTGAAGACTGTTGAAGGCGGAAAAGTTACCTACAGCCTTCCGCACCGCGCGAAGATCGTCGAAGACTCCACCGGCGCCCCGCTGTACATGGAATACAAGGGCCGAAAGGTCGCGGACGTCTAGTCAAGTTGGCGTCACCGGCGAACCCATCACCGGCGTGCTTGGCTTCGATAGGCCCGTGTCCAATGACGCCATTGTGACGAACCCGTCTCCGCTCATGCCGGGAACGGAGGCCGCTCGAGTGGAGCTCGAGCAGCTCCTCGCCGTCGACGTAAGCCCAAAATTGCTCGAGTTGGCGTTGACCCATCGCTCCTACGCCTACGAGCATGGAGGCCTCGCTCACAATGAGAGGCTCGAGTTTCTCGGCGACTCGATTTTGGGTCAGGCCGTGACCGTGATGCTCTATCGCGACAACCCGAAGCTCGACGAGGGTGAGCTTGCCAAGCGGCGGGCGAGCCTCGTCAGTTCTGTCGCACTCGCCGAAGTCGCTCGAATGATCGGGTTGGGTCGCCATATCCGACTCGGCCGTGGTGAGGAACTCACCGGGGGGCGCGACAAGTCGTCCATTCTCGCGGACACGGTCGAAGCCGTGATCGGAGCGGCCTACCTCGATGCCGGTAGCGAAGCGGCGACAGCGCTCGTGTTGCGGCTGATCGCGCCTCTGATGCTTGATCCGGATCGTTTCGGTGCCGCAATGGATCCGAAGACCAGTCTTCAGGAACTTTCTGCTCGGGCCGGGCAAGGGTTGCCCCGCTACGCCGTGACCGACAGCGGACCCGATCACTCCAAGCGATTTCACGCAACGGTCTCTCTCGAGGGCACTGACATCGCGGGCGGCGACGGCACGAGTAAGAAGCAGGCCGAGATGGCTGCCGCGCTCGAGGCTTGGACCATACTCTCCACCACTCTGCCTTCAGAGCAGTAACGGTGCCGGAACTCCCCGAAGTCGAGGTGGTGCGCGCCGGCCTCGAACCGGCGGTGAGCGGTGCGACCGTCGACGCTGTAACCGTGTTCGAAGACCGGTCGTTGCGCCGCCACGATGGCCCGAGTGAAGATTTCATCGAGCGGCTGGCCGGACGGATCATCCTCGCTGCCGTGCGCAGGGGCAAGTTCCTCTGGCTGCCACTGTCGGCGTCCCCTGCGTCTTCGGAACCGGGGGAGGTGCTCGTCGTGCACCTTGGCATGAGCGGGCAGGTGTTGCTGCGCGATGTGACGCAGGCGGATGACTCGCTTCTGCGCATCCGGCTGGACATCGCCTCTCCGGTTCATGGCCCCCTGCGAGTGGATTTTGTCGACCAGCGAATCTTCGGATCGATGGCCATCGATCGGTTCGTGCCGACCCCCGATGGGCATGCTGCGGGGTTCGGCTCGGATGCCGCCCTCATCCCCAGCCAGGTGTCGCACATCGCGCGGGATCCCCTCGATCCTGCGTTCAGTGATCGGCGCTTTTTCGACGCGCTGGCCAGGCGCCGAACCGGCATCAAGCGGGCGTTGCTCGATCAGGGCCTGATCAGCGGCATCGGCAACATCTATGCGGACGAAGCGCTCTGGGCGGCCCGCATCCACTACGACCAGCCGACGGCCACACTCACCCGGGCGCGGGCCCGCAGGCTGCTCGCCGAGGTGCGGCTCGTGCTCGGCAGGGCGCTCGCGGAGGGTGGCACGAGCTTCGACGCGCAGTATGTGAACGTAAACGGGGCATCCGGCTACTTCTCGCGCTCGCTCAACGCCTACGGTCAGCACGGCAAGAGCTGCCCGAGATGTGGCCGGCCGATCATCCGTGAGTCGTTCATGAACCGCGGCTCGCACTTCTGCCCGTTCTGCCAGAGGATTCGAGCTGCCCGACCGGTCGCTCAGGCCTGAGCACTACCGCTCAGGCGGCAGGGAGCGACACCGCAAACACCGCTCCGCCACCGGCAGCGTTGCCCGCCGCGATGCTGCCGCCAAGGCGAGACACCAGTCGTGCGGCGATCGAGAGGCCGAGACCGGTGCCGACCGGACGAATGTCCCGGTAACGCGCCTGCAGCGCCCCGCGTTCGAAGGCCACCGCCAGATCGTCGGGCGAGAGGCCGGGGCCGCCATCCCGCACCTCGATGACCACGCTCGAGCCGAAGCTCCGTGCGGCAATGGACACCGTTGATCCGGCCGGGGTCACGCGCAGGGCGTTCTCGACCAGCCCGTCGATCAACTGGCGCACGCGCCGGGCATCGCTGGATACCGCGAGGCCGCCGGCGCCCGGCAGCACCTGCACCACCACATCGAGCATCGCGGCACGGCCACGCCATGCCTCGGCCGCCTGCTCGAGCAGCCGATCCACCTCCACAGGCTGTCGGTCGATAGCGAAGTCGTCGGCCTCGAGACGGGCGAGCTCGAGGAGGTCAGCCACGAAGTGGTCGAGGCGTTGGGTCTCGGTGACGAGGGTGGCGCCGACACCGGCGATGTCCCGCTCGTGGATGAGTCCGTCGACCATCGCCTCGCCATAGCCGCGCACCGCGGTGAGGGGAGTTCGCAGCTCGTGTGAGATGGAGAGCAGAAACTCGCGCTGTCGGCCCTCACTCGTGCTGAGGGCATGGTCAAGCGTGGCGAGCGCATCGGCTACGGCAGCGATCTCGGTCGGCCGGTGAGCCTCCACTCGCAGTCCGCGCTCACCGGCCGCCATCCGCTTCGCCGTCTCGGCCGTCGCCACGAGGGGTCGGGTAAGCCAGCGGGCGAGTAGTGTGCCAGCGACGAGCGCAACAACTATTCCGATCCCCAGGGACAGCAGCACCCGCCGAACTGTTTCCTGGGTGGTCGTCTCGAGGTTGCCGAGCGAGCGCACCAGCACGATTGCGGTGCCGGTGCCGGTTCGAGTGGGGCGCCCCTCGACGATCATGGTCCTGTTGCGGCGGACTTCGGTCTGAGAGACCCGATTCCCGGCACGGAGCGTCGCGACGTCGGCGGCAGTGACGAAGCCAGATCCCGGTCCGGATACCTGGCCGTCGGCCGCGACGACGGCGACCCGAGTGTCGCCGAGGGCGAGTCTCACTCTCTCCCGCAGCGATGCGAGATTTGTGGCGGCAGGCAGTCGACTCAGCAGTTGCGCCTGCGATGCGAGCTGCGCCCGGCCCTGGCTGATGGTGGACTGTCGCACGAGCTGCACGGAAACCAGACCGGTGATGAGCACCGCGAGCACCGCCACGCTCACCGTGACCAGGGTTATCCGGCCCCGCAGCGAACGGAACCAGGCGCTCACTCCAGCACCGAGTAGCCGACCCCGCGCGAGGTGCGAATGGGGCTGTCGGTACCGAGCTTCGCGCGCAGCTGGGCGATGTGCACATCCACGGTTCGTCCGAGGCCGTAGTGGGCCTGGCCCCACACGCTCGAGAGCAACTGCTCCCGCGTGAACACCTGCCCCGGTGAGCTCATCAGTTTGGCGAGCAGGTCGAATTCGGTGCTGGTGAGCTCGATGAGGCGACCGGATGCCTCCACCCGACGCCGACCGGCATCCAGAGTCACCGAGCCCGCCGCTATCGGTGCCGCCAGGGGCCTGCCGGCATGTCGGCGCAGGATCGTCCGGATCCGGGCCACGAGCTCACGCGGCGAGAACGGCTTGGTGAGATAGTCGTCGGCGCCCAGTTCGAGGCCGAGGATTCGGTCGACCTCGTCGTCACGGGCGGTCACGAAGATCACCGGTGTCCAGTCATCCGCGGCTCTCATCCGGCGGCAGATCTCGATACCGTCGAGGCTCGGCAGCCCCACGTCGAGTACGACCGCAACGGGGTGCAGGCGACGGATGCTCGCGAGCCCGGCCAGCCCGTCGCTCTCCACATGCACGCCGAATCCCTCTTCGCTGAGATAGAGGCGCTGCAGATCGGCGATTGCACGCTCGTCTTCGACGATAACGATGAGACCCTTCGACTCGCCCATGGCACCATTCTGACGGTACCGGAGAGGGACGGGCCGCGCATTTGTGCCGGTCTTACCTTGCTCGAACATTCGCCGAACCCTGGCCATACATGGCGGGAGCAGCGTGAGCCAGGGCCCCACAACGGCCGCCAACCCGGGAGGAACATCATGAAGATCACCACACGCTGGGCTACGGCAGTAGCCGTCGGAGGAGGGCTGGCCCTCGCGCTCGGCACAGGGGGGCTCGCTGCAAGCGCCGCGACCGCCTCGGTGCCGGTCAGCACCAGCTTGTCGAGCTGCTCCTTCGGAACGCATTTCATCTCCGCCTGGCGAACCGTGCCGACCAATCTTCACGCCGACCTGGAGTCGGCGAGGGAACTGAAGCTCGGAACCGAACGTCGCGAGGCGCTGAAGAAGATACAGGCGAAGTCTCTCGATGACGGCTACGGAGCGGGCGTCGAGGTCCGGGCCGAGTGGCGGAAGGATCATCGCGGTGAGAAGCTCCGTCCTCTGCCCGACAGCCTAAAGGCCGACCTCAAGACCCTCCACTCGATGCCGAAGTCCGGAAAGTTTGCGGAGGCGGAGAATATCGCCGACACCGCAGTCTCCGGAGGCTATGGGGTCACCATGGAGTCCTTCGCCAAGGCGGTGAAAGCCAGCACAGCCTGGCATGGCTGCGTCTCGTCGGGGAGCTGAGGCTCACGAGGGCGCCAGCATCATCTTCCAGGCGCCCTCATAACCCAGAGCCAAGAAACCCATGGCCTCGTTCACCTCACGCGTGGGCCGGTCCTCTCAGCGGGCACCCCGAGTTCGGTCATACCGACGAGGCGAGCGGTCGGCAGATGTTCGACCACGGAGACGACGGAGGTCTTCGGGCCGATCTCGGCGCGGTCCTCATACTCGATGAGGCGCTGGCGGGTCCAGACATCCTCCGGCTCGTCCAGGCCAGCGTTCGGGGCATCCGTGTTCATACGGGTGAATAACAACGCCATGTCGTCTAGCCAGCGATCGGGAGTGCGGCTACTCCACTGGTGCAGGCGATAGTCGGTTCCCGCCCTGTGCTGCGATTGCTCGACAAGCCCGTCGACGACGTCCGCCACCGCCGGGAGGGCCAGGCGGCTGGCACGGTTCACCGGTTCGAGCGGGAAGCCACGGTCGTGCAGAAACCGCACCTCGGCGTTTCCGGCTGGAACGGATCCGAAGCCGGCGGGCGACCGGAGTCGTTCGCCCGCAGCCGCCTTCGACACCGCGTACACCACCAGATTTGTTCGATGATCTTCGGTGCCGAGCGTCTCACGCTGGTCGGCGAGTGCGGTGCCGAGACCACGACGACGAAACTGCGGATGCACGTACACATCGACCCTTGCCGTATTCCCCTCGGCTGCAGGCCGGGTCTCGAAGATCGCCCGCGCGACGATGCGGCCGTTTATTCGAGCCGCAAACAATTGCTTCGGCTCGTATTCCTGATCGAGCCAGAGCAGTAGGAGCTCGGCCGCCGTTGCTGAATGTTCGTCCGTGCCGTAGCCGTGCCGTAGCCGTGCCGTAGCCGTAGCCGTAGCCGTGCCGTAGCCGTGCCGTGCCGTGCCCTGCCGTGCTGTAGCCGTGCCGTAGCCGTCGGCCTCGGTGGCGTTGCGTACCTCGACCGTGGCGATGAAGTCAGCCCCGATGAAGTCAGCCCCGTCCGGATCATCGAGATGAGCGGGGAT
>Ga0123339_10003066_pt1 | contig 11176 bp, 11 predicted proteins | sample lystaG_FD_89956 | JGI IMG/M metagenome (GOLD analysis project Ga0123339, IMG submission 89956) | Glacier valley bacterial and archeal communities from Borup Fiord, Nunavut, Canada, to study Microbial Dark Matter (Phase II) -... | ecosystem: Environmental > Aquatic > Freshwater > Ice > Glacier ... | reverse complement strand
GGCCTCGTCCTTCCAGACAGCCGCCAGCGCTGCCCGTCCGGCGGCCGGGTCGGCGCGCATCAGGCGCAGGGCCGCCACCCGCCGTGGCAGGTCCGGGCTGGTCCAGTCCGCCGTGGACGGCCAGGCTGCCGCACCGTCCCGCCCCAGGAACAGCGGCAAGCGCCCGCCCAGCACCCGGTCGGCCTCCGCCGCCCAGTCCATGCGCCGCGTGGCGGTGAACAAGGCCCCTGCCAGCCCGGGCGGTGCGCACACGCCCGCAGCCGCGGCCAGACGGCACCATTCCCGGCACACGCCGGTCCGCGGCCCACTGGCGGATAGGATGGACTCCAACTGCGCCGCCGCCGTGCCGCTGCACTCCGGCTGGGCCTCCTCCATGGGCGGCACCAGCACGGCGCCAGCCGCGGAGGGCACGGCGCCCGCCATGCGCCATGCGCCCAGCGCCGCAACAGCCGCAAGCAGCCCGCCGGGACCGCCCGCCGCCATGCCGTCCAACACGCCTGTGAGGGCCGGGACCTCCGCCCGATCCGCCCCGATCACGCACGCGGCCACCGCATCGCCCCAGGTTGCAGCCGGCGCCCCGGCCGTTGTCATGCCGCGCGCCGGACCAGGCCGGGGCTGGCGGCCGAGGGCTGATACAGCCGCGCACCCAACCCCAGCGCCAGCACATGCAGCGCCCGCCCGTCCCAAACGCCGAACACGTCCGCCTCACCACCGCCCGCCACCGCGACGAAGGGAAGCACCGCCGGGCCGTCCGTCACCGGCAGCATCCGGCCGTCCTCGATGACGGCAAAGCCCCGCTCCGTCCGGGCGAAGCGCACCTTGCGCAGCGTCATGGGCCATTCCTCCAGCCAGGGCACCCGGCCCAGCGCCGCCGCCAGGCCGTCCAGCGCCGCTGCGATGCCCACGCCCGCCAGCGGCTGCTGGTCCGCCCGCTCCTGCGAGCGTATCACCGCACGCAGCCCTGCCGCGCCCGGATGGAACACGACATCCCCCCGGAACGCCTGCCCCGGCGCGGCCGCCGCCTGCAACGGACGCCCCCCGGCCGCGAAGTCCAGCACCTGCGCCACCCGTCCCGCCGCGCCGCACAGCCAGGTCGAGCGCACCTGCAGCGACTCCTCCTGCTCAATCGTTTGCGCCGTCACCGTCCAATGGTCCGCGACCACCGGCAGCGGCGCCAGGTCCTCCGCAGTGACGGGAAAGCCGGCCGCAGCCCGCAATTCCGCCCGCAGCGGGCCGGGCAGGGTGTCCTGCCGGCGCCAGCCGTGGGTCAGCAAGGCCAGGCGGCCCAGGGCCAGCACTGCCGCATCGTCGCCGTCCGCCAGGCGGCCCGGCAGTTCACGCACCCGCCGGGCCAGGCCAGGCGCCTGGGCGTCCACCAGCCGCGCGCCCATGCGGTCCCAAAAGGCATAGGGTTCGGCCCGTGCACCCGCCAGGCCGCGGCGCACCAGGTCGCGCATCCACAGCTCCAACTCGCCGACACCAGCGTCCACCTTGGCCTCGCGCTGCTGGCGGCGCTTGTCCTGCGCCTTGGCGTCCACCGGCTTGTCCTCGCCCGCCTTGGGCGTCGCGGCGGCGGTCCGCTTGGCCTGCCACTGCGCCACCCAGCCCGGCGGCTCTCCCGCGGGCGCGTTCCCGGCAGCCAGCACGAGGACCAGCCCCAGTCCGTGCTTGCACGGGAACTTGCGGCTAGGGCACGAGCACTTGAACACCGGACCATCCAGCGACAGCGCTGTCAGGTAGGGCGCGGCGCCGCTGCCCTTGATCTCCCCCCAGGCCAGCCGGCCCTGCCGCCCCGCCAACACCCAGGCCGCTGCACGCCCGAGCGATTGCCCGGCCTTCCGGCTGCCAGCATCGGGGGCGAGGTCGAGTATCCTCGGTTCCGTCCAGTCGTCCAAAGCCGATCCCCGCGCCGCCGAGCCACCGGCATCAAAGCCCGCCTGCCGCCGCGCGTCGAGCCTTGAACAGGCGCCGGCAGGGCGACCGCTGCACCCGTATCCTGGCCAGCCCCATGGGGCTGGCCTGACTCTCGTGCGCCCAAACCACTTCGTCGCCTGGTGCAACGAGGCCGCCGCGCACGCCAAAGACGTGCTGCGGGTTGCGACGGGGGGGGGCTAAGCCCCCATCCCGCTGCGCGTCACCAGCCGTCCCAGGTGCCGGATGAGCAGGTTGGCGAACACGGCGCCCGTCACGATGACCACCACCACTGCCGTCGCCAGCCGGATGTTGTGCTGCGCCAGGCCACTGACCAGCAGGAAGCCAAGGCCTTGCTGGGACGCGAACATCTCGCCGATCAGCACTCCCAGCAGGCTGAGGGCGAAGCCAACCCGCAGGCCGTCCACCACCGCCGGGAGGCAGGCGGGCACCAGCACGGACCAAGCTGCCTGCCACGGCGTCAGCCGCAGCACGCGCGTCGTCCGCAGCAGCACCGGCGGCAGCGACCTGACCGCGCCCAGCGTGAACAGGGTGATTGGAACCAGGCCGTGCATCACGCCGAACGCCACCTTGGCCGGCGCGCCCAGCCCGAACACCAGCAGGACCACCGGATACAGCGTGACCTTCGGGATGGTGTAGAACCCGGCGAGCACCGGTTCGATGACGTCCGCCGCGAACCGGCGTAGGCCCAGCAACAGCCCCAGCGCCAGGCCGATGGCCGCCGAGATGCCGAAGGAGGCCAGGAACGCCGCGCCGGTCGCCCCGGCATGGCCCCAGAACCCAGCGGTTCCCACCAGGCCCACCAGGTAGGCCATCGTCGGCAATGGAGGCGCCACCGCGACGCCAGACGTCCAAGACGCGACGCCCTGCCAGGCCAGTAGCAGCACCGCCAGCAGCAGCACCGGATCGAGGACGCCCGACCGCCAACGCGGTGGGTTGAGCGGCACGGCCGCAGGCGCCGAACTGCTCATCCGCCCGCACGCCGGCGCGCCAGGGTTCCTTCCCACGCATACAGCAGCCCATTCACCGAGACGGCCGCGAGGAGCACGAACAGCATCAACCCGTACATCGCCCGGTTGTCGAAGCTTTGGTAGGCATACGAGATCGCGTAGCCCAGCCCGCTGCCGGATAGGATGAACTCCCCGGCAATCACCCCGATCAGCGCGTAGCTCATCGCCAGCTTGAGGCCGCTGAAAAGGCGTGGCATCGCCGCCGGCAGCACCACCAGCCACAACGTCCGCACACGCCCCAGCCGCTGCACCCGTGCGGCCTTGAACAGCACCCGCGGCACCCCGTCCAGCCCCGCCAGGGTGCTGATGACCATGGCGGGCGCCGCAGACATCACGCCCAACGCGACAAGCGGCGCCATGCTGAGGCCCAGCAGCGCCACCAGGAACGGATAGAATATGAACGTCGGCACGGAGTAGTAGGACGCCAGCAGCGGGTCCAGCACCCGGCGCAGCCGCGGCGTGGCATGCAGCAGCGCCCCGCCCAGCGTTCCCAACGTCACCGCCAGCACGAGGGCCAGCGCGACCGTGAGGAAAGTTTGCCGCACGCTTGCCAGCACGTCGCCGGAGGCGAGCTGCTCGGCCATCGCAGCCGCCATCTCGCTGGGCGGGATGATCGTCAGCGCGTCGATGGCGCCCATGCGGCACAGCACTTCCAGCAACACGACCAACCCGGCCAACCCGGCGCTGCGGACCAGCAAGGCGGCCCGGCGCCGGGTCATGCGGCGCGGCCGAGCGTCTTCAGCGACTCCGTCCGCAAGGACGACCACAGCCGGGCGGTCAGGCCGCCGAACGCCGGGTCGGAGACGACGCGGCTGTCCCGGTCCCGTGGCCAGCCGGTGTCCACGAGGTCGATGAACCGGCCGGGCCGGGCAGACATGACGCCGACGCGGTCGGACAGCATCGCCGCCTCGTCGAGCGCGTGGGTGATCAGCAACACGGTCGCGCCGGTTTCCCGCCACAGCCGCAGCAGCTCGTCGCCCATCAGCAGGCGGGTCTGCTGGTCAAGGGCGCCGAACGGCTCGTCGAGCAGGATCAGGCGGGGCTGCAGCACCAGGGTGCGGGCGATGCACACGCGCTGCCGCATCCCGCCCGACAGTTGCGCTGGGTAGGCGCCTGCGAACTCCTGCAGGCCCATGAAGCCGACGGCATGGTTCACGCGCCGGGCCACCTCCGCCGCGGCGATCCCTGCACGGCGCAGCCCGAAGGCGACGTTGTCGCGCACCGTGAGCCAAGGGAAGGAGGCGTCTTCCTGGAACACGACCCCCACCCCGTCCGGCACGCCCCGGATCGGCTGGCCGTCGAAGCTGGCCGTTCCCGCGCTGGGCTGAGACAAGCCGGACAGGATGTCCATGAGCGTGCTCTTGCCGCAGCCGGAGGGTCCGACGACGGAGAAGAACTCGCCGGCTGCAAGGTCGAGGTCCAACGGCCCCAGCGCGTGGACCGCGCCGAAGCGCCGCGTGACGCCGCGCAGGCTGGCGTGGGCGGGCGCCGTCACGATCCGCCGGTGCGCAGGTCCGCCGGCAGGTAGGCCTCGTCCACATACCGCGGCCAGTCCACGTCGCCCTTGACCTGCCCGGTGATGCGCAAACCCTCGACCATGCGGTTCATGCCCTCCATGTCCAGGCGCCCGTCGCTCCAGTAGTTCACCTGCAGCAACTCACGCATGTGGGTGCGGAACAAGGCGCTGTTGGGGTTGTTGTAGGCCCGCGCGGTGATGTCCGCGGCCTCGTCCGGGTGGGCGGCGATGTAGGCCAGCCCCTCGCGCCGGGCGGCGATCAGGCCGCGTATCGTCTCCGGGTGCGCGCGGGCATACTCGGTGGTGGTGATCAGCACGGTCTGCATCATGCGCGGGGACATGACGTCCCGCACCTGGAACACCGGGCGCACCAGGGTGGTGTTCTGCGCCAGCGTCAGCTCGTCCGAGAACGCGGCGTCCACCGCGCCGCTGCTGACGGCGGACAGGTTCGCGCCAAGGTCCCCGGCCGGCACCAGCTTCACCTGCGATGCCGCCAGGCCGTTTGCCTGCAGCGCCATCAGGATCACCATGTTGCTGACCGAACCCGGCGCGGTGTAGGCGATCCGCTTGCCTTCCAAGTCTTTGATGCCGCGCAACGGCGAGTCCGCGCGGACGATCCAGATCTGGTCGGCGACGCTCTGCGCCCCGGCGCCGATAATCACCAGCTTCTGCCCGGCATTGATCGCCAGCACCGCCGCCGCCAGCGACACCTCGCCGAACGGGATGCCGCCCGCCAGGGTGTTGCGCACCGCAGTGCCGCCGCCCGCAGCGGTCAGGATGCCGGTGATGTCCAAGCCATGCTGTTTGAAGAAGCCCTTCTCCATCGCAACCGCGTAGGGCGCGCCGTAGAACTGTCCGCCCCAGTGGGTGACGGTGATGGTTTCCGCGCGCGCAGCTTGCTGCGCAGCGGCGAGCAGGCCGGCGGCCATGCACAATGCTCGGCAGAGACGTCCCAGGGTCCGCATGACGAAGCCTCCATAGGCCCGCTTGGCGCGCGGGGTTGCCGTGATCTTACACCTCTGGCGGCGCCGTCCCGCAAGGCCAATGAACGAATGGTGGACGCCGGGTCCTGTAGGCGCCGCTACTCAGCCGCCCGGCCTTGGGGGAGGCCGTAACGCGCCTCGAACGCATGGACGGCAGGGAAGCCCATCAGCGCGTTCATCTCCGGGAACGGCAGCAACGGCGCGGGCGAGCCGGCGCCGGTCCCGGCGGACCGCAAGTGCCCATAGGCCAGTTGCAGCGCCCGCGCCGCCGCCAGGAACCCGGTGCCGGGATACAGGGCGACCTTGTAGCCCATTCCGCCCAGCTCGGCGGCCGACAGGTACGGCGTGCGTCCGCCCTCCACCATGTTGGCCAGCAGGGCGGCGCCACGGAACGCCTCGGCGACCTGGCGTAGTTCCTCATGGCTTTCCGGGCTTTCCACGAACAGGATGTCCGCGCCCGCCCGCAGGAAGCGCTCGGCCCGGCGCAGCGCGGCGTCCATCCCCTCGGCATAACGGGCGTCGGTGCGCGCCACCACCAGGAAGTTGCGGCTGGGCCGGGCGTCAACCGCGACGCGTATCTTCGCGACGGCGTCATCGGCCGGGATCACCCGCCGGTGCTCGGTGTGGCCGCACTTCTTGGGGAACTCCTGGTCCTCGATCTGGATGCCGGACGCGCCCGCCGCGGCATAGCCCCGCACGGTCCGGTCCACGTTCAGCAGCCCGCCATAGCCGGTGTCGCCGTCGGCGATGAACGGCACGCGGACCGCACCCGCGATGCAGCGCACACGCTCCTGCATCTCGGTGAACGTCGCCGTCCCGGCGTCAGCCACGCCCAGCGCGGACGCGACGGCACCGTAGCCCGTCATGTAGAGCGCCGGGAAGCCCATGCTGTCGGCCATGCGGGCGGAGATGCCGTCATAAACGCCCGGAAGCGTGAGGCACCCATCCTGCGCGAGCAGTGCCCGAAGCGGGCTGATCTCTGGCATCACGTTCCTCCCCAGCGTTTTAGCCGTAGGTTAACTGTCCGGCCGGCTTTGTCACCCTGGCCGGCATCGCCGTGATCCTGGTCGGTATGCCGGGCATTGAAAAGCGCCTGTCACGCTACCCTCAGCTCTACAGCCGCGTCGGCTTCGCCCATCATTACCGGCCCTTGCAGGGCGACGGGCTGGCCTTCGTGCTGACCCGCCACTGGCGCCGGCTTGGCCTTGCGCTCGACGACACCGACTTCACCAACGCCCAGGCCATCGCGTCCATCGCGCGCATCACCGGCGGCAACTACCGGCTGCTGCACTTCCTATTCGTCCAGATCGGGCGCATCCCGAAGATCAACGGCCTGTCCATCGACACCGACGACGTGGTCAAGGCCGCGCGCAGCACGCTCGTCATCGGCGCCACATAACGCCCGAATAGCTCCGCCATTCACCGCTGAAGGCCACAGGGCTGTGGAGCGCTCAAGCTGGTTGTCACGCAACCGGTCGGATAAATTACTACCCTGACCATGGAGCCTGACCCTCAACCCTGCTGCGCCCGTCATGTAGGTCTGCGTCAACCAGGGGAGACGTGACATGGAGCAACACCGGGTATTGGTTTCCGCCGATGGCAGGATGGCGCTGCCTGCCGGCTTGCGCCAACAGCTCCACGTCGAGGGCGGCGGGCTGCTAGTGATCCGCGAGGATGAGGGCCGCCTCGTCCTGGAGAGCGTGGACGATGCAGCCCGTCGCGCCCAGGCCCTGGTTCGGCGGTATGCCCCGGCGGCCCAGGGCGTCACGGACGGATTGCTGGCTGAGCGCCGCGCCGACGCTGACCGTGAGTAGTTCTGCGGTCAGTGAACCTGCCGTATGCGACGCCGCGGTTCTCCTCATGGATGACGGGCAGGGCTTCGACACGCTACGTCTCTGTCCCATCAGACTTTTAGCGTAGGTTGCTTTGGAGGTGCGTCATGACGATGAGCTCCTTCCAGTGGTCCCTCGACCCACAAGACCCGACATTGCCCCGGGTGGTATCCGACGCCTTGAACGCCAGCGCGGATGACATGCGCCACGATCGCGTGGAGGACGAATCTGCGTTCTTGAACCGGGTCCAGGCCAAAGTAGATGCCTACAAGGCCGGGCGCGCGACACGACCAGGCATGGCGGTGAAGCGCTGATCCTCGTGTAGGTGGTCCGCCTGACGCTCACCGCCGGCCAGCAATTCAATGAGCTGCTCGACCACTACATCCGGCTTGACCGGGAAAAGGCGGTTGACCGGCTCGTGGCCGCGCTTCGTGATGCCCTTGCCAACATAGAAAACAACCCGGCGGCCGTGGGCAGTGGGTCGTCACAAACATCCTGTTCGAGACTGCTGACATCCCGGGCCGGATAGCCGCAGAGGACGACGAGACCGTCGATCCGCCCTGACACGACCTGCTCACGCTTTCAGCGTTCCAGGTCTCCCGGCGCGGCCCTTTGCAACACTGCGCCGACCTGCGTCGCCGCCCACTTCCCTCCGCGTGCACTACGAATGCCACGTGCGTTCAGGATGCGGGCGATGCCGCGCAGGCTCGTGACGCCGCTGGCCCTGACCTGGTGGATCACCGGCGCGGTGTTCTCCGCGAACCGGAGCGCGGCGGCGAGGTTGGTCCTGTTGCCGAATTGCGCCCCCTGCCCTTTCCGGATGGCCAGCGCCGCCCTGGTCCGCTCGGAGATCATGCGGCGCTCCTTCTCGGCGAGTGCTGCGTAGATGTGCAGCATGAACGGGTCCACGTCGGCGCCGAGCTCGGCTACCACGAACGGCACCCGTTGCGCCATCAGGCCGGCGATGAAGTGGACGTCGCGCGAGAGCCGGTCGAGCTTGGCCACCAGCACCTGGCCGCGGTGGCGCCGCGCCGCGGCGAGCTGAGGGCGGCGGTCGAGCGGATCCGACCCCTTCCCGGCCTCTACCTCGGTGAACGCTTCGACCAGCTCCAGGCCGTTCCCGGCGGCGAACCGGGTGCAGCGCTCCCGTTGGCCATCCAGTCCTAAGCCGGACCGTCCCTGGCGCTCGGTGCTGACGCGGTAGTAGGCGACGACAGGCCTCATCCTGGACACACGTTGCTGCCGGTTCGACCGGATTGGCAATAGGCTAAACGCCCGCGTAAGCCCCTGATCAGGCCTCCTTCGATCAGCCTTCGGCCGAGGCAATTCCGGTCGGAAGCTTGGTGTCCGCATATCTCAGCATCCAGTGCTGGATGACTTCCACTGTTTAGTTGACATGCTTAGTGCATCCTGTTCCACTAAACATACCGCGCCAGCCCAGCCCCCAATGGGCCAGCAGGCGCGTGCAGCTGCGAAAGCTGGCCACCGCCCGCAACACGCAGCCGCGGCGCCAATGAACAAGGCCGGCAAAGCTGGCCATCACGGGAGGAGACAACATGAGGAAATCGGTGCTTTCCGCTGCCTGCGCCATTGCAGGGGCGCTTGCGCTCGGGGCCGGGCTGGCATCGCCTGCCCAGGCTCAGGGGAAGTCCCTGACCCTGTGCTGGGCCGCCTGGGACCCGGCCAACGCCCTGGTCGAGTTGGGCAAGGGCTTCACCGCCAAGTCCGGCATCCAGATGAAATACGAGTTCGTGCCCTGGACCAGCTACGCCGACCGCTTCGTCAACGAGCTGAACTCGCGCGGCGCGCTGTGCGACCTCATCATCGGCGACAGCCAATGGATCGGCGGGTCCGCCGAGAACGGCCACTACGTGAAGCTGAACGAGTTCTTCGACAAGGAGCGCTTGTCGATGAACGACTTCATGCCCGCGACCGTCACGGCCTATTCCGAGTGGCCGAAGAACACGCCGAACTACTGGGCGCTGCCGGCGATGGCCGACGCGATCGGCTGGACCTACCGCAAGGACTGGTTCGCCCGGCCCGACATACGCGCCGACTTCAAGGCCAAGTATAACCGCGAGCTGGAGCCGCCGAAGACCTGGGACGAGCTGCTGGAGACCAGCCGCTTCTTCACCGGGCGCACCATCGACGGCAAGAAAGTCTATGGCTCGTATATCTACACCGAGCGCGGCTCGGAGGGCATCACCATGGGCGCCACCAACGCGATGCTCGCCTACGGTTTCAAGTACGACGACCCGAAGGCGCCCTACCACATGGAGGGCTTCGTGAACTCACCCGGCGCCGTCAAGGGCTTGGAGGTCTATAAAGAGCTGTTCAAGTGCTGCCAGCCGGCCGGCCTGACCAACGCCTACATGTCCGAAGGGCTTGACGCATTCAAGTCGGGCCAGGTGGCGATGCAGATGAACTTCTTCGCCTTCTTCCCCGGGCTGTTCAAGGACCCCAACACCGGCGGCGACAAGATCGGCTTCTTCGTCAACCCGGCCGGGCCGGCTGGGCAGTTCGCGCAACTGGGCGGGCAGGGCATCTCGGTCGTGTCCTATTCCAAGAACCGCGACGCCGCGCTGGAATATATAAAGTGGTTCGCCCAGCCCGACGTGCAGCAGCGGTGGTGGGAGGTGGGCGGCTATTCGGCACTCAAGGCCGTGGTGCAGAAGCCGGGCTTCGCCGACAGCGCGCCGTTTGCCCCGGCCTTCCTGCGGACGATGGACGTGATGGTCGATTTCTGGGCCGAGCCGCTGTATGTGGACCTGCTGCTGGCCATGCAGAAGCGCGTGCACGACTACGTCGTCGCCGACCAGGGCACGGCCAAGGGCGCGCTGGACCTGCTCGTGAAGGACTGGGCCAAGGTGTTCAAGGACGAAGGCAAGACCGTCCAGTAGGCACCCCGCTTCAGGGGCCAGCCGCCCGCCTGGCGGGCGGCTGGCCCGGAGACCGCACTCCATGTCCGTCACGTCCCAAGAACGACCATCCGCCGCCCTGGTGCGCGCGGCAGGCGCCGTGCCGCCTGGCCTGGCCCGGCGGGTGCGCGGCCTGTCGGACCGCAGCCTCGCCTGGCTGTTCATCACGCCGGTGATGGTGCTGCTGCTCGCGATCAACATCTTCCCGCTGATCTGGGCGGTGCGGCTGTCGTTCACGAACTACAAGTCCAACCGGCCCAATGCGCCGCTGCGCTGGGTGGGGCTGGACAACTACGCCGACATCCTGTCCGACCCGGACGTGTGGCACTCCATGCAGGTGACGGCGCATTTCGTTGTCTGGACCATCGTGCTGCAGATGCTGCTGGGGTTTGGCTTGGCGCTGCTCATCAACCGCAAGTTCAGGGGCCACGGCTTCTGGACGACGGTGATCCTGCTGCCGATGATGCTGTCCCCGGCCGTCGTGGGCAACTTCTGGACTTTCCTGTTCCAGCCGCAGATCGGCCTGTTCAACAACGCGGCCGCCTTCCTGACGGGCGGCGACCCGTCCGGGTTCCAGATGATCGGCGACGTGACGCTGGCGCCCTGGACAATCGTCCTCGTCGATACCTGGATGTGGACGCCCTACGTCATGCTTATCTGCCTGGCCGGGCTGCGCTCGATCCCCGAGGACATCTACGAGGCTGCCGAGGTGGACCGCGCCTCGCCCTTGCGGCAGTTCTGGACCATCACCCTGCCGATGGTGCTGCCGTTCCTCATGCTGGCCGTACTGTTCCGCGGCATCGAGAACTTCAAAATGTTCGACATGGTGAACCTGCTGACCTCGGGCGGCCCCGGCTCGATCACCGAGCTGGCTTCCATCTCGCTCAAGCGCGAGGCGTTCGAGAAGTGGCGCACCGGCTATTCGTCGGCGTTCGCGGTCATCCTGTTCGTGACGGTGTTCGGGGCGGCCAACATCTACGTCCGC
>Ga0123339_10003062_pt1 | contig 11180 bp, 12 predicted proteins | sample lystaG_FD_89956 | JGI IMG/M metagenome (GOLD analysis project Ga0123339, IMG submission 89956) | Glacier valley bacterial and archeal communities from Borup Fiord, Nunavut, Canada, to study Microbial Dark Matter (Phase II) -... | ecosystem: Environmental > Aquatic > Freshwater > Ice > Glacier ... | reverse complement strand
TGCGCGAGCACGAGGACGCCATACGCGCGGATCACGATAGTAACGGCCTGATAAACAGAACATAACTCCCGCTTAAGTTGCGATGCGTATCACGGTGTGGTGAAGAACGAGCATCTCCTGCGCACGTCTCTCGTTAGCTTCGCCGCCCGGACCATCTCCGGCTGCGGCTGGGGCTGCGACTCCTCACCGGGTTCGGTCGCACCGACGTTGGTTGCGGGAAGCGAAGCATTGGCTCAGCCAGGCGTCCCGCCATGTTACGACGACCAGACACTCGGCGATCTGCTCGATCAAAAAAATGTCTCGTGGAAATACGACACCGGTACGGTCGGCACGTTCGACGGCGGTGTTCCTTACGAGGACGGATTCGCGTCGCTGATTTGGACGCGCTCCTCACCGATCTCGCCGCGAGCGGCGTCGAGATCGTTCCCGAACGAGGCGACGATCCCGCGACGTTTTGGCTGGATCGTCGATTGCGAAGGCAGTCGCGTCGAGCGTTGGGAGCCGCCAAGAGCCGTCGACCCAAAAATTTGACAAGCGCAGCCCGGAGGTTTACGCTCATGCTTCCGCAACGGGAGCCCGGCAAACCGGGCTGAGAGGGCAATGGCGCGACCGCGCATTTTGCCGACCGTGAACCTGATCCGGGTAATGCCGGCGTAGGGAACGCAGCTCAGGGCCTCCGCTGTCCGGCACCTCGCTTGGAGACACTGCATGGCTGAGATGACGACCCCCACCAACGAAACGATTACGCGCACGCCGTTTCCCGGTTCGCGGAAAGTGTATGCGATGGGGTCGCGTCCCGATATTCTCGTGCCGATGCGGGCGATTGCGCTCAGTACGGGCGAGACGCATACGGTTTACGACACGAGCGGGCCGTATACCGACCCCGAGGTTTCCATCGACGTGCGTTCCGGGATCGCGCCGCTTCGTTCTACGTGGATTGCCGAGCGCGGCGATACCGTTGAATTGGAACGTCCGTCCTCGGTCTATCGCGTAGCACGCGAATCGATGCACGAACTCGACGAACTGCGTTTCACGACGAATCGGCGTGCGCGGCGGGCGAAGTCGGGTGCCAACGTCTCGCAGATGCACTACGCTCGGCGCGCAGAGATAACGCCCGAAATGGAGTTCATTGCGATTCGTGAGAATTGCAAGCCGGAATTCGTACGAGATGAGGTCGCGCGCGGACGCGCGGTGATTCCGACGAACATCAATCATCCCGAGAGCGAACCGATGATCATCGGACGCGGCTTCCTCGTGAAGATCAATGCGAATATCGGGAATTCGGCGATCTCGTCGTCGATCGAAGCGGAAGTCGAAAAGATGGCGTGGGCGACGCGTTGGGGCGCGGACACCGTCATGGATCTCTCGACGGGCAAAAACATTCACGAAACGCGCGAGTGGATTCTGCGCAATTCATCCGTGCCCATCGGGACCGTGCCGATCTATCAGGCCTTAGAGAAAGTCGATGGGAAAGCCGAGGATCTCACCTGGGAGATCTATCGCGATACGTTGATCGAACAGGCAGAACAAGGCGTCGACTATTTCACGGTTCACGCCGGTGTGCTCTTGCGGTACGTGCCGATGACGGCGAAACGCGTGACCGGAATCGTTTCGCGTGGCGGGTCGATTCTTGCCAAGTGGTGTCTCTCGCATCATCAGGAGAATTTTCTCTACACGCACTTCGAAGAGATCTGCGAGATCATGAAGGCGTACGACGTGTGCTTCTCGCTTGGCGATGGCTTGCGGCCCGGGTGTGCGGCCGATGCGAACGACGAGGCGCAATTCGGCGAGCTCGATACGCTCGGTGAGCTCACGCAAATCGCTTGGAAGCATGACGTTCAAGTGATGATCGAAGGGCCGGGACACGTTCCAATGCACTTGATCAAAGAGAACATGGATCGACAGCTCGAAAAATGTCATGAAGCGCCCTTTTACACACTCGGGCCGCTGACGACGGATATCGCGCCGGGATACGATCACATTACGAGTGCGATCGGTGCGGCGATGATCGGTTGGTATGGCACGGCGATGCTGTGTTACGTGACGCCCAAAGAGCATCTTGGGTTGCCCGATAAGCAAGACGTCAAGGACGGTGTGATCGCATACAAGATCGCTGCGCACGCGGCTGACGTTGCGAAAGGACACCCGCATGCTCGTCACTGGGATGACGTGCTTTCCCTGGCGCGGTTTGAATTTCGCTGGGAAGATCAATTCAATCTTGCGCTCGATCCGGAGACCGCACGCTCGTTTCACGATGAAACGTTGCCCGCGCAAGGGGCCAAAGTCGCGCATTTTTGTTCGATGTGCGGGCCACATTTTTGCTCGATGAAAATTACGCAGGACGTTCGCGAGTATGCCGCGCGCGGCATGGCGGAAAAGGCAGCAGAATTCAAGGAAAGCGGCGCCGAGGTGTATGTCGAGACACCCGAAGCCGTGACCGCCGGAGATTAGGTTTCGACTCCGCGCGGGAAGGAGTCGAGGAGATGGTCGTTCCGGCGCATAAGCGGTTTTTTGTGAAGACGCGTTATCGACTTTTTCTTGCCATCGGGTTTCTTGCGGTCGTTGCCGCTTGCTCGGGAAATCTCGGCGGGGGCGGCGGAACGACGTTACCGCCGCTAGCCGGAGCATCGAATCCGCCGATCGCGCAAGTAACGCAGCCGGCTTCGTCCTCACCACCGAAAGCCGCGAGTTCGGCGCTCACCTACGTTGCGGGAAGCCAGCCGCTTCCCGTCGTCGGCGGCATCAGCGGCACGGTGATTTTTCACGCGCCGTCTCCGGCACCGTCGTCATCACCGATCACGATTTCGGTCACGACCTCGCTGGTTGCACCGGAAGGCGGACCGCAATTCGACGAGTTGCAAAACGGCAAGAAGAAGACGAAAGCAAAAGGCCCGTATCCAAAACCGCTGTTCTTCATCGCGCTGCAGTCGACAAAAGACATCAAGCTCGATGCATATCCGCGATTCGCCGTTGACGTGCCGGCCGATCAAGTCGCGCTGCTCGGGAAAGATCCGCAGTTCGGCTTAGCGCTCTTCGATCCGACGGAGCGCGTGCATTACTACCGGCTTGCGGCAGCGGAACTCGATCTTGCAACCGCCGAGCCGACCTCCGTACCGACCTCGACGTTGCCGACCGCAACGCCGAAACCAACGCCGAAGCCGACTCCTACGCCGAAGCCCGGCGGCAGTGCCGTGCCGAGCGCTGCGCCGACCGCGGGACCGATTCACGTCGCCTTCGCCGGAACGGCAGCCGAATTGAAACTCGTCGCAAATAAAATGTATGTCTTTGCCGTGTATGGATCGCCGCCGGTTTCCGTCTCGCCCGCACCGGGTTCGTCGGGTGCGCCGACCTCCGTTCCCGCAAGCGCGCCGACGGCGGCTTCGAGCCCATCCGCCAACTAGGCGTTGCGGGCGTCATCTGCGCGCTCGCCAGCCTCCTCGGAGTCGGCGTGAGTTCACCGCAAACGCGTGCCGAGCGCACGAACTACACCGAGACTTCGACGTATGCGGACGTAACGAGCTTCGTCGATGCGATCGCCACGCGTGCAAGCGTGCATGTCGAAACGCTCGGGACGACGAGTCAAGGGCGAGCGCTTCCGTTTCTGGTCGTGTCGCGTCCGCGCGTTCGCACGCCGGAGGAAGCGCGCGCGCTGGGCCGTCCGGTCGTGTACGTGCAAGCCAACATTCATGCGGGTGAAGTAGAAGGCAAAGAGGCCGTGCTCGCCCTGGTTCGCGATCTTACCGCGACGGGTGCGCCAAACGTGCTCGATCGCATCGTACTCATCGTCGTCCCGATCTACAACGCCGACGGCAACGAAGCGTTCAAACCGCAGACGATCAATCGCACGGAACAAAACGGTCCGGCTTCGGTCGGTCAACGACCAAACGGTATGGGGCTGGATCTCAATCGGGATTACATGAAAGCCGAAGCTCCCGAAACGCGCGCCTCGCTTGCGGCATTCGCGCGCTGGAATCCCGATGTGTTCGTCGATCTGCATACGAGCGACGGCAGCTATCACGGTTACGCACTCACCTATTCGCCTTCACTCGATCCGGCCGCGTCGTTCGGCGGTCGCTATGCCGCAGAGCAGATGTTGCCGGCGATTCGCGAGCGTATGCGCAGCTCGCATGGGTTCGAGACGTTCGACTACGGCAACTTCAGCCCGGCGTTCGATGACGATCTCTTGCACTATCCGAAGCCCGGTTGGTACACCTACGACTGGCGTCCGCGATTCGGCACGAATTATTTCGGCGTGCGCGGTCGTATCGCGATCTTGAGCGAGGCGTTTTCGCACGACGAGTTCGCAACGCGTGTCGCCGCTACGCGCGCGTTCGTCGAAGAGATTCTCGGTTACGTCGCAACGCACGCGGATGCGATTCGGGAGCTGAGCCGACGCGCGGATGCAACGCTTGCGAGCTGGGCAACGCAGGCCGACCCGCCGAAGATTGCGCTGCGCGCGCAACTCGATTCGCACCCGCCATCGCTGCCGGTGCTCGTCGAACGCCTCGAAGCGGGCCCGGCGGGCGTGCATCTCGAGCCGGGTTTACCGACCGGAATCAAACGCACGCGGCAGTTCGACGCGCAGCTCATGCCGGTCGTGCGCGCCTACGAGCCGACGCTCTCACGTATGCTACCGCGGGCGTACCTACTCGATGACGTCCCCGCAGCGGTACGCGAGAATCTGCGGCTGCATGGGATTTCCATCGAGACGACGACGCGTGCGCATCGTGCGACCGTCGAATCGTTCTCCATCACCGCACGCACCGTAGCGAGCGCGGCGTTTCAAGGTCACCACGTTTGCGAACTAACCGGAACTTGGCAAGCCGCGCACGTCGTGTTATCTGCCGGCCGCACGATCGTGCGTACCGGACAGCCACTCGGACTCGTGGCGATGCAATTGCTCGAACCGGAAAGTGGCGATGGGCTCGTGACCTGGAATTTTTTCGATACGCAGAGCGACGTCGGTCAGATATTTGCCGTTCGTCGACTGACGACGCTCGACTAGCGAGCGATGCGACTAGCGCTGATGCGTCGGTGTGAGGGTCGAGGTCTTGAGGGCATCGTGCTGGCCGAACAGGCCGCGCAGACGACGATTGATCGACGTCGCGATCAAGTCCGATCCGAGCAAGGTAAAATGCACGCGCGGTGAGCCGCTGTTCGCCGCAGCATGCGGGCTCACGATCTCGCCGCGACCGTTCGCATAGGTCGCACCGGTCGGGCGCTTGTAGCCGATGGCACGGTCGATCGTTTCACGCAGATCGGTTGCGATGATCGTGGGAACGCGATTCGGCGCTGCAGCAACAGAACTCGCGACGGCGAGCACCGGCATTCCGGCGGCGACGACTAGCGCGGTGACGACGGTAACCCGTCCCCAGCGTGTTCTCATAGGATTTTCATTTACCGGCCGTTTCCGATGACCTTCGCACCACCGCAGACGGCGGCAGCCTAGGGCTGGTCGATCGGTGCCGGCGTGGTGGACTCCGGAACGACGGGGACCGGAGCGGGGGCTTCGCTGTGCCAATAGTTCGCATCGGCCGTGTGCGTTGCCGCGGCAAGCTTGCTGAGGGGTTGGGCTTTGGGGATGCTGAACACGCGCGCAATTCGCGAGTTGAGGTTCTGCCAAACGCGTAAGACGCGTCTGACGTAGGTTTGCGTCTCGACGATGTTCGGAATGCCGTTCGCGCGCTTGACGGCGTTCGGCCCCGCGTTATAGGCGCCGATAGCGAATTTGGCCGGGTCGGCGGCGGTGCGGAAGCGATCCAAGAGAAAACGCAGATAGCTCGACGTTCCGGCCAGATTTTGGTTGGGATTGCGCGGATCGACGCCCAATTCGGCTGCCGTGCCGGGCATCAGCTGGCCGAGGCCGCGAGCGCCGACACGCGAGAGCGCGTCCTTCTTCCAATGCGATTCGACGGTCACGATCGCCATGATCATGCGTGGGTCGAGCTTCGTGCGCTCGGCGTTGGCGATCACTTCACGAGCGTAGGCGCGGCTCTCGCCGACTTGGAGCCGCGGGTTGATCGTACGTAAAACGTTGGCATACGCGACGATGGGTTCCGAGGTCCGGGTCTGGGCGGCATGCGCGGATCCCGTCGTCGCTAAGACGGCGGGTAATACGACGATGGCCACCGCTGAAAGGAGCGGAAGTCGGGTCATACGTGGGGGCTTCGCCCTTGCGATCGAGGCGGCCCTGCGGGTCGATGCGACTCTTGATGCAGCTCGGTTGGTCGAGCGACGAGGGGGCTAGCGATGAATGTCGTCTTTCCAAAGAACCGTCTGAGGCTGCTCGACCGCAGCGATCTCGAGATTGACCACGACCGGTTCTTGGCCGCTGCGCACGAGCACGCATTCGAGCGCTTCGCCCGCACTCGCGTTGATTTCCTGATGCGGAACGAATGGCGGGACGAAAATAAAATCCCCCGGTCCGGCCTCGGCGGTGAATTCGAGTTGCTCGCCCCAACGCATGCGGGCGCGACCTTTGACCACGTAGATCACGCTTTCGAGGTCGCCGTGGTGATGAGCGCCGGTTTTTGCATCGGGCTCGATCCTCACCGTTCCGGCCCAGAGTTTTTCCGCGCCGACGCGAGCTGCCGTGATCGCTGCGGCGCGCGACATCCCGGTCGTTTGCGGTGTGTTCGGATCGACGTCGCACGCCCCGATTACGCGCACCCCGTCCAGCTTCCAGCGCCCCACGCTCATGAACGACCTTTCGGAAAGAAGGAGGCGCAGCGTTCGATGAACGGTTTGGTCACCCCGCTCACGAAGTCGAAACGATGCGCCGTCGTTCGTTCGTCTCTGCACTAACCGCCGTCTCCGCGATGCTCGGGCTTCGCAAGCTCGCCGATGGAGCCGAGTCGATTTCCGTCTTGCATGCGGGGTCGCTGACGACGACATTCCAAAAGCGCCTCGCGCCGGATTTTGAACGCCGGACCGGACTGCATGCTGAAGGCGAAGGGCGCGGGAGCGTTGCGAACGCGAAACTGATTGCCGCGGGCGTAAAAACACCCGATGTCTTTCTGTCGGCCGACGTTACCGTCACACGTGACCTCATGCAGCAGAATCCTGGAATCGTGAGTTGGTATGCGAGCTTTGCAACGACACGCATGGTCATCGCGTATTCCAAAATGTCTGCCTTCGGGATGCACTTTGCGCAGGCAGCCGAGGGAAAACGGCATTGGTACGATGTGCTGCGTGAGACCGGCATGCGCATCGGGCGTACGGATCCGGCGATCGATCCCAAAGGCTATCGAACGCTCATCGTGACGAAACTCGCCGAGCGGTTGTACCGTATTCCGAATCTCGGCTCAACGCTCTTCGTTAGCGATCGGAATTCCGATCAGACGATGACGGATGAAGCGATTCTCGTACGACTCGAGCAAGGCGAGATCGACGCGGCGTTCGTGTACGGCGTCGAAGCGACGATCCGCAACTTAGCGACGATCGAACTCGATCCGCGCATCAATTTGGGCGATCCGCATTTTGCATCCGCCTACGCAAAGGCGAGCGTGACGATCGACGGCGTCGTACGCACGGGCGAGCCGATCGGGTATGCGTACACCATTCCAACGCACGCCGCGAACGCCCGTGGCGGGGCAGCCTTTCTCGCCTATCTGGTCTCTCCGGAAGGACGCGCGATTCTCGACGGCGCGGGCTTACAATCGCAAACGCCGCGCTACTTTGGCGATCTCAACCGCGTTCCTACCGAACTTCGAGCGCCCGGCTTACGCTGATTGGGCGGCGATCGTTCCGCCGATCAGCACCGGAACGATGCCGATCCGATCGACCTCAGCGCAGTACGCGATATCCTCAGCGAAGCCGTCGCGAATGAGCCGTCGGGCGTGGGTGCCCTGCGCGATTGCCGCATGGAGCGCACGAGCGTGTCGCGTATACGCGGACAACGCCGCAAACGCGCTATCCCCCAATGCGAGCCCCGGCGCTCGATCGCGCAGCGCCGCGACGATCGCCCCCGCGCCGAGAAAATCTTCAAGACTGAAGTCGCCGTTCGACCCCGCGCAAAGAAGCGTCACGTCGCCCGCGCCCGCGAGCAGCGCGTGTGCGACGGCGGTGCGGTTGCGTAGGGTCGCGATGATGACGGCTGTGGCGATCTCCGCTGCGCGGCGTAACGCGCGCGTGCCGTTGGTCGTGGTAAAGACGATCGTCTTCCCCTCGACACGTTCGCGCGTATAGGCGCGTGGTGAATTATCGAGATCGAAGCCCGGAATGTGGACGCTTTCCCGTTCGCCGCCGAGCAGGACGCTCGCGCGGCCTAGTCGCTCGGCATGGGCGACGGCTTCATTCGGCTCCTCGACCGGCACGACCGCGCGTGCGCCGTTTCCAAGCGCAGCAACGATGGTTGTCGTCGCGCGTAGCACGTCGAGGACGGCGATCGTTCGTCCGGCATCGGTGGGCTGCAGCGCCACGGGCGTGACCGCCACATCGACGATCACGCGGTGCGCACGCTGCCGAGAGCAAAGAGTCGATTGGCTTGGCGCATTCGCGCGCGCCCGATTGTGTTGCGGACGCTGCGGGCGTTCGCAAAAAACGGCTGCTTCATACGCAGCTCCAGATACGCGCCGCGAGTCGCGCGCGCATCCGCGCCGAAGCGGTACTTGAGGCGCTCGAGCATGAGCTCGGCGATTTGCAACCGTTCGTCCGCCGGATAGTCGAAGCGGGTTTGCTCGAGAAGCACTGTTCCATCCGGTCTTTATATCCGGCAAAGATGACCACCTAATCCTCGCGATCGTTCTCCGCTTTGGGGAAGTAGTACGTCTCATCGATCGAGCGGACGCCGCCTTTCGCGCGCTCGAGCAACGCGATTGGCCGTTGCGCCCGGCAATGCCGTCGGGGTGGCCGATCGTTCTGCCACCGAATGGGAGCACGGTATCTTCACCGAGCAGGTCGAGCCGTTGGTGCATTTGCCAAGCGTGAATGCCGCCTGATGCAACCGGCATGACGCCGGGCATCGAGGCCCAATCCCGGTCGAAAGAGATGCCGTTGGTGAGATTCTGCGGCACGTCGATCTACGGGTGCCGTCGCGGCTAGTGCGTTCGTCGATCCCAAAAGAGCATGCTCGGTCGCGATGCGCGCTTCCAGGCTTTGCGCCAGGTCGCTTGCGCTCCGGCGGCTTTCGCGTTCTCGAGACCCGCAAGTTCCCCGACGACAAAACGATCGAGCGTTCCCGATCTCTGCGCGCGCAGTCGATCGCCTTCGTTCGTCGCATCATGGACGGTGCCGAGCGTTTCTTGGAGGTCTTTCAAGCGCTGCAAAAGACGACGTGCGGCGACGGTCTGACGTTTGCGAATCACCGGCGCGATTGCCTCGATGGCGCAGCGACACCGTTTTACTTTGATACGCACGGCGTGAAGCTGCGCGGCGCCGGGACTCTTTCCGCAAGCCGTCACCGCCTTTTTCAATCGACGCCAGGGCTTGGAGATGACGTCGCGCGCCAACGTCCGCCGACGCATGGCCGTTGGTCGAACGATCAGGGGGCTATCGGTACCTGCCAATCGGACGATATCTTCGAGGAGACGAAGATAGGCGTCTTCGCGTAGCGTCGATAGAAGTTTTGCATACGTATCTTCCCGAGAGGTTCGCAATCGTTCCAGAAGATCGTCGATCGCGGGGCGATCGCACTCCGAGAGAAGTGGCGCGAATGCCCGCACGTGGGCGAGAAACACGTCCTGGTCGCGAATGGAACCGAACTGGCCGGCGAGTTCATGTAAACGTCCGGTCAGCGCTCGGGAGGGTATGCGGTCGAGCAGCGGTGCGAAGAGGCGCAGATCTTCGCGCAGCGCGCGAACTGCCGCATGCGCACGATGGATCCATTCGACGTCTTCATTCAGCTGAACGTGCGCGTCCGCGCGCACCAAGGACGCCACGGAAACGGCGAGTGCGCCTCGAAGAACGTCGGCTGCGCCCGAGCGGCGCGTACGGGGAGCGAGTACGATCTCACCCGTTTCCAAGTCGGCTCGCTCGTTTTCGCCGCGAACGTATCGCGGGGTAGAGAGCTCGGTGATTTTGTGAAGCGATCCGTATCGCACGAATGCGCGTATGAGGTCCCGCAGTTGATGAGGCACGTTCTCGCAATCGCCGGCGTACCTGCGCTCCATTCGCGCACGAGTAGCCGCGCCGACGCGTGATGCCGGAAGGCGCACGGTCCAGCCGTCGCCTTCGGCGTAGTGAACCGTCACGCCCCAACTCCGGAGCCGAAAATCGTCCGTGTCGAAAGAGAACATGTTCGATCGCTCTCCTCCTGCCTTGCGGCAGAGAGAGAAATGCGAAAGCGTCGGTTGTTGCAAGAAATCGGCGCTTTTGCGGCTTGCGTTACGGGTCGGCAGTCGCAAACGCTATGCGACGTGGGTCAGGTTTTCAACATGCTCGGCGCCGGGAAGCGAAAATGCCGGGGTGACGCTGCCGTCGTGGATCTCGATTTGGATTTGTCGGCATCGATTTGCGCGCTGCGTTTGAACGTTCGTTCGAGTTTAGCAATGATGTCGCGAGCGTTCGTTCGGGGTTTGAGCGTCATTCGATTGATGTTGCCGCGAACGCCGATCGAAGAGTGCGCGTTTTGCGTTGTCGATCTCAACTTGCCAATCGACCTCGCCTTCAAGCGTTACGAAGCCATTGTCGAGCTTCGCCTCGACCGTATCGCCCGGAACGGTAACGTCCCAGGTGAACGCATCGAAAACGGGTGACGGTGCCGCGGAGCCTTACAACACCGTTACCGCCACGCCGATATCGTTTGCTTTGAGGCCAGGGTCGAATCTGTTTTCATCATCTCGGCTACCTTCGTTCCTGGTCGGTAGCGCTGGTGAATCCACCGTTGGAGCGGTCAAGCAAATGATACAAAGCGGCGATGAATAGTCGATGAAGGGGGTCGGTTCGCGGGCGCGATCTCGAGGAGCAAAGTGCTTGACGTAGTCATGCACGAAGGCAACCGATCTTCGCCAAATCTTCGTCGGATTCGCGCATAATCGATCACAGAGATATGTAGTAGCGCGCGTGGAGCGCTCGGTTTCCGGCGAAAGGCAGAAAGCTCATGTCAACTCTCCGTGTGGAACGTGTCATGCAATGCCCATTTTCGACGACGATGCATCGTATTGCCGAATATATCGACGCAAATCACGGTGTCTTGCCGTTGACGCTGCCGGCCCGCGCGTTCGGCATCCCATCGCTCTTTG